>JAAUYH010002024.1_pt1 | contig 18101 bp, 19 predicted proteins | sample 7278061 | NCBI WGS metagenome assembly JAAUYH01 (sample SAMN14350203, study PRJNA611818) | marine sediment metagenome | isolation source: surface marine sediment (0.6m) | place: French Polynesia: Moorea | collected 2018-08 | reverse complement strand
TGATCATCTGATTCGTTTCTTAGTCTCAGATTACGGAATTACCTGGACGGAAATGAGAGATGACCGTGAATTAATGAAATTAGAAGGTGCAGAAGCTATCAACCAATTACAAGATTTAGCAGATCTAGTCAAATATCAGAAACAGTCATCAACATCTCAATCGTTGAAATCAGATATTGCTCAAACTTTGCAGGGGGTATAGTGTCTCTAGTTGATTGAGATCCCAGAGCTTCAAATTAAAGATACCCAGGTTAATCCATCTAGCCTGGGTATTTAGTTTATTACAAGAGATTGAACAAAATAGCGATCGCCTAATTAGCAAATTAAATACATTATCCACCAGGAAATAAACTAGAACTATTAAAAGGTGATCGCCAAGGACAATACAGCATCAGAATTCAACAACAATGGAGAATTTGTTTTACCTGGGACAAAGGCAGTGCAACGGATGTAGAAATTGTCGATTATCACGCTTAACTAGCGAGAGGTTTTTTTATGAATGAGCAGTTATTACATAACCCCAAAGTAGGAGAAATCTTAAAAGAGGAATTCCTCGAAGAAATCGGTATGAGTCAAAATGCCTTGGCTAAAGCGATCGCCGTCCCCGCAAACAGAATTCACGCTATAGTCAACGGTACGCGACGAGTCACAGCCGATACAGACTTGAGGTTATGCCGTTATTTTGGACTCTCTGAAGGATATTTTCTCAGGCTACAGAATGCCTATGAGTTGATGGAAGCCAAACGGAAGTTAGGACAGGTTTTAACTGAGATTCAGCCTTATGTTTCTTGATATGTGAATAGTAAGATTGTAATTACTAATTAGAATTGAACAACTTATTGTTAGATTTCCCAAAACATTAGCTCAATTCCTGCAAAACTTGCGAGATCGCCTTCGTCACTTTTCCTGTATGCTTCAGGAATGATTCCTCCAAAACCCTAATCTTTTTCGCTATAAAAATTTTGACTTTATCTAACTGGCGATCGCCATAATTCTAGTACATATCATTTTGCAACTAAATTTAGTTGCTTTTTTTGGATGTTCTTTTTATAATCAGGACAATCTAAGTAAAAAAATGACTCGGAAAGAAAAATTAATTCGACGGCTGAAAAGTAAACCGAAAGACTTTACCTGGGATGAAACAAAATCATTGCTAACTGGATTGGGATTTACAGAAATCAAAAAAGGGAAAACAGGTGGTTCGAGAAGAAGATTTATCGATTCTAATAATGTTGTTATTACTCTTCACCAACCCCATCCTGGCAATCTTTTAAAAAGGTATCAGATAGAGCAAATCGTTGAAATACTATCAGCAGAAGGATTAATATGAGAAACTTAATGGAATATAAAGGCTATTTAGGCTCAGTAAATTACAATGATGAAGATAAAATATTCTATGGTCGAGTGGAGTATATTCGCAGTCTAATTAGCTATGAAGGTCACGATGTAGAATCCTTACAAAATGGTTTTCATGAGGCAGTGGAAGACTACTTAGAACTTGCCCGTACTCAAAATATTGAGCCTGAGAAGTCTTTCAAAGGTAGCTTTAATGTCCGAACTGGTAGTGAACTCCATCGGCGATTAGCGATCGCAGCCAAACAAAGGGGCGTTAACTTGAATAAGTTAGTCAACGAAGCCCTCGAACAGTACCTCAGAAGTACACCTTAAAATCCCGTGACTGCATTGACATCCTCCCTTCACGGGACGCGAGGGATTCCTAAGAATCAAGAGGTTCTACATTCAACGACTCGCCATTAGACAGCAGGTTTCCACCAACCGCCCAAGAGGGACGGGGCGTATAAACTCCTGGGGAAACCCTAGGAGACAGCCCCTTCAAATCTCCTGTAGCGTAAGTTCCCCAATGCCCTTGGGTACTTAGTCCTATCTGAAGTATTCGGATTGCTGATGCGATATCTCTGTCTTCTACATACCCGCACTCACAAACATGGGTACGAGTTGACAGAGACTGGAGAACTCTTGTTTCACATTTTGGACAATCTTGAGAAGTATAGTGTGGTGGAATAGCAATAGTTATTTTGCCGAACTTCCAGCCAAAATATTCTACCCATCTACGAAATTGAGTCCAGCCTGCATCGGTTATTGACTTTGACAATTTTGAATTCCGAACTAGATTTTTAACCTTTAAATCTTCATAGACAATGCAATCGTTAGATGCACATACGCAACGTGCCAGTCTCTTGGCGTGTTCTAAACGCTGTCTACTTACTTTCAAATGTTGTCTGGCGTAACGCCTTCTAGCTTTGTGGTAATTTTTTGATTGTCGTTGCCCTCGAATATACTTCACGGACTTTTTGCGATTTAAGCGATTGAGACGTTTTTCGCTGCTGCGGTAGAATCTGGGATTTTCTTCTGTATGTCCAAATGAATCGGCATAGAAGTATTTCAATCCCATATCCAGACCGACAGCTTTACCCGTTGGGGGCATCTCTTCTTTAACTTCAATAGAGATGCAGAACTGTACGTAATAACCGTCAGCGCGACGAATTAATCTCACCCGCTTGATTTGGTCTGGTTGATAGAAATAGATATCCCTGGAACCAACCAGCTTAACTCGACCAATATTATTCTTATCGGTAAAAGTTAAATGTTTTTTGGTCTTCTCATCTAGCTTCCAGCCAGATTGTTTGTATTCCACCGAACGAGAATGTTTTTTGAATTTAGGAAAACCCTTTTTGCCTGGAATATTCTTCTTACAATTATCAAAAAATCTCGAAATTCCCGACCAAGCTCGTTCGGCAGAAGACTGTCTAGCAGTTGAGTTTAAGTTATTAGCAAAGCTATACTCTTTGGCTAGAATGCGACAATATTTATTAAGGTCGTATTTATTAACACCTTTATTGTCCATCCAATAGCGCAAAGCTTTGTTGCGGACAAATTGACCAGTGCGAATAGCCTCGTCAATTGCCTGAAATTGTCGTTGTTTTGCTTTGATCTTATACTCAAGTACCAACATGGTTTTATGCTACCACGTTCAGCACAAAATTGATATATACTTAGTGTGAAGTTCGATTCATCCCTTCACACAAAGGCGCATAGTTCGCCGCATGTACGTGAGGGTCTTCTCTCACAAAAAGATAAAATCGACAAAAATACTTATTCTAAGTACATGAAGAATATCTAGGTGACCTTGACTACTAACTACTAACTACTACCGCTTCAGATGTTAAAGACTTTTTCCAGTTCGCTAAGTCAGCTAAAGAGCGATCGCGATATTGACCGTATCTTTCACGTTTGTTCTTGATTCTAGTAGGTAAAGGGGGAATGATGCCAAAATTAGGTGGCATGGGCTGGAAATGTTTCGGGGATGCGGAACTTATAAATTCAAATAGCGCTCCCATCATTGTGGTTTCAGGCATAGCTAAAGGTTCTTTCCCTAGCGCCAAACGAGCTGCATTGGTACCAGCTAACCAGCCTCCTGCCGCCGCCGCTGTATAGCCCTCTGTTCCTACTAGTTGACCCGCAGCCAAAACAGTATGTTTGCTCTTAAATTGTAATGTCGGTTTTAAGAGGTGAGGAGAATTAATAAAAGTGTTACGGTGCATTACTCCCATCCGCACAAACTCGGCATTTTCCAATCCTGGTATCAGACGAAATACCCTTTTTTGCTCACCCCAACGCAAATTAGTTTGAAACCCAACCATATTCCAAAGTTGTCCTGCTTTATCTTCCTGACGAAGCTGTACTACTGCATAGGGACGCTTGCCTTTATTTTCTGGCGCTCGAAAATCTCCTAAACGAGAATCAAATAAGCCCACTGGTTTTAAAGGGCCATAGCGCATCGTATCTTCCCCACGCTGGGCTAATTCTTCGATTGGTAAACAACCCTCAAAAAACTTGGCACTCTCCCGTTCAAAGTCTTTTAATTCTGCTTGTTCTGCCTGACATAATTCTTGACGAAACTGGAGATACTGTTCCAAGTTCAGCGGACAGTTGAGATAAGCTGCTTCTCCTTTGTCGTAGCGCGATGCCAAAAAAGCAGTATCTCTGTCGATTGACTCTCCCACAACTATCGGGCTAGCAGCATCAAAGAAGCTCATATATTCCATCCCCGTAAACTGCTGTAGCTTTTCGGTTAATGTGGGACTAGTCAAAGGTCCTGTAGTCAAAACAACTATTTTATCTTCAGGGATTTCAGTAATCTCCGCTCGTTTCAACTCTACTAAGGGATGACTAGCCAAGGCACGAGTTAATTCGCTGCTAAAAACTGCTCGATCCACTGCTAATGCTCCCCCTGCGGGAACAGCATGTTCATCGGCGGTAGCAATGACCTGAGAATTGAGATAGCGTAATTCTGCATGGAGTAGACCCGCAGCGCGATCGCTATTTTTGGCACCAAAAGAGTTACTACAGACTAGCTCGGCTAATTCTTCTGTATGGTGTGCAGGAGAAGTTCTGACAGGGCGCATTTCGTAGAGAGTTACCGCCACACCAGCTTGAGCAATTTGCCATGCTGCCTCCGTTCCCGCCAAACCACCGCCAATTACAATTACTTTGTCTTCGGTCATGAGTATAAGCTGCTTAAATATATTTAAATATAATTATCCTCGTAAATTTACTGAAGACGAAAACAGTCAGTAGATTTATCGTAGAAGCGAGTTAAATTTGTTGCTAAAATGTGATGCCCTAAAACTATTATGGGACTGTATTTTTAGCAATATCGGTGAAGTCGTAAATTCGCCGTGTATTAGCAGCCACTAGTACACGGTTTTTTCAGTTAACAATGATTAGCATCCTACGGGCTAGGTAGTGGATAGTAGGTAGTAGATACAAATCTCCGTAAAAATGTTCAATGGTCAATGATAAATGTTAAAAACCCATGATTTTGGCTACTTTTTCCAAATCTTTGGGGATTCCTTGTTTTAGTTCATTGCCACTATGGTTAATGGCGCAATCAGGATCTTTGAGTCCGTTACCAGTCAAAACACAGACAACAGTGGCATTATTAGGTACTTGATCCTTAACTTTAAGTAAGCCAGCTACCGAAGCAGCGCTAGCAGGTTCACAGAATACCCCTTCTTCTGCTGCCAAGATGCGATAAGCCTCAAGAATTTCCTCATCAGTCACAGGATTGAATTCGCCTCCGCTGGCATCTCTAACGGCGATCGCTTTTTGCCAGTTGGCAGGGTTACCAATTCTAATTGCTGTTGCTAAGGTTTGAGGATTGGCTACTTTTTCTCCTGAAACCAAGGGTGCAGAGCCAGCAGCCTGAAAACCCATCATTTTGGGTAATCGAGAAGATTTAGCTGCTTGATGATATTCGTTAAAACCCATCCAATAGGCACTGATATTTCCTGCATTGCCCACAGGGATACAGAGCCAATCTGGAGCATCCCCCAAAACATCAACTACTTCAAAAGCTGCGGTTTTTTGCCCCTGTAAACGATAGGGGTTAACTGAGTTGACTAAGGTGACGGGGTAATTTTCTGAAAGCTGACGTACAATATCCAAAGCATCATCAAAATTACCATTGATGGCAATTACTTCCGCCCCATATAATAAAGCTTGAGCAAGTTTACCCAAGGCTACATAGCCGTCAGGAATAATGACAAACGCTTTCATTCCTGCTCGACGAGCATAAGCAGCAGCAGAGGCTGAGGTATTTCCCGTACTGGCGCAGATAACCGCCTTAGCCCCATCTTCTTTGGCTTTAGAGATCGCCATCGTCATTCCACGGTCTTTGAAACTTCCGGTGGGGTTTAGACCGTCATATTTAACATAAATTTTTACACCACGACCAATACGAGAAGCGATCGCGTTCGCTGGTATTAAGGGGGTATTGCCTTCAAGTAAGGTAATGACAGGGGTAGCATCACTAACGGGCAAATAGGCACGATAGGTTTCGATTAAACCCTGCCAGTTGTTCGCAGCTTTGGCGATAGCGGGGTCAGGCAAGTTGGTCGGGGGGATACTCAGAGTCACGGGCTGTTTCAGTTAATGTTTATCTAGAAGCTTTGAACCTATCTAGAAGAAGTCTACAGTAATTGGGGGTCAGCAGTTCTAAAACGACACAGCTATAGTTTTTCCTGGCATCTCAAAACTGCATGCTTGATCAACTGTAACTTATTGTTCAATGATCACTTCTGATCTTAACTTAGCTTGAGGTTTAGTTATCGGCAGAGATTTAGATTTGTTGTAGTTGCCGTTACCATTGCCTTTGCGGGGAGAACGGTTTCTTCTTCCCTTGACAATTGGCTTGCTCCAATTATCTTCAGGGACATCCCAATCTCCTTTCATCCAATTAGGACAATCACGGTCATACACCATCTGCAAAGCGGCAGCGGCGATCGCTTGAGCATCATATTCGTCACCCAACTCTCTTACTAGGGGCAGGAAGGATGCCATTCTTTCCCCTGCTAGGGTTTCCTTAATTTTGGCATTAAGTTTACCAATTCTTTTAGCTTCTACCTGGGCTCGATTGGGAATTTTGGCGATGTCTAATTTAGCTCTGATACGACGCTCAATTTGTTTTAAAGCGCGACGATCTCCTGACTGAGCAATAGCGATCGCTGTTCCTGTTTTGCCTGCACGACCAGTACGTCCAATGCGGTGAATATAAGTCTCTGTATTGTCAGGTAAATCGTAGTTAATTACGTGGCTTAAGTCCTGAACATCTAATCCTCTGGCAGCAATATCCGTCGCCACTACCATTTTTATCTTGCCATCGCGGAAGCGTTTCACTAGTCTTTCACGCTGCATCTGACTTAAGTTGCCGTGATATTCGTCAACACTATGACCTGCCTCTTGTAATTTACTAGTTAGTTCGCTGGCGGTACGCTTAGTGCGGACAAAAATGATGGCGGAATCTGGTTCTTCGATTTCTAAGATTGGCTGTAGAGCTTTAATTTTTTGCCAACCCCGAGGCACCATGTATACATGCTGATCGATTCTAGTGGGGGCAGCTTCTTTCTGCTTAACCGTAATGTAGACAGGGTCGGTCAAAAAGTTCTTGATCAACTCTTTGATTTCCCGCGGCATGGTAGCTGACAAACAAGCAGTCTGTCTTTCCGTAGGAGTCTGACGCAGGATTTTCTTGATGTCATCAATAAAGCCCATGCTTAACATTTCATCGGCTTCATCGAGAATCGCTAATTTTAGCTCATCCAATACTAGTTCTCTGCGCTCCAACAGATCGATGATTCGTCCAGGAGTACCCACAACAATCTGGACTCCTCGGCGCAGTCTACTAATTTGTCTCTCGATAGATTGACCACCATAAACCGTCAGAGAGTAAATTCTTTGTTCTCTGGAACTAAAATCTTGAATTGCTTGTCCAACCTGTTGCGCTAATTCTCTGGTGGGAGTCAAGATTAATGTCTGTACCGCTTTATTATTGGCATCAACAATTTCTAGCGCTGGAAGAGAAAAGGCTGCCGTTTTGCCTGTACCAGTCTGAGATTGACCAACAATATCTTTACCCTTCAATAAGGCGGGAATAGCATCTTGTTGAATTTGGGTCGGCTCGGTAAAACCAAGCTGCTCTAACTGGGATAAACAAGCGTCAGATAATCCTAAATCTTTGAAAGTAGTCGTCATAAGTTCTCTTATTTTTGCTTTACTGTTTGCTAAAAAACTGTTTGTTCTTGCTCTGCTAGGGATTGACAGACCTCTAAGCAACTAGGCAAGAGGCTCTATGAATTTTTATAAATTGCGCCTGAGCTAAGTTACGACACAAGCTGCGGCGATCGCTACTTCTCCATAGAGGTCGTAAACATCGGCAGCCGTAATGTTTACTGAAACCATTGAACCAAGAGAAGCTGAACCGCGGACATAGACCAATCCGTCTACTTCTGGCGCAAATCTTGCCGAGCGACCCACCAGAATTCCTGTTTCTGGATGTTCTTGCTCAATCAAAACCTCAACCTGCTGACCAACACAAGAGCTATTTCTTTGAGCAGCGATCGATTGCTGTACTTGCATCAAAATATCTCTACGATGAGCTGCGATTTCTGGATCGACTTGGTTATCCATACTGTAAGCAGGTGTTTCCTCTTCTGGGGAAAAGGTAAAAACTCCAACATGATCAAATTGATGTCGTTCTACAAAATCTACTAGATGCTGAAAATGGGCATCTGTTTCTCCAGGAAAGCCAACGATAAAAGTAGTACGCAGTACTGCTTGCGGCAGTTCCTGTTTAATTCGCTCAATGATGGCATCATTAACCCTTCCTTGCCAAGGGCGGTTCATGGTTCGCAAAACTTCAGGGTGAGAATGTTGCAGAGGGAGGTCTAGATAAGGTAGAACATTCGGCGTATTTTTGATCGCAGCAAGTACTTCTGGTGTGAGTCCCGTAGGATAAGCGTAGTGAATCCGAATCCAGGGAACAGCCACCTTTCCCAGTGCAATTAACAGTTCTGCCAACATCGGTTTTCCATACAGATCTACACCATAGTTGGTGGTAATCTGAGAAATTAAAATAATTTCCTGCACCCCCTGTGCTGCCAAGGAATTTGCTTCCGCCACAATCGACTCGATGGAGCGCGATCGCTGTTTTCCCCTGAGATGAGGGATAATGCAAAAAGCACAGCGATAATCACAACCTTCTGCCACCCTCAGATAAGCCACCCCTTCGGTAGTGGTTCGATAGCGAGGAACGGTTTCATCGGCAATAAATACCGGTTCTGGAGTTATTTCAGTAACTCTTTCCCCTGTTGCGGTACGTTCAATAACGTTGACGATTTTGTGGTAATCTCCACTACCTACAACTGCTACCGCTTCAGGCAACTCAGTTAACAGATCTGACTGAAAATGCTGTGCCATACAGCCAGTAATAACAATTTTTTTATCAGCTTCGGCTAACTCAACCAAGGTACGAACTGATTCTTCTCTTGCTGCTTGTATAAAGCTACAGGTGTTAACAATTACGTAATCAGCTAATTCTTCGTTGGAGTCTATTTGATAACCTGCTTGAGCCAGTAAGCCCAGCATGTGTTCTGAATCTATACGGTTCTTTTCACATCCCAAATGGGATATAGCTATAGTTGGCTTATGTGCCATTCCTTATCCTAAATTTTAAAGACCAATATCAAGAATGATATAAATTTTTATGGTAGTCGGTTAACACTCGGTGGAGGTTTAACCAAGAGAACCATGACAAGCAACCAGACTCAATATCTTGTTTGGAGCCCTAACCTGATGGTCTGTAAACGTTAAAAATAGACAGTGATTAGTTTAGACCAACTGCTGGATTATGTCTCCTAGTTTCGCGGCGGAGCAGGAGCTAACCAGACAGTTTCTATTCCGCAAAACTATTTCTTATTCAAGACACCGTTCTTAACGGGCTTTGAACCTGGTTGATACATATCTGTTGAGATACGTAAATAACCTTTTCGTTAAAATATATTAACAGATAAATCCGACTGTGGGAACATAAAAACCATAAAATTACGGAATAAATCTCAAAAAAGTTGGGAGATGGGACTTTAGCAAAAGTCTGTACAGTATATAGCTTGGTCTGAGATAATAGTAGTTTTTGAAGAGGTGCAAAAACAGGCGTGACGGAATTAAAGTGGAATTAAGACATATTTTTCAAGCAGATAATCCAGTGATTGGGGTAGTTCATTTATCTCCTTTGCCTACCTCTCCACGTTGGAAAGGCAAGCTAGGAGATGTGATATCTCGGGCAGAACAAGAGGCTACTGCTCTAGCAGCAGGAGGCGTAGACGGTATCATCGTGGAAAACTTTTTTGATGCGCCTTTCACCAAAGATCGCGTTGATCCTGCCGTGGTAAGTGCAATGACCTTGATTATTGATCGCCTTAAGGGGATGGTCATGGTACCAATTGGCATTAATGTTTTGCGAAATGATGCTCGCAGCGCCATGGCGATCGCTACATGTACTGAGATTCAATTTATTCGGGTTAATGTCCTCACAGGTGTAATGGCAACTGATCAGGGGCTAATTGAAGGTAAAGCCCACGAACTACTCAGATATCGTCGAGAACTGGGTTCTCAGGTGGCAATACTGGCTGATGTACTAGTTAAACATGCTCGTCCTTTGGGAACTCCCAACTTAACTACCGCAGTCCAAGATACGATCCAAAGAGGTTTGGCAGACGGTGTGATCCTCTCAGGATGGGCGACAGGTAGCCCACCAACTCAAGAAGATTTGGAATTAGCAACTGCGGTAGCGGGGGATACTCCTGTATTTATCGGTAGTGGTGCTAATTGGCAGAACATAACCCAGCTTATGCAGGCTGCTAATGGCGTAATTGTCGCTAGTTCTCTCAAGCGTCATGGCAAAATTAGTGAAACTATTGATCCGCTTCGGGTATCTCAGTTTGTCGAAGCAGCTAGAACAATTCCCGCTACACCCCCCAAAAGTGCAACAGCGAATACTTCTGTTAAGCAGCCTCAGTAGTAGTCTGTCACTTTTAAATTAAAAGGTTGAGATAAGACAAGGAGACAAGGAGACAAGGAGACAAGGAAAAAAATTTAATCTTAACGCTGTACTAGTATTCAGATCCCTCAACTTAAGCCAAATTTAAACCAAGCTATAATTTGGACAACAAAAAAGCTATTAACTATCAGTAAAATTACTAGATAATCATTTACTTATGCGCCGTCGTCGTTCTTTACCCTGGATATATCGTTGGTCAAGACCAATCATTGGTGCGATCGCGATCGCTGGAGCAATCTTAACTGCCTATCTGACCATTACTAAACTAATTGGAGCAGATCCCGTTTGTTCCGCTGACGCTGCGGCTGGGGCAGGATGTGGTGGAGTATTAAATAGTGCCTATGCCACTGTGTTTGGCTTGCCCTTGAGTCTGTTTGGTTTTCTGGCATACCTGAGTATGGCTACTTTTGCTCTTGTCCCCTTGGGGATTAGTCAAGAACGCCAAAAGAATCTCAAGAAGCAACTGGAAAATTCAACCTGGTGGTTATTACTGACAGGTAGTATCGCCATGACGGTCTTTAGTGCCTATTTGATGTATGTTTTGGCGACAGACTTGAAAACAGTATGTCTGTACTGTATTGGTTCAGCCTTATTTTCTCTTAGTCTATTAATTCTCACAATTACAGGTCGCGATTGGGAAGATTTGGGACAAATCTTGTTTACGGGCTTTATTGTGGGATTGTTAACTATCTTGGTTACTTTAGGTATTTATTCAGGAGTTAATTCCCCCCTCGCTCAAGCAAATGGTACGGCGGAAGAAGTAGTAGACACGGATGGCTTGATTGCCATTCCTGAAGTAGCAGGACAACCAAAACCGCCCAAAGGCTGGGAAATAACCACCACCTCTGGAACAGCAGAGATTGACTTGGCAAAACATTTAACTGCCACAGGAGCTAAAAAATACGGTGCCTTCTGGTGTCCCCACTGTTTTGAACAAAAGCAGTTGTTTGGCAAAGAAGCCTTCGCCGAGATTAACTACCTTGAATGCGATCCCCAAGGTAAAAATCCCCAGAGGGAAGCCTGTTTAGCAGCAGGAATTCAATCTTTTCCTACCTGGGAAATTAACGGCAAATTATATCCAGGAACGAAGACTCCAGAGGAGTTAGCTAAGTTATCCAACTATCAGGGGAATAAAGATTTTAAATATAAGTTGTAACTTCTTACACCTCGTTTTAACTGGACATCGGGTGAGCAAAAAAATGTGTGGGGATTTGGGGACTTGGGGACTTGGGGAATAATAATCTCCCTATTTCCCTATCTCCCTACTTCTTACCTCAGTAGATTTCCCTTACCCCTGGGCATCTTGCAATCGTTTTTATCTCAATTTCGCCTCTCTCAATCCTTTACATCCAACTGATAGAATCGAGCTTCGATGTAACTCCAATTAAGACTCATTGAAGTTTTCGATTGGGTAGAGAATAAAAAAGCGATCGCATGAATAAATTGTTGCTCGGATTAATTAGTTCGGCTACATTGTTAGTTCTGAGTATAAATCCCGTCCAAGCTCTACCTGAAAACGATAAATCGGAACAGGAATCAGAGCGGGCAAAAATTACCTTTACTCCCCTGGGGGAACTGTTATTTTCCCAACCCACAGCTAAACATTTGAGTAATGGCGAGGTTTTAATTAATCTCAATACCCGAACCTTCTTTTTTCCCGATCTGGTGGAGGGAGGAGTTGATGATGATGATAGTGCGGTTAATTTCAACACTGGCTTTAGTTGGGGGATCAGTGATGATTTACAGTTGACTCTGCAATTTCAGCATGTTGATAGTAGTTCTCCCGTCAAGCAAGGAGAATTTATTTCTAACCGCACTGAGGATAATGAGGCAGCGCTGGAGTTTAAAGGACGTATCTGGAAAAATGCCCCAGAAACTCTAGCATTAGGGGGAGTTATTTCAGCTTCTTGGGGAACCAGAGGTTTTGAGTTTACCAAAGACGGTGAGAGTACGGAAATTAATAATCGAGATATTTTTGTCTCCTTAGCCGTTCCTTTTACCGCCGATGTTGGCGATCGCTGGCAATTTAATTTTGCTCCCACGGTGGCATTCTTCAGAGATGAGAGTGCCGTTTTTTTTAGTCGTACTCCTGATGATGATGAGAGTTCCTTTGGCACGGTTTTTGGTTTAGGGGGGGGAGCTTCTTATCAAGTCAGTTCTCGCTTATTTATCTTTAGCGATGTATTTTTTCCCCTCACGGGTAATAACAGCATCAATCGAGCTTCAGGGGAACCCGATCAGGCGATCATCTATAATGCGGGATTGCGTTATTTAACGAATCCTCGTTTAGGATTAGATCTTTATGCCACTAATACTTTTGCCAGTTTTGCCCCTCTCTCTCTAACTGCTGACCGAGATTTCTTAGGAGTGGGGGCGAATTTAGTATTTTTGCCCGATGTGGTGGCAGCTAACCGCAAATATAGCGATCGCTTTGACCCAGTTGGAAGCGAATCAGAATCTCTCACTACTGATGGCTTTGGTTTTTTTGATGGTGGAACTTTACCTAGTGGCAAATTAACTGTTCAGTTACAGGGAGGTAGCCAGGGTGTCCTTACGGCAGTTCGCTATGGTTTATTGAAAGATTTTGAAGGCGGAATTTTTCTCGATTATGTCAGCAGTGAAGTAGACGAATCGGAACAGGGAATTAGCGGTAAGATCAGATTTCTCAATCAAAACGAGAATGCCCCGATCACTCTCAGCGCTGCTGTTACGGCTGGCTTGACCAATGAACCCTTTATCAATTTTATCGAGAATGATACTGATGCTTTTGATGATCGTGATTTATCTAAATCAGTGCCAATTTTCACTCCTGGCGGCGACGAAGGAGATAAGGGAAAACTAATCATTCTTACTTTTGCTGTGCCAATTAATTACGAAATTAGTCGAGACACCGCCGTCTGGGTTTCTCCCATATTCGCTTATGTACAACGGGAAGGACTGGAACTCGGTGGTTTTAATCTGGGTGGTGCGATCGCTGCTAGCCAAGAAATTAGCTTCACAGGGGAAGTAGGCGCGAATTTCTTCGGTGAAGGAAATAGCTTTATTGACGGACAGCTAGAAGACAGAATTCCTTGGACGGTGGGGGTGCGTTGGCAACCTTTATCTTTGTTGGGTATGGAACCTCGTGCTGATAAGGGCGATCCTTATTTAGAATTATATTTAACTAATCGGGTTGGTTCTTCTACTTGGCATCAATTGAGAGTCAGGGAGAATAACAGTGTGGGAGTAGGGGCTGGTTTTTTTATTCCTTTATCTTTATAAGCCTTATGGGAATTAGTAGCCTTCTAATTTACTGATTTTTAGCTCTTAGCTTTTAGCTTTTAGCTTTAACAATAAACTTATTGTCTTTTGCTCAAACTACTCACATGCAAATTAGATTGTTTTGTCCCAAAGACTCAGAACAAGTAGCTCAGCTATTTCACGATACAGTAAGACTAATTAATATTCAGGATTATTCCCAAAAGCAGGTTGAAGCTTGGGCACCTAATGATCTTTATTTCCGCAACTGGTCGAAAATATATTCAGGTAGGTTTACTTATGTTGCGATCAAAAACGATAAGATAATTGGTTTTGGTGAATTAGAAGCGAATGGTCACATTGACTGCTTCTATGTTCATCATCTCTATCAACGTAAAGGAGTCGGTAGCAAAATTTATCAAGCAATAGAAATTAAAGCGAGGGAACTAAAGCTAACTCGTCTATTCACTGAGGCAAGTATTACCGCCAAACCTTTTTTTATTAATCAAGGATTTGTTGTAATTAAACAACAGCAGATATTTTGCCGAGGAGTAGCTTTTATTAATTTCTTAATGGAAAAACTATATTGTTGAAGCTGATTAGCACAGGGGAATTCATTCTGGCAAATAGTGGGTATTTAGGACTTCTTCTGTAGTGAAGGGACATTGCTCAGGGAAAGTCTCAAGAGGCAATCCAGTTTCATCTGCTGCTAGTTCCCGCCCATCCTGATAGCACTCAGCAAAAATTTTAGTCAAGTAAGGCTGCAAACTGGGACTATTTCTGAATGCTCTTTTGACTCGCTTGCGATGTTCTCTGATACTAGAACGCCAACTATTAGAACGTTTAGAGGGTTGGTAGCGATATTTAAGCAGGTGGAGCAGAACGATTTGTAAATTACTAAATAATGCCTCTTTTTCTCTTCTGCTCATCCCCTCAAGTTCTTCAATCAGATTTTCAAAATCTATGTCCTTCAAGTGACGCTCCTGAAGTAGCTTAACAGTTGTCTCTAGCCACAAACAATAATCTTGCTCATAAAGAGTTTTCAGGTTATTCGCAGTTGGTGGTAGTTGAGTACTCATCTTTAGTTTGGAGGTGATTTCCCAGGTCGTTCTATTAATAGAGATTTAGCAACGTCGTTTGTTTTTGCTCTGACCCTGAAGGTTATTTACTATAACTGAAACTAAACTTAATTTAGTCTATTTAGTTTATTTTAATCCAGTCAATGTCGTCCCTCTAGCTTTTTTTAAGCTAAAACTAAACAGCCATTAGCCTATGTTGCGATCGCAAATAGCAACATAATTGGTTTTGCTGAATTAGAAGCAAATGGTCACATTGACTGCTTTTATGTTCATCATAACTATCAACGTCAAGCAGTCGGTAGAAAAATTTATCAAGCTATTAAAGATTAAAGCCAGGGAACTAGAGCCAACTCGTCTCGCAAAATCTGGGTTATAATCTAGCCAGCCATGTACAGTCTGCCTGGCATTAACATGGGGGTAAGCATAATACGGTTCAATGCTCTCACTTTCTGTGAGGATGAAGGTTCGAGTCCTTCCCCCCCCATTATTTATTAGTTAGACTTTAATTGCTAGTAGCCTTGATTACCGAGCAGCAGATAAACAATATCTATATTCTCCAAAGCAGAAACGTTAGAAAACTTGCTAAGGTCAAATCAAATCTTATTCGCGACATCAATAGAAATGTCAGGAAAAATGATCTTTTTGAAGTTGAAGTTAAAACTAAATTACTAGCGCTTCTGTACTCTGCTTGGTCTGAAGCACAGTTTGTTCAAATACTACATACTCCAAATGGGTTTTTCCCACGTGATATTAAGGATATTGAAGATGAGCGAAATCGTCAAGGCATAATTGCTGGCTGGAACTTGATGCTTGAACTTGCTATTGATAGAGTTGGCGATGTCAATAAATCACAAGATTTATCAGATCGGTTGGCTAAACTCAAATTAATTGTCAAAGAGAATATAAAAGAACAAAGTATTTTAAGAAATAAAATAGCTCATGGACAATGGGTTCATGCACTAAATAAAACTCATACTGCAGAGAATAAAACGTACTCCTCTGTTCTTAGATGCCTTGACTATGTTCAACTTGATAAGTTGTTCAAAATTCATAAGTATCTCGGCTCCATAGTTAGAGATTTAGTTCAGTCACCGAAAAAAGGTTTTCACAATAACTATTGGAATAATTTAGTGCAGTTAGAAGTATTTTTAGATAAATCTAAACACTGGACAGCCGAAACAAGAAAATTACGCTTAAATATGAGGAGTTCAAAAACATTTCTTCAAACTGCTCAGTCTCTAAAATTACATGGTGACCCAGATTGGTCAGAGAAAATCGATCAATGTTTGTATGGGGAAACTCTTTCTGATAATGATTGAAGTTTTCTTGGATACTTCTTTTGCGATCGCATTATCTTCCATGACCGATCAAAATCATGTACGAGCTGTTGAGCTTGCCGGGCAAATTGAGGCTAATAGAATCCATTTGGTAACGACTCAGGCGATTTTACTGGAAATTGGTAATGCGCTTTCTAAGGAAAGATACAGAAAGGCGGCAATTCAACTTCTGGAATCCCTCGAAATTGACCCTACTGTCGAAGTTGTTTTATTAACCAATAGCCTATACAGATCAGCATTCAATTTGTTTAAACAACGAAAAGACAAAGAATGGGGATTAGTAGACTGCATATCATTCATCGTGATGCAGGAAAGAGGAATCACTGATGCATTGACTGCCGATACTCACTTTCTGCAAGCAGGTTTTCGAGCATTACTAAAGAATTAATTATTTTACGCCTAATAAATGGTTAGCCTGCTTCTGGTTATCTAATTCTTGTAACACAAAATAATTTACAAAGGTTGTATTAATCTTCCTGGAATTAGCGATCGCAGAAAAACAAGTCACTACGAGATCGCTTTTTACTAAATTTTCTGACGTTTCAAGATCTCTTAGAGACGGTTTAGTAATACATTGTGTGTGTACTTTTGCCAGTATTTTACAATAGAATTAATCTATAGTTATTTTTAGCGCGATTTTTCATGTCTGTATCATCAAAAACCCACCGCATCGATCTCAGGGTTAGTAAAGAACACAAAGAATTACTAGAAACCGCAGCTTCTATCAAAGGTATTAGTTTAAGTGCTTATTTACTGGCTAACTGTTTAGAAATAGCTAAAGCGGATATCGCCGAACATCAAAAACTAGTATTGTCAGATCGAGACAGAGATTTATTTTTATCCTTGATAGCGAACCCACCAAAACCCAACCAAAATCTAGTTGAAGCGATGAAAGAATTTCAACAAGAGTACGAAGCATGAGTAGAGTGGGATGGATTTTTAGTCCTCTTGACAAGAGTTTTGACAAGTCAGCTTTTGACTGTGGGAAACCAGAACTTAACGACTATCTAAAAAAATATGCTTGGCAAAACCAGCAGAAACGTTACTCGATTACTTTTATAGCAACGGTTGAGAATAGTAAAGAGATTGCAGGTTATTATTGCACCAGCGCTTCAAGTATAGAATTCGCCAATATTCCAGACACTTTGAATAAAAAACTACCAAAATATCCTGCACCCGTGATGTTAATTGGACAGTTAGCAGTAGATAAGAAAATGCAAGGGAAAGGTTTAGGGAAAGTTTTACTTATGCACGCCTTATCTCGCGCAGTTCGTATTAGTTCAGAAATGGGAATATTTGCGGTGAGAGTAGATGCTATGGATCGAGAAGCTAAAGATTTTTACCTTAAGTATGGCTTCATCTCTCTAAAAGATGCCTAATTTTCACTAATTTTACCGATAAAAACGATTATTGCTAGTCGTGATTAAATTTCAATAACATGAACTAAAATACTAGACCAGACTCTAATTTGGGCTGATTTTAAATCAATTTCATTAGTAGATTCCAGAGCTTTTTCTAAATCCTTAATAGTTAAACCGTCAGGGCGATCGCTTTTTGTTAAACTAGCCCATTTTTCTGCCATTTTATAGGATTTAATGCAGTTGAGGATAACGTATTGACATTATGAAAATTGAAGGATTGAAAAAGCGGTTAGATAGAAATCGTCCCATGACAACAATCACTATGCGGATGCCCGAAGATGTGATTGAAGATTTGAAGCGAGTGGCTCCATTACTTGGCTTTTCTGGGTATCAGCCATTGGCGCGTGCATACATCGGACAAGGGCTTCGTGCTGATTTGGAGCGCTTAGAGGAAGATACCGTTTCGGCGCTGATTGCCAGTTTGAAGCGTCATGGTGTGAGTGATGAAATTCTTCAAGAGGCGCTTAGTGAAGTCACTAAATTGCGATCGCTTTAGCGGTTAAATATAAAGAAAATATTAATATGTAGCGAAATAAGGGATAAAATAGAAGTCAGTAGGCGCAGAACATGCTTTAATCTAATGCCTTTATTAATCTTAGTTGCTGAAGAT
>JAAUYH010009735.1_pt1 | contig 18102 bp, 18 predicted proteins | sample 7278061 | NCBI WGS metagenome assembly JAAUYH01 (sample SAMN14350203, study PRJNA611818) | marine sediment metagenome | isolation source: surface marine sediment (0.6m) | place: French Polynesia: Moorea | collected 2018-08 | reverse complement strand
CCAGCGACCAAATCGGTTCCCAAAGAAATCATGACGCTGGTCGACCGCCCGTTGATTCAATACGCGATCGACGAAGCGCGCGAAGCAGGGATCAAGGAATTCATTTTCGTGACATCGCGCGGCAAGTCCGCTCTTGAAGACTACTTCGACCACGCGCCCGAGCTTGAGTCCGAGCTTCGCAAGAAGAACAAGAACGATCTGATGGACGTCCTGAAGACCACCTATATGGACTCGGGCGCCATCGCCTATATCCGGCAGCACAAGCCAAAGGGTCTTGGCCACGCGGTCTGGTGCGCCCGTCGCCTAGTCGGCAACGAACCCTTCGCCGTCATTTTGCCCGACGATGTTATCGCGGCTGAAAAGCCCTGTCTGGCGCAGATGGTCGAGGCATACGAAGACACGGGCGGCTGCATGGTCGCCGCAATGCGCGTTCCGGACGACAAGGCATCTTCATACGGCATCCTGGACGTCGATGCAGAAGGCATCGACCGCAAGATTGCCGTTCGTGGAATGGTCGAAAAACCCCCAGCGGGCGAGGCGCCGTCCAACCTTGCGGTGATCGGTCGCTACATTCTGACGCCTGACGTCATGACCACCCTTCATGAAGGAAAAGCGGGCGCCGGTGGTGAAGTTCAGCTGACTGATGCAATCGCCGAAGAAATCACGGCTGGTCGCAGCGTGCACGGCTATCGTTTCGATGGCGAACGTTTCGACTGCGGATCAAAAGCTGGTTTCCTTCAGGCAACTGTCAGTTTCGCCCTGGCGCGAGCCGACCTGAATGAAGAGTTCGGACGGTTCCTTGGGGAAATAGTTCCTCTGGTGCGCGCCGCCGAATAGGGTAAAAGAACCAAGTCAAAACGAACAATGAGCTTTAGACTTGGCCACCCCCGTTCTGGATCTAAGCAGGTCGTTTTCTCGTCTTGGTCGCGGATTCGCGACCGGGATCGACCGTGTCGAGCGCGCCTATCTTGAAGAAATCATCAATCGAAACGGCTGGGGGCTGATCCGAACGCCCCGCGGCTTTCTTCTGTTCGAGCCTGACCGATTGGCGCGATTGCCTGATTACTTCGACCGCACGGACCTTGACGGCGCGGACCAGGCCTCGACCATCCGTGCCATTGCCTCGTCACGTTCGACCAGCCTGTCGATCCGAAAGATCATGTGGCGGATGCCGAACGGTCTGGCATACATCAACGTGGGCCATACAAACCTGAACCCGCAGACTATGCGGGCCATGATGGAAATGCCTGATCACGCGAAGGTCGTGATGATCCACGATACGATTCCCATCGACCACCCGGATTTTCAAACCGAGGCCAGCCGCGCCAAATTTGTCGAGCGACTGACGACCGTCATCAACTTCGCGAACCACATCATCGTTCCATCCGACGAAGTGCGCGAGAATGTTGAACGGCGCATGGTGGGGACCGGCCACAGGGTACCGGTTCACGTCTCACCCCTTGGCGTTGATCTGGGCCCCACGCCCTTGGACTATGAGAAGTCCGAGAAGCCCTATTTCGTCGTCCTTGGCACCATCGAGCCGCGCAAGAACCATAAGCTGCTTCTTGAGATCTGGGAGCGGATGAACCGGAAAATGGACGAAAGCCGGATCCCCGAGTTGCGCATCATCGGCGCGCGCGGCTGGGGCAACAAGGAAGTCTTCGACATCCTCGACAACTCGCCCATGATGGGCCGCACGGTCAAGGAACTGGGCCATCTGTCTGACAAGGAGATGAAGCGGCAGTTGGCGGGTGCAACGGCCTTGTTGTTCCCAAGCCTTGCAGAAGGATATGGATTCCCACCCTTTGAAGCAGCGACCTTCGGCGTGCCATCGATCTGCGCGCCGCTCAGGCCGACCGAGATTCACCTGGGCGACATGGCCATTTACGCCGATACCGACGATATGTATCAGTGGTTCCAGGCCATCCGAGAACTGGCCAGTGAAGAGTTGGCAGAGCAGACACGGCGGACATCCGCGTTAAGGGCATTTCAACTACCTACCTGGGAAAAGCACTTCGAACGGATTTTCGGTCTGCTCTAAGGCCCTGGCGGAGGGACATCTTTGGGCGTTTTTTCGGCATTCGGGTTGCGCATGACACGCAGGCGCTGCCAAGTGCGCGCCATACGAAAACGCGCCGAACTGAAGCCGGTCGCGAACCGCACCGACAAAATCACCGCGGACGATGTGCTGGCGTTCATTACGATCCGGAACGAACACATCCGTCTGCCATACTTTCTGGAATACTACCGTACGCTTGGGGTGTCGCATTTCTTGTTCGTTGATAACGCCTCGACGGATGGTGGACGCGAGTTCCTGGCGGACCAACCGGACGTATCGCTGTGGTCGACACGGGCCAGTTACAAGCGCAGCCGGTTTGGTGCGGACTGGCTCAACTGGTTGAAATTCAAGTATGGCAGCGGGCACTGGACGCTGACGCTCGATCCGGACGAATTTCTTGTCTATCCGTTTTGGGAGACGCGACCCATACAAGCGCTTTGCGATTGGTTGGATCAGTCGGGCGTGCGGTCGCTGGGTACCATGCTGATCGATATGTACCCGAGAGGGGCGGTTTCGTCGGTGTCTTATCAATCCGGTCAGAACCCGTTCGAGATCGCACGATGGTTCGATTCCGGAAACTACATGATTTCCAGGAACCCAAAGTTCGGAAATCTTTGGATACAGGGCGGGCCACGCGCGCGTGTCTATTTTCCCGATGCGCCAGAACATGCGCCGTCCTTGAACAAGATCCCGCTGGTCAAATGGGACAGGCGCTATGTGCATGTGAATTCAACCCACATGCTTCTGCCACGCGGGCTGAACCAGGTCTATGACGAAGCGGGCGGCGAAAAGACTTCGGGTTGTCTCTTGCATGCCAAGTTCCTGGACACGCTGGTTGACAAGGCGGAAGAGGAACAAACCCGCCGTCAGCATTTTGCGGGGGGCCGCGAATATGACGCTTACCGTCAGGCTGGAAACGGACCGAACGGCCTTTGGTGCGAGTGGTCTGAAAAATACGTCGACTGGCGCCAACTGGAACTGTTGGGCCTGATGTCGAAGGGGAATTGGGCGTGAGCGTCGGCTTTGTCATGTTGGCCCACGCCTCGCTTAATCGCGCGGCCGAAGTCGCGCGTGTGATTTCAGACGCTGGTTGCCCCCTGATCGTTCACATCGACGCACGTGTCGGCGACGAGTACGAAGACTTCAAGGCGCTGGTCGCTGAACTGAAGAACGTTTCTCTGACGCCTCGTCTTGCCTGCGAATGGGGCACCTGGGCCCTTGTTCAAGCAAGTCGGGACGCCGCAGAAGAGCTTTTGGCATCGCACCCGGAGCTATCGCATGTCTATCTGATCTCGGGCTCTTGTCTGCCGATCAAGCCCCTCCACGAACTGATCGACTACCTGAACCAACACAAGGACACGGACTTCATCGAAAGCGTGAAGATAGGCGATGTGCCCTGGACCAAAGGCGGTCTCAGCGAAGAACGGTTTACGCTGACCTTCCCCTTCCCATGGCGAAAGTACCGCCGTTTGTTCGATCTTTGGGTCGAGGCGCAACGATTGGTGAAGCGAAAGCGAAGATTGCCAGAGGGGCTTTCGCCCCACATGGGATCGCAGTGGTGGTGCTTGTCGCGCGGCACGCTGCAGCAGATTCTGAGCGATTCTCGGCGCCAGGAATTGGACAAGTACTTCCAACGGGTTTGGATCCCGGACGAAAGCTACTTCCAGTCGCTTGTCCGTCTGTATGGAACAAAGGTCGAAAGCCGGTCCCTGACCTTGTCCAAATTCGACTTTCAAGGAAAGCCACACGTTTTTTATAACGATCATCTTGTCCTTCTCAGACAAAGCCCGGCTTTCTTCGCACGCAAGATCTGGCCGGGGGCAGACCGCCTGTATCGCGCGTTTCTGGAAGGCCGCCGCACGCCACGGCAGATCGCTGCGACATCGCCCGCGCACATCGAGCGGACGTTCACACAGGCGACCGCGCGTCGCACCAAGGGGCGCGTCGGCATGGTGATGACCAGCCGGTTTCCGAAGGTCGAACATGACACCGCACCCACCGCCGCGCCTTACGCTGTCTTTCAGGGCTTCAGTGACATCTTCGAGGACTTTCCATCGTGGGTGCGCGCGAATACAGGCAGCCGCACGCATGGACATCTGTTCGATGCGCAGCGGGTCGAATTCTATGGGAATCAAAGCGGCTATGCGGGTGCGCTCTCTGCGTCGGCCGAGCTTCGCGACTACAACGCTCCTCAGTTCCTGCGAAACCTGATTTGGAACACGCGCGGCGAGCATCAGTCGTTTCTGCTTTCACCGCGCGACGCGCAGGAGGTCGGTGCATTTCTGGCCAGCGACCGAAACGCCAACATCTCGGTCGTCTCGGGTGCATGGGTCTTGCCCTTGTTGCGTTCAGACCAGAGCTTTGACGACATCCGTGCCGAAGCGGCCCGATTGCAGAAACGCGAGGCCGCCTTTCTGGAGTTGCTAAGCGAACGTCGCGCGCGGGCGCGCACGCGCATTTGGACGTTGGCCGAGTTTCTAGAGCGTCCGCTAGATCCGTTGCAGGAGCTTGCAGACAGCCTTTCGGGAGCGGATTCACATTTGCTGGTGGACACGCCAAAGTTCAAACCATTGAATGGGCTTCCAGCCTTTTTGCAGTCGCTGAGGAATTCTGGAATGAACCCCTATCTTGCTGGCGAAGTGACAGATATGGCGGACGACCTGCACGCATCAACGAGGTCGACTGGATTTGGGTGATGGCAGACAGGAAGTTTGATTATTTTGTGGTCCTTGCGGGTATGCGGACCGGTTCGAACCTTCTGGAGGAACAACTTGCCGCCATGCCGGGCATCGAGGCGCATGGCGAACTGTTCAATCCGCATTTCTTTGGAAAGCCAGAAGTAAAGACGAAATGGGGGCTTTCGATGAAACAGCGTGACGGTGATCCCGCGCGCGTTATCGACCTTATGAAACGCGCGGCAGAAGTCTTGCCGGGCTTTCGCCTGTTTTATGACCACGACTCGCGGGCAATCGATCATGTTCTTGCCGACCGGCGTGCAGCGAAGATCATCCTGACGCGGCGTCCAATCGACAGCTATGTCTCGCTCAAGATCGCACGAAAGACCGGTCAGTGGTGGCTTGGGGACATGACCTCGGCCCGCGCCGCACGCGTTTCCTTCGTAGCCGAAGAATACGCCGATTTCCTGAACGATCTGGCGGACTTCCAGAGCAAGATCAGACATGCCCTGCAAGCTTCGGGCCAGACGGCGTTTCATATCTCGTACGACGATTTGTCGGACGAAGACGTGATCGCGGGGCTTGGCGTCTATTTGGGCTCGGACGGGCCCCCGGACCCGGAGAAGGTCCGGGCAAAGGTCCAGAACCCGACACCAGTCGAAACACGATTGACCAATCCGTCGGTGGCTGAAGAAGCGCTGAACCGGCTTTCAACGCCGGATATCGGGCGCATGGCCAGCTATGAACCGGACCGGGGACCCGGATTGAAGTTCTTCCGCGTCGGCCGGACCGTGCCACTGATCTACATGCCGATCCGTGGCGCTTGGATCGACCCCGTGCCGGACTGGCTGACGGCCATCGACCCGGATGGTGAGGTTGAAACAGGAATGACGCAACGCGATCTGCGGCGCTGGAAAAGATCGCATCCCGGACATCGGTCTTTCACCGTGCTGAGGCACCCGATGCCCAGGGTCTACGATGCGTTTTGCCGTTTCATTCTACCGCTAAACGTCGAATCCTATGCCGAAATACGCGAGGTCCTGATCCGACAGTACGGGGTTCCCCTTCCGGTCGTCTTCCCAGACGACACCTACGATCTGGAGCGTCACCGCATCGCGTTCGAGGGCTTCCTGAAGTTCCTTGCTGGCAATCTTGGCGGTCAAACCTCTGTCAGGGTCGACAATACCTGGGCATCGCAGAATGCGCTGATGCATGCCATCGGCCAGTTCGTTGTTCCCGACAAGGTGATCAGGGCAGATGCCTTGGCAGAGGAACTTCCGAAGATTGCGAGGGAGGTCGGATACGACGCCCCGGCACCGAATTTCGAAACGGGAGTAGAGGCGCCTTTCAGTCTTGAAGAAACCTACACGGACAAATTGGAGCAGGCTTGCGAACAAGCCTATCCGAGGGATTACCTGATGTTCGGGTTCAGCGCCTGGCGATCAGCCGGCTAGACGACTGGGAACGCTTGGAGCTTCGGTCAGAAGCGTGTGAAGCGTCGCTGGGTCCGAATTGGCGCGCAGCTTGGAACACAGGCTTGTGTCGCGCATGGTTCGCGAAACCATCGCGAGCGCCTTCAGGTGATCAACACCAGCGTCCTGCGGCGCAAGCAGGGCGAACACAAGGTCCACAGGCTGACGGTCGACGGATTCGAAGTCGAGCGCCTTTTCGACACGTACAAAGGCCCCGTGCACCTTGGTCAGCCCAGGGATCCTTGCATGCGGCAGGGCAATGCCGTGGCCAACGCCGGTTGGACCCAGAGTCTCACGCTCTTGCAGGGCATGGCATATGTCTGCCGCTGGCAAATCATAGGCGGCGGCGGCGATATCCCCGATCTCTTGAAGAAGGCGCTTCTTGCTGGTCACAGCTGAAAGTGTCTTGACTGCCTCTACGTGCAGTATTGACGAAAGTTCCATCACGTTTCCCGTGTCCCCAAATCGGCCTTCAAATGATCCCGTACCTACTTCGGATCAATCCAACCGATGTTACCATCTTCGCGACGATACACGATATTCACGCCTTCGTCGCTTCTCTCATTGCGAAACACCAGAACCGGTGCGCCCGCCAACTCCATTTGCATGACCGCTTCGCCCACTGTTAACGATGGAATTGTCGTCTCCATCTCGGCGATGATCATCGGTTGAAGGCTCTCTGGTTCCGAATCGCCATGCTCTTCGGATGAAGCGAGGATATAAGAGGCCGCACCCGTTTGTTCAACTGGTCGTTCGCGGTGATGGTCTTTCAGTCGCCGCTTGTAGCGCCGAAGCTGCTTTTCCATCTTGTCCTGGCAACTTTCGAAAGCGGCATAGATGTCGTGATCATGCCCCTTGGCCTGGACAGTCATCCCGGTCGACAGGTGAATGATCACTTCACACACATGCTCGTGCCCGCTTTTCGAGAAGATTACATTGGCATCTGTCGGACGCCCGGAATACTTAGCGACCATCTCGCCCAGCCCGTCTTTGACATGGGTTTGAAGTGCTTCCCCGATGTCGATCTGCTTGCCGGTGATCTGGTACTGCATGGGCTTCTCCTGACAGGTACGCATGCCCCGTTTTCGTGCGAGGTCAAATGGGTGTCATGCTTATGGTGAGTTGCCGCGGACTTACGTATGCGGCGCGGACGCTGTCTGACTTTGAGACGGGTCGTTCCATCAGGACCATTTGGCGACAAAGGAAAAGGTTCTGTCAATTAAAATCCTGAAAGAGTTAAGAAATTCGAAAGCTCTGGCCAAGGTAAACGCGCCTGACGTTCTCGTCATTGACCACTTCTTCCGCCGTCCCGCTCATCAGCACGCCACCGTCATGCAGAATGTAGGCACGATCGACGATTTCCAGTGTCTCGCGCACGTTATGATCGGTGATCAAAACCCCGATGCCGCGGTGCTTCAGATCGGTGACCAAATCGCGGATGTCTCCGACGGCAATCGGATCGATGCCAGGGAAGGGTTCGTCCAACAAAAGATACTTGGGGTTGGCCGCCAGGCTGCGTGCAATCTCACACCGCCGCCGCTCACCACCCGAGAGCGCGACAGAAGGAGTTCGGCGCAAGTGTGAAATCGAAAAATCATTTAAAAGCTCTTCAAGACGTTCCCGTCGCTTTGTTCTGTCTTTCTCAACAATCTCTAGGATAGCTAGTATATTGTCTTCGACGTTGAGGCCCTGAAAGATCGAGCGTTCCTGTGGGAGATATCCGATTCCCAGCTTGGCGCGGCGGTACATCGGGAAGTTGGTGACGTCGCGACCATCGATCAGCACCTGACCGCCGTCCGGCATGGCCAGCCCGGCGATCGCATAAAAACAAGTCGTCTTGCCTGACCCGTTCGGACCCAGAAGCGCCACGACCTCGCCACGCGTCACATCAAGACTGACGTCGCGGATAACGAGGCGTTTCCGATAGGATTTGCGCAGGTTGCGGATTTTCAGGCCCTGACTGCCGTCAGCGACCGTAAACTCGGGCTTTGCCATCAGTTGCCGTCCCCCGAAGGTGTGAAGACGGTCCGCACCCGTCCTTCCATCCGTCCGTTTCCTGACGACAGATTGACGACCAGCTTGTCACCCGCGATTGCGCTTTGCCCTTGTGTCAAAAGAACATCGCCGCTGAGTGTCACGATGCCGTCCGCGACGGAATAGACGGCATCCCGCGCTTCGGCGGCATCGCTTGCTGTCACGAAGGTCACACCGCCAGTGGCGAGCAGGCGCGAAACGCCATTCGCACTGTTTTCGTCCTGGGCATATTCGATGGTCACACGACCCGCGGACATCCGAACCTCGCCCTGAACAACCAGAACGTTTCCATCGAAGGTCGCTTCGCCCGAGTTCTGATCGACGCTCAGTTGATCCGCAGTCACTTCGACTGGCAGAGAAGCATCGAACGCTCCCGTTCCGAGCGCGATACTGGCCGCTTGGCCAAATGCAGCCGAGGCACCTATGCCGATGGCAAGACAGGATATGATGACGCGAAGCATATGGCTCCTTTAGTTCGCTGGCCGCACGACTAACCGGACATCGCCTTGAAACACAAGATGATGACTGGGCGGCTCGGTGTCCAATCGTTTTAACATAACTTCCCTGGCGGTGATGGTGCCAGGCGGTCCGACGGCCTCGACACCTTCGCCCGCCACAACTGTCGCATCCTCGAAAGACGCGACGATGGAGGGTGTATTTACAGTATATCCGGTCGAGCTCTCCAGCCGGGCACCGCCTTGCAGGGTCGCCTGTCTGTTCCCGGCATCAACGAGGCCTTCGGGGCTATCGATTGTGATCTCTGCTCCGCTTGGAAGTTCGAGCTTGGCGGTCAACGTCTGGCCGAACCAGTTGTTCGCACGGGCCGCGTCCGGCCGGATCGACGTGGCGGACAGGGCAACGGCGACACCATCCGCAGTTATGCCACCGAAGGTTGGGCCTGTTACGCCTTGGTCCCGCAGAATACGCGCCACGTCGACCTCGGCATAGGGAATGGCCGATTCGGGATCGAGCGTTTCCGCGACGAAGAAAAGCGTCGACAGAATTGCGAGTGCTGCCAACGGCAGCGAGACCTTCAGCCAAAGGATAAGGCGCGAATATCTGTCGGCGGTTGCCATGCCTGACATATAAGGCGGATTGGCTAATGCGCGAAGATGTCCACCTCGGGCCAACCGGCAAGATCCAGCCGAGCGCGCGTGGGAAGGAAGTCGAATGCGGCCTGGGCGAGGTCGGTGCGGCCTTCGCGGTCTAGGCGCTTGTCGAGCTCTTCCCTCAGGCGGTGGAGGTAAAGGACATCGCTTGCGGCGTAGTTCAATTGGGCCTCGGTCAGGGTCTCGGCCCCCCAGTCGCTCATCTGCTGCAGTTTGGAGATGTCGACGCCCAAAAGCTCGTCTAGCAGGTTCTTCAGCCCGTGCCGGTCGGTGTAGGTACGCACCAGTTTGGACGCGATCTTGGTGCAATAGACAGGGGCGGCCAGGGCGCCGAAGGCATTGTAGAGCGCGGCGATGTCGAAGCGACCAAAGTGAAAAAGCTTCAGGATTTCAGAGTCTTCGATCAGACGCACCAGATTGGGTGCCTCGCTCTGGCCCTTTTCGATCTGAACCAGATGAGCGTCCCCGTCGCCGAAGGAAAGCTGGACGAGGCAAAGCCGGTCGCGACCCGGCACCAGTCCCATGGTTTCACAATCGATGGCGACCGAAGGACCAAACGGAAGGTCATCGGGCAGATCGTTTTGATGCAGATGATTAGTCATGGATGCTGTCATCGCCCGCCCAGCGCACAAATGCAATCAGACAAAAACGGCGAAGACGCCACGTCGGTATCGCGTCGGTGTTCCTATCGGCTCAGGCGAGACTTGGAAGCCACAACACGATGATGGGAAACGCCACCAGCAAGGCGATGGTGATGGCGTCCGCGATGAAGAACGGTGTGACCCCTTTGAAGACATCCTGAACGGACAAGTCCGGGCGCACGCCGGCGACGACGAAGCAGTTCAAGCCGATGGGCGGTGTGATCAGACAGAACTCGGCCATCTTCACCACCAGTATCCCGAACCAGATGGCGCACATGGTCCCGGACATGCCGAAGGTGCTTTCGGCGGCGGTGACCGTTTCGCCGCCATTCAGCGCCATGACCGCCGGATAGACGACGGGAAGCGTCAGCAAGAGCATCCCGATGGCATCCATGAACATGCCCAAAACAGCGTAGGCGAGCAGAATGCAGATCAGGATCAGCATCGGTGAGACAGTCAGCGAGGTGATCCAGTCGGAAAAGGCACCGGGCAAGTCGGCGAAGCCGAGGAACCGCACATAGATCAGCACGCCCCAGATGATCGTGAAGATCATCACCGTCAGCTTCGCCGTTTCCAGAAGCGCGCTGCCAAGCTCTTTCAGCCGCATGCCGCGATAGAGCGCCATCAGAAAAACGATGAATGCGCCAACGGCGCCGCCTTCGGTAGGTGTGCCCCATGCATCGCCGAAGGGGTTGTAGACGAAGAAGATGATGATCACGACGACGGCGACGATCGGCAGCGCGGGCGGCAGGCTGACCAGCCGTTCGCGCCAGGTGAAGCCACCGACAGGTGGTCCGACGGTCTTGAAGATCACGGCGATGCTGATGATCAGCAGCGCATAAACAAGGGCCGAGAAGGCGCCCGGTATGAAGCCCGCCAGCAGCAACTTGCCCACGTCCTGTTCGACGATAATCGCATAGATCACGAGGATGGCGCTGGGTGGGATCAGGGACGCCAGCGTGCCGCCCGCCGCGACGACGCCCGCCGCGAATTGCTTGTTATAGCCGACCTTCAGCATCTCGGGAATGGCGATGCGTGCAAAGACCGCCGCCGTTGCCACCGACGCGCCTGAGACGGCGGCGAACCCTGCCGTTGCAAAGACGGTCGACACCGCAAGACCGCCCGGCACCCAGGCGATCCAGCGCTTGGCCGCTTCGAAAAGCGCGGTGGTCAGCTTGGCGTGATAAGCAAGATAGCCAATCAGGATGAAGGTGGGGATCAGCGACAGCGCCTGTGCTGACACTTTGGAGTGCGGGACCTGGCCCGCGATCTTGGCGCTGATCTCCAGCGCCTTCCAGAAGCGGTCGGGGTCATAGTCGAACCCGTTCCAGCGAAGCCAGACCAGCCCGACAAATCCCGCCAGACCCGCTGCGAAAGCGACGCGCATGCCCAGAAAGACCATCAGAAGCATGCCGCCCGTGGTCCAAAGTCCTATCTCGATTTCGGTCATTTGCCGCCCTCAAGCTGCTCGGCCTCGGCAGCGGCCTGTTCGGCAATGGATTGAATGAGCGGCACGGCGACCGGGTTTTCGAGCCCCAGCCAAAGCGCGCGGGCGTAACCTATGGCCTGTAGGATCAACCGGGCCACCAGCACGGCAAAGGCGATGGGCACCACTAGCTTCGACGGCCAAATGGGCAAGCCGATGTCGATCGAACTGTCGCGTGAGCAAAGGGGCCGCGCACAATCGAACGACCGGTCAAAATGCGCCCAGGCCCCCCAGACAAGAGCGATCATCAGGGCCAGGATCAGAAGCACCGATACCAGTTCGAACAGCCAAAGAAGACGCCCGCGCAACTGGCCGATCAGGATGTCCATCCGGATATGCCCGCCTTCGCGTTGGACATAGGATACACCCATGATCGCGATCAGCGGCATCAGCGCCTCGATATAGTCGACATAGCCAAGAAGTGGGCCATCCATCAGGCCGATACGGTCCAGAAACGGTGCGATGAAGGTCTTGTCCAATTGCCGCCCCGCGACCGAATAGGCGGCGAGGAACATGAGCGAGAACGCGGCAAGACCGGAGATCAGGGCGGTCGCCTTTTCAAGCGGCAACAATGCGCGGTCCAACCGGCTTAGTAGGCTCGAATCCTGAAGAACGGTTCCGCCGGACATTCAGGTTTCCTCCAATCCAAGCTCGCACCGCTGCTTCTTCGTCAGCTTGGCGGCCACAAGGTCATAAGAGGCATCTATGTGCTGGCACGTGTCCGCATCGCTGACCTGCGAGGGTTCATGAATTTGCAGCCACGTCATCCCGCGCGAGGCGAGATAAGGCGCCGGACGATAGCCGGGCTGGTCCTGCATGACCTCGTAAATCATCTCGGACACCTTGAAAGTGAAGGCTTCGTGGCCATCGTTCCAACCGCACAGCGCAAAGACTTTGCCGCCGACTTTCCAGACATCGGAGTTGCCCCATTGAACGACATGGGACGTACCACGCTTGGCGCGGCAGTAGGCGTTGAATTCGTCGCGGGTCACGGGGGTAATAGGGGCGCCAGATGCGGCGCCCCATCGCTTTAGTTGGTCATCCGCTCTTTCTTGAGCGTTTCCTGAACCAGGTCATAGAGTTCCTGACCCGGCAGTCCCTGGGCTTCCATATCGGCGATCCATTGGGCACGGATCGGATCGGCGGCCTTTTCCCGGAAGGCTGCCAGTTCAGCCTCGGGGATTTCCACCTTAGCCACGTTCTTCTCGGCCAGGATGCTTTCCCACTGCTCAAGAAGCTGTCCGTAGTTCGCTAGGTAGTGGTCGAGCGATTCTGGGATCGAGCTTTCAAGAGCTTCGCGGTGCTCGTCGGAGAGTGACTCATAGGCATCGATGTTGACCACGACCGGGCAGTTGACCGTGCCGGGGTTCAGGTTTGCCGTCCACCAGTCGGCCTGATTGATGGTGCCGAAGGACAGGTGGGCGTGCTGGGCGAAGGCGACCGTGTCCACGACGCCCGATTCCATGGCCTGATAAGCTTCCGTTGCCGTGACCGAGGTCGGGACAGCCCCGACGCTTTCAAATGCTTTGCCAAGGCCGCCGGTGGCGCGGACACGCATGCCTTCGAACTCGTCCAGGCTGTCACGCGGCTCGCCGGTACCGACGATGTTGTACTGCGGCATGGGCGAGGTCATCAGCAGCTTGGCATTCCACTGCGCCATTTCATCCGTCGCGGCAGGGTGGCCGTAGACGGCCATCGACACCGCGACTTCCTCTTCCAGGTTCGAAACGCCGAGGAAGGGCAGTTCCAGGACGGTGATCACACGGTTCTTGTCGGGGTGATAGCCCGCGCAGAACTGTGCCATCTCGAACGCGCCGATCGAGATACCGTCGAGGTTTTCGCGGTTCTTCGAGAGACCCCCGTAAGAGATGTTCATGGTGAACTCGCCGTTCGTCTTTTCCGACACAAGCTCGGCCAGCTTTTCTACGTGTTCGGTGAAGGCGCGACGTTTGCCCCAAAGGGAGACGTTCCATTCGGTGGCGAATGTCTCGGTCGCAAAGCCGGTTGCCATAAGCGCCAGAACGGCGCAGCTAAGATGTTTTGTCATTGTTTCCTCCCAGAAGTTATCTTTGTGATGTTGATTGATTGTCAGTTTGGGCAAGTCGGGGCGGCGTTCAAGCGTTTTTCACATGGACGGATCGTCTTGGGTTTTCAGCAATTTACGGAAAACCGAAAGATTCTTGTGTGAGAATCCGCACAACGATCAGTTGATCTCCAGTTCGGCGATGACGGATGCCCAGGCGGCGCCGTGCATGTCGCGGTCGTCGATGCTGCCCTGAACTGTCGGGCGCGGCAGGCTGATCTTGATGACGTTCAATGCCTCTATATCGAAGCGTTTTATGTCGCCTGGTTCGACTTGCAGGGCCTGTGCCACGCGCTCGGTAGATAGTCCTTTGGCGAGCTGTCGGAAGGCCGTGGCATCGTCGCAAAAGACATCAATCGTCAGCCAGAAGGGGCCGGCATTCTTGGATCGTACTTTTCGGGCGACCTGCCCCACTTCAAGCATCAACGACCTCTAGCCGGAATGCCTCCATCGGGTCGTCCAGTTGCAGGACGTGGTGCAGGCAGAATTCGTAGGTCGGTCCCCGGTCGATCTCGGCAGGCGAGAACGGGAACGAGAACGTCGGTTGTTCCTCGTCCACCGTCAGGGGGTGATGCAACAAGTACGGGTTCATCAGCTTGCCGATCTCGTTCGCAAGCTCCTGGGTGTCCGCCGTGATCACACAAAGCACGCCTACTTCGTTGGGCTGCGTATCGCCCGTCTCAATCGGGCCGAGCGTGCTGTCCACCCCGACAAGCCGCAGGTCGCAATGGTAGACGTCGGGCGTCAGACCCAGCCTGTCTTGCAACTTTGCAGCGTGCCGTGCCGTTATATCGGCGATCCACGCTTTCGAGTGGGTGACATAGTGCCTGTCCCGAAGCGTCGCCATCAGCAGCGTTTGATACCCGGCGATACGCGCACCTTCGAGCTTGACGGTGTACGTCTTTGAAGGTTGCCAGACCGAGCCCTCCACGCGCACCCGTTTGTCGTCGACGGCATCGTACCGCGCGCCTGTCACGTCCAGATGCCCGCCGGGTTCATGCAGGATGAACGGATCGGAGTTCTCGTACAGCATGTGCGCCAAAACGGTATGGGGCGAAGCCTTGGCCCTTTCCGCAAGCGGCGTGACCAGGAACCCGGTGTCATCGAATTCGACCATCAGAACGCCGCTTTGCGGATGGGTCGCGCAAAGCGCCCCGCATTCCCCGATCTTCGCACCATGCCATGCGCCGCCGGGCGCATCGCCCCGTTCGATTGGCAGGGCGGCAATGGTGGCGGTGTCTGTGGTGCGTCCTGCAATGACGATATCGGCGCCGGTCTTGAGGGCGGCTGCAATTTGTTCGGCCCCCGCCAAGGCGACGATGTTGGTGCAGGCCTCAATCGTGGCCGCGTCGATTTCGGGAGCGGCGGGCAATGCGGTGACGCGACCGTCTTGAAATGCAGTGGCGACCACCTTGGGGTCTTGCTGGGATTTCAACACGGCAATGCGTGCGTTGTACCCCAGTTCCGACAGACACTCGCGCGTTATGTCCAACAGCCAGTCCACCGCGCTGTCCGTGCCGCAGGTCCCTGCCGTTCCGATCACCAGCGGGCATGCCGCTTTCCGCGCGGCCTCGATCAAGCCCTTCCATTCGATCTTGGTGGATGCGCGCGAATACTTCGACACGCCGCGGCCCAGATAGGACGGGCCGCTGTCCGTCGATCCGCCGTCGATCGCGATCAAGTCGGGCTTCATCGAGACACCCAGCGCCAGTGCGGCCTTGTCGTAATCAAGGCCCAGCGCGCCGGAAGGGATCAGGACGCGGGTCATATCAGTCGGTGATCGCTTGGGGTTTGCGGATTAGGTGGCGCACGAAGAAGGGCGCGATGAAGCCAAGCACGGCAAAGGCCCAAAGCCCGATGGAAATACCGGAGGAGAAGAGATAGGTCCAATCCCCATCGCTCAGGATCATGGCCCGGCGCAGCGCGTCCTCCATGTGCTTGCCCAGCAGAATACCCAGAATGATCGGTACGGTCGGGATATCGAGCTTGCGGAAGAGCCAGCCGATGATGCCGAAGACGATCATCAAAAGCAGGTCGAAGTAGCTGCCCGTCAGCGAGAAGATCCCGACGAACGAGACCATCATCACGCCCGGCAGCAGGATCCACGGTGGCACTGTCAGGATTTTGACGAAGATCTTCACTAGCGGCACGTTCATGGCCAGGAGCACGAAGTTCGCAATCAGCAGCGACGCAATCAGGCCCCAGACGACCTCTGGCCGGTCGGTGAAGAGCGTTGGGCCGGGTGTGATGTTCAACGTCATCAACAGTGCCAGCAGGACCGCCGTTGTGCCGGAGCCCGGAACGCCGAGCGTCAGCATGGGGACAAGCGCGCCGCCGGCGGCCGAGTTGTTGCCGGCTTCGGGCGCGATCACGCCCTGTGGTTCGCCGGTTCCAAAACCGCTCCGCTCGCCGCCTCGCCATTTCTTCTCGCTGACATAGGCCAGGAACGACCCCAGCGAGGCACCGGCCCCGGGCAGCACGCCTGCGATGAAGCCGATGATGCTGCAGCGGAACATGGTGCCGATGCCGCGCACCAACTCGCGGACAGGCAAGGTGACCTTGTCCAGCTTTACCCCGATCGAGGACCCGCGCCCGTGGCTTTCGATGAAGATGAACACCTCGGCCACGGCAAAGAGCCCGACGATGGCGACCAGGAAATCGATCCCGTCCATCAGGTGCAGGTTGCCACCCGTAAGGCGAGGCATGCCGGTCTGGTTGTCTAGCCCGATCATGGCGATGCCAAGTCCGATACAGGACGCGAGTGCCGCCTTCGCCTGGTTGTTGGACGCGATGCCGCCGAGGGTGGAGAAGGCGAGGAGGTAGAGCGCGAAATATTCGGCCGGTCCGAATTGGTAGGCAATGCGCGATAGGATAGGTGCCAGCAGCATCAGGCCGATGGTCGCAAAGAGAGCGCCAAAGAAGCTGGCGAACCCCGACAGCACCAGCGCGTCGCCTGCGCGGCCCGCCTTGGCCATCGGATAACCGTCGAGCGTCGTCATCAATGCGGGCTCATCGCCGGGGATGTTCAAGAGGATCGACGAGATGCGCCCGCCGTACATCGCGCCGTAATAGACGGCGGTCATCAAGACGAGCGACGATGTCGCATCCAAACCAAGTGAGAACGCAAGTGGGATCAGGATCGCGACGCCGTTCGACGGACCAAGGCCCGGCAGGGCGCCGATGATGGTTCCAAGGAAGCAGCCCGCCACTGCAAGGAACAGTGTGAAGGGCGACAGGGCAACACTGAAGCCAAGGGCCAGGTTCGTCAGCAGCTCCATTCAGAACCAGCCTTTCGGGAAGGGCTGCAGGCCGAGGCCTAGCGCGTACTTGAAGACCAGAAACAGCCCGATCGACAGGCCGACCCCCGTCAAGGTGGCGGGAAGTGCACGGGGCGAAATCTGATAGCTCAGGATGGCCGCGCAGATCGCCGTCGGAATCATGAAGCCAAGGGGCTTGATGGTGTAGGCATAGGCCACCATCACCGCGACCGAGATCGCAAGGTTGCCGAAAGTTGCCAGACCGGGCCAGTCAGGTTCGGCGTCAGGGCGCACGATCATCACCAACCCGCAAAGTGCTGCAACGCCCGCCAGGATCAGCGGAAAGGTTTTCGACCCCACGGGGTCCGACATGAAACTGGTCTGTATCTGAAGCGCGCCCGCCGCATAGGCGAGCGCGCCAAGGATGACGACCACTCCGAAGAGACGGTCGCTTTTCATCACTGGAGAACGCCGATCTCTTTCGACAGCTCCACGGTGTCGCCGATGACACCGTCAACCCAGCTTTGGAAGTCGCCGCCCACCTTTGTGAAGGGGGCCAGACCATTGGCGGCCATGGCTTCCTTCCACTCGGCACTGTCGGCAACCGCCTGAAGCTTGGCGCCCCACTCTTCGAACTTCTCGTCGCTGATGCCCTTCGGCACATAGAGACCACGCCAGTTCACGGCGACCACGTCCAGACCCTGCTCCTTGGCGGTGGGCACGTCTTCGAAGCCCGGAACACGCTCTTCGGTCAGAACGGCCAATGCGCGTACTTCGCCCGATTGCAGGAAGCCCACGATTTCCGACATATCGCCGGTCATGCCCTGGGTGAAGCCACCGATGGTCTGGGTGATCGCGTCCGCACCGCCGTCGACACCGATGTACTTGACTTTGGTGATGTCGGTGAAGCCGGCCTCTTTCAGGACCATAAGCACCTTGAGGTGGTCGAAGCCACCAGCGGCCGAGCCGCCAGCGAAAGCGACCGAGCCCGGATCAGCCTTGATTGCGTCGACCATGTCGCCGAGCGACTGGAACGGGCTGTCAGCGGCCACGACGATGACACCCGGGTCGGCACCGATGGCGCCCACGAAGCGCACCTGGTCGGCAGTCATGCCGGCATAGGCGTTCTGCGCCAGACGGGTCGCTGTCGCCTGGCTTGCAGCGACGATCAGATCGGCGTCATCGGCGCGTTCATTGACGACGTGACTGAAGGCCAGACCACCACCGCCACCGGCCATATTGGTGACTTGTACTGGCTGATCGACCTGACCGATGTCATAGAGGAT
>JAAUYH010058286.1_pt1 | contig 18106 bp, 12 predicted proteins | sample 7278061 | NCBI WGS metagenome assembly JAAUYH01 (sample SAMN14350203, study PRJNA611818) | marine sediment metagenome | isolation source: surface marine sediment (0.6m) | place: French Polynesia: Moorea | collected 2018-08 | reverse complement strand
GATGGGTTTGCGGAATTCAGATCGTCCGATTAATTGATTTTAATGTGCAACATTGAATTCACACTCTCATTTTCATCTTTTCTATTCTCACATGAGGTCTCTTAAACCAAGCAAAAATACTGGAAGCGCTGTAGAGGTAATTTTTTTCCTATTCTACGCTTTTCTACATATCGCATAAGTCAAGAGACTTCATACGACCGAAAATAAGTTGAGTACGTTTATAGTGTGAGCAGATTATTCATACTTTTTCATACTGCTCTTACTTCACTGCTCACGGCCAATTAAGATAAAAAGTTTGGGGCTGCTTTCGTGTCGGAATGAGTCCGTCGCAAACAATTCGTGATGTGCTTCGATTGTTTGTGTAAAATCAAAATCTCTTTCTGAGCCTGTCGTTTTCATCACCCACGTCGGATATTTAGTTTGTACGCTCCACTTATAGAAAATCAAAGCGGCACGTTTCTAGCGCTGCTTGAAATGAGCCAAATTTCCAAGACCAGAAATAGCCCACTCAGTAGAAAGATAAAGATTCCTAACTTCCTTAACAATTGGTATTAGTTATTTAATATTGTTACTGTTCGAATTCATAAGTCCAGAGAAAAATCAGCAAGCGCAAGTACTGGAAGGTAAGCGCTTCACAAAGCTAAAGTGAGACTATTTTCACAGAATGCTTACATACTGGAAATGATGGATTGAAACGCGGTAAATCGAGACGTAATATAGGAAATTTGCTCGGCCAGTATCAAGTGACGATTATTTAAGAATTTTCATCTAAAAATCAAATAATGAGAGATTGAAGACTGAAAGAAGAGTCCCAGAGCCATCTAGTATACATCCCAGTTCTTAATTCAGAAATAGTTTTATTAGAAGTTACAATAAAACTATTCTTCTATTTATTTTAGTCAGTCTACTCCTAAAATAGGTAGTCTTTTCTCTTTAGGGTTTATAAATTGATAACCTTCAGATAAACTAATTTTTGTGGCTTCCTTAAAGATCTTCATAACAGCTGCTGTAACATCAGTCTTGTTTTGAAAATTCCAGCTCATTAATGAAAATTTGCACTCCGGAATTAACTTAGTTGTTGTTCTATTGAACATGAGCGAAAATTGCTGTTAAGAAAATGGCAGTTTTAAAAAATGTGACGTATTCTGTAGAAGGCTATCCATATCCGTAGTATTCCTGCAATGATTACTAAATTTTTGCGAACTGAACGGGCGGTCTGGTGTATAGAAAAGTCTTCTCCCACAGTCGCCCATTTTTATTGCTCGCTGGTGATCTATCAAACATCAGAACGCATAATAACCTTTTTAATTGGTTCCTTCTATTAGTCGCTGAGTAGATTATTACTTGGTCCTGATAAATGTATGTGATATGACAACGAAGATGAGGTAAACTCATTTTACCCATCTGAATCTAGACTTACTCTTGCAAACCGTAGGTGTCATTTGAATATTGTTCTCCCTCTTTTGAAGGCGTTCGACGTGTCCAAAATAGTTAGTTGGAATTCGAGTGTAATCTGAGGGTTTGAGTTGGAATACTGAAATGGGCACTAAACCGAACAGCAGTAAACTAGTGCACAATTATCTTTCTGTCTACATTCCGATAATGTCTCTTGCATAAATCGAAAAGGAACGAACGGTAGTTAGATTCAATGATGCACGATGGTGCAATCAAGTCGATTGCGGCTATCATGGGCGGAAAAAATCAGATTCTACAGGGATGCTAACATCGAGTGGAACGTGGAGCTGAAACAAGCATTGAACGTATTTGTTTCTGGGCGTTCACAGAACTAAATACTCATCAAAAACCGGGCTATCGAGCAATGCAGAGAATCCTAGCAGAGTCAAGTTTGATTCAGCAAAAGTGTGTTACTGCAGAAGCAGCGTAGAAACGAAATAGGAAAATGAAGAGCATGCAAATTGAACACATTTGAAGAATTGGATTTGCGAAATGTGGCAAGAAGTATTTCTTACAGATAACGCTATACAAGAGAAAGCACGTCAGATACATCTGATGATCAACGGGAAGTCTCCACCTCCCGAACACTACGGCACAAAGTTCAGTTACGAGTGGTTGGCCAAATTTAAGAAACACCACTACTTGAAGTGCTACGAGTCGCACGAGAAGGAGGGGGCGCTGACTTTTCAGCGGCTAGAAATGAGGTACCCATACTGTGAGACTTGATAACGCAATATGGCGACCAAAATGTCTACAATGCCGACGAGCTCGGCTTCTGTCCCAGCCGTGCTCCCAGTCGTACGATCGGTTTCGGCCAGTTTAAGGGCCGAAAATTGAGCAAAGATCGTATTACAGTCTTGGTCTCCGTGAGTGCAGACGGAACGCCGCGCATCAGACCTCTTGTGATCAGTTGCTCGGTACGGCGGAGAAGTTTCGATGGGAACGAGGGAAGAGAACTCGGCTTCGACTACATCGCGGCCCCAAAAGCGTGGATGAACCATGCATTTTTTGCAGTGGTTGTATCGACTGGACTCTACGATCGCTACGACTACGAAACGGGATACATTATTGATACTGGACAACGCGTCTTGTCACGGTCAAGTCGAAAACCTTCCGCAATACCCATTTCTACGAGTCAAGTTTCTTCCCCACGGCTATTATACAAGCTCTTGACACCAGTGTTATCGCCTTTGTAAAGCGAAGTTATCACGGGCGCCTTTGTCAGAGGGGTATAGATCTTGTCGAGGAAGGTGTTGTGGAAAACATTTATCAAGTAGATTTGAAAATGGCTATATCTTGGATCTACGATATTTGGTCCCGAATGGAGAACAGTATTTTTCGAAACTGCTGGATGCAGACCGGTTTGCGAACCAAAAACTATCAAAGTAAATTTATTTCACGATGTGTCAACTCTAGTCTTCTCAAATGTTCGTTATCAACGATTTACAGTGCACTGGCTAACTTTTGTCTTGTTTAGTGCGTAGTACAGCATTCCAACTCAAACCCAGCGTTTACACTACAATTCCACTCGTCGGATATTCACACGCTATGCGCCTTCAAAAGAGGGCGAACTGTAATAATTGAGTACCAAATAATAACTGGTCCCAGCATTGACCTATAAAAATAGTAATATTTGCAGGTGATCATTGTCTAGCATTTTTGTTTTGTTTCAGCGAAATAGCTGAGGAATTCGAGAAATCAATTCTATTCGAACGTTTATAAACGCAAGAGTTATGAAAGAATCAAATGACCAAATATGATTGTTTAGTGAAGGGAATAGAAAATATAATACAGTAATCTCTTATAGATCTTTTGAGAATTTTAAATTTCAAAGCTCTAGTTCACATCAAAAAATTTATTTATTCGGAGACGCCCCCATACAGTGCAGTACCACAATACAGTTTGTAGATATCGAGGCAACAAATGAAAGCTTTCAGTCGCACGTGAACGTACACGGTACCTAAGTACGGTACCACCATCTTCTTATAGCCTGTCGAATCAAATTCATATATCTGTCAAAAAAATACAGCGAGCTGTCTCAGTGAAAGTGGTGGTGCGGTTTATCTTACAACGATACGAGACGGAAGGCATCAGAAGTGGTAAATGTAATTATCGAAATAAAACGATGATAAGCATTTGTTACAGGCTTGTTTAATCTAAATTGACGATGATATCTACTACTTTAACTCGATTCAGAATCGATGTAGCTATCTAGTCTGAGTTGTTACCTTCAAGAAATGTAGCAACTTGGAAAAGAGGATTCTCATATAGGTCGTAGACGGATGGTTCAATATGAAGCCTCCATTCAATAATGTTGAGGAAAGACAGTTCAAGACTGTTCATCTCAGCAATACCGATGCCAAACACAGAAGCGTAATATTCGTTTGAGCAGTGTTCATCATCTAAGTATTTGATGGCAATGAGAAGGGCGGTGGATAGAAGACGATGGCCATTTCGCTCGGTGAGAGAGAGAACTCGACAAGCAACATGAACGCGGTCAATGTAAATGAGAGCAGTAATGAAACATGCGGCGCTGCAATCGCAGTAAGTGACAAGACGTTGTACGTAGAAAGACATAGAGAACGGTTGTCGATGCAAATTGAAAAAGGAGCGCTGCTGCTCAGTAAGAGCATCAGGGTTAAGATCAGATTCATTAGCGGCGCTGAAGTCTTCAATGTCACACGTCACAACGCGTATCAAAAGATTGGGAGACCAGGTTCGAACGTCATCCTCGAAGGAGCGCGCCGCACCCTCCGCAACTAAGTGCCTAGGTGACGCCAGCACACACAGGATGTCAAGGTAAACTGAGACGACAATGTAGTACCGTCGCGGTGGTGTTGGAGAAGAAGTTGAGTATGAAGATAGTAATGGTAATGGTAATAGTGAATCACAGGTTTGCTTTTGCTTGCGTGCTAATTACGATTAGGTCCGGAACAGTGTGGAATTGTCGCTACGCGGATGGCGACAATTCGGATGGCTCGTTGTTTATTTTCTGCTTCTTTCTTATGGGCCTTGGGCCATATCCGACAGTAAGAGCACGAAATATTCCAATCGCAATCTGTAGCTTTGACTCTCCATCACACATTTAGATCGAAGCTGATTCTTTAGCTTTTTTCTTCAGATTTCAATCTCATTCTTGATAAGGTGTAGCTGTGATCTCCAACACTCAGTTGTTTTTGTTCTCTGCTTTTTCTCTACTCCGCTTTCATTGCATATCGGCTATTTGAGACTTTCTTTTTCCCTCTATTCATTGGTTAGTTATGGTAAGCGAGTGCTACACTTATCTGTTAAACGACTTAGCCACATTTAGTTCTAGCTCTACTCTCTGAGCCGTTCGTTCCCTGAAGCGTTCAAGCACGATAGTAACACCCAAATTTGACTCTTTAGCGTGTACTCTGACCAATCTATGTCTGCACTAGTTGTTTTTCGTTCGCTTCTGCGTGTGTAAGCTAATATCCGTGTTGTGACCATACTCTACTGTCCCGGTACTGTACTCTACTGTACTTGGATATCGAACGAGCCTGCCAAACGTTTGTCTAGTGTTCTTTGTGAACTGCGATCCTGACCTTCAGAAATTTTCTTCCTGAACGCTTTTGCGAAAAGAGAGAGAGAGAGAGAGCACAATTCATCTTTACGAATCTAGCACACGTCAACTATCAACCACAATTTGCGTGATACTTATATATGGAATGCTTCTCGATTTTCGACCATCCACCTAACTCGGAGTGCTTTCACTTATCCGAATAGCTACGTACAATACCTACCGAGAGTGTCTAGCAGGAAAGTGCAATCCAATTCAATCGATTTACGAAAAGCACTGGGGAAATGTTCGAGGGTTTTTGTCCGACTCGAATGATTGCAGTAGCGTTTACCTCTTAGAGGAGTGTTTATTGTGATCTATGACTAGTCTATTCTCCAAAATGTGGAAACAATCAGTTCAACTCAACTCCTCGCTTGGAGTCGGGTTGCATCAGGACAAAAAACGTAGTGAAACACTGTAGCAGAAATGAAACACTTTGTTAGTACGCATCACACAAGAAAGAATCAATTTTCTCAGTCTCTTCCAGCTCGGACAAACAACAATGTAAACCGCCACGGAATGTTGGTCGCATATGTGATTATCGTAAAGTTGATCTGTTCCTCTCGGTCTTCTTCTTCTTCTTCGAATTTAAATTCGGTCCAAGAACAAGTGGAGGAACACTGCTGGAACCGGGCTTCTTGGGTACTTTGGGAGCGTTTGGCGTCCGGGTATTCCAAGATTTAGAGGCTTTACCCGAAGTCTTGTCCATGGTTTTCAAGCGACTTGAGACAATGATGGTTAGGAAAGCTTAGGTAGTCCAATAGTGAACCACAGTTCGTACTGAATGACGCTTTAAGATCTGATTCGAGTGCAAGTGGGAGGCGGTTGTCTAATCGCTCAACCCAGGCCCATTAATCTCTACAATTTACTAATGCATAAGAAATTTGTTCTAAGCACATGTCATGAAATAAACCCATAGATAATGCCTAGGTTAGGCGTATAATTTTAATCGGAATAGAAGTAATACTGAGCTGCCCTCCCTGTGCTTCTCCTTGCGTGCTCCTCTTGTCGATCCACCACTGACAATTGCTCCGCAATTTATTAAATTAGGAAATGTAATCCACTGTTGTACTAGGGAAATGTAAGTTGGCTAAATGTTCGAGCGTAGTTGTACAGTACAGTACAGTACAGTACTGCCGAATATGATGCTCAATATTAAGAACATCGCTACAATATTGTATTGAACAGGTACAGGACTCGGAATGAGTTGACATAATTTAGTTTTGAATGTCCATTATGTACAGCTGTGAAATTCCCAGCGTTTGATTGTTGAGAACGAGGCGAGGATGAGCCTTCAATTGATCTCGCCAGTTTGGACGGGTAGCGAGCAAGTGAAACCGGCATGGATTGCGTGCAACACTATCTTGCTGACGCACGTCATTGCGCCGTTGCTGAAAGGTGTGATTGTCGACGTTTCGCGATGACCATTCGTGGAAGCGGCGGCGTGGGTGGCAGAAACAAAGAACAGTACTGTACTCCAGTATGCTTATTTTTTATTCGTATGTTCCGTTCTCCTCAAACGTTTGTGGGTTAGGTACACGCCTAGCTGTAATTGATTGAGGATTTGACACTGACAACTATAAGGTTAGAAATTAGTCTATTCTGATACTGAACGAATAGCTTATACGAATCTACACGTCTTTTCTACCTGTCACTAGCTGTGACGTGGTGAACAATTTCTCTTGGGCCTGCTTGCCAACTTGATTTCGATCGAGATTTCCTACGAACTCCTTACTACTTTTACGAGAACTTGTACGCTTTCCTACCTCAGTCAAGTGAAATTCTCAAATCAAGCTCAAGTTTGAAGTTAGTGCAAGTCTCGAAAGAAAAGGTAATGGGTCGTATACAACTGAATTAAGGACTTGAAGATTTTTTAGATTTTCAAAAATACACTTTGAATTCCTATACGTCATGTCGGAAAATGCCAATAGATAATATCTTTTGCGAAGTGAAACACTTGCTCGACAACCATTTGAATAATTGGATTGATGCAGCCTATTTGCGAGTGATTTATAGCAATCCTAGCTTGAAATTGGGCCAAAAAATATTCAACTAATAAAAAAACTCGAATTTCCTTTATTTCTTTCGGATTTGATCGAGATTTTTCAATAATCCAATATCCTGCAATCCCACAGATACACAAAACTACAGCAAGTCTAGTTCCCCCAAGTTGAAAATAACTGTCACTTTTTTGTCTGCTCCATTGTTTCGCATTACTACTAATTGTTTTTATTCCTAGTTCAGAGTATTATCCATAGGCAATACAATGCACGGCCCAGTCTTTGTTAGACTCTGTTCTATATGCACAGTACAGCACAACACTATCTTTCGAAAATATGGAACACGGAATGAACGGGGAATGCGAAAACAAGGAGTATAATACAAGCGATGAGTAGTGGTTTAATTGAATAAGTTGTTCGAAAATCCCGCTCACAATACGGTGGTTCCTCATGAAAAGTGCGGTTTCATCTGCGAAATTCCAACTACTTAGAGTTCTTTCGCTTCCTCTTCGGCGCACATGCTAATGATGGTCCTAACGAAAGCGGAGGTAGTTCAGCATCTCCCGACTTCTTTCGAACTCTCGGCGCCTTGGGTGTTGGTACAACTTTCTTGTTCTTTTCTGACCTAGCCATTGGAAAGAATAGGTTCTGCGACTTGGAAGGGTCTTGTAAATTCGAGAAATCGAAGTTACTTTGTTGAAGAATCACCGAGTTTCGCAACGCACAGTACCAATTGATTCGAAATCAGAAGAACAGGTGATCTCGCTTTGAGTTGATGGATGCACAGGGGCGATTTGGAGGTGTGAGGAATTAGAGGTGCAAAGATAAGGGGTTGTGGAGTATGGTAGTACTACAGTACTAATACCGGGAAGAAAGTTTAAAAGTACGCTCGCTGAACGTGATATGGATTTTTGAGCTGGCCAGAACATACAGCGTGTACGTGCTGAGGCATGAGTTGGCCCAAACTGTTGATCAAGTGCCGTTCAGTGCGGTTCCTAGAATTGCAGTTCTTCGGTGTAGAACTCAAGATCACATTGAAATTTGAAAAGCGACCGTTTCTGTCAACGAGGCCAATTGTCCCATTGAACAAAGTACAGCATGCCCAGAGTCCACACTCATCGAAGGTAACATGAGGCTGAGGGATCGACTGATCAATTGTTTCAAGTTTCAAAATTTTACTGCTCGAATGTGTTAGCCAATTTATGAGTTTTCAATACAGTACCACCTTTCCACCCGCGCTTCCCTGCGAAAACAATCGTGTTAACCACTGACCCGCCATAGTTCTTTGGAACCTTCCTATTGACCGATATTTCGGTCTCAAGGCGATCTTCATAAACTCTGATGTCAGCGCTGATTACCACAGTCCACTCGTGTCTCTGCTGTTAGACACTTTCCCATTGATACAGTACAGCTATATATCAACTAACGCATGTCGGTACATAAATTGCAGCATGTCTACAGCTGCTGTTCGATTTTGAATTCCAATACTATTAACAGTGAGCTAAAATACTAACCTCCAACATGAACTAGTACTAGACGTTTGCCCCAAAAAATCGATTCAAACGAAAATCATTTCACAAGAACTTAGGATATCAGATTTAAACGGATTGCAACACAAAAACATAGAGAGCAAACTTACTGATTCTTGAATAAGAAATAGTAGAATTTGCTTGAAATGGCATGAACTTAGTACAGTATTGAATGCATTCGTTCAAATCACTTTTTAACACGAATTAATTTACTTTTTGGGGTTATTACGCAAGTGCTTAGAATCGATCCGTTCTGAGAAAAATGCAATGGTGTGTAATCGACTCGATGAGCGGCGGAATGCACTAAATTAAAACGAAAAATAATAGTTCATAATATGATCTTCCATCTCTTTTAACTTACAGTTTTTGGATTCGTCCAAGTCTTCACTCTTTTCAATAGGATGGAAACCAAACTATCAACGTACGTCTAATATTCGATGTGTGCAATATCCTTAAAGAATTAACTTTCGCTTGGCAAATATCTAGAATTCATAGTCCATTGGCTCTCTACACTGTCATGGAGTTCGGAATCGGTAGAATGCCCATACTTCGATCGATCCAGCAATTAGTGCTAACAGGTTTTTCATCTTGAACGAGATATTTCCCCATGTTTAGTTGGCATTCAATTGGATTCTACGCACTCTATGAAATCGAGTCATGGTATAACACAACACAGAGCCAATTTTGTTCGAATCGAGCTTCATTCATGAGTCGATGTCGGAACAGTACAACTGAGTCAATTCCTTTTGGTTCTAGAAAATGTGTGCGAGACTATTATGCAGATTGTTTAAACTATTTGAAAATTTTCAGCTTTCAATATGCCGTTCTTCATTCTCGAAGCCTCTATTCCAATCAACAAATCGATAATGTTTCTCGACTTCTACAGGTTCTATTTTTTGCTCACTAATATTTCGAATCTTTACTCGATGACCCTGAAGATAATGTCTAATGTATCTCACTTCGAAGCTGAAGGAAATTTCGGTCCCTGGAATGATATCATCTATTGGAAAGTGAGTTTATTACGACGTCTGAAAGATGGCATATTAATACCATCAGTGTAGAACAAGTTGGAGATGTCCGTAAATTTCCAGAATACTGCGTAACGCAAGCACACTTCAAGCATTAGGATATCAGAGTTGCCGGACATGTACCGTACTCTACAGCAACTATCACTAACGCGCGATTTCATACTAGTCTGATATGAACCATATTTTTCCAAAAACGTCCACACTGCAGTTAATGTGAAGACGCATTTAGAATCGTTAGAAGATGATTTCAATGTCGAAAAGACTATGTGATGAAGAACTACCGATACAAAACTACAAGCACAAAACAACAAACCGAAATAATAGACAAGGAAATCACAATGCCTCGTAAGGTAGAACTTGAACGAATTGCAATTAAATCGCGTAACTGGAATATGCACAACATTTCCAAGTACGGTAAGTACGAGTCTAGTTTATAGCGTAATTGGATAGGTCGTTACTTGAAGATATCAACATCAACGAGCACACCGAAGTGGTCACTGATAAATACACCACAAGATTCAAGTCGTTTCGTGCCAAGCAAACGATAGCTAACAACTTGGGGAAATCCATCCTTCGGCCCGAACAAGAACAAACGATCATATCGAGTTCGCGGTTTGAATTGAGAATCAATTTTCAAGTTATCATTCCTCAATGTATCCCACGTGAACTTTTCCTTATCGTTTGCGCCGGCCATCACCCATGCATCACCAATCTTCGCCACTTTTTTCGCCCTCTTCCGTCCCGTCGCCGTGCCACTATCACGTTTCGCCTCTTCTGTAACCGTTTTGGCGACCTCACTCGCTAATATTTCATTTTCCCTCAGGTTTGTGTCACCTCCAAATAACGTTGTCACTCCATCGTCGGCCTCTTCTCGCATATCCGCTAATATTGATGTAAATTGTTGCTTTCTCGCCGCAGTACCCATTTTTAAACTTTCCAAATGAGCGGTAAAGGCATGAATCATTGGACCATCATCAGCAAGCGTGCCACGCAGTGAAATAATACCACGCCCCATCATCGAATTACGGAATGCACGTGCGGTAGATTCTACATCGGCACTGAACACACCGCGTCGCGCAAGTAAAAGACAGAAGTACATATCCGTTCGATGTGGGGTGTACATATTGTAAGAGAGGACCTCGTCTGCATCCTCTTCTTCCGTCGGAGGTGTACATAATGCTCGTTGAAGTGCAGCAAGAACCGACGAATCACCAGTATCCGTCACCTCTTGCAACATCACTATGTCAGGCCGCGCAGTTCGAATTTCCGATATAAGTGCACGTGTTCGAATCATCGTGAATTCCGTATCCATATCGATATTCCAAGTTAGTATACGTAGTCGACTCGCCTCACCGACGCCCTCTTCGTCATCATCGGACATCTCCCATGCGATATCAGCTGCGCTCCTTTTCTTCCCCGCTTTAGTTCTCGGCTCCTCATCGACGACGGCAGCGCTCTTTTTCTTCTTCGACGCTTTCTCACTCGGCTCATCATCAGAGATTTCCCATGCAACGCCAGCTACACTTTTCTTCTTCGTTCCCGTCACTTGAGGTTCATCATCTGATATTTCCCAGGCTTCGTCCGCAGCACTTTTCGCTTTGTTATTTTCGCCTTTCGGTACGATGGAGGAATTGGAGGCTTCCTTCCTCGAACCCGAATTCGTCTGAATAGTTAGCGCCCTTGCACTAGGTCGATCTTTCTCACCATTCTTCGAAGATAAATTTTGTTTCGACGAACCGGAAACCGATGATTCCCCCACCTTCTTCCCAGAACTGGCGCTGTTCCCCAGCTTTTTGGTGGTTGTACTAACAGTCGTAACCTTCACAACAGGTTTGCACATAGCAAATAGGTGTTGCGCTAATGTTTGAGGGCACAAGCGTTGCACATGCGTCACGGTACAGCTCAGCACAGGAACCCGGAGTACAGGCAATAGTAGTGCGGGCAGCATGCAGAGCAACGTATTAAACTGGTGAAACGAATATGACATTGCATATTCGTTGACCAACGGGAACATTCGAACTGTTCTAGTGCACTGTAACCGACATATTAAATTGTACACAATTGGCTCACAATATCTTATCAGTGATGAAGCCTGCATTTTGAATAAGCGCTACCGCAAGTCCTTCTCGGCAAATTTGTCTACCGCAGCAGGTGTCTCTCGCAAACGACTCATTTTCAGTGTTAAGCGCCTGACTATCCGTTTAGTATATATGGAAGGAACCGAGCAGCACAAATTCCATGCAAGATTTAACAGAGATTTCGTTAAAAGCTCAGGGTGCATGAAGTCCTCGTCACGCATTTCCCAAACCAAAATTCGTTAGCCAGCATCGCACATCGCTCACGCCTTCTGAATAGCGTCGACCTTGGATTGGGCCATTTTTTCAATGGTACCCACAAATCGGTCCACAACCTCCTGCACATCCTTTTCTAATCGTTTCACCTCCGCCTTACTGATGTTGTCTTTCACCTTTTTCACATCGTTCATCGCCTCCCTACGCACATGTCGCGCAGCAATTTTCGCCTTTTCTGCCTCATCCCTTGCTGTACGACACAAGCCTTCCCTCGCTTTCTTATCAATTCTCGGTACTGGAACACGGATTAGATTCCCGCCATCCGACACCGGGTTCAGGTTAAGTCCCGCGCCACGAATCGCCTTCTCTACTGCTGGTGCCACTGTAGGATCGAACACACTCACTGCTAGCGTGCGGCCATCTTTTACAGCCACCTGAGCGACATCGGATAATTTTGTTTTTGCGCCATATGCATCAACTCGAACATCTACATGTACAAAGTTAGCTCGGTTTCACAAAACATAGATTCTTTCGTACCGTCGAGAATTGCCGCATTAGCACCTGAAGTTCGTAAACGCGACAGTCCACGCTCAAGATTTCCCACCACTTTATCCATACTAGCATTCAAATCTGCTATATTCACCACATCAGCATCCGTGCCATCAGCAGGGCCCGTCGGCGCCGCACGCGCCTTTTTCTTCTTCCCTCGAATCTGCGGGGCAGAGAAGGGCGTCAACGCGGGTCGAAACGGCCCAGCCCATCGCGCCGTTCTTAGCGCTTGTAACAGCGCCATGAGCTGTGGGACGAGTATTGATCCGCACTGTAATGCAAATCGACGGTGGTACCAAAAATTTCTTGAGCACATCGCAACGAGTACTGTACGGTACTGTATAATATCTACTAGTGGCAAGGTACGGAATCCGTGCACTTGACTACGACGAGTTGCCATGGCAGGACCGGCCTCAAGCGGTGGGAGCATACCGCTAGGAAGTCTTGGCATTGAACAACTGGAGCAGCTACAAACCGAACTACAACGCGAGGTGGAAGCACTCTCGACTTCGCTTGCGCAACGAAACGAGGCGTTGTCACGACTTTCCGCATCGAAAGAGAACGCACGTAGCGTTAGTGCGATGAAGAAGGGCGACGGCATCATGGTGCCACTCACGGGCAGTGTGTATGTTCGAGGAGAGATCGCCGATGCCTCACACGTGCTCATCGACGTGGGCACCGGCTACTACGTTAGCAAGACGCCAGAAGACGCGAGCAAATTTTTCGGACGTCGGGCGACGATGCTGAAGGATGAGACCGACAAGGCCATGGGCGCGCACACGGTTAAACGTCAGCAACTGGAGGCGGTGAACGCGGTGTTACAGAAGAAGGTAATGGAAGCGCGACGTAAAAAAGGTGGCGCTACCAGTTCCTAGGAAGAAACCAATCTCATCACTAGCCTTGACTAATTTACAACTTCAACTACAGCTTCGCTTGCACTAGTCGGCGGCATCAGAAATGCCGCCCTCACTAATAGAAAACGTGCACTCCGACTCGGGCAATGTGGGCGAATCGTAGATTTTGCAAATTCGATTCTCACCCCGTCCTTTCCTCAGACTAAGTCTTGTTTGGGATGCGTGCGCGATAATGTTACCACCGATAGGTTTCTTAGGGTCTACAGCGAACATTGCACCACCATCGACTTGCGCCACAACTTGATTCGTAATTAGTACAGCGAGACCGAACTCATCAGCAATCCGTTGCAATAGACGCAGAAACTGGGCCATGTGTTGTTGACGGGCTGCGAGTTCACCACGTCCGGTGTAGTCTGTGCGATACAGGGCGGTGGCGGAATCCACAATAAGTAGCGCATATCGGTCTTGCGACATGATTGCACATGCCTGTTCTAGCAATTTGTATTGATGTTCGGAATTGTACGCGCGTGCGAATGATACATTTTCCAATGCCTGATCTGGGTCCAAGCCAAATCGTAGCGCAATGCTTTTTAATCGCTCGGGACGGAAGGTGTTCTCACTGTCGATGTATAGACAACGTCCTTCAGCACCACCTTGGTCTTGGGGAAGTTGACAGGTTACACTAAGCGTGTGACATAATTGGGTCTTACCAGTTCGAAACTCGCCGAACAACTCCGTAATACTACCAGTTTCTATACCTCCCCCAAGTAGTGTATCCAATTCTTTGCTTCCCGTCGTCAGCATAATTTGTGACTCGCGTACAAGAGCATAGTCTGATGCAGATTGAAATCCCATATCAACTAGTTTTTGCGACTCGACCTGGATCTTCTCCGCTTTCATTTCCGATATACCCTTTACTGCGAGAATTTTCTTCTTCGTTGAATATGCAACGCTTTCAACAGTGAGAAATCCGCCCTCGCGTAGTTTCTTCGTGTCACTCGCGGCAATACCGGATGCCTCCAATTGCTCCACCGGAAGTGGTCCTCGGAATTCCACAGCGCCTTCCTCAAGTTCCTCTTGGTATTGCTCCATTTGCGCCATATTACCCCACGCACACTCGTTTCGAGAGTGAGTGTGTGCGTTTGTGTGTTGAGGTGGAGCCGGAGGATCCAAACCAACCCTTGGTCCTGCAAGGCTGTGGGGAATGAGCAGTCTGATTATGCCCGCCCGAAAATTACAGAAACACGTTTTCCATCCGTGGCATACGTGGAAGAGACGAAAAATATGGACCGATATGTATGAATGGTCCGATTAGTTCTACACTTTCAATGCTCGCAGTGCATAACTTGTTTCGTAGGTTGGCAATTGTTTGAATGACGTAATCCACATTCACGGTGAACTTTGCGAAATAGTAACTGCCTAGTTCTTAGGTGCACCACAATCCAACTGTTTGCTGTGTACAGCTAGTAGAGAGCGACCGTTATTTTATCCGAATTTCCGGAAGATGAAGTCGTGACGTGATCAGCAACCGACTGAGCATGGATCGGAAGGTATAGTACAGTCCGCCGGAGTTAAGTTGGTTCAAATATCGTGGTTCCAGAGCTAGGAAGCAGGGAAATAGTCACGATCTGTTGCTCCACAGATTTCAACCAACAAATACTCTTCATTGCATAGAAAGGAAGAAATGGAATCAGTTTCAGTCCTCCTCACAGTATCGCCTTCCATGAAATCGCGCTAAAGTTTCCACACATATTCCTGTGAGTGCTGTGTTGAACAATGGCCCGATAGATCGTTCATAGTATGGGCGATGTTTCAGTCACTTTTTAGCAAGAAAATAACTATGGTCACGACAACGATCTTATGAGAAGTACTTTCTCTAGGACGAAAGCAGTACGAGATGAAGTGTCGAAAGGTTGTCAGGGGATGCGACAAATAAAAAATCTATACATGGCCGAGTGTTTACTGGAAACTGTAGGAGGGAGCATTCTTCATTTACACTAATAGAGCAAATGAAGTAAGGAAGTGAAGGGGAAGTGTTCTATTGGTCTATCAACGAGTTGTATTCAATTACTTGGACCTGGCTCGTAACGCTGTGGAATTCAAGAAGGTATAATGACCAGGAATTGTAGATGATTGGGTTTGAGCACACACACAAAGCTAATGTTTCGGAGGACCGAGAGCGTTAGTATGTGAAAATTAGAAAAAAAACTGGCATAGAGAGTAATGCATGAAATGCGATATAATTAGTATAGCGCATCTCATGCATTACTGGTCGAGCTAATATCGTTTTAAAAGCCAACCTTCGCACTGCATGGTTTAGAACACCTCCTTCACATCCCGAAATGCGCAATATTCAACTACCTCAACCGGCACTTATCGCGATATTCAGCGTACTCTCTGTGATAGCAGTTGGCCTTGTGCTTTGCTTGATATGTGAAGCCAATCGGATTATTCGTCGAAGTCGTGTTCCTGCTGAAAATGAGTCTTCGAAAACTACTATCGATGAAGAGGAAATAGGACACGAAGAGCCGTAACAATTCTTGGTGATGCACCGGTAATTGTGGTGGTCGTTCTGTTTGGACAGAAAAAATCGTCCGTGCGCGAAGGCTGACTCGGAAATCAGCTCCTTTTCGCGATTTGGTTGACTAAAGTCATAGAAAGCGTGGATGGCCGTCTATCTTTCTGTTCTCGATGAACAAGACCTGACAATTTATTCAATCTCTCTCTGTGCTTCGGCGGAGTCGAGCAGTTGCATATGATCGATATGCAACACCACTGACGACGCGCTACTCTGCGATTTTTGCAGTACACCATTGCTAGATGGGGTCACTGTGACGATGTAAAATAAAACAACTTTTCCTTTTTTCGAACTATTTTTTTCTATGTATGATGTAGCGTTTGAGCGCAATGAGATATTGAGTACATATCGATAAGTGATAAAATCGACTAGGCTTTTGAATTATTCAAAGCAATATGCGAACAGTTCATTGTGGGACTACAGTACGGTACTCTACCCCGGGATGCAGTGAAGCGCTCCCACCGAGCTCTTCTTTATTTCATGCCCCTCAATTTACTTTCCACTACTCCTTGCGGAAACTGATTTTTGCTGCGCCTCAGGAACCAACGCTATTCGAAGTGATGAAGACCAAATCGATTGTACTGTACAACTTGAAGAGTATGACAATTATGCGAGAAGCAGCAGGGTTTTTCCTTGACTACTACTTGAGATTCGAGATTCATATTGCCATCATTACCAGGGATGTGTTCAGTACTACGTAAGACCTCATATTCCTCCTTCGAAATGCAATATCAAATTGAAATGTGTTTGTTTCTTTCGATGCAATATGCATTGCAATATGGCAGTAGAGGAATAGCAACGTCAATTTTTGTTTAGCGAATTTAACTTCATCAGTTTCAGATTTCATTAGCTAACATAACGTTTTCGACTCGATCTTGCCTTCCTAATAGACGTCTGAAGCTTCCTGCTCCGAAATCAGGGTTTTTAACCAGCTTCATTCACTCAATTTTTATACCATCATAAATTAGCAATTTCACTCAACTCTCCAGTACAGTACATATTGCTAGGAAAATTGAATTTCCAATACGCAGTTGAGATAAAACACATCCCCGGTCATTACTATAATAGCTCAATAGTTGATTTTCACTTCGAGAGCATTCCTGGAACAGTTAGATATTAAGTTTAGGTCTGATTTGTTTCGGGTAGGCTTGGCCAAAGGAAAAGCGATTGGTTGTTCCACCTGAGGAGTCTATTTTGGCCCGTAGGTCGTAGTCTAAGTGTAAGTTTACCCTATAAGAGTAGGAGAACCATAGTTGATAGGACATGAGAGGAGGAAAGGAGTTCAAGAACAGTACGGAAAAGGTGGAGGAAACTCGGGTAAGGAGCTGTATGCTTGTGTTTCGTTTCAATACCATATTGCGATATTTTTTTAGTATACAATCCTGGAAAAATAGGAATGAGATAAAGGCCTTCACTCTACTATATCATACGAGCCTATATGGCTTCTGAAGACGAACGAACTGTAAGTTCAGTCTGAACTGGTGACTTGTTGCCATCCTGGGAGCAGGCCAAAACCGATAAATAGTTTCTTGGAGTATCCTTCGAGGTCCACAAGACAATAACTTTTCTACAATACAACTCTATTTGCTCCCAAAATACTGTTTTACGTATGAGTGTCGCAAAGCAATCCAAAAAAAGATAAGACACACAGATATAGCACATTGGCTAAACACGGCTGTTTTGTGATTACCTCGCGAAAATGAGAAATTCCAGAACCCAGAAAATGTACGCAGTACCAGAAAAAAATAAGGATCTGCCATGCAACAATTGTGTATTCATGCAAACTTGAAATAAATAAGTTTGGAACAAATCATTCGTGTTGTATCCATAGCTTTATAGATTAAAGCATGATTGCAAACGAGTAACTTGTACTGTACAGGTGCTGTATTGACGAAACTTGCCGGTGTAACTAGAAAACATGTGGATTATCTAGAACAAAAGAACTATCACAATCTCTGATACAAATTTGATCTAATTTCCGATTTCTAATACTACATTTGGAGACCATACTCGGGTGACTGTAGCGTCAGGGGAAGCTTGACTCGAAAAGGAAGTAGAATTTTTAATGAAATTGTTTGATAGAGTACACATGCTCAACAAGAGGATCTGATAATCAACGACCGACACAAAAATCATGTAGTCTTGAACTGCGGACCAGAAACAAGAGAAGCAGTCTCACTAGGTTCACTGACGTCAATTGTCAAATATCCGCCTAGTACGGGAACATTTTTTCGTTTGTATT
>JAAUYH010083210.1_pt1 | contig 18108 bp, 11 predicted proteins | sample 7278061 | NCBI WGS metagenome assembly JAAUYH01 (sample SAMN14350203, study PRJNA611818) | marine sediment metagenome | isolation source: surface marine sediment (0.6m) | place: French Polynesia: Moorea | collected 2018-08 | reverse complement strand
AGTTTAGCAGCGTTTGCGATTGAAAACTGGAAAAATGTCTTCTATGATCCTCAGGATATTACAAATGGGTCTCAATTGCCTTTGTTGGGTATGATTCCCTTCACTAAAGAATTACAAAAGTTACCACAAGTTAAATCTGATGTAGTTCAGCTCAATCTCCATAAAGTTGCTCAATCCCAACCTGAAGTTTCACCAAAGTATCAATCTAGAAAAGAATCTCCTCTATTAGAGGCTCTTTGCTCTCTGTATACCAGATTCCAATCCCTAAGGAGTGATATTCCTTTTAAATCAATTGCAATCGCATCACCAACAACTGGTGATGGTAAGTCTACAGTTGCCATAAATCTCGCCCAAATAGCAGCAGAAGCGGGTCAAAAAGTCCTATTAGTGGATGCTAATTTATATAACCCTCAAATTCATCTAAAATTAGGTTTAGCCAACAATCAAGGACTTAGTGATGTCTTGACTAATAATCTCAATTTCAACCATGTAATTACCCAATATTCCACAGAACAAAACTTATTTGTAGTCACTTCTGGTACTGCTATATTTTCTCATCCGAGTAAGTTGTTTTCATCTAGTAGAATGCAAAATTTTGTGGAATTTGCCAAAGCAAGCTTTGATTTAGTTATTTATGATAGTCCTCATATTTTAGGTCTCTTAGATAGCAATATTTTAGCACAGCAATTAGATGGAATTATCTTAGTTACTGGACTAGGTAAAACACTACGTTCCAGTTGGGAAAAAGCATTAGAAGAGGTAAAAGCTGCTCACGTTGCAATTCTTGGTATTGTGACTAATTCTTTGACTAAAAAAAGATGAATATTTAAAATAATAAATTTTATTTTTTGTTATTAATATAATATGAAAAAAGTTTCTGTAATTATTCCAGTACATCAGGCAGAAAAATATATAAAATCGACTTTAGAATCTGTATTTTTACAAACATATCAAAATTTTGAAATCCTTGTAATTGATGATGGTTCTACTGATAGAAGTGTAGAAATATGTGAGAATTTCCAAGATCAAAGAATCCATATTATTAAACAAGCAAATCGTGGAGTTTGTGCAGCTAGAAATGTAGGCATTAGTCATGCGACAGGAGAATACCTGGCATTTTTAGATGCAGATGACCAGTGGATAGCCGAAAAGCTGGAAAAGCATATCGAACATTTAAATAATCATCCACTTGTGGGAATAAGTTTTAGTTGTTCTGCTTTTATTGATGAATCAGGGGAATTATTAGGTATGTATCAAATCCCTCAACTAGACAATATTACTCCTGCATTAGTACTTCGTCGCAATCCCATTAGTAATGGCTCGGTTCCTATAATTAGAAAAGAAGCTTTAGAAGAAATTAAATTTCAGGGGAATTGTTATTTTGATGAGCAATTAAAACATTTTGAGGATGTAGAGTGTTGGCTGCGGATTGCTTTACAGACTAATTGGCAAATACTGGGTATTCCAGAGATTTTAACTCTCTATCGAGTTAATTCCCAAGGAGCATCTACAAATATTGCCAAGCAGATAGAGGATTTAGAAAAAGTTTTAGAGAAAACTCGCTCCTATGCTCCAGATTTGATTTTTCAGCATGGAAATGCAGCCAAAGCCTACGAGTTGAGGAAATCAGCTAGATGGGCGGTTCGGCTACAATTAGGTTTAACAGCAGTAAAATTGTCTCATCAGGCATTATCCACCCATTGGCGTATCTTGGTAGAAGAACCACAACGAACAATAATTACCTTGGTAGCTGCGTATTTGCTTTGCCTCATACCTCGCTCTCTTTATCATCAAATAGAGGTACAAGCAATTAAATTCATTGGATTTTCTCAACGACTCCGAATTGTGCGGGAACCGATCATATCATGTCCAGATAAACAGTTACTATAAAAGATCGCCCATTAGACCCAAAGGCGTAGAGAAGTCTGCAAAGTTTTTATTGTAACTAATTAAGTGCACCTGATATCACTCCCGAGACAACATTAGGAATGAGAAATTAACCCATATTTAAATACCTGGTTAACAGGTTGACATCCTCCTACCGCTCTCGCGCAGCGTGCGCGGAACGCGCGTAACCCTTGCGCGTAGTGCTATACATTCTTTCACTCCAAACTATCAACCACCTCCACAAATTGCTGGGAAATAAAAGGCAAGATTTTTTTATTACTAGCATTCTCCTTACCTTCAGTAAATACCACTAAGAGATAAGGGCGTTGATCTGGAATCTCAATATAAGCTGCATCATGACGAACTTGGCTCGTCCAACCAGCTTTTGACCACAGTTTTGCTGTTTGAGGCAAGCCACCACCTAAAAAGCCTGTAACTTGGTCTTCCTCTACATCCTGGGGTAATTTATCGGGGTTAACACTGCGTTGGAGTAAAGCCATCATGGTTTGCGATCGCTCGCTGGAAACCGCCACTCCACCAATAATACTATGTAATAATCTGGCTGTGGCATTGGTGGTGAGCATATTCCGGTTTTCTAACATTTCTCCATAAAATGCCCGTTCCCTACCATAGGGGCCATCACCCCAAGTTTTTTGGCAAACATTGATGGTTTCCAACTCTGACCACTTCAATGATTGGTAATAACGGTTAACAATTTGCCGTTGGTACTGCCAAGTTTCAAAGGGTCCAGCAGGTAATTCTGCTCCTGATGTAGTGCCAGTTAGCACATCCACAATTAAACTGGTAGCATCATTACTAGAATCAACGATCGCATCTTTCATTGCCCGTTGTAATTCCAGAGAATTGCTGACCATTCCCTTATCTAGCCATTCATGTACGGCTACTAAATAAAACAGTTTGACTACACTTGCAGGGTAAATCTTTTCCATTCCCCTATAAGTAAATCCACGTACTGGATGGTTCCAAAATGCATCTGAAGTGAGAGCGCCACCCGTATTTACTAATACAGGTGGATCGTAGACAATCCAAGTCAGGGCAATTTGGTTACGAGCTAGAGTGGGGAATGCTGCCCAGGTAGCTTCTAAAATTTGATTCCCTAGCTGTGCTAATTGTTCGTCTTTGGTAAAAAAAGTCATTGTAATTGCCGGATGTCTCTGAATCTAAAATCTCAAATTCCTCATCTTACAGCAGGTGAGTACCAGTGTTTGGCTAATCTGAATGTATATGATTCTCCTAAGTGCAAGAGCTTAGGTAGCCAAGCTACAACTGGCAGACACCTGTGTGTTATAGAAAGTGATACGGACGCTGTACGGGTAGTTTTGTGTGAAGATGATTATCCAGGGTGGTTATCTGTAAATGATTTACATTACTTACAACCTGCTACTGTAACTTATCAAGCTACATTATTAACCACAGAGGAGATTAAAAAATTATTACCCCAGGTAATTAGCTTTACTCACCAAGCTATGGAACAATCTAATTATTACCTTTGGGGAGGTACAACTGGACCCAATTACGATTGTTCTGGTTTAATGCAAGCGGCGTTTGTTTCCGTGGGGATTTGGCTACCCAGGGATGCTTACCAACAGGAAGGATTTCTCCCAGTCATTGAAATGACAGAATTAGCACCGGGAGATTTGGTATTTTTTGGCACTTCTCAAAAAGCAACTCATGTGGGACTCTACTTGGGAGATGGCAAATACATCCATAGTTCTGGTCGAGATAAAGGGCGCAATGGTATTGGGATTGATATACTTTCGGAACAAGGTGATGAGGTAAGTCAGTCTTATTATCAGCAGCTACGTGGTGCTGGTAGGGTTGTTAAGTGTTACAAACCGCAGAGATACTGAGGATGCAGAGAAATATGAGGAGTCGGTTAGTTTCTAATGGTATATTGGAGGAAGATGAGGGGTTCTCTACTTCTATTCCTGATGTTTCCGTGGTGGTACCAATTAAGGATGAAGTAGATAGTTTACCTCATTTACTAGAAGCGATCGCATCTATTTTAACGGCAAGTCAGTTAAGTTATGAAATTATTTGCGTGGATGATGGCTCCGTTGATGGTTCTGTGAAGTTTCTCAAGGAACAGGGACAAATCCGTGGGGATTTAAAAGCGGTAATTTTGCGGCGTAATTATGGACAAACAGCAGCTATGGCGGCTGGATTTAATTATGCCATAGGTAGAGTGATCGTGACTTTGGATGCAGACTTGCAAAACGATCCCGCAGATATACCCATGATGTTGGCAAAATTAGATGAGGGTTATGATTTGGTGAGTGGTTGGCGAGAAAAACGCCAAGATAAAGCCTTGACGCGACTACTCCCTTCCAAAATTGCTAACTGGTTAATTCGCCAAATTACTGGGGTCAAGATTCATGACTATGGTTGTTCCCTCAAGGCTTATAGTACAGATTTAGTCAGGGATATGAATCTCTATGGGGAATTACACCGTTTCCTACCAGTATTAGCTTACATCGAAGGGGCGAGAATTGCCGAAGTGAAGGTAAAACATCATTCCCGTCGCTTTGGTAGTAGTAAATATGGTTTGTCCCGTACCTTCAGGGTATTGATGGATTTATTAACCGTTGTGTTTATGAAAAAGTTTCTCACCCGTCCCATGCACGTTTTTGGATTTTTGGGTCTAACTTCTACATTTTGCGGAGCTGCGATCGCTATTTACTTGACTTATCTTAAAATATACGAACATCAAGAAATCGGTAATCGTCCTTTGCTAACTCTCGCTGTATTGTTATTAGTCACGGGAATACAACTATTTTGCTTTGGTTTGTTGGCGGAATTATTGATGCGGACTTATCATGAATCCCAAAGTCGCCCTATTTATCGAGTAAGGGAAGTAGTAGCAAAGAATCGCCAGTGATAGGAAGGAATGGAGATAGTAATATAATATCTCCACTTTCACCTTGAGGCTGATAAATTCAATTAGTCTAAAAGTAGAATATATACACATATCTTGCACTTTCTCAATAAGAGTAAGGTGGGCATTGTCCATCCTACTCAAAACTACAATAAGTGCTAACTCCATAAGTAAAATAGGAATATAAATGCAAGGGGGATTTTCCTCAGAACTGCATTAATTTAAACTAAACGGTTTAGTGTGGTACTGGTCGCAGCTTCCATAACACTACCCCTATATAAGGGTTATAAAATGTGCTAGTTAGGAGTATAGTTATTCAATTTATAACAGTAAATTTATTACTTATTACTTATTACTTATTACTTATTACTTATTACTTATTACTTGTTACTTGCCCGTAGCGCTATAGTGGCTGATTTATAAATTTTAGGAAGGGTTTAGCATGACGGGAGCATCTCACTTTCGTAAAAACACCTACCGCATAAACTGAAAAACTTATTTCCACATTACCGACAAGAATATATGTGTAAAAATGAGAGGCTCCGGTGTGTAACTTAACTGAAAAGCCTGGGAATGATTGTGATTTTTTTATCATATTTCTCCGTAAACTACCCAGAGCTAAGTACCAGTTATTTTTCGTGTTTGTACTGACGTTATTGTTTCCGAATCAGAGTTAGATTGTTTTAGCGATCGAGTCAAAATATTCCGGTACAAGGAAAATTTATTGATTGATCAAGTGTTTGCTTGAAAAGTTGTTACATTTGTCAGATTTTGTGGGTATCCTAAAATCAAGCAAACTAACAATTCATCAACTAACAGCAAACATATTGTTGATTTAATAAATGAGTTGGGTAAATCTGCCAATTGAAGACAAATAAACAAAGTTTGTTTGTTTAATATCGTTTGAATTGGCGATATAAATTAAAAAAAAATCCTGTGCGCGAACACAGGAAACAAATTGATTGCACAAATACACAATTATTATGGCACGTTCTCAAAAACTCTCCAAAAATGTATCCAGATTTTCCCGTTCCTTGGTCGCTACAGCCTTCCTTACCACTGGAATGTTTCAATTGGTCGCTCCCGCACTAGCGGATGGAGCTACTCCGGGTACAAAAATTAAAAACACCGCAACTGCTACTTACCAAGACCCCAACAATCTGGGCGAAACCCTGAACGCAACTTCTAATACAGTTGAAATTACCATCGCAGAAGTTGCCGGTGTGACTGTCACCGCTAATGGTACCACCTTTAGGAATGATAACGGTGGTGATGGTACAGGTGCTGCTGATGGAAAGATTAACAACGGCGATGTTATTTACTACAACTACACCGTTAAAAACGTTGGTAACGACCCCACCAAGATTCGTATCCCCAACCAACCACAGATACAAGGTAATGCTGTACTAGAACCAGTACCAGATACCGCTCCTACTCCTGTAAATGCTGCTGTACAAATTAGCTACGATGGTGGCGCAACTTGGAAAGCTGTTAACAATGGTACTTTTACAACTGACTCAATTGCTGCTGGTGGGTCTGTTCTGGTAAGGGTGGCTGTTAAAGTTACGGGAGCAGCTAGTGGGGACAAAATCTCCCTGCAATTAGGTAATACACTATCTGGAAATGATCAGAACATCTCACGGGACGACACTCCTAATGACGTTTACACGGTAGATAATCCTGATGGTGCTCCTGGTGAAACTACTGGTGTACCTGTTAACGGGACTCGTGAAGCTAGTGCTACCCAGCAAGTAACAGTAGATTCTACCCTGAAAAACTACGCCTTAGCTACAGTTTTGAAGACTCGTACAGCTCACACTCGTGTTAATGTTAACCCTACTGACGGGAATGATGGGAAACCAATACACGATACCATCGATTATGAATTGAAGTTACGAGTAGAAAATAACGACACTACTAATAGTGGAATCACTCCCTCAGCATTGGAAGGTACAACTGTTAATGTTAATGGTGCTAATGGTACTTACATCTTAGTTTCTGATGCTATCCCGGCTGGTACAGAATTAAATGCGGCTCCCACCAATGTTCCTACAGGTTGGGAAGCAGTATATACGACTGAATCTGCTGATACTGCTGATGCTGGTTATAAGGATGCTAATGCTGCTGCGTGGAAAAAATTCCCCTTACAAGGAGCTGACACTCTTGCTGGTGTAACCCGTGTCGGTTTTATCAAGACTGGTAGTGTTAATACAGGTCAGACGGTTTCCGGCTTAAACATCCAATTAAAGGTCACAAGCACTGCGGCGACGGTAGATGTTGCCAACATTGCTCAAGTATTTGGTGCTAGCGGTAGTAACCCAGTTTACGATGAATCTGGTGACCAAACTGCTAGTAATTTCAATAGCACTAGTAATACATTCCCAGGTACTGATAGCGATGCTGATGGTCTACCTGATACTCTTCCCGATACTGCTGTAGATGACGGTTATGTAAATAATCCTGGTACTCCCGAGCAAGGAACTGACTCGGGTAACAACAACCAAGGTACTGGTGATGGTGGTGAAGCTAACGTCATTTCCATTGGACCCGCAGCAGCCAAAGCGGTATTGAATGGTCCTAAGGATAGGCCAGCCGCAGAATCTAATGGTGACAACAATAAAGACTTTACTAACCGGTCGGCATTAATCCCACCAGGTACCAAACCTGGTCAAACCATCGATAATCCAGATGGTGTTGGTTTTACTAATACTATCCAGAATACTGGTACTACTATTGCTAATATCTCTCTATTACCTACACCACCAGCGACTACAACTAATTTACCTGACAATACTAAAGTCACAATATCTAAGGGCAGTATATCAGCAACTTATAACTATACGTCTACTGGTGGATTTCAATTCTTGTCAGGGGTAGGTACTGTTGGTGGTAACGCAATTAGTGCAACTAACCCAGTCCGGATTGATAACGTAGCTGTAAACGGGACTGATTTCTACGCGGTGGAAGTAGATTTACCTGAAAATACTAAACTTTCTACCGATGACGATATGCTCAGAGGTTTCCCAGTACCAATCACTGCGTATATTGAAGATAATGCAACACCCAATGGATTACAAGGTACTGAACCTAAAAATATCACCATCGACCAGGTATACACTGGCTACTTGAAGCTAATTAAAGAATCTGGCATTGTGCAAGCTGATGGTTCAATAACTTATGATCAGAATCCAAAGACACCTGCTCCTGGTGATAAAATCGCCTACAGGATTACAGCTAGGAACATCTCTGATCCGCAAAATGGTACAGGTAACATCATTCTCAATGCTGCAAATACAACCATAAAAGAGGATGGTACTAATGCACTCAACGGTGGCTCTAATAACTGGGCATTAGACAATGATAGTAACACCTTTATGGATACTACCCACGTTAATGGTGCTTACAGTGCTGATAGTGGAGATGTGGAACTCTACATTGGTAAAGATACAAAAACTCTAATCAATACAGAGCAAGGTGAGATTACTCAGTATATCGTGAAATACCTCAATGTTTTGATTGCACCTGGGCAGGAAAAAGTATTTACCTTCCAGCGTCAAGTTGAAAATAACGCTACTCCATAGTCAGTCGTTGTTATCAGCCTCTAATTTAGGGACACTTTTACCATGAGGTGTTCCCTACTCCATACCAGATTCCATGAATTGCAAACATTCAAGTCGTTACATAAGGTGATTTCCATGAAACGTTTATCCATTGCCAGCTTAGGTGTTGTAGCATTTATCGCTAGTGTTGCTTTTGCCACTCAAATCCCCGTTGTTGCTAATTTCTTACCCGGTGGTTCTGCGATCGCTAAAAATGCTAAAATAGGTGCAGTCAAGTTACGTCTAGATGCAGCTAAGAAAATTGTTACTCAAGATGCTCAAGGTAAGCAAAAGGTAACTTGGAAAGCATTAGCAGGTCAAGCAACCGTTCAACCTGGAGATGTACTACGTTATACAATTACTGGTGCTAATAATGGGGAGAAAGCAGTCAAGGGTCTTGTCATCAATCAACCAATTCCCCAAGGAATGAAGTATGTGTTGCAATCTGCTACCGTAAATGATGTCAAGGGCGCGAACATTACTTTCAGTATTGATAAAGCTAAGAGCTTTGTGAAAAACCCCAGAATCAAGGTTAAACAAAAAGATGGTACATTTAAAATAGTTGCCGCACCAGCAGAACTCTATACTAATATCCGTTGGAAATTCGGTGACTCTGTTGCTGCTAAGGGCGCAGTTAAAGGTACATACCAGCTACAAGTACGCTAAGACTGGTTTGAATTTTTACTTGTGTAGAGAAGTAGTTTCCCCATAAGTGTGAGGTGGGCAATGCCCACCGTCACAAGTGTAGGCTTCTTACAATTGGGTGTTGGTAAGACTTGGAGGATAAGGGGGAAAGTAGACAAGGGAGGAAAAACGAACCAATTCTTGTACGGTTATCTAACATAGAAACTGGTTTAAAAGCCTATTTTCTCATTGAACAATCTTCCTTGTCTACCTGTCTTCTAATCTCCCCATTCTAGGCTCAGCCGAAAGCACAGGGACGATAATTTCTCTACATAGGGTGCAACATCTCTACCGCAGCAAAAATAAACGGTTCTGGGTACAGCAATGAACGACAGAGAGGTGTTGCCATCCCAAGAGCCGTAAAGTCTTAGCAGGAGAACAACCGTGCGTCGTCCAAGTTCGCAGAACCAAATTTATTTTGGCAGGGGCTGGTTAAAGCGGTTTGCTGCAATTCTGGCGGTAGGGGGTTTACTAAACAGTCCCATATCTGCTTTTGCTCAAGTTACTACTTCCACTGCAACCACATCCTTTGTTAACCAAGCTACCTATACTTATACAAATCCCTCTAATAATCATCGTTTTCAATCTATTTCTAGCCAGTTAACTGCTACTACTCAAACTACCACTCAATCCTTAATTGACCCTTTAGGACAAATTTTAGGTTGTAATGGACAATTACTAGACGATTATCAAGGCTTTACTGTGGCTCTTTACGATCCCGACCCTAATGATGCCACAGGAACCCAATTAGGCAACTTAACTTCTTTAACAACTACTGAAAATCCTGATATTCCTAATAATGGAATTGATCTGGGTATTAGCCCCAATATTACTAATATTAATCCCTTTCCCCTTACCAATGCAGACCAAGGTTTCTACAACTTCTTATTCGACCCCAGTAAAGGGCAAACTGATGTGGGTAGAACATATATTTTAGTGGTCGATCCCCCAGCCAATTCTATCTATACTCAGCGACGGATCAAGCTGACAATTACTAGTAATACTAATGATATTCTTCAGTATACTGCTACTTCTATAGATGGTACACCCATAAGTCTCCAAGGTGATACTCAACTCAGTACTCAGGTATCAGTAGCCGATGCGGAACAGATAGGGTTATCTTTATTACCTTTGAATTTGGATATGGGGTTGTGTCAAGCCGATCAATTGCGGATTACGAAAACAAGCGATCGCGCTACGGCAGAACCAGGAGATACTGTGATTTATCGCCTCTCTCTCAAGAACCAAGGGGATGCTGGTTTAGATAATGTGGTTGTGACTGATACTTTCCCTGTGGGCTTTAAGTTTTTACCCAAATCTGTTCAGGGTGCGATCAATGAAGAGTCTGTTAGTATAAATACAGAGAGCAGTGGAAGACAAGTATCTTTTAGGACTTCAGCCACTATAGCCACGGGACAAACTCTGAATATTGTCTATGCTGCTCAATTAACTCCTGATGCAGTGCGGGGTTCTGGTCAAAATACAGCAATTGTCAATGCTCAACGTACTGACAATGATTTTGCAGTTCAAGATGGACCTGCAACCCATTTAATGAGAATCCGTTCGGGAATTGCCTCTGATTATGGCACAATCATTGGTCGTGTGTTTGTGGATAAAAATTTTGATGGGGAACAACAAAAGGGTGAGCCTGGAGTTCCCAATGCGGTGATTTTCTTAGAAAATGGTACACGTATAACTACTGATGCTAATGGTGCTTTTTCTGTCGCTAATGTGTTACCAGGTGCCCATGTAGGGGTTCTCGATCTCAGCAGCTTACCTGGTTATAGTCTTGCTCCTAATACCCGTTTCCGGGAACGCAATAGCCAATCTCGCTTAGTACGGTTAGAGCCTGGTGGCATGGTGCGGATGAACTTTGCAGTCACTCCTACTTTCAAAGAGGAGGGAAGGAAGTGAAATCAAGACTACACCATACATATTATCTCAAACTAATGGTAACTATGGCTGGAGCCGCAAGTGTAATTTTGTCTCCAGCTACAGTTCGAGCAGAAAAAATCGAAAATTTCCAGGTTAAAACCAAAACTAATCCAGTTAAATCGACTTCCCAGCTAATTCGCTCATTAAAAGGTTGGCAAACCAAAAAACAGAGAAATACTGTATCTACTGCCAGTGTAATATCACAAGCAACTCTAATTCAACCAGAGTTAGCATCAAAAACAACCACGAAAAAGCCTGAATTAACCCCAACAGCAACTAGTTCTACCCAGAAAAAAGTCTTATCTACCCCAACTGCATCCAAAGTTACTACATTTACTGGTATAAAAATATTATCTCCGACACCAGAAGATGTGTTGACTGATCGCACAACTACAATAATTTTACAATTTCCCGAGAATCAGGAAACTGAATTGCGGGTCAATGGTAAATTGGTCGAAAGTTCTTTAATTGGTCGTACCGCTAAGGATTCTCAGACTAAGTCAGTCACCCAAACATGGTATGGTGTTGCTCTGCAGCCAGGGGAAAATATCATTACCGCTCAATTGGTAGGCTCTACAAAGTCTCCAGCAACGGTAAAGGTGATGGTTAGCGGTGCTGCGACTCAAATGAAGGTGGAGACTGTAGAATCTAGGATTCCTGCTGATGGACGTTCCATAGCAACAGTTAAGGGACAATTATTGGATGAAAATGGTAATGTCTCTGACTGGAAGGCAATTGTTACTTTGACAGCTACGGATGGAGAGTTTGTCGGTGCAGATTTTAAGCCCGATATACCAGGATTTCAGGTGGAGGCTCAAGGGGGAAAATTTGTTGCGACCTTTAAATCTGGTTTAAAAGCTAAAACGGTTACTATTCAAGCCAAAACTATTAATTTAGAGGCTTTTACCCAATTACAATTAGAAACCGCCTTGCGTCCTAGTCTGGTTACTGGGGTAGTGGATGTGCGTTTAGGCGCTAGAGGTACGAATTTTTTCAGTAGTTTACGGGATTTTCTACCTACAGATGGGGATAATAGCACCCAACTAGATTTTCGCTCGGCTATATTTGCTACTGGAGCCATTGGTGAATGGTTATTTACTGGAGCATATGATAGCAGTCGCACTTTGAATCAAGGTGAGAGTAATAATAGGCGACAGAATAGGGAATTACAGTTTGACGAGAAAACCTATCCCATATATGGAGACAGTTCCAAAGTTGAGGCTGTAGCATCTTCTTTAGATAGTTTATATGTGCGCTTAGAGCGATCGCCGAAAATTTCCGGAGCCGAGCCTGATTATGTCATGTGGGGTAACTATAATACCAATGAGTTGTCCCGTTCTTCCCAGCAGTTTACCGCTACTAACCGCAAGTTACACGGATTTAAGGGTAATTACAATTTAGGTAATCTACAAATTACTGGTTTTTACAGTCAGAATGTAGAAGGTTTTCAACGAGATAATATTTCTCCTGATGGTACTAGTGGGTATTATTTCCTCTCCCAGAGATTGGTGGTACCGGGTAGTGAAAGTGTTTATATTGAGTTGGAAGAACTCAATCGTCCCGGTACGGTTTTACAACGGACAAAGCTGAGTCGGGGTGCAGATTATGACATAGATTACGATCGCGGTAGTATATTATTCCAAGAACCCATTTTACGTACAGATGTAGATGAAAATGGGCAGGTTTTGGTGAGAAAAATTGTTGCTACCTATGAATATGAAAGTACACAATCTAGTGATAGCAACATTTTTGGTGGTCGTCTGCAATATAATTTTGCTCGGGGGTTAAAAAATGAAAGTTGGTTGGGTACGAGTTACATTAGGGAAGATAAAGGAACACGAGACTTTGAACTGTATGGTGCAGATACCCAAATTTCTCTCGGTTCGGGGAGAACTATCATTGCTGAATACGCCCATTCTACAAACAAGTCTGTGGGGGGTACAGTCAATGGTGAAGCTTGGCGAGTGGAAGCAAAAGGAGAAATTTTTAAAGGACTGCAAGCTAGAGCCCATTATCGTACTGCAAGTCCTGGATTTGCCAATAATGCCACGGTGAGTTTTGTTCCTGGACAAACCAGGTACGGGGCACAGTTAACTGGTAAACTTAGTAAAAAAACAAATCTGCGGTTGCAGTATGACCACGAGGATAATTTTGGTGTTGCGCCTCAAATTACCACCGACCTAGAGGATTTACTTAACCCTGAAACGACTGCAACCCCTGGTAGTCCAGTTGATAACTCCTTAACCACCATATCTGCGGGTATTCAACAACAAATTGATCAAGCAACTGTAAATTTAGATTTGTTACACCGTGTTCGCCGGGATAAAATAGCCAATACTGAGACTAAATCTGATCAATTGCGATCGCGGCTTACTTTTCCCATTGCGAAAAAACTAACATTCTCGGCTCAGAACGAACTTAGTATATCCTCTAATAGGGATACGGTCTATTCTGACCGCACCCTATTTGGACTAAACTGGGCTTTAAGGCCCGGTGTTAAACTCAGCCTGACACAGCAATTTTACCATAAAGGTCAATATAGCGGTAATTCCTTCACTAGTTTAAATATTAACGGCGAACACAAATTGGCTAGAGATACCACCATCACGGGACGTTACTCCATTACTGGAGGAGCAAATGGGATGACAGGTCAAGGTGCGGTGGGTTTAAAACATAAATGGCATATTTCTCCTGGTTTGCGACTGGATTTAGCCTATGAACGGTCTGTCGGCAACTTTTTTGGGAAAAATGGAACAGGGGAACAATTTGCTCAACCCTTTGCTGTCGGTCAAAGTTCTTCTTCCTTGGGGTATGATTCTGGTGATAGTTATAGCGTGGGGCTAGAATATACAGATAATCCTGACTTTAAAGCTAGTGCCCGTTATCAACATCGCACATCATCCAGTGGTTCTAATACTGTAATTTCCGCCAATGCCACGGGGAAAATTTCTCCCGCTTTAACTGGCTTATTCCGTTACGAACAAGCCAGTTCCGCAAATCAAAAGTTAGAAGGAATCGGAAGTACAGCCCACCTAAAACTGGGTTTAGCTTACCGGAATCCCCAAGACGATAAATTTAACGCCCTATTACGTTATGAATATCGCAAAAACCCTTCCACCGTCCCCGAATCAGCCCTATTTGATAGTGGTACTGGTGCAGAAGACCATACCTTTGGTTTGGAAGCCATTTATGCACCAAACTGGAGATGGGAATTTTACGGTAAATATGCTTTCCGTAATAGTAAATCTTACCTGGCTGAGGATTTAGTCGGCACTAGCGCCACCAACCTCGGTCAATTCCGGGCTACTTACCGCTTAAATAAAAATATGGATGTGGTGGGGGAAGCTCGTTGGACAAATCAGGATAGCTTCACAGAAACAGGCTTTCTTTTAGAAACTGGTTACTACCTCAGCCCCAATCTCAGATTAGCTGCTGGTTACGCCTTTGGGAAAGTAAATGATCGGGATTTCTCCGGTAGCAGATCCGCCGGGGGTCCTTACCTTGGTCTAACCCTCAAACTGAATGAACTATTTAGCGGCTTTGGATTACAAAAAGTTACCCCAGTTCAACAACAGGAATCTAAAGTTAAATCTTGGAGACGGAGAACCATATGGTAAGGATAAATGAGAAAGTCACCCAAAACGTTGCAGAAGGTAGGAGACAGTCCCGATGAAAAAATTTTTCACCATCAATTATCTAAGTGGAATTTTTCCTTCCCCCTGCTCCCTGCCCCCTGCCCCCTGCCCTCTGCCCTCTGCCTTCTGCAAGCAATTTAGTTGTTCCTCCTGGAGCCTCATAGCTTCTGGGTGGGGGATTTTCTCAATCTTATTACTACTAGTGGGTATAAACATCCCACCCTCCATCGCTCAAACCCCAACACTGAAGGTAGTAGTTAACAGTAACCAGGATACAGTCCAAACAGATGATAAACTTACTTTACGGGAAGCCATTGAGATTGTCAACGGAACATTATCCCTCCATCAACTAAGTACAACGGAAAAAGCCCAAATCTTACCAAGCAATCAGCCACAAATAGAATTTAACCTACCTAGGGGACAAACTGCGATCGCCCTGCAAAATCTCTTACCACCACTTACTACTCCTGGCTTGGTAATTGATGGTACAACTCAACCAGGATATGACATCAAAAAATCTGCAACATCAGCAATTACCATTCCTATCCCTGTGGTATCAATTACCGCCGCAGAAAATCGGGATGTCTTCCGTGGTTTGACTGTAGTTGCCAATAACATCACCATTCGTGGTTTGAGTTTATATGGCTTTACTAAATCTCATGGTGCAACAGCAACTATCCCTCCCGGAGATATTATCATTGCCTCCTGGAAAAATTTAAGAGAGCAGAGAGTATGGAGAAAGGAGGGACAGAACAATGTGACTAAAAATGTAGTTATCGAAAATAACTGGTTAGGTATTCTCCCGGATGAAAGTATGCCTAGTAAAACCTCAGCATTTGGGGTATCTGTATTCAATGCAACGGGTACGGTAATTCAACGCAACCGCATTTCCTATCATGACGGTAGTGCCATTATTACTGGTATTCGGGGTGAAGACATGCAGGTGCAAAATAACATTATTGTGGGTAATGGGATTGCAGGGATGCCTGACGCTATTAGATTAGATGGGAAAATTAATAATACTCAAATTACGTCCAATTTGATTTGCGGTAATGATGGTAGTGGAATATACTTGTTTAAGCCAGAAGGGTCAGTAAAAATACAAAACAACCAAATTAAATTTAACGGACGCAGATTACGCAGGGCTGCTGTTTACCTCATGGGTAACAATCATCGGGTAATGAACAACCAAATTACAAATCAAACCGGTTCTGGGGTGGTAGTTACATCCTATCCTCAAAGCCGTCGCAACTTGATTCAAGGGAACCGTTTCGCTAATTTAGAAGGCTTGAGTATTGACCTCAATACCCGGCATCATACAGGAGTGCAAGATTTCCAACGAGGTGATGGTCCCAACCCGCAACGGGATTCTGGCAATCGTCGCCGAGATACGGGTAATGGGGCAATTAATACGCCCAAATTTCTCAGCCGTGAGTTTTTACTGATTAACGGCGAGGTAGGCATTGATGGAAAAGCGGATCCTGGTACGGAAATTGACATCTACCGCGTTATCCCTAACCCGAAAAAACAAATCGATTTATATCCCACATATTCTCCTTTAGGGGAGATTATTGCCCAAGTAAAAACCGATGAAAAGGGTAGATTTAGCGCTACCTTAGACAATATTAAACCAGGGGAAAAATTAAGTGCGATCGCTACTGACCCCCGTTATGGAACATCAGAGCCATCTGCCAATATCTTAGTAAGATTACCAGGTTTATTACCAAAAATACAAAAAAATACAACCGCAGATATACCCAAATGTACTACTCCTATTCCTCCAGTAACCAGAGTCACCCTACCACCCTTACCACCGCCAACCATTTCTCTGACTGTACCTCGTAATATTCATTTTGCCTTGGATAAGGACAATATTAGTCCTGAAAGCGCGGTAGTTTTGGATAAAATTGCTGAGGTGTTACAAAAATATCCCACGATTGTAATTGAATTAGAGGGTCATACAGATTCTCGCGCTAGCATTGCTTATAACCAAAATTTAGCATTGAGAAGGGCGAGAAGTACCAGAAATTATTTGATAAAGAAGGGAATTGCACCAGAAAGGATGACAATTCGCTCCTTTGGAGAACGCAAATTATTGACAGAGGAAAATAATCGGGTTGATTATGCCCGTAATCGCCGCGTGGAGGTAATTTTCCAGGATATCAGGGGTGTAGATATTGTGTTTGAAAGCCAGCAAGAGGATTTGCAGATTGAACCTTAAACCCTGCTTGTTAGAGATATTGTCATGTAATGTCTTTATACAATACTCAAGATATTAATTATTAAATACAATTTACAACCCTATAGATTAGCAATGAATATTAATAAGAAGTTATTCTATGCCATAAAAAACAACAAATTTTGTCAAAAATTTGCAAATAATATTTTATTGGGTTTGGCTACTTTCCCAATTTTCATGGGAATGAATTTATTATTTTCTTCCAAGGCGAATGCAACTGCAAATATAACAATTCAGCCAATTTCTTGGCATATTATTGGTTTAGATAGTAACAAAGTAACTGATGGTCCAGATACCTTTAATATTGGTGCTAGGGTTTGTAATGTCGGGACATCAGATGCAACTAACGTACAAGCAAGATTTGTCTTTGATAACAGTAACCAATATATTAATTTAACTGGTAATGATACCCTTACCTTAGATTCCTTACCTGCAGGAGCAACCTCTCACCCTCCTGGAAATACAGGTGCTATTCCTAATAATTGTCGAGACTTTTATTTTAATGTAGTTATTACCCGTGATCGTAAAGCTTACGATGCAACTAGACTTTATCGTATTGAGGCAACTGCTGATGGCTTGGGAACTGTTAGTACTCCAAGCAATCGTGAATTATATGTAGAAAAACTTGTTTCTCAAAATCGTAACTCTGTACTTAGTTTTGATGGTCCCACGGTAGTTGAACAAGGGAAAACTTACACCTATACAGTTACAGGTTCAACTGCACCAGGTGGTTACGAGCAACTTGTTTTTGCTACTAACTTTCCCAATACATTCTTTGAGATTTTATCTGTTAGTACGAATTATAGTACACCATCTGGAACTAGTAATAATGCCAATTATGGTGATGGGTGTGGCTGGGATCCTAATATTGGACAAACACCGCCAAAGGGAACATATCGTAGTTGTATAGGGCCTGTTAATTATGGTAATGATGGTAAAGTTGGTGCTGATTTTACAACAACCTACCAAGTCAAAATTATTGGTACAGGATCTGCAAGTGTTACTAACCTAGTTTATGACTTTTCTGGTAGCAGTTATCACTATAACTCTGATTACGGCACAGGTGTTAATACAAAGGTTGTCACTGCGGTTGAAGCTACTTCTCCCGATTTAACCATCAGCAAAACCGATGGTAATACCGACTTTAATGCAGGTGACAACCTTTGTATTAACACCTGTGCCGTAATCAGAGTTATAGTGATAACTGCTACCAGAAAAGTCATAAACTAGGTT
>JAAUYH010235072.1_pt1 | contig 18109 bp, 12 predicted proteins | sample 7278061 | NCBI WGS metagenome assembly JAAUYH01 (sample SAMN14350203, study PRJNA611818) | marine sediment metagenome | isolation source: surface marine sediment (0.6m) | place: French Polynesia: Moorea | collected 2018-08 | reverse complement strand
GGCTTAAAGAAATAAGGGAGTTGGGAACTTATCTATATTTTATGGTTCAAAAATTTATCAGAGAATTTTAATATCTATCTTTCTTCAAGAAAAATTTCGTTGGATTGAAAATAATTCATATCCATAATTTAAGCTCCATTAAAAATTAATGGTAAGCTCTATTTTTACATAAATTTTTCTATGTTTTTTCAATAAAAATACGTGACAAATTTCATGAAAAATTGAAAATCAAACAATTTACGTTTATTCAGATTGTTTGACCTTTATGGTTAAGCTTAATAGCCATGCCTAATTCAATTATATTTTCATGATAATCTTGGCTATTTTGTCCCGGATTCGTCACTGGTTCTGAAGTTAAATATTAAGTATGTATGCCTGCCCCATCTCTTTATTTGTAAAGAGAGGTGGGAAATCATTTAACTTTCACCCTCCCGACCAATTCAGATTTCTCATAACTATGCTGAACGCTAAAAGAATGCTGAACGCCAAAAGAATAGAATCCATCTTCGAAGTTTGTCTTTGGAAATTTAGGTTGTTTGCTCTTTTGCCCGTGATTTTCGGCCTTCTGAGCACTTTGAATTTCTTTATCATTGGTAGCTTCGAAATTTTAGACACACTTGTATACAGCTTTGAATTAGATCACTTCGATGAATACGCTGTAACAAAGGTTATTACGCGGATCATTGGCGGGATTGACCATTACTTAATTGGCGTAGTGTTGCTAATTTTTAGCTTTGGTATCTATGAGATCTTTATTTCTCCAATCGATATTCGGAATAAATATCGCGAAGTAAAAATTCTAAAAATTTCAACGCTGGATCAGCTCAAGCATAAGATTTTGCAGGTCATCATCATGGTGATGATCATCAGCTTCTTCAAAAAGGCCTTGAGTATGGAAGCCAAAACGACTCTTGACTTGATATATGTATCAGGCTCAATTCTTGTGGTTGCTGTGAGTAGTTATTTGATGCACTTACAGTCTCACGACTCCCATGATGATGATGACCATAAAGACTCTGACGATGCTCATCATGCTCAAGAGCAAAGACATTTGGGCCACACTGACTCTCGATCAAAAATTGGCCATTCTTAACAGAGATTAAACACGTATTTGGGTGCAGCGTAGGCTGCATGTAAACGGTTGGATTGGCGCTATTGCGAATCCTTACTTAGGGAGATTAGGAAAGCAAAAGCCTGACATTAAAACATGGAGACTTGGGATTAATAATGAAGCAATCAATTTCTGTTCCTGCCCTCGTTTTAGCTATTGCCTTGGCGAATATTCCCAAGTCAATAGCCCTAGCGTCCAGACCCCATTCTCCGCAATCCCAATCATCCAATCTGATTGCAGCCGCGCCCTCATCAGAGGCAGCTCCTAGCGAATCAGATCAGGCTGAGTCAACCCACAGTCAGTCAGATTATGCTGAGTCAGATCAGGCTGAGTCCGCTGCGGGTGAGTCAACCTATAAAGAATCGACTTCTGGTGAGTCAACCTATAAAGAGTCGACTTCCGGTGAGTCAGCTTACGGTGAGACAATTGTAACGATTCACAGTTCAACCAGTATGACGGGAATCAATGAGGTTCTTGAACAACGGTTTGAGCATGAATTCGCAGGCTCCAAAGTTGAAGTTGATTACACTAGCACTGACGCCGCCTTATCTGCTCTACAGCAAGGAAATGTGGATCTAGCTGCTGTGGGTCGTACGCTTACCTCGGATGAAATTGCACAAGGCTTGGTCCAAGTTCCAATGAGTCGACGAAAAATTGCGGTGGTGATTGGCGAGGATAATCCCTTTGAAGGGAGTCTTACGATCGAACAGTTCGCCAAAATTTTTCGGGGGGAGATCACAGACTGGGTTGAAGTTGGCGGAGAACCTGGTCCCATTCGTTTTATTGATCGCTCTGAAACGAGTTACGCTCGGCATGCGCTGCCCACTTACGGCGTGTTTAAAGATGGGCCGTTCATAACGGGTGAGAATGCTATACAGCTAGCCCATGACACTCCAGAGGCGATGATTCAAGCAATGCTGGAGGCGTTGGGAAAAGATGGCATTAGCTATGCGATCGCGGCTCAGGTATTCGAGCGTCCGGGGGTGAAATTGGTTGAAATGCACCAATCGCTTCCCAACGATGCTGAATATCCTTTCTCGAAGCTACTTTCCTATGTTTACCAAGGACCTACGCCGAATCCGGCGGTGCAGAAATATTTAACCTTCGCCGCAGATCCTATTAATAAGGGGATGATTGAGACCGCTAGACGGGGCGGAGCCATCTCCTCTGAGCATGGTGTGCCTAGCTTACAAGCTGCATACCTTGACTTAGCTTCATCAAGTTCATCGGCTAGGGCTTATCAAGAAAGCGCTCCCTACGCTGGCGGTAAAGATTCCTACGCTGACGGCAAATATGCTGAGGGTAAAGCGGGCGGCTCCTACGGGTCAGAAAAAGCAGTATCCCCTACCGGCTTGTTTCCTTGGTGGCGCTGGTTTATTTTGGTTCCAATCTCAGGTATATTCTTGTGGTCATTGGTCAGCCGATCCCCCAGCGAAGTGGACGATGCATAGTATCACTGCATACATCCTTTTCTGATCCCCGACAAAGCGTCTATCAGGATAAGGCGGGAAATTTTCCTTAGGGAGAAAACGGGAGCTAATGGGTGGGAAAGCGATCGCGGCCTGTGCTGGTTATCAGTGTTGGGAAGCGATCGCAGACCCATAGCTCAGCAAGAAGAAAATGCAATATCGCATTACAAAGCACAAGGCGTGAAAGTACACAAAACTAAATCTTAGATACACAAAACTCAAGATTTAGAGCGCCTTCAAGGGTGATCGCTGGATGATAAGCTATCAGGAGCGCTTAGGGATTGGCCTTATCAAATGCGCTTAACACTTGGACAATAAATTTAATTTGAAAGGTGCGGTTTAGATGATTGGATCAGCAACCAAGATTCCTTATCTGTTGCGGGCAACACGTAACGAAATTTTAGAGCCGCCGCCAGTTTGGATGATGCGGCAAGCCGGGCGCTACATGAAGGTTTATCGAGACCTTCGTGACAAATATCCTTCTTTTCGGGATCGGTCTGAAAACCCCGAACTCGCAATCGAAATCTCTCTGCAACCCTGGAGAGCTTTTAAACCCGACGGCGTGATTATGTTTTCCGACATTCTCACTCCGCTTCCCGGCATGGGCATTCCTTTTGAGATTGTCGAGAGTAAAGGGCCTGTCATTGACCCGCCCATCCGCACCTCTCAGCAAGTTGAGCAGCTTCGCCCCTTAGACCCGGAAGAATCCCTTCCCTTTATCCGCCAAATCCTTCAAACTTTGCGCTCCGAAGTGGGCAATCAAGCCGCGGTGCTTGGTTTTGTGGGCTCCCCTTGGACCCTAGCCGCTTATGCTGTTGAGGGTAAGACTTCAAAGTCTTATTCCGTTATCAAGAGCATGGCTTTCTCCCAGCCATTGGTGCTGCATCAGCTCCTGGGTAAAATCGCCGATTCCATCGCTACCTATGTTCGCTACCAGATAGATTGCGGCGCTCAGGTGGTTCAACTGTTTGATTCCTGGGCGGGTCAGTTAAGTCCCCAAGACTATCGCACCTTTGCACTGCCCTATCAGCAGCGAGTGGTTCAGCAGGTAAAAGAGACCCATCCTGACACTCCTCTCATTCTCTATATCAGCGGCAGCGCTGGCATTTTCGACATGATGCCTGAGTCAGGCGTTGATATTGTCAGTGTTGATTGGACTATCGACATGGCGGATGCTCGTCGTCGGCTGGGACCAAATATCGGCGTTCAGGGCAATATCGATCCCTGTGTCTTGTTTGGCTCACAGGAATTTATTCGTCAACGGATGCTCGACACCATCCATAAGGCCGGCAACCGAGGCCACATCTTGAACTTGGGTCATGGCCTTTTACCCAATACGCCAGAAGAGAATGTAAGATTCTTCTTCGAAACCGCTAAGAGTTTGACTCGAAGCCATTTGGTCAACAGACCTTCAACTCGCCTGTAGTATAAAACGCGCCTACCAAATTAAATTCTAAAAGCGTTGGTGAATAAATCTCACCAACGCTTTTGGTTTGGGGGATGTGGGGTCTGGATAACAGGCAGCCAAAAGTCTAGCCCGCTCGAGAACGGTGCGCTGTCACTTCAATTTCAATCCGCATGCGGGGGTCTGATAAACCCACCACCATCATGGTTGCCGCCGGTCTCACTTCTCCCAGATACTTGCACAACACCCCCCAACAAGGTTCGAAGTCATCGCGCTCAGGTAGTAAATACCTAACTCGCACCACATCCTTTAAAGTAAAGCCTGCCTCTGCCAGCGCCGCCTCAATATTCTTGAAACACTGTTCCGCCTGTTCAATCACGTCGTCAGAGATTGTCATCGTATCGTAATCAAACCCGGTTGTACCGGAAACAAAAACCCAATCACCCTCAACAACTGCCCTTGAATAGCCAATATCTCGTTCAAATGTAGAACCTGAGGAAATGAGGCAGCGGGGCATGGTTAGGCTCCTTTTTGTGCAACGATATTTTGGATTGTAAGGGAAGGGGAGGGTGAAGAGATGGAGGAGATTGGGGAGATTGGGGGGATGGGGAGGAATGTATGTAGTGACGCAATTTATTGCGTTTGGGGGAAAGGGGAAGGGGGAAAGGGGAAAAGTAACGACTAATAAGTAACAAGTGACCAATGACCAATGACTAATAACCAATGAAATCCAAAATCTAAAATCAAAAATCAAATTATCCTGTCTGAGAACTGGGAAGTGGATGAAGAGGATGGCGACTAAACTTACATGGGTTGCATTAGGGGTGGGAGCCCTGGTTGTGATGGCGACTGTTTATGCAAAACAGACTGTCAATATGCATTCAGGAGCTGCTATCACATTGCTTGAGGAAACTTTGCCGACTCAAAATGGAGTTGGGGTTGTCTTTGAAGGGGCGGTTCCAGCTTGGGCGGAGGATGCGATCGCGGTGATGGCTAAGCTAGAGCAATGGCGAGGGAAGGCGTTTACCCAAAATTTGCAAGTCACCTTCCAGCTTCAAGGTGATGAAGGGGTGGCGGGTTGGTACAATTCTCAGACTAAGCAATTAATGGTGTCTACCGCCGGATCAGAAAGATTTGGGCAGGGGGTGATGTTGCACGAAATCTTCCATGCTCTACAGGATCAATCCTTCGACTTATTCGCCCTGCATAGCCGGACGATGCCCCCTGATCAAGAAAAAGCGCTGACTGCTTTGATTGAGGGGGAGGCGATGCTAGCAGTCAGTGAGTTGATGGACTATGACTTTGAAGCCCATGCCCAATTACCTGTCGAAGGTCCGGTGAGTGATGAACTATTTGAGAAATTGTTCATTTATGCTGCTGGCGTGCGGTTTGTCCGGACGCTTCGTGAGGCTGGCGGTTGGGATGCGGTGGACGCCGCTTTTGCCGATCCCCCGAGTGCAACCACTCTGATTTTTCAGCCAGAGCGGTATTTAGCCGGGGAGCGGGAAGTGGCGATCTCAGATATTCCCATTGCAGCTGGAGAGCAAATGCAATCAACTGAAGTGCAAGGTGAATATGGCGTCAGGCTTTGGTTAGTGCGCGATCCCAAAACCCGTCCGCTGGTTGAGTTGGCGGGAGACGCCTATGAAGCGGATGTGCTAGCGGTGCTGACGAACGCCGATGGTCAGGCGATTCAGCGGTGGGTGATCGAATTTTCTGATCCTGAAATTGCACATGACATGGGGGATGCGGCTGTGGACTTGCTGCCGCAAAAGGCCGACACGTTTATGGTTGAGGTGTCGGGGAAAACGGTCACCCTAGAATGGTGAGCAATTTGCAAGGGGACAGCTGAAGAACTGCACCAGTCTATCCTGACCGGATTGGATTTAGGTGGAAGATTCTTTCAAGTATCGTACCTTGGTCATTCTTGCGCTTTTCACTTGTTATGACATCTGTGATTCGATCCCTGTTTGCATTCGCCGCCACTGCTACGGCGCTGTTAGGTAGTCTGGGTATGGCAACGTCAACCCAGGCTTACCAATTTGGTCAGCAAGAGCTGAATCCGGAGCAGGTGATTGCGATCGCGGAACCGATTCGCAATGGCCAATTGTACAAATTGCTGATTTTAGAGCAAATTAGCAATGTCCGTCCCTGTTGGCAGGAGCGGCCTGGCATTCCGACTACGATTGATCCGTTACTGCTGAACTTCGACTTCACCGGGATTTGCGGCCGCCGTTCCGACAGTAATGGCTACTCCCTTCGGTTGGGCGGTGAAGATCTCGACGGACGTTACCGACTGCAAATTGTGCAACGTGGGGGAACTCTGGTGTTGTTGGCGGTTCCTGCTAGAGACCGTAATTCATCCCCTCTGGAAATCGGTCGATCGAACGGCGTCACGACTGATTTGGCCAAAATTGAACTGAATGCAGGCTGGCGTATGACCCGTCGCCTCTACAATGGTCAGCCTGTAGGACATATCTATCTCACCCATGATCAAGATCTGAATACGCTGATTGCAACCGCATCAACCGCGACTCCCTCCCTATCCGCGCCCCCCCCTGTGCACCCTTTAGTCGAGAACCAGCCCCCAAGTCCAGCTCAACCCTCCCTTGAATCGCTTCTCCAAGGGCGGCCTAATCGCAATCCGCCACCTTTATTTAGCGCCAATTCAGGGCTTTACTACCGACTGGTGGTGCCCGCCAATAGCCCAGATATTTTGGAGCGGGTGCATGCAATCGAACCCGGCGCCTTTCGCAATACTGTGAATGGGCAGGCCGTTATCCAAGCGGGAATTTTTCGACAGCGGCCTCGAGCCGTAGAGCTACAACAACGATTGAGCCAAGCCAATCTCTCATCCCAAATTATTCAAGGCAGCGGTTCCATTGCGTCAAACCCCAATCCCGTTATGCCGCGCAACCACCATGGGCAGACGGTTGTCATGATCGATCCAGGCCATGGCGGTCGTGACCCGGGCGCCGTCGGCATTGGCGGATTGCAAGAAAAAGTGATTAACCTGGCCATTTCTCGAAGAATCCAACAAGTGCTTCAACAACGGGGGGTAACCGCAATTCTCACCCGTACAGACGATCGCGAGATTGATCTTGACCCTCGAGTGTCCCACGCCGAACGCGCCAATGCCGATCTGTTTGTCAGTATCCACTCAAACGCCATCAGCCTAAGCCGCCCCGACGTCAACGGTCTGGAAACCTACTACTACGATACCGGCTACGGATTGGCCCAATCTATCCATAACACCGTCCTGCAACGAACCGGCATGCTCGATCGCGGTTTACGCCAATCCCGCTTCTACGTCTTACTTTATACGCCTATGCCCGCCGTACTTGTAGAAACCGGATTTGTCACCGGCCAAGAAGACGCCGCTCGCTTCCGAAATCCATCTGCTCGGGATCAGATAGCGGATGCGATCGCAGAGGGGATTTTGAATTACATCCAGTAGGAAATTATTAACTTTATAAAAATTAAGGTTAATCGAGGAATCTACAGACGGCTTCAGAGCAAAGTGGTTCCAGGATATTGATTTGGATAATCAAGAAATTTAGGGGAACGAGATAGCGCTTCATACCGTCTACAAATACTGCACGGTTGATGATGGTTCGGTGAAATGTGAATTGGAGTTCGCTATGATCCCCCTAAGAGCAGACCTACTAGAGGCATTGGGCATCCATTGTGACGCTGCTTCCAAATACTTGGTGTTGCGCGGCAAGTTGTATGAGAGAGGGCCCTCCTTTGCTAGGCGGGACAAGCAGAAGGCGGCTCAATATTGCCAAAAAAGCGAACAAGAAGGGCTATCCTGTCTTTTGGTGGAAAGTTCCACTGAGCTGACGGTTTGGCTTGAAATATCCAATTCAAAATTGACATCAACCCTTGATATTCAGCCATCCCAAGTAGGAAGTGGGGCAGAGCAACTCCCTCAGCCTAGTTCTCAGAGAGTTGCTCTGTCCTATCACGGGGCTTAAGTTTGCCCCCTAAAGGGATCGCAGCGCCGCCACGATATCCGCCGGGTCCATCCGCTTGGTGTAGTCTGGATCGACAAAAGCGTGGGCGATCGCGCCGTCGGATTTAATCACGTAGGTTGCCGGAATAGGCAGCTCAAACGTTTTGTCTCCATTATGGGCGGGCAGATCAATGCCGAACCCTTGGTAAATGGGGCGAAGTTCCTCTGGCAGACTGAAGACTAGACCAAACTGACGGGCGACTTGGTTGCCGACATCGCTGAGCACCTCAAAAGTCAGTTCATTCTTTTCAGTTGTCGATAGGGAATTGTCAGGGGTTTGAGGAGAGATAGCCGCCAGCTTAGCGCCCAACGATTGTATTTCGGGCAACGCTTCTTGTAAAGCCCGCAATTCCAGGTTGCAATAGGGACACCACTGACCCCGATAAAAAGAAATGACCACGGGGCCGTTAGCGAGCAGGTCGCTGATCGCAACCGTTTGACCGGTGGCATTGGGTAGGGAAAAATTGGGCGCGGTGTCCCCCGTGTTCAAACTCTGGTCGGTAATGCCTGACTTAACCAAGTCCTCCGTTGCTTTACCCATGACCTGCTTGATTTCAGGGGGGCGATTTGCTTGACTTTTGGCCAAATGGTCGGCGAGTTCTTGGGGTAGGTTCACGGAACTTCTCCTGAAAATAAGATGAACTATTTTTGAACAATCGTTCCAATTTAAGTCAAAAAAATTTGACTTAGTCCAAAGCAGAAAGTGCGACCTTGACGATATCCCTTAGGACGTCAGGGTCAGGGGTCGCCTTAGACATCACCCGCAAGCCTTGCATGCTAGCAGTCAGATATCGGGCTAAAGCGCGGAGATCAGTGTCTGGCTTCAACTCACCCTGCTGCTGCGCCCTGACTAAGGCGGTGTAAAAGGTGTTTTCGATTTGCTGGAGATTGGTTTGGGTGTGAGCCGCAATAGTGGAGTCGTGTGCGCTTAGCTCCACGATGGTGTTGGTCATTAGACAGCCCCAGCGTCGATCGTCGGCAATCGCTCGATCAACGATTGCATGGAAAAGGTCAACGATCGCTTGTTTCGACGCCCCTGGCGCCGACAGACGGGCTAAGGTCTGTTCAACGACGGTGTGTCGATAGTGCGCGATCGCATCTAGAAAGAGGGTGCGCTTATCGGTGAAGGTGTCATACAGACTGCCCCGATTAATGCCCATAGATTCAACCAGGTCTTGGATAGAAGTCGCCTCATATCCTTTGCGCCAGAAGACTTCCATTGCCTTCTCCAGCACTTCTTCCCGGTCAAATTCCTTCTTCCTCGCCATGACATTGAAACGGCTCTAAGCAAACACAAAAAAACATCAATGGAATAGGCGTCTGGATTCACAATCCAAAGTCCAAAATCCACAATGTTCTTAGTTAATTTACCTCCAGTTTAATCCCCAATACTGTTATAGCTTTTTTGGAACGATTATTCAAATATTGATTTCAAAGATCCTAAGGATTTCTGTAAAATCGCCTCAGTTCGATTCTGCGTTAACCGAATCCCGAAAGTTATTGCATGATAAAGGTAAGTCCCCCCCCTAGTTAGGTGCGTTGCCCTTAAATGCTAAATCCTAATAAATTAATAATCGACTCCTTTGTCCAGGAGCTACGGGTTGGATACGCCTCAACCTATGGCGGTCTAAAGCCTGACTACGCCGACATCATTGCTTGGGTCGGCAATATGGGCCTCGAAAATATCGCCAACAGTAACGCCCTCTATCACAATGTTGAACACACCGTGCTTGTCACCCTGGTAGGCCAACAGGTCCTACGGGGTAAACATATTCGTGAAGGCGGGGTGTCTAGCGAAGATTGGCTCCACTTTATGATTTCCCTCGTGTGCCACGATATTGGTTATGTCCGTGGGGTGTGTCGTAATGATCAGGTTCTGCAGCGGATTTACGCCACCGGGCAGGGGAATGAAACAGTTGTCCTGCCTGAGGGGGCGACCGACGCCAGTTTGACGCCCTATCACGTAGACCGAGGCAAATTGTTTGTTGAGGAGCGGTTCGGCAATCACCGATTGATCGACGCCGGGGTGATCAAAAAAAATATAGAATTGACCCGCTTTCCCGTCCCGCTAGATACAGATCACCAGGATACGATCCAATATCCGGGGCTAGTCAGAGCGGCGGATTTAATTGGTCAGCTCTCCGATCCCCGCTATCTGCAAAAGATTCCGTCTCTGTTCTATGAATTTGAAGAAACGGGGGTGAATACCCACCTGGGCTATGATCATTCAGAAGATCTGCGACTGAGTTATCCAAAGTTCTACTGGAAGACCGTTTACCCTTATATGGTTGACGCTATTAGCTACCTCAAACTAACTCAAGAAGGCAAACAGATTCTGTCGAATTTGTACGCCCACGTGTTTGAGATTGAGCACGAGTCTCATCCTGAACCGTTTATGTAACTCTTTTTGTCAGCCTTCAGCCCGTACGCAGATTGTTGCTCGGGGTGAAGGCTGACAGACATTCTTCTTTCTATGGGATGCTTGAATTGTCTCGGCGTATCATTTAGGCCGAGACAATTCGGTGGGGAAGGAATACAGAATATAGAATTCTGGCAGGAAATGGATTCTGACTCTTAACTCCTGTATTCCTTCCTTGCGAAAATTCTCCACTTTAAGTTGTAAGCCATTGAATCTAATTAAGAAACCCTTCTTCCAAAGAAGTTTTTGGTAACATTAAAGTAGGTATAGCAATTCTACTAGAATTATTTCACCCCATCCTGTCGCCATTTTTATTTTAGTCAAAAGTTTCTCCAGAAGTTGAGCTGCTAAAGTCTGAGATCTCTACACTGCGGCGATGCCATCACTTCAAGCTTGGAGAGGCTTCCCATTGCTGTCAGTTTTTCGTTTCCTATTAAGAATGCCGAGAGAACAATCTAGTTCTCTTAAATAGGCCTATTTAATGCCTCTAACAAAAAAGATGTTAGGGCTATAAAAAAGCTCATAAATTTGCATGGATACCTGTTATCAAGGGAGCTGATAACTACTTGTAAATATACTTTAAATTTTAAAGCCATCTAACTATTTAGAATTCAAAGATAAGGATCATGACAAAGACGCTATTTCAAAAAACTTCCACTATTCTAGTGGGGACTATTATTGCACTTCTATCATTTCAACAAATACCTATCCAGAACCCTGCTTTAGCGGCTCCACCTTCTTTACAGGAACCTTTATTTGCAGGCTTGACAAATTCCTCACGTGAATTGATAGATCAGGTTTGGCAACTTGTTGAGCGGCATTATATTGATCCAAGCTTTAATGGTCAAGATTGGAATGCAATACGGCTTCAATATTTACAACAAAGCTATGAATCTGATGAGTTGCTCTACAACGCAATTGAAGAAATGCTGGCGTCTTTAGAGGATCCGCTAACTCGGTTTATGCGTCCTGAAGAATTTAGAGCGCTACAGATTAGTGGCGACCCTGTTGGAATTGGTCTTTCGTTCATAAAAGACGAACAAACCAACGAAGTTCTTATTATTAAACCTACGGAAGATTCTCCAGCCTCCGAAGCTGGAATTTTACCTGGAGATATTCTAGTGAATATTGATGGGATAGATACGCTTGGAATGAGGTTATGGAAAGTCGTTAGTCTTCTTCGTGGGGAAGTGGGTACGGTTGTGACTGTGAAGGTGCGGCGGGGGCAAAGAGAAATAGACTTTAGGGTGATTAGACGACAAGTTGAAATTCACCCAGTGAAATACATGAAGCAAGATTCCCGCATTGGAGCCATTGGCTATATTCGTCTGACTCAGTTCAGTCCTAATGCTGCTGCTGAAATGAGGTCAGCTATTCAGGATTTAGAAAGCCAAAACGTTAAGGGGTATATTCTAGATTTGCGCTCTAACTCTGGTGGTTTACTCTATTCCAGCCTTGATATTGCTCGAATGTGGCTGGATCATGGCAAAATTGTCTCCGCAGTTGGTCGTGATGGAATAGTGGATGAAGAAGTTTTTAATAACCGAGCTTTGACCGATCTCCCTTTAGTCGTTTTGGTGGATAGAGGGTCAGCAAATGCAAGCGAAATTTTAGCCGGAGCGTTGCAAAGTCATCAGCGCGCCCTGCTAGTCGGGACAGAGACGGCTGGAGCCAATTCACTTCAATCAGTACGTTCTTTGCCAGACGGTTCAGGAATAGCAATAACAGTTGCGAAATGGTATCCACCGGATGGACAAGATATTGATTCTTCTGGCTTGATTCCTGATATCCGTGTCGATTTAACCGAAGAACAACAGCAAACTTTGTTTCAGAATAGAAGTTTAGTAGCTACCTCAGATGATCCTCAGTATGTACAGGCTCTTTCAGCTTTGACGTCCTTGATTGCAGACTCTGCCAGGTATTGATCAGTTGAAAGGACTGCCTCTATTGCTGTTGCCCATAGCTAGATAGAATAGCTTTAACAGTGATTCCCAAGGCAAAAGCAGCTATTCTAATTCTGTCAACGCATCTGCAAGGAAAAATGCTGGTGCAATTGGATTTCAAATTATTCAAATTAAATGGAGATATCCCTAACCCGGGACAATTCGGCGAAAAAGGAATACAGAAGTCAGAAATCAGAAGTCAGCCAGGAACTGTATTCTGTATTCCGCCTCCTGTATTCTGTCCTAAAGAGAGAGTTTCTCGCTTTCAGTGGGTCACCCTTAAATCAAATTAGACTGGGATGATTTCAATACCAGAGATTTTGGCGTTGTTAACGCTGGCGGTTAGATCCAGGTTGAGCACACCGTCTTGAACATTCACGCCGAATGATTTTTCCACCGCGATATTCTTTCCGCCAGCGCCAGCATGGATATCAAAGTTGTCCAACACCAGTTTGTCTTCCGCCTTCACATCAAACACACGCTGATTCGCCTGATTCCAGTAAATCTCCGCGAAACTTAAGTTCACGGTATAGTCGCCATTTGCAACAGGGATATCATAGTCAAGCTGTTTGCCGAAGCGTTCGGTTTGAAACAGCGGATCATCCACAGTTCCATCAATGCCAACTGCAGTGGAATACGTATTGCCTCCTTGAGCAAAGGTATCGGCGCTCCACTGCTTACCATTGCCATCTGTGAACGCGCCGCCGCCAGCATTAAGCCGAATTGTGTTCGCTACCGGAGTAAACTCAATCTTGTCAATCCGAACGTGTTCAGCAGTTGTGGCGGTCCCGTCTTCTAACCCTTCAAGGGTAAACGTATCGCCAGCTTTTATGGAAACGCCTTGGATCCCAGCCGTCGTTAGCGTTTTGGCGTCAGCCAGCGCACTTCCCAATTGCTTATCTAAATTGAAAGACGCAATTTGCTGGTTGCCTTGCTTCAGCTTCATTTGACCCATCCCATCATTTTCATCGAAGTAATGGATCTTGACATCGTATTTTCCAGCGGGGCCATTGAAGTTAAATTTGGCGGCGCCTGCGCCTTCAGTGGCGCCCCCTCTGAGACTAATCACCTTATCGCCTGAGGCGGCGTTAATCGACTCAACCCGATATTCCCCAGAGAGCTGCATACTTTCCGCTTCCACGGTAATCGGTTGATTGGGACTGGGATTGGGATTGGGGGCAGGGTTACCGCCAGTATAGGATAGTGACGCTTCGAATTTGTCTAGGGTGCTTTGTCCAGGGGCGACCGTAGGCTTTATGTTTGCTTTGTACCAAACGTCCTGGGGATTCTCATTTGAATCAGGGGTGTTGTTATTGCTGCCGTTGGCAAATCCGACATTCCCGGTATTGCCCCAGAAATATGTTTGCCCCTTACCCCCTTGGTTTCTCTTCGAAAAGTATGCTCCACCACTCGCTTTTCGCGTGTAGCTTGAAGGCTTCCACATCGAATTGCCAATAAAGTAATTGTCCTTAGTCGGACGAGAGATCTTTGCAGTTGTGCCATTATCGGCAAATCCCATGGTGTATCCCTTATCAGGAATCTTATCGGGATCGGGATGCATATACTCAAACTCCGCCATAATCCCGATATTTTTGGCGAAGTAGCTGTTTTGGGCGCCTTCTTCAACGAATCCAGCCCAACGGCGCCAGCCCACAGCCACATTTTCATAGGCGACGCTGCCGTTTGAGTAGGCATCCCAATCAAAGGCGTCTCCCCCGGCGTTCTCAATAAAGTTGTGAGCCGCTTGAACACCCTCTGAACCCAAACTCCAAATGGCCCGCTTACCGGTATCGTGAATGTAGTTGTTGAGGATTTTTACATCCTTACTACCCCAGTGCGCAACAACCCCTTCCCACACATTACCGATATCGAAACCACGGACTTCAACGTTGGAGGAGCCTTCTATGTAAACGCCTGTCGAGCGCTGATTGCCAATCAGTTTAGCGTTGTTAACGCCAATCAGTTTAACGTTGGATTTGTCGTCTACCCGAAATACAGCGTCTACGGAATTCCCGGTGTTTTCATCATCATAGAAGGATGCGCTGTGGTTACCGTTCATGGTGATGGCACCGTCAACATAGATCGTAGCGCCGCTGGGGATATTCAGAGTTTTACCGAAATTGAGATTGCCGCGGAGAACAAAGGTTTTCCCTTGGCCATTTTCAATTTGAGCAATTGAGGCCTGATTTGCTTTGGTGATTTCTATGGCGTTTGTCGGGACAGAATCTGTTCCTCTGATGGCGTTAATGGTATCTTTGAAGGTTTCGTCCGCCAGAACAGCTTTCCTTTGATCTGGATCAATCACGTTGTAGATGTAATCTACAGCCCGCCGCGATATGCCCGCTTCTTTGACAGTTTGGATGTTTACCGCCATTGGATCGGGAGCAGGATTGGGATTGGGATTGGGATTGGGTGTAGGATCAGGCGTGGGAGCGGGGGAAGGACTGGGTGAATTTCCTATGGCCTTTGATTCAGCGATCGCCGCATTTTTCAGAAATCCGTCATTGCTGACGGTAATGCGATCTAGCACATACCCATCGGAGCGTCCAGCCACTTCCAGACGATATTGGGTATTCGCCTTCAGGTCGACTTGCGCTGGCGAGTGATTATGATTTACATCAAAAGTCTCGCCCCATCTGAGTTCCCCGTCTGAGCCGCCGAGGTTCGTGTACAGCTTGGTGGGCTTTTGGAGAACTTTGCCCGTCTGTTCATCGATAACCGAGACAAAAATGTCATTGCCAGTGTCGCTACGCCCTTGATCGCTGGCGTTCATCGCACTCTTGAGACGGGCAGAGTGCATGGCGATGCTGTATTTGCCCGCTTCATCCGTCTTGAAGGAATAGGATAGGGTTTGCTCTTTAGAGGGACCGCCATAGCTGTTTGTATTGGCGTCCCAAACCACCGACTGTTTACCGCCAACGGCCACCTTTTTCCAATCACCCTGGAGTTGAGTGTTTTCGGCTTCGATAACGACTTGACCCTTCTCAGCCAGATAAACTTTTGAGCCGTTATTGGAAGGAGGAACCGGGGCCGGAGCTGGAGTCGGGACAGGGGATGGAGCCGGAGTAGGAGATGGCTTGCCGCCAACATTAACTGGCGTAAACTCAATTTTGTCGATCCGCACATGTTCAGCAGTGGTAGCGGTCCCGTCTTCTAACCCTTCAAGGGTGAAAGCTTCGCCCGCTTTAATGGAAAGGCCTTTAATCTCAGTATTCGTTAGGGTTTTAGAATCGGCTAGCGCACTCCCTAAGTTCTTGTCTAAATTGAAAGACGCAATTTGTTGGTCGCCTTGCTTTAGCTTTAATTGACCCATTCCATCACTTTCATCGAAGTAATGGATCTTGACATTGTATTCGCCAGCGGGGCCATTGAAGTTAAATTTAGCGGCGCCTGAGCCCTCCGTTGCGCCCCCTCTGAGACTAATCACCTTATCACCGGAAGCGGCGTTAATCGACTCCACCCGATATTCCCCAGAGAGCTGCATGTCCTCTGCTTCAATCGTGATCGAGCGATTGGGCCCAGGTACAGGTACGGGAGACGGAGTTGGGTCAGGCGTCGGAACCGGGGAAGGCGAGGGTAATGGAGACGGTGCAGGCGTGGATATCGTGTCAGACAGCTTGCTGTTGCGAACGAAGAGCACCCAGTCTTTGCTTGCTTGTTGGGGTGGCCCGCCAATCTGCTTGACTGAACCGCCATCGACTTGGCCAGAGCTAATCAGGTCGCCGCCTTCCCTTGGGTTGTACCAAAAGACATCGAAGGTCTCGCCGCCCTGTCCATTCAAATTGATCTCCACATTATTCGCCTGGCCATAGGGCATGTAGGCCACATAATATTCCCCCTCTTTAGCCATGACATAGTCATTGCCATTTTGGGTTAGATTGTCCGCTTCCGACATCTCCCAGAAGGGAATGTGGGTATTGAAAAAGTCGGTGGCGGCTGCAGTCCACTTCCAAACCGATTCGAATGCATCAAATGTATCAACGTTCTGGTCGTAAGAATGGCCTGAAGACTGCTTAATGTACCAGTTGACCCCGGATCCTCCAACCGTCAGCGTTCCCCACATCGCCTGACGCTGATCGGCCTCGTTTTTATCATCTGGGTTGTTTCCGTAAGGCTTAAAGATGCCGCGGTTGCTTGAATCCTCATCCCAGCCTACAACCCAGGGGTCTCCGGCTCGCTCAGACTGCTCAAGATACTTTCGCATCGTCTCGCGAACAGTCCACCCGCCTGTTTGGAAAGAGGTGCCATCAAAGGCTTCAACCCCTAGCAATGGTTGGTAGACCTTATCGATTTCATTAGGAAAAGTGTGGATAACAGTGAGATGATCGTAGGGATCAACAGCCTTGATGTACTCGGCCATGTCCTTACGCTCTTGATTCGTGTTCGTATTCTCCTCACCCATATTCCACTGAATGCCGTTTGCGTGGCCGAAGCGGGCGATCATCTCCCGCATGTAAATCAGCCGCTCTGCGCTCAGGCTTGAACCCTGCACAGGTGTGCCGCCATTCAGCAGTTGGTCGTTTTCAGTTTCCTGGAATAGCAGGTTCTTATAGATGCCCTGCTCATCCATGTGGTCAAAAACAATCTCCCATTGCGCCAGCTTGGAGACATCGTAGGTGGAGAAGTCGTCTACTGACAGTCCACTACTCTGGATGTTACCTTTATGCGTCCCCACATTGCCAAAGCGTTCGCTCGCCCAGGGCCAGACGTCCCGGCCGTCGCCGCCAGCGGTATTGGTAAGCAGGTAAATCGAGTTTTGACCTTGCTCAGCCAGGTAGTCAACCGCGCCGATTAAGTTGTGACCTTTGCCGTTCCCCCATTCTGGACTTCCTGGGTTGTAGTCGCCTGCATGGCTTGAATAGTCGTGGCGGCCCTTCAGGGTATTGTCAATGTCCTTGTTAGCCAGGAAGTTTTCGGGCACGCCGGGGCCGCCCTTGATGAAGTAGTCGCCGTCTCCTTGATGTTGGAGATAGTGTGTACCCTCGCCTTGCAGAATCATACCCTTGGCGCGGAAATCTTCGCCCGTCTTGTCGGTGGGCGCAATTTTCAGCACGCCGCCTTCACCATTAATGAAATTGACGGCTGCGCCAGCGTTTGGATTGGCGCTGGCGGCGATATCTTTTCCAGTGCGGAAGGAAGCTTCGTAGGTCCAGTCTCCTACGCTGGGCGGGTTGAAATTTACCCGCCACACGTTGCCTTCAGTCGCACTGGTATTGGCGGCGTCACCGTCTGCCGCGAAGAATCCAGGAACGGTGATCACCTGGCCTGTCGACTGGTTAGTGAACGTGACGTCTAGGCGATAATCTCGGAATGTTGAAGCGGTCTCCTTAAAGTTCTTTGGCGTCATGAAATCGATTGAAACCTTGTGCCAGGTTTTCAATTCACCGGAGACAGACGTTCTTCCAGAGGAGGCGTTATTCATCATGATTTACAAGCACTTATTTAACGGAAAACGATTCGATCTTCTCCACAAGAGCACTCGATTTGTTGTATTTCGACTTCGGAAATACTGTGGTTAATCAGTCGGGACTCGCGCGCAGCAATCCTATCCCTGAGACAATTTATAATCTCTTTAATCACACTTAATATTATATAGAAGTAAAAGTAATAAAGTGGAGACAAATTATGATAATGAGATTAAATCTAGAATCAAATTCAGCATTGTTGGCTCTTCGGATTTCAGTATGTGGGATTGAGCAATAGATAAGCTTCTAATATTCTTCGATTTACGTTATAAGCTTATGCAT
>JAAUYH010192799.1_pt1 | contig 18112 bp, 19 predicted proteins | sample 7278061 | NCBI WGS metagenome assembly JAAUYH01 (sample SAMN14350203, study PRJNA611818) | marine sediment metagenome | isolation source: surface marine sediment (0.6m) | place: French Polynesia: Moorea | collected 2018-08 | reverse complement strand
TAGCTCAAAAATGGGAAGAAGAATGGCAAAAGCCAGTGGCAAAATGGCGCGAAGAATTGGGAATTGAAGTTTTTGAGAAATACATTTCCTAGTTGTTACTATTCCTTTTAAAATGGCGATCGCCTCACTCGGCAGCAATTTTTTAATAATGAATAAGAACATTCAATTAGCGATCTTATCTCAGTTTAATCACACTAATAATTCAAATAATTACAAGCTCGTCAATTCATTACTTCTGCGTCGCCTCAATTTTAATTGCTGCCAAGTTTTTTGCTTTAAATTAATTTTGATTTTTCGATTAAAATCACCCTCTTAAGAGAGCTATAAGCCATCTTCTTCCTACTGATTCAGCAGCAGCAGCAGTAGAGAAAATACCGCAATATTTAAGCGGCTTTTTGTTTTTATTAATATAAGAAAACTGCCAGCCCATTCCAGGAGTGTAAAAAACACTCAAAATCAAATCTTCAATGCAAACAATTTGCTCGATTCTTATTGTTAATTCCATTTTAATATTACTACTAAATCGCCTCTTTTTCTCTACCATAACTGTTTTTTTGATATCCGAAAAGTTGCGATCGCGGCTTTTTATACCTAAGCTTTTTTGTTCAAAATTGTTTTTTTCAATCCGGTGTTTTTACTCAAAAATCGCTCAAATGTAGAAATATAGGCGATCGGTTTAGATATCTATAAGGAAAATTCATATAAATTCTAGGTATTGTTTCGCAAAATAAGCTAAAGTATTCCTAAAGTAAAGTAATAAAAAGTTTTTTATCAAGCTCGATAAATATCTTAAAATTTAGACATAATTCCCGGATACGAGTAAATTTAGTTAAATATATTATATGGCTGAGATCTATAGAAATGAGCGAAAATAAACCAATTCAAGGAATGGCTGCTATTGTTGGCGCGTTTTCAGGCCTGCTGGCTGCTACAGCATCTCTTCTGACTATCATTAACGGTGGCCCGACAATTAAGGTAGATCCGGCTTTAGCGAATACAATACAAGAATCTACTGCATCAAAAGAGCCAGTATTAACTGATGAGGTAGAAAAAACTCCGATCCAACCGGAATCTATTCTAGTTGAAGAAACTCCAGTAGAAAAAGAGCCGTCATACGTAACTTTAAACGAAGATCCCAATCTGACAAAACAAAAAATTGAAGATCTAGAGGATGAAGAAATAGATAACAAGGAAAAAAAGCATCATAAAAAGCATCGCGAAAAATACGAAGAAAAAGAAGAAGATTAATCTCCTGCAAGCAAGGGCTTTTGATTAAAGGTTCTTGCAATTATATCTATGCTTGAATTACTTTACCGTAATCTAGTTTAATAATGCGATCGGCTACTTCAAAATAGCGATCGTCGTGACTGATTACAAAAACAGTTTTTCCGTTTGCTTTTAATTCCGGTAACAGTTCTTTATAAAAAACCTTTTTAAATGTCGGATCTTGGTCTGATGCCCATTCATCAAATAAATAAATCGGTCGATCTTCTAAATAAGCGGTAAGTAAGGCTAGTCTTTTCCTTTGCCCTTGGGATAAATCGATAGTAGAAAGTTTACCATTTTCGATTTTTAATTTTTTTTCTAATTGCAGTTTTTGTAAGTATTTTTCTGCTTCTTTATCGATATCTTTAAATCCTAAAAGGCGATCGCAAAGATAAAAATCACCAAAGACAACGGAGAAAAGATTGCGATATGCTTCGCGATTTTCATTATTTATTTCGCGATCGTCTAAATAAACTTTACCAGATTCGGGAACGTATAAACCAGTAATCAATTTAGCTAGCGTGGATTTTCCGCTCCCATTTCCACCAATTATAAATATTAATTCCCCAGCTTTAAAAGATAAATCTATTTCTCCTAAAATAAAGCCATTTTCTTCGATATCGCTGCGATAAGCGTGGGTAACATTTTTAAGTTCTAATTTTTGCCAATTTCGATTTAAAACCTTTGTGCGATCGCTATCGTGTTCGGCATTTTCTGCTAATTGCAATCCCAAGCGATCGATTTTATCTAAAGCTATTTTTGCTCTGCCAATAAGAGGTAAAAAGCGGATAATTCCGCCCAAATAATTAGCAACATAAATAAAAGTTAAAACATAAGTAGATAAAACTGTAATCGAAATATTTTGCACGTTAGGTAAAACAAACAAAAGTCCTCCCACGACAATAAATATAGTCAGATTACCCCAGCTAGAAGTTATCGCAAAAAAATTCTCCGCATTAATTTGTTTGTCTCTTAAAGAAATAGCAGTTAAATTGAGATCTTCGTTTAAAAAAGCTTGTCGGCGATCGCGATTTAATTTTAATTCCTTAATCCCTTCCGTGAGCATTTTATAATTCTCAAACAGCCGATCTTCTACTTGACGCACCACTTTAAAAGCTGCAAATGCTTTAATTTGTAAAAACTGAATGCTAAAAATTCCCAAAAATAATGCTACTAAAAAAATCAGTAAAACTTGCCAAGATAATATCCCAAGATAAATCAGACAACCAATTACAATTGCAATGTTGGTACACAACTGCGGAATAATAATAATCGTTCCCGAAATTGCCGCAATATCTCCAGTTAAAGAAGCCATTAATTTAGGGATTGTTACTGCTTCTAAATGACTTAAAGATGAAGCAAGAATTCGCTTGCTTAAAAGCATTCTTAACTGATAAGTAACACCATTACTCAAACGAGATAATAATACTTGAGATCCGAAACTACTAACAAATTGCACCAGACATAAAGCAATAAAAATAAATGCCAACAAAAACGGAGAAAATTGAGTTTCGCTTAAAGCAATGTTGACAACAGCAATAATACTAGCCGCACTACCACCGCTAATTAAACCCATCACCATAGAAGCTATTGCGATCGGCCAAGATTCTTTTAACAACAACCAAATTAGATCCATACTTGTATTATTTAGTGTAATCTTTATATACTACTAGAAAATGTATCGAGAAGAAAAAATATTTCTGTAGCTAGCCCTTGCGATCGCTTACCATACTAGATAATGTGCTAGGGCTGATGCTGTAGAGAAAAGGACTACCCGAAAAACAACGATTATGCGAACTAACTATTGCGGCGAAATAAAAGCAACACATATAGATGAAACTGTTACCCTATATGGATGGGTAGATCGTCGTCGCGATCACGGAGGAGTAATATTTATCGATCTGCGCGATCGCACTGGCACGGTGCAAATAGTCAGCGATCCTCAGCGTACACCAGAATCCTACGGCGATGCAAATTTTTTACGCAACGAATACGTAATTGAAGTTATCGGCAGAGTCAGCAAACGTCCAGAAGAATCCCTCAACCCGAAAATAGCCACAGGGGAAGTAGAAATATACGCCGATCGCATTAAATTATTAAATAAAGTAAGCAAACAGCAATTACCGTTTCAAGTTTGCACCGAAGAATACGAAACAGTCGGGGAAACTTTGCGGTTAAAATATCGCTATTTAGATCTCAGACGCGATCGCATGAATAAAAACTTGCAGTTGCGTCATCAAGTAGTTAAAGCAATGCGTCGCTATCTAGAAGATACGGAAAACTTCATCGAAATAGAAACGCCAATTTTAACGCGATCGACTCCTGAAGGTGCAAGGGATTATTTAGTACCTTCTCGCGTCAACCCCGGTAGCTGGTATGCATTACCCCAGTCACCCCAACTCTTCAAACAGTTATTAATGGTATCCGGTTTCGACAGATACTATCAAATAGCGAGATGTTTCCGCGACGAAGACTTGCGCGCAGACAGACAGCCAGAATTTACTCAACTAGACATGGAAATGAGTTTCATGTCAGAAGAAGAGATTTTACAACTCAACGAAGGTTTAGTTTGCCAGATCTTTAAAACCGTCAAAAATATCGATATTCCTCGTCCGTTTCCTCGCATTACTTATGCCGAAGCAATGGAAAAATACGGCACCGATCGCCCCGATACTCGCTTTGGTTTGGAATTAGTAGATGTCTCGGAAATAGTCAAAGATTGCGGCTTTAAAGTGTTTTCTGGGGCGATTAAAAACGGTGGAATTGTCAAAGTATTGCCCATTCCTAACGGTAACGAAACTATTCCCAATGTTTGGATTAAACCCAAAGGAGAACTATTTAAAGAAGCAACAGCGGCCGGTGCGAAAGGTATTGCTTATTTAAGAGTTAAAGAAAACAACCAAATCGAAACGATCGGGGCAATTAAAGACAATCTCAGTCCCGAACAAATGCAAGAATTAATCGAAAAAACAGGGGCAAAACCAGGTTATTTACTATTATTTGGTGCGGGAGATATTCCCACAGTTAATAAATCCCTCGATCGCTTAAGACAAGTAATCGGCGATCGCCTCGGATTAATTGATAAGAATAAAATTAATTTAATCTGGGTGACAGAATTTCCGATGTTTGAATGGAATGCAGATGAAAAGCGTTATGAAGCACTCCATCACCCATTTACAGCCCCAAATCCCGAAGATTTAGCAGACTTAAAAACAGCTAGAGCTTTAGCCTACGATTTAGTATATAACGGTGTTGAAATTGGCGGCGGAAGTCTCAGGATTTATCAGCGAGATATTCAAGAAAAGGTCTTTGAAACGATCGGTTTGTCGATGGAAGAAGCTAAAAAACAATTCGGTTTTCTTCTCGAAGCTTTTGAATATGGAACACCACCCCACGGAGGTATTGCTTACGGTTTAGATCGGATGGTGATGTTAATAGCTGGGGAGGAATCTATTCGCGAAGTAATGGCATTTCCAAAAACACAACAAGCTACCAGTTTGTTAACGGATGCACCCGCACAAGTAGATGAAAAACAATTAAAAGAATTGTACGTCGCTTCTACTTACGATCCAGATGCGGAGTAGGGTTTGATAAGATCGCCTCTTAGTCTTGTTACTATTCTTGGGGCGATCTTTCTTCTATTAGTTTAGATTAAAGAGTTATTGAGAAGTGTTTTTATCGGCTTGAATATTATCCTCTATAATCTTTGCTTGAATTTCTAATATTGATAAATATTCCTTATATTTATTGTTTAGAGAAAGTGCAGTTAATTGCAATATAAATTCTAATAGCGGTTCTAATAATTTGGTTAATATTGCTGTCGAAGCAACATAAAAAATAACGTTTGTATAATTAAATTTTATTCCATAAACCCGGCAAATGAGCAATAAAAATACTGCTGCTATAAGCGGAAGAATTCTATCGAAAATTTTTCCTCTCAATTCATAGTTATCCGTGTAATTTTTGAATTTAGCGACAGCCATTTGATAAGCATATTTTTTAAGAATTTTATATTCTAATTTTGAATTTCTTCTATACATCCATTTAATAGCTTCTAAAGTTTTACATTTAATTGTTTCTAGATGTTTATAAAATGATTTTTTTTCTTTTTCTTCATTTTTAGATTTTTTTCTTTGAGAATTCGACTGACGAGAAACATATTTTAAATGCTTCAAATCTTCAAAAAGATCGTTTATTTCTTTTTTTATTTTAGAAAACTTTTCACTATCATCGACAATTACAGTCAGAGTTAAATTTAATTCTTTAAGCCAATCTGATAAGAAATAAATTGCATCGCTTCCTTGCTTATTTTTTAATTCATTCAGTTTTTCTAAATGTATTTTTGCTTCTTCTTCTGATAAATTAGCTTTTTCTACTGCTTCAGCTATATCTTTAAAGGGAGATAGTAATTCTTCTTCTGTATTAGGTATTAAAATAGATCTATCCATAATTAGCTCCAGTGAAGTCACCTTACTAGTTACGATTGTAATCATGAATACTAAAATACGCCGCTAATATTTATTGAAAAGATTTGAGATTAATTGAATAAAATTAAAAACTTTAAATTAGACAATTTATTTTTTGCGATCGCACTAAATTCTAACTTCTTTTATTTCTTCATATCTTTTGCAAGCTTCTTTCTCTTCTCAATCGACAATGAGAGTAAGAGTTAATCCTAAAGGTTTAAGCCAATCTGATCGGCAATAAATATCACAAAATAAAGCAAAAATATTCGATTTTAACTAATAGTTTTCGTAAATACCGTCCAAACCGCTCGCAATTAGTTTAGATATAATCGAGTTGTAGAAAATTGTAAAAATATGGCCAAATCGATCGTTCAGCTATTAGATACTTTGCCTTCCGATAATTTAACGGTTAAACTACTCAGAGCTATTGATAGGATTGCACCAGGTGAATGGGAGAATGTAGTGGGTTTCGATCGCACTATTCAAGCAGTAACCGGAGCGACTGATGCAAACGATGTTTTAGCAATCAGAAATCGTGCGATCGAACTTTATAACGATCCTAAAAACGGCTATCAAAGTGCTATTTGGTATTACGAAACTATCGATAATGCAGATGTAGCCCTCGGTGCGGCAGCAATGGCGAATAAAATAGGTGAAAAGATTGGTATTTTGTCTTTTTTAAACCAAATGACACCCAAAGCTAATACGACTCAATCGATCGATTTGTGTTTGAAAATAGTTGCAGAATTAATTGCTTATAGCAAGTTAAACGGGATTCCAATTCTCAACCCTAAAGATTTTGTCACTCAAATTCGCGAAGAATATCAAGGGCCTTCTTTAATGCGAATGATTGCTTTAGTGACTGTTGATGGTTTGCTTCCTTTAGGGCCCGACTTTTTGCAAATAGTCGGTCAAACTTTAAATAACAAGCAATCGGTAATTCGAGATAACCCAGTTTTCAACCAGATTTCTGAAGCAATTCCCAGCCCCGATAAAATCGACTTTATTTCTAATACTTTCGATGCAGCATCGGGATGGATGGATGGCTTCGTCAGCAAAACCGGTATCACACCGAAGAAAATTGCTAACAGCATTCACGGTTTCATCGACTTTTCTAACGATAGTATGGACTTTGTTGCTGCTTTTCTCGACCAAAGTACGGATTACTACCGACACACTGGTATTCAAACGGTAGGGAGAAATCTCATCAAGCAAGCTAATATTGATGTCAATCTCAGTAGGCTGCGTCAAGGCTAAATTTTAGTTCTTTAAATAATTAACTAGATCGCTTTTTATAGCGATCTTTTTTTTGCTCTTGAGTATTAATGAATTTAATCTTTTAATATTTTTAATTTCCTAAACTGGGAAAAATTACATAAGAATTTTCACTGATTTAAATCCACACATAGAAAAAGCTTTTTAAATTGAATTTGCTTAATCTAATTAGCTCGTGTAATATTGAGTTGAATAGAAAAAATAAATTTTTCGTTAAAAAGTTTTTGGAAATAATTGACATGGAATTTTTTGATATATTAGGAGCTTTTCTAGTGCTTCTAGCTACTTGGATTGGTTCTTTTTTAGTAGGATTTTTAGTTGAATTTATCCAGAATTTTTTCTCTTGGATTTGAATTTAATTTGTATTTATTAATCTTATGATGATTGATTGAATTCAGAGCTAATAATCATATTATGAGACGAATGCTCAAAAAAATCTTTGCTTTCAGTTTTTTAATATTGCTAATAACATTTTCTTGCTTATTTATTGGCGGGCAAGCTGCTAACGCACAATCTTTAATAGAGAAAAACAAAATAGATAGTCAAAATTACCAATTTGTCGCTGAAAATCAAAAAAAATTTTCAAACAATTTCCTAGAAACATCATATACAATTCCTCTACATCAAGCTTCATTTCATCTTGAAGATAATCATTCAGATATAATTATTGCTGACGGTTTTATTAAAGGAAAAAAAGCGGGGGCTTGGGCTGGTAAAAGGGCTAAAAAAGTTACTGTATCGACTGGCCATTGGACTGGCAAAAAAGTAAAATAATTTACTAGGTCGACTGGAAATTGGACTAGTAAAAGAGTAAAAAAGGTAAGAAAATTTACTATAGCGACTGGCAATTGGACTAGTAAAAAGGTAAGAGAACTTACTATATCGACTTCGCTCAGACAATAACAATATAAAGGAGATTTTATCTAAAATGAATAGGCATTTAGCTATATCTTATCTTGCCAATGTTGGCATACTATTTTGTGCATCTTTGATAGCTACGGTTATTTACAGAAAGTATGATTTAAAATCGTTATTTACTAAATTTACAAGCATCAAGGAAGTAACAACTTCTGAATCTCCTTTGCAACAGCACCCTGAGTTAGATCCAGATAAGGCTTCTAATTTAGAACTATCCCCAAATCGGGTTTCAGAAGATAATCAAAATGAAAATGTTAGAAAAACAATTAACGATACAAATTTTTTGACTGAGGTATTTAGTACCTTTCTAATTTTTTTAATAGGTTACACATTTTTAACCTATGGCAAATACTTTGGATACTAAGAATCGGTAATTTCATATTTTGCACTTTGTATTTCGATCGCCAAGTATTATCTAAACTTTCTATTCCTATTTTTGATTTTAACGATCGCACCTCAAAAGCTTGAAATTAGCTGATTTTCGTCCAGGTGCAAAATGAGAGTTACTTATTTTCCATTATCTGCTGTCTTCAGTTTCTTTGAAACGGATACGGTAGCCATTTTTTTGAGTAAAGTCATCGACCAACCTGTAGAATCGAGTAATTCGACAAAATAACTTTCCATCATCATTGCCATATCGATCGAGAGTATTTTAGCTACAGAATTTTGCAGTGGCTCAATTTCAGCAACTTTCCCGTCAAATTCAGATTCTAATGCAGAAATAATAAATTGAAAGACCATACCATACATCGAAAGAACGTATCTCTGGTCAACTTGTGCAGCAACGTGAACTTGACCGATTCGCATCATGTTGGTAGCGTAGTTAAGATCGTAGTTTCCGGCAAAGAGGTTATTAAACCAGGCAATTAAAGTAACTTTTAAACTAGCCGATCGCCCGGGTTTGGCTTCAATGATTGCTTTGGTAGTCTCGAGCCGATTTAAGCGATCGTAAAAAAATTCTGCCAGTCGATTGCCGTGCTGTTTCATAATCGGCGATAGGGCGATAAGATTGGCTTCATCTTCTGCACAGAAACCGGTCAGGATCTTAGTTTCTTCAAAGAGTTTTTGCTTTTCTGTTTGGGTCATCATCGGCCGAACATTCTTAGATGGCTGTAGGTCAATGTTAATAAGATTACCTAAACAATGTGACAGCTTAGTAAAGACTTCTGCGATCTTTTTTTCTTAACAATTGTCCCCTCAATTTATAAAATTTTCCTTAAAGCGATCGCCAAAATATTGGAGATAATTCCCGTAAAATTTAACGTAATCGCTGACGGGGGAATGAGACAAATTTGCTAATTCTTGGCGAGAAAATGCCAATAAATTCGATAATTCATCTTGTTTGACGATCGCATTGAGATCTTTACTTTCAATTTCTAATTGTAAGAAAAAAAGAAAATGATAAGTGAATTTATAACTATTTAAAGATGCTAATTTTAATTGTTCTGGATTGACATTCAATAAAGTTTCTTCTGCTAATTCTTTAGCAGCAAAAGAGCGAATATCCTCAAATTTATTAACTTTGCCCTCATTGTAGTTTAAAGCCCCTCCTAAGAGGACAATTTTACCTGCTTCAAAAAAGCCATTTTTTGCAACCACGCCGAAAACATATTTACTATCTCGAGTAACTGGGATAATTAGAACTGCCGTATGATAGACTAGAAATTGACTGCCATAATTTTTTAAAATATTATTGCTGCCGTAAGTTCTTTTAAAAATCAAATCTTTATACTGACAAATAGATAAAGATAGAGAAACTTTTTCAGGCAATTGTAAAGAAAATTGCTCGATAGTATAAACAGTGCCATTCCATAAATTATCGCCGCAAATTGCTTTTTGTTCTTGCCAAATTTTTTCTCTTTCCCGAATATAACTATCGGGATATTCTCGAAATCGGTCGCAAAATTTAATTTCAACTAAATCGAAATTTAGATCTGATAGATCGATTATCATAAAAAGCCGCCACAATCACCCTTAAATATTAATTATTTCATCGATCGCAAAACAGCGAAAGTATGCTGAATAACTTCCAAAAAAAAGCAAAAATTTTATCCTTTCGAGAATAAACCAAATATATATTAATACAAGTTTTAAAAATTACTGCTTATGAGCCGATCGCAACGTTTAGTATCTTTAGATGTATTTCGCGGTATTGCTATTACTGCGATGATTTTAGTCAACCATCCTGGTAGCTGGGATCGAGTATATCCGCCATTACTGCACGCAGAATGGCATGGCTGCACCCCTACAGATCTAATCTTTCCTAGTTTCTTATTTATCGTTGGAGTATCTCTATCTTTTTCCTTGAAGAAATATCGAGACAAAGCCAAACCCTATCTTATTATTTTACGTCGCGCTGCAATTATATTTGGTTTGGGATTATTACTTAATACATCTTCTTTAATCTTCCTTTGGTTATTTCAAAATATAGAGCCAGATTTTACTAAACTGCGTTTGATGGGAGTATTGCAGCGAATTAGTCTAGCTTATTTATTTGCTAGTTTAATAATATTAAATCTGTCAAAAAAACAGAGGGCGATCGCGGTTATTACAATTCTTTTTGGTTATTGGCTCGCTTTAGCCTTTTTAGGGGATTTTTCAGCAGAAAACAATTTTGCAGCCCAGATGGATCGGATGATACTGACGAGCGATCGCTTATACTTAGGGGGCCCTTACGATCCAGAAGGACTATTTTCTACTTTACCGGCAATTGCCACCGTTACGATCGGTCATTTCACGGGAGAATGGTTGCAGAAACAACCCATCAAAAGCAATACTACGATGAAAATGATTTTAGCCGGTTTGAGTTGCTTGTTAGTCGGTCAATTATGGGGTTTGGTATTGCCCCTGAATAAAGCCCTCTGGACTAGCTCTTATGTTATTTTTACAGCAGGTTGGGGGTTGTTATTATTTGCTGCTTGTTTTGAAGCGATCGAGGTGCGAGAATGGCGCAGATGGGGCAAACCTTGGGAAATAATGGGGTTAAATGCAATTTTTGTCTTTGTTGCTTCTGGAATAGTGACGAGAATCTTATATACAACTAAGATTGTTAACGGACAAGAAACTGTTTCTACTTATAGTTGGTTGTATCTTAACGGATTTCGTTCTTGGGCTGGAGATTGGAGGGGATCTTTATTTTTTGCGATCGCGATCGTGCTATTTTGGTGGTCGATCTTATATTTACTTTACCGACGACAGTGGTTTTTAAAAGTCTAAAAAAGTCAACAATACTCTTTTTTAAATTTAATAATTTCTCTTGTTTAAATTTTGGATCTAGCAATAAAAAATTGAATTATTAGCAAATTTCACCCCCGCTCCTTTGCCTATTTTGAAATATTAGTTTAACTCGAGTTGGTTCTGTCGTGCTTAAAAAAGATAATCAACTCGAATGCAGCCAAGGGAGCTTAATTTTGTTATGGAAAAAGTCAAAATATATATAGCAACTGAACTATAGATTAGGACACTAATTTTAAAAGTAGAGAATAGGTAGTAGGTAGTAGGTAACAAATAAAATTGTCATAACCTTTGCTTCGACTGCTATAACAATGATTTTTGCAATTGACTTAAAAAGTTTATTCTAACTATATTTAACGATTGTTTTTAAAGCAAGGATTAACTAAAGCTGTTTTTAAATAAAAGATCGGTAAAGACCGGTGTTTTTAGTGGTTTTTTCGACCGTATATTTGTTATCACATACTTAGAAGGAAATAACGAAACAAGCAATACGAAAGGAAACAAATGATGAAATTAGCTCTTCAGAACTTAATTATTAGCGAAGCAACTTGTCAAAACTGGAAACGCTCGGAACTAAAGAAAAAAGCGATCGAAACTAAACAAGAATTAATCAAAGTTGGAGATTATTGTAGCATCGATGCTTTTGCTAAGGGAGGAATTCAAGCTCAAAACTTCTAAAATAAAAATTAAGACGAAGCCAAACAAAAATGACCGATTTTAGTATTCAATCGAACCAAGTTTGAGAACCGAGATAAGCTCGCAACAATTTTCGGTAACCCTAACTTTAAGACTAATTCCCGATCGCCCCACCGCAAAGAAATCGATTTTAATTTACTAATTGCTACCCGCGATCCTCATTTTCTTGACAAGATAAAATATAAACAATTTCTAAGAAGACACTAGTCAATCGAATCAAGAGATTGAAGGGTTAGAATAGTTAAAAATTTGGGGAGTTGAGTTAGATGAAAATTCTCGTACTCACTTGGGAATTTCCACCAAAAATTGTCGGCGGAATCTCGCGACACGTAGCTGAATTGTATCCAGAATTGGTGAAATCGGGCCATGAAATTCATTTAATTACCGTAGAATTCGGACAAGCACCCTTATACGAAATAGTAGAAGGAGTCAAAGTACATCGAGTACGAGTAAATCCCGGCCATGATTTTTTCCACTGGATTGTCAATCTCAATCAAAGTTTCGGAGATCACGCCAGTAAACTAATTATCGAAGAAGGTAATTTCGATTTAATTCATGCTCACGACTGGGTAGTTGGAGATGGTGCGATCGCCCTAAAACATAATTTTAAAATTCCTTTGGTGGCGACAATTCACGCTACTGAATACGGCCGCTACAACGGTATTTATACCGACACCCAGCGATACATATCATCTAAAGAAGAAGCATTAACTCATGATGCTTGGCGTGCGATCGTTTGCAGCGGCTATATGCGGGATGAGTTGCAAAGAGCTTTTGGGACTCCAACTGATAAAATTGATATCATTTATAATGGCATTCGCCCCGAAAAAAAGCAATTACCGCCTCAATTCGATCGCGATCGTTTTCGCCGTCGTTTTGCAGAAGATCGGGAGAAAATTGTTTATTATGTGGGTCGCATGGCTTACGAAAAAGGTATTTATTTATTACTTAATGCCGCACCAATAATACTGTCAGAAATGAATAGCTGCGTCAAATTTATTATTATTGGTGGTGGCAACACCAATGCTCTCAAAGAACAAGCTTGGAATTTAGGAATTTGGGATCGATGTTATTTCACTGGTTTTATGTCCGATGAAGATTTAAATAAATTTCAAACTATTGCCGATTGCGCTGTATTTCCCAGTCTTTACGAGCCTTTTGGCATCGTAGCTTTAGAAAGTTTTGCGGCTAAAGTTCCGGTAGTAGTTTCTAATACTGGGGGTTTGCCAGAAGTAGTTCAACATACTAAAACCGGCATAGTAACTGAAACTAATAATGCTGATTCTTTAGCTTGGGGAATTTTAGAAGTATTGAAAAATCCCGGTTATGCTCGGTGGTTAATTGATAATGCTTTTGCTAGTTTAGAAGAGCATTTTGACTGGTTTAAATTGGCTCGCAAAACAGAACAAGTTTACAGTCGAATTATTGCAGAGCGATCGCAAATAAGTTGGCATTAACGAGTAACGATTAGATTCAAGATCCACTTTGGCTTCAGCTAGAAGGAAACGCTCGAATCAGAATATAAATATTACTTTTGTCTGAAATATTTAAACTGATTTAAAACTAAAACCGTTAAACTTTGCCAAAACGCCGATCGCGCGATGCATAATCCTTTAAAGCTAATTCAAATTCTGCGATCGTAAAATCGGGCCATAAAGTCTGAGTAACGTACAATTCAGTGTAAGCTAATTGCCAAAGTAAAAAATTACTCAAACGCATCTCACCGCTAGTACGAATTAACAAATCTGGATCGGGAAAATTAGCGGTGTAGAGACATTTTTGGATCGTGCTTTCGTCGATCGCATTGGGATCTAATTTACCCTCAACAGCCATAACAGCCAAATTACGACAAGCGCGAATCATTTCTTGACGAGAACTGTAGTTAATCGCTACATTAAAGTTTATCTTTTGATTATCTTTAGTTAGAGCGATCGCTTTGGCGATGAGTTTTTGCAAAGATTTTGGTAGGGGAGTAAGATCGCCAAAAAATTTCAGACAAACTCCTTCTGAATGCATTTGTTTTAATTCGCGATCGAGCATATCCTCAAATAAGCCTATCAAAAATTCTACCTCGAGTTTAGGACGACCCCAATTTTCAGCAGAAAAAGCATATACAGTTAAAGTTTTAATGCCGATATGTTTAGAGTATCGCAAGATTTGTTTTAAATTTTCTGCACCTTTGCGATGTCCGACAATTCTAGATAGTCCTTGTTTTTCACCCCAGCGACCGTTACCATCCATAATTATGGCTATATGTTGGGGCAATTTTTGGACGTTTAAACTCGTAGTTTCTAATACCAAATTAGCAGTCATTTGCTCTTTCCAATAATTTTTAAGCAGACAATTCTGGTTTACCTAATATTTTTTCTAAATATTCCCTGGTTAAAGTCTGATGCCAACTTAATAAACAAGAAAATACGCAAATAAAAGTGTAAATTAATTCTAATTTATGGGCGATCGACCAATCATGCCAATGTAATACTCCCATCATGCGCCTAAAAGTAGAAATTAAATTTGCTAGCAATTGAAATTTATTTTTTCTAGTTGATTTATTTTTGGCGAGATCCACGCCGAATAAATTTCTAAATTCAGATTTTGGAAATAGCCAAACACCAAAGCCCAAAAATTTAGTCATGTGATTAATTTCATCTTGTAATAATTCTGAAAAAACTTGTTGAATCATTCCAGAAGTTCGCGACATTAGCCATAAATAAAGACAAACAGCACTATATTCAGTGATAATGCGATGCAATCCGTGACGGTATAAATCTCGATACGGATCTTGTTTTTGCTGATATTTAGTAGGTAAATACGGTTTAGTAATAAGCTTTTTACTTGTTAATTTTTGATAGATTTTTATCAAAGCCGGACTGTGCTGTCTTTCTTCTTTCTCCCACAAACCTAACTCTAAAATTTTGCTGTCCGTACCTACAACTCCACCAACAAAACGAGCCATATCTGGGTGAATTTCTGCTAAATATTGGCGACTTGTTTGCGTGTAGCCGCGAATCGGAGCTTCTGTATTAATAATGCCGATAATTAAATTTAGAAATAGTTCTTGTTTAATCCCGACGATCTCTTTTGCATTGATATTTTTCCAGGCAATTTTTGCCCAAGGACGAGGTTTTGGTAGTATAAATTGTTTGGGTAGCTCTTCGAGAAGATCGGATAATTTTTCCTGAGTTATATAAGTATTTATCAGGCGATCGATTCTAGTTTTTGTTTGCCAAAAATTACCAGGAATGTACAATTTACCTGCCTTATCTACAATTAAATCGGAGCGAATCATTTTTAATCTACTAATGCTTTACAGTGAATTTTAGATCCTCTGCAAAATCTTGTCAGTCGGAAAAAGTCGGCAATTTTAAAATTTAATTAGTCGGAAAAAGTCGGAAAATAAATAAAAAATAATATTCAAACAAAAATTGCCCTAATTTTGCTATTGTAATTATCTTATTTAAAAACTAGACTTAAACTGAATAATAATGATTCGCTTGCGTAAATTAGCCGGAATTTTACTTACTATTTCTGGAGTGACTCACATTTTACAATTGTTAGTTTATCCGCCTCATTTCCACGTTATTGGTGCCGTTGTTTTTGGATTTATTTACTTCGCGATCGGTCTTTTTATTTTGTTAAAAAATAGGCGAATTGCTTTATATTTTGGAGCTATTTTACCGACGATTGGCGGTATATTAGGATTGTATCGATTTTTCTTACTTCAACCCAATCCTTTTACAGTATTTCACGTTTTAATCGATTTAATTGTCGTTCCGATTTGTATTTATAAATTAAAAAATACTAGATAGAAGCTTTTTTTATTAATCGATCGATTGTCGAATTGCAGAATCAATAAAAAATAACAAGTAAGAAGAATTAATATTGCGATCGCAGCTCTTTATTTCCGAGAGACAAATCGATGGCTAAACTACAAAAACCCCTTACTTATTACTTCTTTTTTTTAACTCAACCAAGGACGACTAGCTAATTCTAAACTTTCAATTTCATCTTTGCTCATTTCCCAACCCAAAGCACCAGCATTATCTCTGACTTGCTTGGCATTTTTTACCCCAGCGATCGCAATAACACCAGGTCGAGAATTTATCCAATTTAAAGCTACTTGAGCCATAGTTTTATCGTATTTTTCTCCTATTTTACGCAGCAAAGATAAAACAGGTTCTATTTTTTGTAATCCATTTTTACTGAATTTAGCATCGAAACTGCGCGGGCCAATTGGCGGATTTTGAGCTGTATATTTTCCAGTTAATAACCCTTGAGCCAACGGACTGTAAGCTAAAATTGTCACCCCTAATTCATTGGCTTTTTTTAAAATTCCTTTGCTTTCAATTTGTCTGCTTAATAAAGAATATCTGACTTGATTTGTTGCTAATTCCACTCCGCGAGATGCTAATATTTGATGTGCCAAACTCATTTCATCTGCCGAATAATTGCTCACACCAACTGCTAAAATTCTGCCTTGTTTTACTTCATCAGCTAAAGCATTCATCAGAGTTTCTTGACTCATGAAAAAAGTAAAAGGCCAGTGGACTTGATATAAGGGAATTTGCGACATTTGCAAGCGATCGAGACTTGCAGTTAATGCATCTTTTACCGAGTCTCCCCAAATACGCCAAGGTAGCGGGCCGAATTTAGTAGCAATATAAGTGGGTCGATCTGTATTTTTTGTGAATTCACCTAGCAATTTTTCCGACAAACCATTACCGTAAACTTCAGCAGTATCGAAGAAGTTTAATCCATATTCTAAAGCTACTTTAAATGCTTCTTCTACTTCTTGTTTGCCGTAATTTTTACCGTAATTCCAAAATAAATTATCTCCCCAAGCCCAAGTACCAAGACATAGAGAAGGAACTGTTATTTCTGTTTTTCCTAGTGTTGTCGGCATTGTTTATTTTAAGTAGATTGCAATTATTTAGCATTATCTCACGCAGCAGACAAACTTTGTCAGTTTTCAGAAAATGCCCCAGTATAAGCAAACATAAAATTCATCTTTAGTTAGAGAAAATTACTTTTAGAATGAGTGCGACCTGACATTTTATGGGATAATTATTTTGAATAAGTTTTATAATAAACAATCTCGCCGTCGATTTTTGCAATTATCTAGTTTAGGTTTATTATTTGCCAGTCAAGGAAGCAGCTATATTGGTTTAAGTAGAAGCGATCGCAATATTATTAAACCAAGAAGGCTCAAAATTGGCGACACGATCGGTTTAATTAGTCCGGCCAGCGAAATTAAAGGAGAATATATTGAGTCGGTGCGAAATTTTCTCGCTGAAAGTGGCTATAGGGTAAAACTAGGTAAGCACGTTTACGATCGCTACGGTTATTTAGCAGGGAAAGATGTCGATCGCGCGGCCGATATTAATGCTATGTTCGGCGATCGCAGTATTAAAGCCATCTTACCAATCAGGGGCGGTTGGGGACTAAATCGGATCTTAGATCGGCTCGATTATAATTTAATTGCTGCCAATCCGAAAATAATTATCGGCTATAGCGATATTACTTCTCTGCTTTTGGCAATATACGCTCGCACTGGCATCATAACTTTTCACGGGCCGGTAGGGATATCTAATTGGAACGATTTTACTCTCAATTATTTTGATAAGATCCTCTTAGAAAAAAAAGCAGTCACTCTCAAAAACCCGATCGAGATGAGAGTAAAAACTATTACTCCGGGTAAAGTTAAAGGAAAAATACTCGGAGGAAATTTAACAGTTATCACTTCAACGATCGGATCTCCTTATTTACCTTCTTTTGACGGTGCAATTTTATTTGTCGAAGAAGTGAGCGAAGATATATATAAAATCGATCGCATGTTAACCCAATTAAAAATAGCTGGAATACTCGATCGCATTTCTGGATTTATTTTTGCTCAATGTAAAAACTGTGGCAACCCCCTAGATACCGATCCGAGTTTAACTTTAGACCAAGTCCTAGACGATATCATTAAACCATTAAAGATTCCCGCTTGGTACGGTGCGGCGATCGGACATATTCCCAATAAGTTTACCGTGCCGATCGGCTTGGATGTCGAAATTGATGCCACTCTCGGACAAATAAGAATGTTACAACCAGCAGTTGTTTGAGGTCAGACGGTTTAGGTAGGGGGTCAGGGGTCAGAGGTCAGAGGTCAGAAGTAATTAAAAATAACAACTAACCAATAACAACTAACCAATAACAACTAACCAATAACAACTAACCAATAACAACTAACCAATAACAACTAACCAATAACAACT
>JAAUYH010156050.1_pt1 | contig 18119 bp, 11 predicted proteins | sample 7278061 | NCBI WGS metagenome assembly JAAUYH01 (sample SAMN14350203, study PRJNA611818) | marine sediment metagenome | isolation source: surface marine sediment (0.6m) | place: French Polynesia: Moorea | collected 2018-08 | reverse complement strand
CCCAGGGACGCTGGGGAATGGAAACTGCTCGGCACGACAAGTCCGCGTCGCCTGTGCTTTGCCAGGCGTTTATGTCGGACGCAGCGTACTGTCGGGGTTGAATGGTCTTGTACTGTTCATCTAGATAAGTGCTACGCAGGAATACCTGGTCGTGAGTCTAGGGAAGCCAGCACCTACATGCGGACAAGTCCTTTGTCCGTTAGGATAGGTGTCTGGAGAACGTCACTAAGCAACAATCAAGCCAGTTAAAGTATTGACTAAGCATTTAGGCTTTAAAGGCACAATTTCATTGCCATACAGTAGATTTTGTAGGATAACATAATGAACTAACGTGCCAATAAATATTCTTGCCGTTGCTTCTTCATCTGAGATGTTTAGTTGATGATGAGACTTCAAATAGTTAGCCAGAATATTGATTGCTGGTTTAACAAAATTGTTGACATAAATAATTGCTAATTCAGGAGAGCGTCCCGATTCTGCCAAAACAATTCTCATTAAATTTTGAAAGTTGTAATCATTTCCGATATTGAGCAATAGTTTGGTTGCGATATTATTCAGAGCAGTTTTGGGTTCTTCTTGAGGAGATTGAGAATTTATTGATTTCTTTATAGCTTCTAATTTTTCCCTAGCTAGTTTTTTCATCGAGACTTTAAATAGCTGTTGTTTATTCTTAAAATGTTTGTAGACAGTAGCTTTAGAAACTCCACTTGCTACGGCGATTCGATCCATACTGGTTGCAGCATAACCATTAGCTAAAAACTCTACTGTTGCTCCTTTTAAGATAATTTCAGCTTTATCCTTTGATTTTAGAAACTCGGTACTTTTAGGTGTTTGACTACTCATATTAAATGCTTGACCATACCTAAACTTAATTCCATCTAGCTGTCGGACAAAAATATCAGGATTGAGACTAGACAGGTCAAAGATGCCGTGAAAAGTCAGATCGATAAACAGCACCATCTGCACCAACAAGATATTGAGATTGAATCTTCAACTCTTCATCTGGTGTGCATTCAACTGTACTAATTATTCCTGCATCAGTTTCCTTAAAATCAGTTAAGGTACAACCGTGTTCGACTTCAATACCAAAATCGTTAAGACGACGTTCTAGGATAGCTTCAGTTTCAGCTTGGGGTAAGATCAAAATAAAGGGAAACCGTGTATCCAATCCATACATACTAGCTCGTAGAGGCTTTTTGGCATTGGAACTAAAATCAATGACTGGAGAAATATAACCACGACGCACCATCTCATCGGCAACACCTAAGATGTCCATGAACTCTAAGGTTCGAGCATGAACGACTAATGCTTTGCTGCAGGTAGAAGGTTTTGTCCGACGCTCGATAATTCTGATGTTAATATTGCGACGAGCTAATTCGATTGCGGTAGTTAAACCAGTTGGACCTGCGCCAACAATTAAAACGTCTGTATTGTATGACATAGTGAACTTTTATTTATTAAATTGGAATATAATTTGGTAGCTGAAAACTAGGCGAAATTGTCAAAGTTTTCTCGATAAAAGCAATTTTGTCTTTGATGTTGAAAGTAGTAATAGTTCAATCGCCAACAGTATTCGCAGAGATCTTTATAGGCGTTGTTACCTTCTTCTAAATAATGCCGATCTACAAAATACCAATTCTGCTCAATAAATTTGTGGTAGTCACAATTCCAGCAATGTTCGAGAAAATTATTGTTCAAACAGTTTTCAAGATGCCCTACTTCGTAGATTTGCCGATATTTAGCAGGATTAATAATGGCAGTTTGGTTTTTATTTAAAAATTGCCTGAGGTATCGCCATAGAGGAAATTTCATGGGAGTAAATTAATTCTTTTAAGACATATTTGCGATCAGGGAAAAAAATACTAGCTTAATAAATTAGCAGTATTTTTCTCCCCGCATTAGGTTGAGCTAGACTAGCCAACTGCTTCTAGTTTTAATGGCAGAGGATAACGAAGTTTCAAAATGTCAGTTTCAATTGAATGCTGAGTGTAAAATTTACTTACTTCCGTTTCCATGGAAGGTTGGGCGATGGCGACAAACCTCTGCACCATTGAAGCTACAGAACAAACCACGATTAGATGAATTAATTCATTTGGTTGATAGAGTGCGACCGCAGATTGAACAAATCGATAAGGGGTAGTTAAAGGAACTTGAGCCGATAGCCAAGCTACTCGCAATGCTGCTCTTTCTTGAACGTCAAATACAGATATACCATCGATATCTTCTTTTTCAGTTGCCACAATAAAACACTGTTTGATGCGCTCGATCACCCGTTCTTTATCATCAGCAGTATGATACGCCATGTATCCTTCGACTGCTGCGAGGTAATCATGTCCTTTGGCAATCGCGCTTACTCTTGCCATCAAATGTTTGAGTTCCGAGTCAACTAGAGTATCTTCGCGATTACCCATCAGTTCGCCATAGAGATAAGTATGACGCTTTTGTAAGGGTTGAGGCCACTTTTGCATCCAGGCTGGTAACAAGCCAAATTCTTTCTGGGCATAGGTTTCGAGATCGCCTATTTCTCTGTCGTATTTTGCTAGCATATCTTGAATAGACAGATTACCCTTGGGTATTTCATAATCGAGATTGGCTGGATTAGTGTCCTCCGAACCATGTCTGCCCGCTTCAATGCCTGATTTCTCCTGTGCCTGACGCGCCCAGTCTCCTTCTATTTCCAGTCCTGTTAGATCGTTAAAGACATTGAGAAAACCAAAGGCAGAAGTAACCATCTTTGTACCTTCAATACTCTGCTGGTCTACGTTTGAGCTTTGCAGGCGATCGCGTAAAGCTTTATCTACTTCGTTTTTACTGGCTGCTGCTGCTAAATCCGTAAGGGCAAGATCTGACTCATCGAACGAGGTATCTTTTCCCTGACGCGCCTGCTTTAGCTGTTCGACTACGTTAAGCGATTGTTCGCCTCCCGTTGCTGCGCTGTGTACCTGACAATAGGAGCAGCCATGAGCATTAGAGGTAGAATAGCCAATGGCGCTCATCAGCTTCATGCTCAGAAACTTTTTGCCATATGCCACGGCAGAGAAATTGTGACAGTAAACAAATAGCTTATAGGCTTTTTTCCAGTGATGCAGGTACGCAAAAGTATTGGGCCAAAATCCGAAAAACTCTTTGTAGAAGTGTAGAATCGGTAAGCTTTCTTCGTCTGTATCTCTACTACCGTCGCTTCTGAGAATGTATTCCCGTAGGGTAAAGTCATTCGCACCCCGATGTAGCTCTTCATCACTAAGGGTATCTATAGCTAATAAATTTCCTGTGTTTATTTCTAAAAGCTTAGGAAGTCTTCGCTCTGCGGCTAATTTCTCTAAGTCTTCTGCACCGTTGATGTGATAGTCACCAATAAAGATCTGCGGTACGGTAACGACACCACTAAAGTAAACCGAAGCATCAGCATTACGTTGACTGCTAGTGACATCGTATTCTTGATAATCTATCTCGGCGCGTTTTAAGACTGCTTTTGCGCGAGCGCAGTATTGACAGTTGGGTTTACTGAATATAGTTACTTGAGTCATGATTTATTTCCTATTGAATAATGAATTTGAGGTTTGGAGTTGAGTTGAGACGCATCTAGCGGTGCGTGCTAATACAAACGTTTTAATTTACTAAAAGAAAAGAAGAGATTAAAGTTCATAATTGATTTTGAGATTAAATCTGATCTGGTTTATTACTTAAAGCAAACAACAGTAATTAGCCTTGAGGAGCTTCTTTGTATACTGGCTGTTGTGGCTTTGATCTATGCTCTTTGTTTGACTTACGTTTAATCATCAAATAAACCGCAGGAACAAAATAGAGAGCGAGTATCGAAGACCCGCTAATGCCACCTGCGATCGCAATAGCTAGAGGTCGCCAAAAAGGACCTCCACTAACTAATAAGGGAATAAAGCCCGCGATCGTGGTAACGGTAGTGGTAACAACGTGACGGGTAGCTTTAACTACTACATCTTCTACAGCAGAGCGATCGCCTTCTCTAGCTTCGGGATGTTCGTTTAAAGCCGAGAGAACAATTACCGTATCGTTGATGGCAATTCCGACTAAACCCATCGTGCCAACAATTGCCATAAAGCCCAGAGGTGAACCAGCTACTTTGAGGGAAAACAGTGCTGTACCAATACAGCCGATAGCAACTCCCGCCACAATTCCCGCCTGACGGAAAGAGCCAAGGGACAGTACCAAAGCTGTCATCATAAAGACCAATAATAGAGGTACATACTGTGCTAAATTTCCTCTAGCCGTACTACTTTCCTCTTGTTCTCCACCCCACTCATAACGATAGCCTGGGGGTAGTTCAAAGCCCTTTGCTTCTAATTGCTTTTCCAAGTTAGCTTGAACTACAGCAGGTAAGACTCCTGCGGTGATGTATCCCTGAACGGTATTAACTCTTTGTTCGTCATAGCGGGAAATGTTGGATAGTTGGGGTACGAGGTTGAATTCTCCTAAAGCCGAGGTAGAACGAAAACCATTGTTGTTTTCGCCATTACTACTTAAATTTAAAGAAGCAATTTGGCTTAGATCTGCACGTTCGGTATTACTCACCCTAACTCGAACTGGTAGGTTTTCCGTCGCCTCTAGAATAGAACCGCCGATCACGCCTTCCAAATAAGCCTCAAGCTGTTGGGCGATCGCTGTATTGGTCAAACCAGCCTGTCTCGCTTGTTCCTCATCTACTGATAGTCCTAATTTGGGTAGTGCTTCGGTCAAATCGTCGCGGACGTGAATCACATCAGGTACGTCAGTTAAAATAGCTCTTGCTTCCATCCCCAAACGTCTCAATTCTTCTAAATTTGGACCAAAGATTCGCATCTCTACAGGGGCATCATAGGGAGGTCCTTGCTGAAGCTGTCTGACTAAAATAAGGGCAGAAGGAAACTCGGCATCTAATTCAAACTGTAGCTTCTGTACCGTCGCTGCAATTTCTTTATCGGTGTTTAACTGTACCATCGCCTGAGCGTAATTGGACTGATTCTCTCGATTACCCGTGAAGTTGTAGTAAAACTTGGGCGCGCTTTCTCCCATAAACCAGTGAACGTCCTGCACGTCAGGGTTGTTTAAAATGGTATCTCTGGCTTGCAGCATTTTAGCTTGGGTTTCGGCGATTGCAGTTTGAGAGGCAAACTCCACTTCAATTTGGAACTGATCGCGGGACACTAGAGGAAAAAATTGATTGTCTAAAGTTTTTGCGCCAATAAAGCCAATTAAAGGAATACAAAAAGTAAGAGCAATCGCCACTAATGGTTTGGAAGCAGTAAATTTTAAGGATTGGCGATAGGGACTAGCGAGTTTGGGTGAAGTAAATCCTTCATTCCACCAAGCCCCAGGTTTAAGTAAAAAGCTTTGAATCTTTTGGGTGATATTTTTGGGCTTATTCTGCTGATGTGAAAATTCTTCGGCTTTATTACGACTTCTAGCCAGCATCCGCGCTGCTAAAGAGGCAATTACCGTTAGGGAAAGTGCTAGGGATGAAATCAACGCCAAAATTACGCTTAGAGCGATCGAGCCGACAAATTCACCCGCAGCCCCAGGAAGTAGGACGATGGGAAGAAAGGTTAGAACAGTAGTGAGAGTAGAGGCGAATAGAGGCACTTTAAGATAGTTAACTGTTTTAACTACCGCCTGGAGGGGTTTTTCTCCCTCATCCATCTCGATCTTAATTTCATCTACTACCACAATGGCATTATCAATCAGTAATCCCAAGGCAATAATTAACCCCGTTACTGACATTTGATGGATGGGAATGTTGATTAGTGTCATCCAGCCAAAAACGATAAAGGTAGTCAATGGTAAAGCAATACCTACTACTAAAGCCGAACGCCAGCCCATTGAAACTAAACTCACCGCTACCACCAACAGCGCGCCCATTACAAGGTTGGAAAGTAAAGTACCTATACGATCTTCAACATATTTACTCTGGTCAAAAATTAAGTCTAAACTGACTCCTTGAGGCAAGCTAGCTTCAAAGTTGGCTATTTCTGCCTTTACTACCGAAGCCCACTTGTCAATTCTCAAACCCGACTTCATCAGCGTTGCTACTACTACGGCAGGTTTACCGCTAACTAAAGCTAAATCGGATGGAGGCTCTTGGATACCGCGATTGACTCTGGCAATATCGCTCAAACGGGTAAACTGCCCAGAATTACTTTGAATTGGGATCTGGCGAATTCTTTCAATAGTTTCTAATTCGCTGTCTACTTCAATCGCAATATTAGCGCGATCGCTTCTATATTGACCAGCCGATACTTTAGCATCACTCAGGTTTATTTGTTCGGCTAACTCCTGGGGCGAAAGTCCTACCGCCACTAAATCGGGAGCATTAATTTCTACGGTAATTTCTTCACTCGGATCGCCAAAAATTTCTACTTCCTCCGTACCTTCCACTCCCCGCATTGCTACTTCTAGCTGTTCTGCGTAGCGTCGTAACACGGGATAATTAGGCTTACCCGATTGATTCCAAGTCAAAGATGCGATCGCGGTATATGCTTTAATTTTCGATTCTTCCAGTTCGGGAACACCTGCACCAGGGGGAAAAGAGGCATAGGCATCATCCATGTCATCTCGTACTTTCGACCAAATCGGTTGAGCATCCTGGACTGAATCAACTAACTCGACAGTAACGGTGGAAAATCCCACCCGCGAGTCAGATTGCAAAGTTTTAATTTCTTCAATCTCGGCAATTTCTCCTTCTAAAACCTCTGTCACCAGTGCTTCTACTCTCTCGGCACTAGCACCAGGGAAAGCTGTCTTAACTACGGCGATGCGTGAAATTAATTCGGGATCTTCCTGTCGGGGTAAAGATTGAAAAGACACCATCCCCCAGGCAATTACTAAGACAAAGGTGAGGATTAATAAACGGATGTTGCGATAAAAAGGTTTAACCATGAATTTTAAAGAGACTAGGAGAATGGGCGATAAAACAAGACAGCCACTACTTGCTACTCGCTATTTGTTACTTCCACCCGTTGTCCTGGCACTAAACGATGTGTACCGTTTGCCACAATGTTGTCGCTCGACCCTAAAGTGCCTCTAACTAAAGCGCGTTCGCCTTTTTGATGAATGATTTCTACTGACTGTTGTTGAACTCGATATCCTGATTCGCCTTCAGGCTGAGTTAAGACATAGCAAGTCCACAAACCGCGAATGCCTTTGGATAAAGCTTCTGTTGGTAGCCAATAACCTTCTGTCTTGATGTTTTCTACCAGTTCTAATCTGACGGTTTGACCAGGATTGATCCGAGTTATGGCAGCAGGATCGAGCTTGAATACGACTACCTGAGTGCGAGTGTTTAAATTTACTTCTGGTAAAACAGATGCTACCGTCGCTTTGTATGTTTGCGAACCGAGCTTTAAAGTTTGCTCGCTGCCGATTGGTAATTTTTCTACTGCTTTTGATGGCACGCCTACTCGCGCTTCGGGTGCAGCACGTTCTATCAGCCGAATCACCGACTGTCCTGCATTAGCCACCGTTCCTTCGTCTAAATCTCGTTGTGCCACAATTCCTGTAAAGGGTGCTTTGAGGGTGCTTTTATCAATATTTACGTCGATATCTGCTATCTGAGCGGTAAGCTGCTGTACCGTTGCCTGTTGTGCTGCTATTTGTTCGGGGCGAGTGCCATTTTCTAGTTCGGCTAAATTACTCCGAGATTGATTTAACCTTGCTTGTAATGCTCCTTCGCCATAGTAATATTCATCTACTTCTTCTTGAGAAATTGCGCCTTGGTTGTAAAGAAATTCTCGTCTGGCTCTTTGCTTTTCCTGTAATTTAAGTTGCTGCTCTAAATCTTGTACCGCTGCTTGGGCTGCATTGATGTCTTCAATTCGCGCCCCTGTTTGTAATTCTGTTAATTGAGCTTGTGCCCTAGCTTTCTCGGCTACAAGTTGCTGACGCTGGGTTTCTAGATTACGAATGTCGAGTCTGGCTAAAGGCTGTCCTTGGGTAATGCGATCGCCTTCTCTAACCAAAACTGACTCTATTTCTCCACCGCGAGAGAATCCTAGATTACTAGTTCTCACTGCGGCAATCTCACCCGTGTATGTGCGCGACACCTGATATGAATCTACTGGTTGAACTTCAATTGTTTCAACTGGCAAAGCCCTTCCTTGACTTGCTGCTTCAGTTTTTGTCGAACTGTTTTGAGTTGAAATTACCATTGGACGGGCAATAAACAATAATAGTCCTACTCCCCCGGCCCCCAACAGCCAGTAAAAGTATTTACCCAGTTTCTTGCGGGGCTGTTCTAAAAATCCTGAAGAAGCTTGAGAATTGGAGTTTGTATTAGGGATTTGGTTGGAAGTCATGATGTTTAATTGAGTCAGTTAAATCAAACGAACGTTTTAATAAAATTATCAATAGCTTTATTCCAATAAACCAAGCCTTTATACCCACCGTTCGCTAACACTACCTGTAGTGTCTTAAACAAATTTATTGTCTGTATCTAGCGGTATTAGTCAAATTAATACGCTAGATGTAGTCAAAACTTTGGCAGCAAACACTAGATATGGACTAGTCCGCGAACGGTGGGTTTATAAGCTAAGTAATTGTTTTAGTTGTTTAAATCTATAATTTAACTTTATTAAAACAAACGATTTAATTCTTGACAATGCTTGTTTTTATTTTTTTATGACCTATAAGCCAATTTTCATGGGATACATAGACATTTACTTCAAGATATTTTACTATAAATACAGTTCTTACGTTTGTTTGAATATGACTAATTCTGTTTCCGTTGATACTAAAGAGCAAATTCTTAATGTTGCCGAACATTTATTTGCCGAAAATGGTTTTGCAGGAACTTCATTACGAAGCGTGATTCGTGAAGCTGATGTTAATCTATCTGCAGTTCATTACCACTTTGGTTCTAAGGAGGAATTATTTCGTGCAGTTACGGCTCGAATTGCCAAACCAGTAGTTAATAGTCAGTTGAAGCGTTTAGCACAATGTGAAGCAAAAAATGAGACTCCTAGTATTGAAGCTGTTTTAGAGGCGTTTATTGCTCCTCCTTTAGAAGTAGTCCTCAACAGTGACAAACGCAGCATTGATTGCGCCCGATTTATGGGACGCTGTCGTGTCGAACCCGATCCGATTCGCAAAATTGCCGAACAAGAGTTTCAGGGTAGTAAAAAAGCTTGTTTAGACGCATTTGGGCGGTCGCTTCCCGACTGCTCTCGTACCGAACTTACTTGGAAACTAGATTTAGTAATTGCTGCGTTGGTTCGTGTGTTAACGGAGGCAAATAAACCCAACGCTTTAATTCAGAATAATTCACCCCTAAGTATTCAAGCTACAGTATCTAAACTAGTTGCTTTTTTGTCCTCAGGATTGCGCTCTTGATTAAAAGCAAAGGGGTTGCTGAATTAGGGGAAGAATCAATTGGAACTAGGCACATCCTCAAACTTCACGGAGAGGATTTTTTGAGTGAGCAACACATAAATAGAAGTTGACAAAAAGACGAGATAATGAGCCATAAAGGGGGAGAGCCGAGATATGTGCGAAATAGTGCAAGATAGGGTCAAAACCCTTGCCCAGTCTCAGTTTCTTCGTATAGTACTAATCAACTATAAAGTCTCGAATATTGTGACTAATCAGTCCAGAAACTCTCGAATCTAGAGGGGTTTAGCTGAGTGTATCGAACAGTGTGCTGAATATTTCGATGTCCCAAATAATCCTGAATCGCTCTGGTATCATGCCCATTGGTCGCCAGATAATAGCCACAGGAATGACGTAGCTGATGGGGATGAACTCGACCTTCAATTCCCGCCAATCTTCCAGCCCTCGCGACAATATGACGAATCGAACGAGTTGATAAAGGAGCTTTCCGTTCCGAAACAAAGACATACTGCGTATCGGGGTAATCTCTTTTTAGTTGTCTCAAAGCCCTTAACTCAGGAGAACGAAGAGGATGAACACTATGATGACCGTGCTTAACTCTGTTGACTTCTAGATAACCAGAGACTAAATCCACACATCTCCATTTGAGAGCCACTAATTCTGCTGTTCGCAAACCATGTCGAAACATCAGTAGAATCATCGCACCATCTCTAACTCCATGTCTGCCTACACCTTTGGCAGCTTTAATTAAAGCCTCAACCTCAGATGGTCGTAAATATTCCCTTTCTCCCAAATTCGGTTGCTTGATGGGAGGGGAATTAAGAGACTTTGCCGAAAAAGAACCTGGAGCCGTTGAGCCAAGCATGGGTCAAACCCTCATGCTGTGGTATATATTTCTATGATACTTTGCCGAGAATAATATCCTTCTCGGCAATGTTAGGGCTATTTTTTGACTCACATTGATTCAATATAGTTAGGTCAACTTCGTTACCTCTAATCCGCGTGCAGTGGCAGGTCGTTGCCGACATCGATCGTACCAAGCCATAACATTAGGAAAATTTTGCATGAGCTGTAGCAGCTCAACAGCGTTGTAGCCCCAATCCAACGCACCAACCCAAGGAAAGGTGGTAATATCTGCAATCGTATAATCTTCGACCATCAAAAAGTCTCGCCCCTCTAGACGCTTTTCCAATACCTCTAATAACCGTAGGGTCTCGGTTTGATAGCGATTAATGCCATAGTCTACTTTTTCTTTAGCGTATTTGTAAAAATGACCAAACTGACCAAACATTGGGCCGACACCTCCGACTTGAAAGAATAACCACTGTAAACACTCACTCCGAGTAGCTGGATCGGCAGGCAAATATTTTCCTGACTTCTCGGCTAAATAGAGGAGAATTGCACCAGACTCGAATACTGTCAGAGGCTCACCATTTGGGCCAAGGAGATCGACAATGGCTGGGATTTTAGAATTGGGATTAATAGCAATAAACTCATCACTAAACTGATCCCCCGCCATAATATCTACTCGATGGGCTTCATAGGGTAATGCCATCTCCTCTAAGGCAACAGCAATCTTTTGTCCGTTAGGAGTACCTAGGGAATATAGTTGAATGCGGTCGGGATATTGAACAGGCCATTTTCGGCTCATAATTAAACTCCAAGATTATATTTTATTAGGAACGATCGTTCCATTAAAAGGTAAAAAAAATTAGTCCAGCACTGACAGCGTTACTTTGACAATATTTTTGAGGAATTCTGGCTCTTGGTTAATTTTCGCCATTACTCTTATGCCTTGAAAACTAGAAGTGAGATATTGCGCTATTTGCTTCATATCTTTCTCTTGGGCGATTTCTCCTTTTGCTTGGGCATTTACCAAGACCCGATAAAAAGCCCGTTCCACTATCTTCATATCCGTAGCAATTTTTTTAGCTACAGAAAGATCGTGAGGACATAACTCGATCGCCGTATTAGTTATAAAACAGCCGCGTCGTTCTTCATCACTAAGACTTTGATCGATTAGACTATCAAACACAAGTGCGATTGCAGATTTGGATGCTTCCATTTCTAGTAAACGATCTACCATATCCTGCATTCTGGTCTTTTCATAATGGGTAATTGCCGCTTCAAATAGAGAGCGTTTATCGCCGAAAGTCTCATAGAGACTACTGCGATTTATCCCCATATTTTTTACCAGGCTTTGCATTGATGTTCCTTCAAAGCCAAAACGCCAGAAGGTATCCATTGCTTTTTCTAATACTTCCTCCTTTTCAAATTCTTTTTGTCTAGCCATAACTGTTTTTTTGCTGTTCTGAAAACACTATATCATATTTTGGAACAATCGTTTCAGAATATGCTCAAAAATATTTTACTCTACAAAAAATACATCAATTGAAACTTAGTTATATCAAAGGTTTGAGGTGGATATGGGAGTAAAATTTACGAATCGTTGCCATCCCCCTAGTTGAGTTGGTTGGAGAACTCAATGAACGTAAAATCGGGTTGAAAAGTCTCAACGACCCTATCGACACCACTACCCCTCAAGGAATGCTGGTGTTTAACATCTTTGCTGCCTTGGGAGAGTTTGAGCGGGAACTGATCCGCGAACGCACCAATGCAGGCTTGGCAGTTGCCAGAGCCAGTGGCAGAGTCGGCGGACGTAAACCTGGACTCTCACCAGATGCTGAACGTAAAGCTCGTATCGCTGCCTCCTACTATGAAGAAGGCATGACCATTAATAAAATTCTTACTGATTTGAATATCTCAAGACGAACACTCTATAAGTATCTTGAACATCGTAACGTTAAGACCAGAGCCTACAAAAAGCAAAGCGGTTAAGTGTGACGACGTATACGAAAAACATTTGTTTGTCTTACCTTCTATTTATAGCAAAAGATTTATAGAAATCTGCGGGTTTTGAAGCGGAAAAATTCAAGGGTTTTCCGTACCCTCTACGAGGGTGGAAATTATATAAGACTTAATAGACACTATTATCGGAACATTTTGGAGTGTCTATAATCTCATAATTTAGTGGACCAAGTGTGATCGCGCTGCTTTAAAATTTCGTGACTACAATCTCCGCACTGTTTTTCACTCTCTTTTATACAATGCTAAAGAAAAGAGAGCGAAATTTTAGCTGATACAGAAGCTTCTGGGACAATAGCTGAGGAAAAAATCTTCATAGACCTTAAAATGAGTCCGACTAAAAATCAGCAAGCAACTTGTATCACAGAGTTATTTGAAGCACAAGTAAGACAAACCCCTGAAGACATTGCCGTAGTTTTTGAAGATCAACAATTAACCTATCAAGAACTTAATGCTAAAGCCAATCAACTAGCACAGTCTCTACAGGATCTGGGTGTAAAACCAGAAATGCTAGTCGGAATCTGTGTAGAGCGATCGCTCTCGATGGTAATCGGACTGTTGGCAATTCTCAAAGCAGGTGGGGCTTATGTCCCATTAGATCCAGCATATCCAGCAGAACGTCTCGCCTATATGCTTTCGGACTCCCAAGCATCGGTATTATTAACTCAAAGTCAATTAGTTTCAAGTTTGACCGAATATCAAGGACATGTTATTTGTTTAGATACGGACTGGGAAGCTATCTCCACTGAAAGCGAGGAAAATCCTGAGAGCGATGTTACACCTAACAACTTGTCTTATGTTATCTACACTTCAGGCTCTACAGGTAAACCCAAGGGAGTTCAGATTGCTCACTCTAGTGTAGTCAACTTTTTAAATTCCATGCGCCTTTCTCCTGGAATCGTAGCCGAGGATACCCTTTTAGCCGTTACAACCATATCCTTTGATATCTCAGTCCTGGAAATTTACTTACCTTTAATTGTAGGCGCACGCCTTTTATTAGCTAGCCGTGAAGATACTCACGACCCAGCAAAGTTGATGGAGTTAATGGTTGAAAAATGCCCTACCATCATGCAAGCCACCCCAGTTACTTGGAGAATGTTGCTAGAAGCGGGGTGGTCAGGCAACAAACAACTGAAAATTCTCTGTGGTGGGGAGCGTCTATCGAGAGAACTGGCAAATCGGTTGTTAGCAAAAAGTGCTGCTGTTTGGAATCTCTATGGACCAACAGAGGCTACGGTCTGGACAACTCTATATAGGGTAGAAGCAAAAGAAGGTAAAGTCCCCCTGGGAAAAGCGATCGCCAATACAACAACTCATATTCTCGATGCTGAGGGCAAGCCTGTTCCTGTCGGTGAACCTGGAGAGCTACATATTGGTGGTTTTGGTCTAGCTAGAGGCTATCTTAACCGTCCTCAATTGACTGGTGAGAAATTTATCACCAATCCCGTAGAAAATTCCCCTGGGGAACGTCTTTACAAAACAGGAGACTTGGCTCGCTATCTCCCTAATGGCAACCTTGAGTTTCTGGGACGCATTGACGATCAGGTAAAAATTCGTGGCTATCGCATCGAACTCGGAGAAATTGAAGCCGCACTAACTCAACACACTGAGGTAAAACAAAGCGTTGTTGTAGCCAGAGAAGATGCAGTTAACCAAAAACGTTTAATTGCTTACGTAGTTCCTGGTTCATCATCGGAGTCAGTGCCAGAAACAAACCAGCAAAAAGAACAATGGCAAAAAATTTGGGATGAAGCCTACAAAGAGCCAGAAGATGAGGCAGATGCGACATTCCATATTGGAGGCTGGAATGATAGCTATACAGGAAAAGCTCTTGCTCCCCAACAGGTGAAAGAATGGGTTGACCATACAATAGCCAGGATTCTTGACTTAAAACCCAAACATTTGTTAGAAATTGGTTGCGGTACGGGTTTGCTGCTGTTTCGGGTTGCTCCTCATTGTCAACATTATTATGGAACAGATTTGTCTGGAGAGGCAACTCGTTATATTGAACAACAGTTGAGCGAGCGCAATTTAGACAAAGTTGTTAGCCTTCGTCAAGGTGCTGCGGATGATTTAGCAGAGTTAGTTGGTGAATCATTATTTGATACAGCAGTAATTAATTCTGTAATTCAGTATTTTCCCAGCATTGATTATCTAGCAGAGGTTTTGTCAGATTTAGTGCAGTCAATCAGTCCAGGAGGTTCTATCTTTGTTGGGGACGTACTGAGCTTACCCTTGCTAAAAGCTTTTCATACCTCGGTGCAGCTAACCCAAGCTCCTAATTCTCTATCTAATGTGAAACTCGAACAGCGTGTCAGAGAGCGCATGCAACAAGAAAAGAGACTAATAATCGATCCAGAATTTTTTCTGGTACTTAAAGAGACTCTACCTCAGATTAGCCATGTAGATATTCAGCTTAAGCGAGGGCGTTATCAAAATGAACTAACTCGTTTCCGTTATGATGTGGTCATCCATGTAGGACAAAAAGTTTCTTCCGAGGTAATTAGTCCGTTATATCTAGACTGGCATCAAGACGAATTAACCTTGGCGAAGGTGCGTCAGCGATTGCTAGCAACCGAGTCAGAAATACTGATAGTTAAGCGCGTTCCTAATGCTCGGATTTGGGCAGATATTCAAAATATTAAATGGTTAAAAAATCCCGATTGTCCTGAAACAGTCGGAGAGTTAAAAGAAAAGATTCACGAAGCAGGGATCGAACCAGAGGACTGGTGGGCATTAGAGTCTGAAGTACCTTATAGAATTAATCTAACTTGGTCGGGAGATGGCGCAGAGGGCTACTATGACGTAATCTTCCAGCACCATGATTCAAAGTCTGTTGTCGAAAACCCAGTTATAGGGAGGACAGACACTCAGGGAAAACCTTGGAGTGCCTATGCCAATCAGCCTTATCAAGGGTCGGAAAATCGCCACTTAATTCCTCAACTGCGTAACTTCCTTGAGGAAAAACTTCCCGATTATATGATTCCGTCGGCTTTCATGGTGTTAGATCAGCTTCCTCTAACACCAAATGGCAAGATAGATAGGGGATCTCTTCCTTCCTTCCAGATTTCTCGTCGAGATTTAGACGTTGATTTTGTCTCTCCCCGCACTGCTGTAGAAGAGGTATTAGCAACTATCTGGACTGAAGTAATTGGACTTGACCAAGTTGGCATCTACGACAACTTTTTCCATCTGGGAGGGGATTCCATTCAGGCGACGCAACTGATTTCGAGAATTAGAGATAAATTCCAAATTGAGTTGCCATTGCGCTACTTATTTGAAAGCTCTAACGTAGCAGAGTTGAGTCAAAGAATCTCAGAAGTTAGCCAAGATAAACTTGAGCGTTTATTACCACCTATCGAGCCTGTTCCCAGGGAAGGCGAACTGATTCTATCTTTTGCCCAGCAAAGACTCTGGTTTCTCGACCAATTACAGTCTGGAAATACTGCTTATAACGAACCCTCCGCTTTACATCTGAAGGGTGGGCTGAATGTAGAGACTCTAGAGAAATCCTTAAATGCCATCGTGCAGCGTCACGAAGTCCTCCGAACTAATTTCCAGACAGTTGATGGCTCTCCAGTTCAGGTTATTAGTTCTCATCTTGAGCTAAACTTGCCCATTGTGGATTTGCAGCATTTGCCAGCAGAGCAACAATGGAACGAAGTACAAAGGCTGGGAAGAGAAGCCACCGAGCAATACTTCGATTTAGCGGTTGATTGCTTACTAAGAGTGACTTTACTCAAACTAGCCGAAGACGACCATGTGCTTTTACTCACCATGCACCACATTATCTCTGATGGTTGGTCGATGGGGGTATTGATAGAAGAATTAGCTCAATTGTACCAAGCCTATGCCAAGGGACAACCATCTCCTTTACCTTCTCTCCCGATCCAGTATGGCGACTTTGCCCTATGGCAGCGTCAGTGGTTTACTCAAGAGTTACTTGGTGAACAACTCAAATACTGGAAACAACAGTTAGCGGGAATACCTCCTTTACTCGAATTACCCACAGATCGCCCCCGTCCCAAGATACTTTCTAACCAAGGGAGTCATTTCGACTTTGAACTAAATAGGGAACTAACAGCATCCTTGAATGTTCTCAGTCAAAAGTCAGAAACTACCCTATATATGATTCTGCTGGCGGGTTTTGTCACTTTACTTTACCGCTATAGTGGTCAGGAAGATATCGTACTTGGCTCCCCTATTGCCAATCGCAATCGCAGTGAAATTGAACCGTTGATTGGCTTCTTTGTTAATACCTTAGTGCTGCGTAACGATTTATCGGGCAATCCTAGTTTCTTAGAATTACTGAGTCGGGTGCGAGACTGTGCTCTGGGTGCTTATGGGCATCAGGATGTGCCTTTTGAACAGTTGGTCGAGGCTCTACAGCCTGAGCGATCGCTGAGTTATAGTCCTCTGTTTCAGGTGGCTTTTGCTTTTCAGCAAGCCCAAGCGGAGCAACAGCAATGGGGAGAGCTGACTTTAACTCCTTTGAAATTAGCAAGTATTACGACGAAATTTGATTTAACCTTGTTTCTTGAAGAGACTGAATCGGGAATTGAGGGGAGGTTGGAATACAATACTGACTTATTTGATGCCACAACTATTGCTCGGATGGTAGGGCATTTCCAGACTTTGCTTGCATCAATTGTGATCAACCCTCAAGAGAGAATTGCACAGTTACCAATGCTGACCGAAGCTGAACGCCATCAGTTATTGGTGCAATGGAATGATACGGCGACGGAATATCCTCAAGATAAATGCATTCATCAGTTATTCGAGGAGCAAGCCGAAAAAACTCCTGATGGGATAGCAGCAGTATTTGAAAATAAACAAATTACCTATGAAGAATTAAATCATCGTGCCAATCAACTGGCGCACTATTTGAAGTCAAAGGGAGTTGCTCCAGATGTGCTGGTGGGCATTTGTGTAGAGCGATCGCTTGAGATGATTGTGGGACTGTTAGGAATTCTCAAGGCGGGTGGAGCTTACGTCCCACTAGACCCAGCCTATCCTCAAGAGCGATTATGGTCGATAATATCAGATTCCCAAGCATCAGTACTGTTGACTCAACAAAGGTTAGCTGAGAGACTGCCTCAAAATTTGGCTCAAGTAGTTTGTATTGATGGCGATCTCGAAGAGATCGAGGGAGAAAATAAAGATAATCTAGTCAGTGAAGTACAATCCAATAATTTAGCCTACATCATCTATACTTCTGGTTCTACAGGAAAACCCAAAGGAGTTCAAATCGAACATCGTAGTGCAATCAATCTCCTTAATTCTGTCCGAAAACAGCCTGGATTAACCGAGGAAGATACCGTTTTAGCAGTAACTACCATATCTTTTGATGTGGCAGTGCCAGAAATTTTCTTACCCCTGGCTATAGGAGCAAAATTAGTATTGGTTAGTAGTGCAGTTGCCGCCGATGGCAAGCAATTACTCAAAGCTTTAAATACTTCAGATGCTACTTTTCTTCATCCCACTCCCATAACTTGGCGACTTCTATTAGCGGCAGGTTGGCAGGGCAGTGATCGTCTGAAGATGGTTTCTACGGGAGAAGCCTTACCCAAAGAACTTGCCGAACAGTTACTCCCTAAAGGTGCTGAACTTTGGAACTTGTATGGTCCGACAGAGATTACGGTTTGGGCGACAGGTTATAAAGTTGAGTCTGGAAATGAGCCAATATTAATCGGTCGTCCTCTAGATAACACCCAGCTCTACGTCCTCGATTCTCATCAACAACCCGTGCCGATTGGCGTTCCTGGAGAACTACATATTGGTGGTGCTGGTTTAGCTAGAGGTTATCTCAATCGGCCAGAGTTAACTGCTGAAAAATTTATCTGGCACGAAACATTAGGTGCTTCTCTTTATAAAACGGGAGATTTAGTTCGTTACTTAGCTAATGGGAATATTGAATGTTT
>JAAUYH010172229.1_pt1 | contig 18127 bp, 10 predicted proteins | sample 7278061 | NCBI WGS metagenome assembly JAAUYH01 (sample SAMN14350203, study PRJNA611818) | marine sediment metagenome | isolation source: surface marine sediment (0.6m) | place: French Polynesia: Moorea | collected 2018-08 | reverse complement strand
TTCTTTGATGAATACAGATGAAGGTTATTGGATCCTTAGCCTTAACCCCGAAGCTTCAAATCATATGAATCAGGGTACTATTAAAGTCATGGATGGAGATGTTGTCTTATTGGTTACAGACGGATTCTATCGTATAGTTGACATTTTTAAGAAAGTCCATGAAAGTGAACTTGTTCAGGTCTCTTTGGAGCGAGGGTTTGAAGATATCATAGAAGAACTTAGGGCTATGGAGCAAGCTGACTTTGATTGCTTGAAATATCCAAGATTAAAAGTTTCTGATGATGCTACAGCAGTTTTGTTAAGAATTTCGGCGTTGCCGATTTGAAACAGGAAATAAAAAAATGAGATACTTAAAAACCTTACTCTCTAATCCTCTGCGACTCTGCGAGAGATAAATTCATACCTGGATTCAGCAACACCAAAATTTCTAGCTATGTTTAAAAGTTTCGAGGTTTTGGATATAGGTGTGTTATCTAACAGGTTTTAGACTGCATCCCGCCCAGATGCGGGTTTCAAAGTATACGAGGTTTATTGTCTTCTACCATTCATCCATCTGAGCTGTTCTAGTTGTTCCTGTTGTATCTGATACTCAGAAGCTTTAAAGCTATCAAGATCGGGAGTGACAAAGGTTGAACTCAAATTATAAACTTGGGTGGTATTTGGTTGAGCAATCCTTTCCCGACCTTCGATCGCAGCCACATTAATATTCGGTATCTTGTAATCTAATCCAGCTAACAAATTAGCCTCAATTGTCCCACCATCTAGAAAATTGCCCTCAAAGATTTTTTCTAATGGGTTAATACCTAACTGTCTCTTAAGTCCCTGATATCTTCCAGCCTCCCCAGTTTTAATCGATAAAATCTCTTCTCCTGGCGTAAATACTGCCAATCTTCCTCCACTGCCCTCGCGACGGAAAGCATTACGGATAGGTGCTGATAATTCTTGAAGGCGATCGCTGATCGGAGTCGGAACAACCCGCTCCAGCGATGCAGCGCGGTCTTGGGGGTTCCCCCCATGAGCGACTGCATCAAGAACTGTGCCACCTTCATCATAGTTAGGAACAGTTCCCCCATATTTAAACAAACCAGCAAAAATATTTCCTATTGAGCCAAAAATACTCCCACCATTGACAGCAACCGTAGGAGTTCCAAAAATAGCATCAAATATATTCCTCGAAGCTCGTTTAGCAAAAGCTTCAGCAATATTATTTGCCATATTCCCCAGCATTTTTTTGAATAAATCACCGACATTATCCAGATCCTTGACCAATTCACCAAAGAAATTTTGAAACTCTCCCAGTGCATTTTCCCTAATGGTCATCCCCAGATCTTTGAACTGGTAATTGATGCTCTCAAGATTGACTTGATTTAGAGCCTCCGCTTGCTGTTTGAGCTTTGCCAGCTTTTCAGGTTCTCCTGCATATTGTTGTTCTAACTGGGCTATTTGCTGTTTATAGCGGAAATTCTCTTGCGCGATCGCGTTTTCTCGTTGAATTTTATTAGCCTCCATTTCCGAACCTTGGTAACGCGCCAATTCAGCTTTTCGATCTTCGATACCAGAGTTAATGTTGAGTAGCTCCTGTTCGTAGCTCAGATCGCGGTTATAGGCTTCCATATTGATATTTGATTCCGAGATCGCGCTATTTTTCTCTTCTAGCTTAATGAGTTCATTTGCTTGGTCAGTATCGCCATACTGTTGCCTAATTTCAGTTATGCGCTTTTCCAGCCTGAGCCTTTCTGCAGCCAATTCATTCTGTCTTCTCTGTTCGTTAGTTCCTCTTTGGGCTGCTATATTAGAGCGAAGCTGTTGAAGCTCCTCACGTCTTACCACAGATTCTAATTGCTTCTTCAGCTTTCCTTGTTCTTCAATAAAGGCTACTCGCTTCGCTGACTCTTCCGCGATCGCCTTGTAAATATCGCGAGTCTCTTCAAGTTTGTTTTGAACTTGAGGTAAAGCGTTTTGAGCATCAGTCAATATCTGTTCGAGAACTGGCAGAACAGCCAAAGCTTCTTCAGAACCAGAGGCGCGGATCTTGGAGATCGCGTCTGGAAAAATCTGTAAAACCCCTTCAATAGTAGCTAGTTCATCCGCTAGTGCTTGAACCTCTTGTAAACCCTCAAATTTAAAATTGCGAAACTCTGAAGCTACTTGTCTGAGTTCTCGTTGAGTTTCAATGTTGGCATTAGGTCTAACTGATTGCTCTTGAAGATTAGCAACTTTATTAAGCAGCTCGGCAAATTTATTATCCTGCTGTAACTCTTCAATCTGGAATTGTCGCCGAATTTTTTCCTTCTGATCGGCAACAGTGGTTTCTAGATCCTTGATGCCAAAACTATTAAAGATCTCCTGAAGATTCAACTGTTGCAGCTTTTCATTGTTGAAAGCTTCGTTAGCTGCGATCGCCCTAATGGCAGATCTTTCATTTTGAGAATTAAGACCTAAAGAAGCATCAGAAAGAAGCGTTTTCGGATCGACCCATTGACCGTTAACAGTAGCTCTGTAATCTAAATGGTCACCAGTTGACACTCTTTGCTTACGAGCATAAGCACTAGTATGGGCAACCTCACCTATTTTCTGACCTGCTGAAACGCGATCGCCAACAGCCACATTTAACTTTTGACCTAAATGAATGAACCATTCCACAACGCGATCGCCAGCATCATTAATTGATTCAACGGCAACCTGCATCTGATCGGCTAACGGCTTAATATACTTAACAACTCCACTCCTAACTGCGAGGACATCAGATCCGCCTTTAGCTGCGATATCAATCCCCTCATGAAAATCTTGACGACCAAAAATATTACGCCAACCAAAACCACTGGTAATCGTAGCAGTGTCTAGGCTCAGTCCTGGCAAGGGAAAATTATTGGTTTTTACGCTATTGTTTTTAGAAGTAATATTATTACCACTGTTATTGCTAACAAGATTGTTTCGGAACTCAAGTAACGCACCCGACGCGCCCCGTATCTGCCGGACAAAATCTTCCATTTCTCTAGCATTAGAATAAGCCTCTGATTCGAACTGAATTTTTGAACTTCTCAATCCTAACCTCTGCTCAAAAATTTGCTGTGCCTGGTCAAGCAGTGATTGCACCCCATCAATAATCCCGTTAATAAAACTCTCACTACCAGGAGCGATCGCCCTTCTAAGTTGGGATTTGATATCCTGGTAAAAGATTTGGTTTACTAAACGCTCTGTTTCAATCTGAGCTTCCTTAATTCGTTGTTGCAGATTAAAGAAATAATCTTGAATTGTACGATTAAAATCAATTAAGTTATTTCTGGTCTGTTGGGCGTTCTGAGCTAATTGTTCCTGATAATTTCCTAATTGCCCCTGTAAATTTCTCAGTTCAATTAAAGCTTTAGCTGCCTTCTTCTCCTCTGAGCTGCGCTCCTCTTCCTTGAGCCGATTTAAGGTTTCAGTTGTTAGGCTTAAACCTTGCTCCCTGGCTGAAGCTTCTAAGCGTTTGATTCCCTGGTCTAACTCGGCTGAACCTAATTTTTTAGTTAGATTAGCTATCTCTTGGTTGAGTTCTTTAATCCGATTCTGAATATCTTCATTTTCTAATTGAGTAATTTCTAATTGAATCGCTTGTTCTCCCTTGCCTTCAGCTAAACCTTGATTGATTAATTGGGTTTTATTTTGTTGTAATCTAATGTCAGCTTCTTCAAAGACTCCTTGTAATCGTTCATTAGCATTTCTCAAGTAACGCTCAAAGACACTTAAGTTATTAGGAACTTTAGCAATTTGTTGATTTAAATCTTCTAATTTACTGGTAGCTGCTTCTATTCTGTCTTCTACAGTTTTTCTCTGTTGTTGATAATTTGATTCTGTGATGCTTCTCGATGCTTTGTCCGACTCTAAATTATCTAATTCTTTCTTGCCAGTATTGATAATTCTCTGTAGATTTTCTTTTTGAGTTGTTAGTATTTTTAGTTGTTTATCTCGTTCTTTCTGTAACTCTCTTTCGGTTTTTAATGATGCTTCTAACTTGTCTTTTTCATGGGGTAATAAGTCGAGTCTTGCCGATTGAACATCAGCAATTTGTGAGTCTAAATTAGCAATTTTTCTTATCGAATCTAAGACTTGATTATTGGCTAATAATATCTGGTCACTAACCGAAGCATAATCACTAATGGCAATGATTCTTTCTAATTGATTCTTTTCTGCTAGGGTTTTAAAATTTCGATTTCTCAGTCTGCGTTCATATCTCTCTTCAAGTCCAGTCCAACCAATGCGAGACGCAGTATCACGAATGCCAGTTTTCGCCCATATTTCTATATTTACCAGTCTCTTTCTAATTAGATTGTCTAGGTTAAGATTATCACCCCCAATGACGGGAAGTAACATCTTACCAAACCAATTATCAGGAAGATTTAACCCCTTATCTATGGTCAAATCTTTTGATTTAGTTGGTAGGTTGTTATTGTATTCTTCTTGGGCTGAATTAGCTTCGTGCCATGCTCTTTTTAATGCTTCTACGCCTTTTGCTAATAAATTGATATCTTTATAGCTTTCTCTGGCATTATTACGCCAAACTTCAATAGCATTTGAGGCCGAAGCTATAGCAAGAGAAATCAACAACCAAGCCCCAGCAACTTGCATCAACATCGCTCTAGCTGCCCAAATTTTTGCTAATGCTGCTATTAATCCCTTGACGCCAAAAGTTACCGCATTTATCAAAATTGGCAATAATTGAAAATGTTTTAAGATTGCCAATAGAGCAATCATTAAAATATTCATCAATATGTTAAATAATAAATCTAAATTATTAGTAAGAGCCTCTAATCCCAGGGATTTAATTCTTAATTCTAATTTTTGGAGTGGTTGGAATATAGCCCCTAGAGTTGCCTTAAACTTTCCAAGAGAATTGTTATATCTTGTCTGTAAAGCTTGAGCTGTTTTTGTGCCATCAGCCAGAGAATTTTGAGCTTTAAGGGTAGCAGCAATTTTGGGAAGCACATCGATTTTAACTTCCCCCTGGCTCATCATCTTCTCTAATTGAGGAGTAGAAACCCCCTGAGCCTCAGCAACTAAGCTGATAAAGTCTCCCATTCCTGCAATATCCCCAATTTGTCCTCTGACCTCTTCGGCGGTTAATTTTCGTTTACCGATTATTTGGGACAAAGCAGTAAACAGCCGATCTTGATTTTGGGCATCAATCCCCCGTAAGGTTGCTGTTTCGGCAAAGGCTTCAAATATTTGCTCGGTTTGCATTCCCTCTAATGAGGTTCCCTTAGATGCACCAATCATGCTGGAATAATTTTCCTTGGCAGCATTAACATCAATATCCAATTGCTCGGCTGTCTGGGTGATGTATTGTAAATTTCTTCTGCCTTCTAAAGCATTTCTGGAACTAAAAATGATTGCCCGATCCAGAGTTTCAGCCGCCATAGCAGCAGCAAAAAACTCTTTTGATAAGCTTTGCATCAAGCCGATTACTGTCTTAATTCCCAGTCCCCCCAGGAACATGGCAGCTACAGGAGCAAGAAACCTCGTAGCTTGTCGCAAAATAGGAAATCTCTCAAGCAAGCTATCAAACCGACGACGAACCCGATTTATCAATCCCTCAGTTATATTTGTTTGTTCTGCCGCATCATTTACGGTCTCCTCGCTAGCTTCGGCGGTTGATTCTCCTACCAGCTCGGCTAAATTCTCTAGAACTGCTCTTAATTGTTCGGTGCGGCTGCTAATTTGTTCTCTAAGTTCCTGAGCCAAAATTTCTTGAGGCTCAGTACTCAGAAGATTGAGAAGTTCTTCTATTTGTGCGGTGAGAATTTCACGACGCTGTAACAGAGCGTTAACTATTTCGTTATCGTCGAATAGTTGTAAATCAAAATTAACCCCATCTAATTGATTTTGAAGATCTCGAAGGGATTCAAGGTCAGTTTCGCCGATTCCTAAATTAAAACCTTCAACAAGATAATGTCCTATGCGACGGAAAACTTGAGAAGGGGATTGAATATCCAAATTATTGCGAGTCGCGTCTGCTGCTTCCTCTCCTATAGCTTCCCCAGCTCTCCTTATTTCTTCAAGATCGGCTAAGATTCCCTCAACAAAACCATTAGTAACCTCACCCCCTGCTTGCTGATATTCGGCAACCCATTGAGCAAAATATTCCTCTAAGCCCATCTTGGCGCGACCTCTGAGATTGGGCTGACCAACTCTAATTTCAGTTTCAATAGCGGTTAAGCGTCCCATATTGGCAGCCAGAGAAGGATCTGAGCCGCTATTCTCTCTGATTTCTTGGTAGATCTGTCTCACAGCTTGAATTCGTTGTAATAAAGCCTCGCCGATTTCTCTGGCATGTTCTAAGTCGCCCTCATTAAGAGTTTCACGGTAAAACTGGGCTAATTCTTCGATATCCTGGCGAATAGCTTTTAAATAACGCTTTCTATCGTCGTCATTTTCCAAGTCATCAAATTTGGGGATAAAAGCCGTTACGATTTCGTGAGCATGTTCTCTAGCATCATCGATCAGTCGCTCTAAATATTGGCGGTATTCCTCTACTAATTCTTGGGGAGTTTTTTCTACCTGATTAATGGGCTCAGCTTGGGGAGCAACTGACTCTTGAGTGTAATTAATCCCAAACCTTCTTAAGCCTTCTTGGGCTTGCCTTTTCTGTCTGCTGAAATAGCGACCGCCCCCAACTTCCACCGCTTGCTCGGCTAAGCGGGAAATTGCCATCAGCGATCTAATGTAATCTTCGCTCAGTTTATTAACAGCATTAAGTTTTTGTTGCTCGGGTAAATTACCCTGTTGAATTTCTCTAAGTTTTATGGCTAATTGTCCGACTTGTTTTTGCGCTTTGTTCAGATCGGAATATATGCTGGCAAGAGCAGCAATCTTATCAGTATCTCTATACAAAAATCGTTGGATTTCTTCTGATAAGAAAACATATTGTTGTAAACTATGTTCGTCAATTCCCTCGATATTTTGGATATCTGCTGCTAGTTCAGGAAAGATATCAAAACCTAATAATTCTCTGACTGTATTATTAAATTGCTTGAGCTTGTCAACTTGTAAAACAGGATCGTGTTCGCCTAAAACTTGTTCATAATTTGCTGATTCGATGCGCCCTGGAAGTTTTGGCGTACCTATTCCCATGACAGATATTTTGCTCAGATCTGCGCCGTAATCTTCCAACAATTTAATCAAGTCTTCGGCAACGTAGCCCCCACCACTATAGCCAGCAATTTTTATATTTAATTCGGGGTTTTGTTGTTGTAATTGAATTATTTCGGCTGCTGCTTTAACGGCATCGGGATTGTACCCAAGTTGATGAACTTGGGCAAACATATCTAAAATTCTAGTTAAACTTTTTTCCCGTCCTTCAATTCCACCCTCATTAAATTCTTCGACTCTTATAACATCAGTAAATTCATTAGTTAAACCGATATATTGGGTTCTATCTTCTGGGGCAATTGTTTTTAATTGATTGGCAAAAATTTGACCAGATCTGCCGCCATTTCCTGCATAGCCACCAATGACAGCAACTAAAGTATCAACTCCTTGCTGGACTGCGATTTCATCAAAATTTCTTTCTCTAATAGTTTTCTCTAAAGCTGCCTGCCCTTCAGTAGAAAGCCTTGCCCGTCGCAGATTTCCCGCCGCACTACCAACTACATTAATTGGATTTAAGTTATTGGCTATGTTTTGGCGCAATTCGTCTAAAGCTTGGTTGATTGAAGTGATATAAGCCTCAAAATTAGCTCTAATCTCAGCTAGCGAATCATCAAAATCTGGGGCTGAGGGGAAAGGGGGCGATCCTCCTGGCGCTCCTGGTGGTGCGTCTGGGGGTGCTTCTGGTGGTCTACCCCCTTCCGATTCATCAAAATCAAAAATGGCTCGTCGAACTCTTTCTGAAGCGATGTACTGCTCAAAAAAATGTCCCCCAGGAATAGCATCATATTCAGTGTCATCATTGACAAAATCAATCGCCTCACCAAATTGATGTAGCATTTCCAGGGGATCGCGATCTGCGAAAATCCGTCTTATCTGCTCTGGTTTAAGATTGCCTTTTAAATTTGGGGTTCCTGCGGTGACAGTGGTTACTCCTTTAATTCCCAATAGCTCTAATAAATATTGGGCTTCTTCAGCAACAAATCCTCCCGCAGAATGCCCTACCAATTTAACTTGGATTTCGGGATTCTTTTCCCGTAAAGCTAATACTTTATTGACTAACTCCACTGAATCAGGATTAAAACCTTTGAGGTTAATTTTGGCTGCATTGGCAACCGCATTTACCCCCCAGGCTGCGCCCGAAGCTGCATCAGTAGCTTGGAACATGACATCGGTAAAAGAAGTATCAGAAGAAATAATTTTTGTTCGGTCATTCTGATTAATTTCTCGGAGTTTTTCTGCTTGCTTTCTGCCCTGTTTTCCCTGTTCCCCTGCAAATCCTGAAGCGGTAATGATAATGTTATCAACATCGCTAAGATCGCCTAACTCTTCATTAAATTCTGCCTCGTTAGGATTTACTTTTCTCGTTGCTTCTTCTTGAACCGATGCCCGCCTAAAGCCTGTAAAATAAGAATCTACAAGAGAATTGGGAATCCCAACTAAAGCTGAGACAAAATTTTTAATTCTGGCAAAATCTACTTCTTGGGTCTCATCGTTTAAATCAGCTATGGTATATTTTAAAGTGGCAAATTTTTCATTAAGATTTTCCAAACCATCTTTAGCAACAAAGGAAACCGATTTACCAAAAACTCGCCCTTTTCTTTTTTGTGAATAATCTAATTCATCGTCTAAAACTTCCGATAAACCGCTAGCAAATTGTTCACCGAAATAATTTCCTATACCCTCAAAATATCCTGAGGAAACTAATTGGATTTTCTTGGTAAAATTACCAATAATATTAGTAAATAAATTACCTTGATTCTCTTTAAATCCTGGGGTGATTTGTTTCGAGTCAGCAACTAGATTAAGATTTAGTCCCCCAGTATTTTTAATACTATAAGTTAGCCCCTTAACTAAATCTTTGATATTTTCCGAAGTTAATTTAACAGTAATCCCAGTAGTTCTTTCAGCAGAACGATTTTTAAAGCTAGTGACATTACTTGAGCGTAAACCTAAGATTCTTTGTCCAACCCTAGAGCCAAATTCGCCCCCAATCGCCTCATAGTATCCCGCAACAATAGAACTAATTGGACGCTTGATGAATTGAAGTAGTCCCCCTTTAACATTCCCTTGTTGGAATTTTTGAAAGATTTCGGCATATTCAGCAAATAGATCATCATTGGTTAGCTCAATAGCTTCTTTTACGGCACTCGCTATTATTTCCGCTTGCAGTTTATAACTTATCTTTTCCTGAGAACCAGTGTATCTAGTTGGTTTTTTGTCAACTTTAATCCTAGTTTCTAAATTGTCAGTTGATTGTGCACCTGGTCTCCTATTTTTCTGTTCAACAGCCGCAACTTTTTTGCTATTTTTAATTTGTTGCTCACTTAGCTCTTGATTAGCCTGTTGATTTTTTTTGATCCCTAAACGAAGATTTTTCAGACTTTCTGTGGCTTCTTTATAACCTTTGATTTCGTATTTTATTCCTAAAGTTCGAGTCGCCATATTTATAAGTCAAAAGTCAAAAGCCAAAATTCAAAAGTTAAAAGTTAAAATTCAGAAGAGACGTGTCACCGACACATCTGTACCAAAGTCAAGAGTTAAGATTCTGAGCGAAATTTTTCCACAGTTGTTTTTACATCATTACCCTTAGCCCAAGCAGCTAATCTCAAATCACTAATGCTATTAGCACGTCTTTCTTTTTCAAGCTGCTGTGCCGCTTTTAAAAATAATTGAATTTGTCCAAAACTATAATCTTGAATATCTCGCCAACTGTGACCAGCAGCAATTAGCTGGCTGATGATGTATCCCCAGTCTTTTCCTTTTCCTTTGGTTTGATTTTTTCGGTTTTTAGTAGAGGAATTTTCTGAGCATTCTGCTCGAAAAAATCCATATTAACCTCAATAGCTGCTGCAAGTAATGCCCCGACTTCTCCCCAATGAAATTGATTCAAATTTACTTCTTCTCGACAGCAAAAACCGATCATTTTGCCGATATTATCTCCCAACTGACTATCTTGGGTATTCATGATATTTTGGACTATTGACCCAATTTCATCAAAATTATTATCAAGTCTTTTTAGCTTTAATTCTCTCTTTTTCTCCTCTAAATCGCTATCATATATTGCTTGTACTTGTTGTTTATAATCTTGAGCTACCTGCCGATAACATTCATAATATTTATTGATAATGGCAATAGCTTCATTAAAATATTGAAAGCCAAAAGGATACAAAGTAATTTCTCTTTTCTTTCCTTCTTCCTCTTGGAAAGTAACAACTTTTTTCTTGGTTAATATACTTAATTCACTCATATTTCTTGGCTATCTCTTCTGCTTTATTATAGAAATCTATTTTTGGTTTACTGTTAACTGTTGACTGAATCTTATAAATAGGAACTACCCCAGAACTGGATCGATACAGAACCACATGCCCATCATTGACAGTCACAATAGCTAAGTTTCTCCCGTAACGAGTTTGTAGGATATTCCAGTAACCAGGACTAATGCGCTTGAATCCTCGCTTTTGTCCTTCTGGCAATAAGATCCAAAGGTTAGGATTACCCTCGCTCTCTTTGGCCTCAGCATGAGCTGACAGAATTGGAGACAAACGGACATAAGAACCATTTTTAAACTCGTACACTTTGACCCCACGTTGGAAAGCCAGACTGGGACTCGCAAACTTTTGTTTAATTTGCCGTGCAATATCCGCTGCTAGTTCTCGTGCTGCTTGGTGAGTAGCCTCACGAGACTCTAGAGTCATCTCCCTCAATTCCCGATCAAAAAAACGGTCAACCTCCGACATTAAAGTACTTACTTTTGACTTATCGTTTGACTCGAATCCTCATAAACCCCCCATACAAAGAATTATCAGCGTAACACCTGTCATAAAGAGCTGTGCCGTTAAGATTATATTCGGCAAACTCTTCGTTAATTAGATCCATCATTTCCGCAGGGTCAAAACGCGCCTTATAAATCTCAATTACTACTGGTACATTGTCACTACCGCGATTGAGCCCATCAAAACGCAACCAGCGATAGGTATTGAGTTTAGTAAAAGCAGTGGTAATTCTTTCGGCGGCGGCTTGATAATTCGCCTCTAAAGTATCTCCATCGGTAAAACTCGCATCAGGAGCAAAACTGATTAATCCTGTATTCAGGTCAACACTATAATCAGTTTCATCATAGGTAGTAGCACCACCCACATTAGTTAAAGAACTAAAGGAGGCGGGCATTCGTGCCAAGGCAGCTTTTTTCCCTAAATGACCAATTATCTCTTCCCCTGTAACGGTAGCCCCTACCAACTCTTGACTTTGCCCATAGACGTACAGGTCTAAATTTTCCCGTTTGAACTCGTCGAAAGTGGCATTAATTTCAACTTTTTGCGCCTTTTCAAAAGTGGCATCCACCGCCCCTCTTCCAGTCTGACTTTCGTTATGCTCTACTCGCTCAACGGTAATTTTAGTCTCTAATTTGGAACAATTGCCCAGATCGATTAAACCGCCTACGGGCTTGCCTAAACTGTCCCTTTCGGAATAGTTGACAGATCCTTGACCAGAATAATATTCAGCAACAGTTTCTAATGCCATAATCTATCTATCGAATTTGTATAACACTTGAATCACTAACTCAATCAGGCAAGCTGTTTTCCCCTGAGTCTCCACAAATTTATTTGATTGTTTTAAATGAACAATTCCTTTGGGGATTGCAAGAGATTGCACAGCCGCTATTAAGTCGATCATTGCTAGATTTCCCAAATCTGCTGCCGATTTCTTAGCCGTTTCCACCACCAGTGCCTCAATAGTTACATTCAATTGGGCATCATATTTCTGATTAAGCGGTTGATACTCTTCCAATTCATCTTTGACATTCAGATGATTTTGCTCGTATTGACTGGGGGTGGCTTGCCAATATGTAACTTGGTCAAAATTGGGTACCGATTTTAGTTGTTCCAAGATTAGGGGAACTATGTCATTTCTTCTGCTCACTATGTAAATCCTCGTTCTTAAGTCAAAAGTCAAAAGTCAAAAGTCTTTTAGCTTTCAACTTTCAAGCTTCTTTGAGAATTAAATCAGTTAACTTTCCGTCATCAATAGGTTGAATCTGAATGACTTCATAAACTCTGTCGTTCAGTTCAACTCTTGAACCATGGTTTACCTCAGTTATTTCTGAGGTTTGGGTTTGAAAAGAAATTGCCCGACCCTCAGAATTCAATGTATTGATTCCAAAAGCCTGAGCATATTCCTCATCAAAAATCCCCCAAACCTCAACCCCATCAATCAAAGCAGGACTAGAAAATTCACCTTTAGTGAAGATGTCAAGATTCTCTTCAAGTTTCATTGCTTTGACTAACTCTTGACTGTCTTGCCGAGCTTTCCCTTGCGTCTGACGCCGACGCGGGGTCTCGGCGCTTTTGACTTTTGACTTTTGACTTTTCCCCTGCCTTTTTCTCCTGTGCCTTCCAATCATTAAAGTCACTTGCTGCGGTTACTTCAGCAATTTTTGCGGGTGGTTTATCAGCCAAGGCCACAGCTTTATCATGCAATTTTGCCTGATCTTTAGTTAGATAAACCAACTCCCCAGGTTTGGCGGTTTTTCCCCGATGGATAATTTCTAATCCTTCTTCTTGTACTTGATACCAATCCTTCATAATTTACTCCAAAAAACTTTTGACTTCTCTTGGTGCGCGTTTCTTGGTGGGCGTGCTTTAGACGAGGAAACCTCGTCAAGATCCCACCGCTTTTGTAGAGACGTTGCATGCAACGTCTCTACTGACTTTTGACTTATTTCTTCATCTCTCAGTCTTAGTTGCTCTAGTTTTATTCCTCGCCTTATATTGCTCCTCATTTTCTACCTGATGCGAATGACGCTGAAACTGCTCTTCTGTGAGCTTAACAGCCTCTTCCGGCTCATAAATCTTACTTTCCGTCAGAGCTACAACTAACCCTGGACGCACATAATAAGTTTTCGTGGTCATAATTTACTCCAAAAAACTTTTTTTACTCCAAAAAACTTTTGACTCTTGACTGTCTTGCCGAGCGTTCCCTTGCGTCTTACGCCGACGCGGGGTCTCGGCGCTTTTGACTTTTGACTTACCGCGCAGCGGTACTAGGCTGATCACTATAAGGAGTAGCCAAATCAGTAGCTACAGAAAAAGCCTTCTCTTGAGTTACCTGAATATCGCAGGTATGGATGATGCGAACCCGTACCCCACCAGCTAAGAACTTGTGATAGGGATCGGCGGCTAGTTCATAGGTTCCCCATTCCCCACAAACCAATCGGGAAAAATCACCAAAGATCACGGCACTTAATCCTGTTCCTGTACCTTTGACTAAATTTCCTGGTACTTGATTACTTACCCCAACCCGATAACCATTGACATAACCCTGATTACTTCCTAGTAGGGCTTCTTGCCAGAGAGTTTGTCCCGTAGTGCCAGGGAATTTCTCCCGCGATTTCAATTCACCCCGCGTCTTAGCATTCATCACCCAACCCATTGTGCGCTCATCAGCATTGGCTACCGCGATTTTGGTCTCAAAAGAAACTAATCTCGGATGGGTGGCTACATCTCCATTTTCACCAAAGATAATCGGATTAACTCCTGGAGTGTTAACAATGCCTAGCGGTTCATCGCTAGTTCCCGTTCCCTCTATAGCAGCTCGATCCATGCCCAAAGCTAAAGCTATTGCCAGTTCGCGACGGGTAAAATTATCCATGCCGATACTAGACTGAAGCAACATGGAGCGGGTCACGTACATGTAGGAACCAGCATTTTTTGGACGCAGTTTAACTAAGCCAAACTGAGCATTAATTTGGCCTACATCAGCATCTTCTGGCACCCAATAAACTGAAGTTCCATCGGTCACCCCTGCGATTTGCTTGGGAATGTCCACATTACCCACCAAACCGGTAAGGGAGGTCATGCCCATTTGGCGCATGATTGAGCGATTGCGGAAGATATCAATAAACCGCTCAGACAATAACTCAGTTTCGACTAAGTTGCCGCCAAATAGGGGATCTCCCACCATCTGATCTCGCTGCATTACTTTCTGGAGGTAATTACGAGTTGCGGCTGAACGACTCAACTCTTCAAAACCATCTTGAGCATCTTCTGGACTGACATCGAGATCGTTGCCAGGAATTAAAACATTTTCTGTCTCTTTGTAATTCCTGGTTTTCTTGGCTTGGGTAACTAAAGCTTCGTGAATCTCTTTCTCAAAGCAATTTGTTTTCCATTCCCCATCTAAAGCAGCACGAATAGCATTGATAATGCGGTATCTTTTCCTTTCTTGACGCGACATTCCTAATGGTTCATTAGTGCGGGCTAAGGGTTGTTTTTTGCCGTCATTAATCTTATCCAAGAACAAAGATCTCGCTTGTTCAATGGATAAACCATCTTGAATTGCCTTCTCAGCAAGTTCCTGGCAACCATAGCGTTGACCAGCAGCTAAGATCGACTTTGTTCGTTCTCGTTCTGCTTTCAACAAATCTGCTTCGTTAACTTCTATCTCTGTTGGCATTGCATCAGTATTAGTGTTTTCTAACTGTCCTGATGATTCCCCTTTATTTGCTGAATGTTCAAAGCTCGGTTTTAAATCAAAATAACTCCTGCCTAACCCTACGGTATGGTCCGCTGGTGCCGGACAAATACTTCCTTCAACTAAGCCCCATCTAACAACAATTAAATAGTCTTCATTGTCTCTGGTTTCAAATTTGACTTTTTCATATCTATAACCCCCGCTCACTGTGCGAAGATTTCCTTTGGTGACGCTGTGATAATATCTTTTGGCTAGTTCGTTATAGGGATTATCTAGTTCAAATTTGGCAGTGACTCTGACTTTTTTGTCTGCCAATCTTCCTGATAATAAACTACCTAAATATTGATTCGGGTCATGATTTAGTAATAATGGTGCGCTGCCACCATTGACCCTTTCTAAGTTAACTGCTCCTTGATCGTGAGATAAAATTTCTGTTCCAAAGAATCTACGATAGGGCTGTTCACTGGTTAGGGAAAATTCAATGACGCCTTCTTCTTTCTCCTCTAGGTCACATATTTCTAAATCTCGACGCTGAAAACTGGGGATTTTGTGTTCTCCTACTAGGAAAAGATCGCCCTGGGATCTGATAAGAACTTCTGTAGTCATGGGAATAGGATTTAATTAACCTTCTTACCATTCCCTATAGTTTCCTGTTCATCATCATGGATTGAGTAGCCATCGAAAGTTAATTTGATGTCATAGGTTTCTAAGATCTTCCGCTCCCTCGCCAAAATCTTGATATTTTCCTCAAAATCTCCACCCTGTTTAGCAATTTCATCAGTAAGGGTAGTCAATCCACATTTAATCGCTGCGATGGTCGCGTTAATTTCTTTGTGCGGATCTACCCATGACCAACCCCTCGGAGTCCAGCGTATTTGGTGGTAACGTTGAGGTCTGATTTCATAATCGATAAAGGGCAGTACTCCTGAAAGTACTGCCATGTCTAGCCATTCACTGTACACGCGCCTCAAGAATATACTAATAAACCAAATCTGCCACACCTTATATCGGTCTCTCGCTTGGAGTAGAGATAAGCGACTACTGCTGTAGTTAGATTTGGAAAAATCATTGCTCACATTCTCGTAACTGACTCCTACTCCTGCACCAGAACCCCGCAGTTGGGATTCAAAGAAAGTAGCAAAGGCATTATTGGGACGGTTTGGCGCAAAACCTTCAAATTTTTCTCCTGGTGCGAGGTAGCGCATCATTCCAGGTGAGAGTTTTTCATCTGGTGGTAATTCTTTTTCTTCAGTGTCGGTATTTGGTTCGTTTAATAAATCCACATCGGGAGTATAAACTAATCCCATTATTGAAGCTGCGGCGCGGGCTGCTACTAGTTCTGATTTCTCGTATTCTCCGAGGTTTCGTAATCTTTGAATGGTGGAATAGAGAATTGGGACACCGCGAAGTTGATTGGGACGTTCTCTGAGATAGATATGAATAATCTCATCAGCAGGAATTCTCGTTAAGTTCCGACTATTAGAAGTAGTGCGCCCACCTCCTAACGGATTGGTGCCAAACCAAAAATCCCCTGGATGGTAATCGTAAAACCAATATGCCACAGGGCGTTTCCACCTATCAATCTCGACTCCCATCACGATCTGATTGCCATTATGGGTGGAGTTATAATCCTCGGCACATTGATCCGCTTCGATTACTTCCAGGGCAAAGGGAATGGTTGAGCTGCCAAAACTACGTTTAATTTTTCTGATGAAAACTTCTCCTGATTCCAGGAATGATTTAAAGGCTAATTGTTGGATTTCGTTAAAGCAGCATTGTCCTGAAACATCGCAATATTCTGCTTTTCCCCAGTCACTCCATGCTGATTCGATTAAGTCATTAATGCGATCTTCGTTCTTGGTATTGTCTTTGATTTGTTTGATTTGTGCCTGAAAACCAATCCCTGTATAAACGACGTTATCAACCAAGTGACGCACCATGCCCCGGGCATAATCGTTGTTGCGCAGTAGGTCACGAGAGCGGTTACGGAGGGTTTGCAAGGAGGCATAAACTTCCGAGTTGGCGGAGGTTCCCCAGGCTTGCCAATCGCGATCTAGTCTACCTCTTCTAGCTCCGTCGTAGCGACGGTGTTGTATTGAATGTCTTGGTGGTGTGTTCCAGATGCGCTTGATGAAGGTGAGGAAACTCATTTACTAACTAAGATGAAGATCGTTGTTAGAGTTCCCTTTATTTATTCGTTACTCTGTTGCTAAAGTATCCTCCAAAATTAGATGATCGCACTCAAATTTAGATCTTTCAGCACTCGGAATGCTTTCCTAAGCACTCCTGAAACGCTAAAGGTTAGCGTCACCGGCTGTAAATGTCTGAAACGGGACAGAAACATCAACGTTTAGTCCGGTGCACGGGTTGGTTAGGCAATCTCCAAGTTGTCTGTTTTTAGTAATCGATTAGTGTTTACTCTGTGAAGAGCAAACACTCCACAGTCAATTAACCGTTTCTTCTACTAAAGATGGGTTTTTCTGCTCATTGTAGGTTGTGAGTATCGCAGCAAGTGAAACTTGTCTGCATGTATCTATGATACAGAGATTAACTGCATTGCGTGCCTTCCTCACCCTTCCTAGACTGGTATAAGTTTTTGCAATGTGATGTAGAGCCCATAGTTGATCGGAGGGAACCCCTATATCTTCAACTATTTTGAGTGCCCGCCTTAATATCACTTGACTTCGCTCCACATCATCAAGCTGCCGAACCGCTTCAGAAATTGCAACCAAAGCCTCAGACTGGTCAGATATCAAACCTATTTCCCACCCTATTTCAGCGACCTCTCGAGAAATCATCCGACCAGATTGATATTCGATATCTTTAACAATATCAAGTGCTTCCTTGAGTAACTGCTCGACTTGCTTTGATTCGTCAAGCTTTACGGTAGCTTGAGCAATAGAATCTAGAATTTCAGGTATATGAGAAATATCGTCATTATCTTTGACAAGTCCGAGAGCCTGCTCTATTAGCTCTCGAGCTTGATCCATATGACCGAGCTTTCCATAGGTTTTAGCAATAGAAGCTAAAGCTATGGCTCGGTCTGGGGAGTCAATCATTTCCGTGATCTCTAGAATTTGTTGCAAAATCTCTTTCGCTTTGCCCTTCTCCTTAATTTGCCCAGCAGCTTCAGCAATAGCTCCTAAAACCTCGGACTTAGGCCAAGAGCTCTCCATGTTTCTAGCGATTTCGAAAACTTGCTCCAGCACCTCCTGAGCTCGATTCACGTCGCTCATCTGTCCAGCAACTTTAGCAATAGGACTGAGAACCCACTCTCGCGGGTATTCGTTAATATCCTTCGCAATGTTAAGCGCTTGCTCCAACACTTCCTGAGCTCGATTCAAGTCGTATATCTGCCCAGCAACTTCAGAAATGGAAGCTAAAGCTCTAGCTTGATCATAATAGTCCCCATAATTTTCGGCGATTTCAAGTGCCTGCTGAAGCATCCTTTGAGCTTGTTTTGTCTCCCCAAGCTGCTCAGCAGCTTCAGAAATGGAAGCTAAAGCTTCATAATCGTACCGAATATTTT
>JAAUYH010127174.1_pt1 | contig 18127 bp, 14 predicted proteins | sample 7278061 | NCBI WGS metagenome assembly JAAUYH01 (sample SAMN14350203, study PRJNA611818) | marine sediment metagenome | isolation source: surface marine sediment (0.6m) | place: French Polynesia: Moorea | collected 2018-08 | reverse complement strand
GGTGGTGGTGGTGGTGGATGAGTTGATGTGTTGGTGAGTGTGGGTTGTCGGTTGGGATGGACGCTCTTTAATGAGGCGGCAGAAGGCAGATTTAAATCGAAGAAATGAGGGTCTGGCGGTCGGGCTGTCGGTGTATGGAATAAGTGATGTGCACTGTCAAGCTCGACGGGGCCGTAAATGTGGGACCAGCAAAGAAAAGCTGACGGTGTACAAAACCTTGAAAATAAGTATGCAATACACCCAGATTACGTAACTTCCTTAATTAAGATGCCCTTTCGATTCTAATCCTGCACTGTACGAATCAAAACACTATGCCTGGGCTACGAAATTTACCAATAAAAATAGCCAATTTCCTATCCTCGTGCAATACGGCAGTGTAGGCGCAGTGTAATAGCCAGTTGTTGCGCGCAGCCATGTTATCGCAATTCAATCATCTACAGTACTAGTACAAGTCGTACCGTACAGTACCGGCTCACTGTAACAGTTTACTTAGTGTGATGTGAGTAGGAGGCAGTTGGGAAGTCGATGATGACTATTGAGGGAATAATATTCTAAATAGGTTACCTCAATCAATCAATCAGTCAATATGTTTCGTGCACTATCAAACGCGTAGTGCACTATTCTCTTCTCATTTCGAGGGTTGCGGGCGGTGGCCAAATACTGTACGGAGTGGTGAGGTGCGGTGCCGTGTATCACACCCCGCGAAATGGAGATACCCATAGATTATTAGAAGTGACATACCCAGAAAATGTCAAGGGTTGTAGTTTGATATTACTCATTCTTCGATTGGACAAAGAAACAATGAACATACAACAGATATTTATCTTACCCATGAATATAATCAAGTGATACTGCACTAGTACTGGTTCGATTAACCAGCATCACCAAATCTTGCCAGGGTCATTTGGTTCTTTGCTAATGGTTCAACAATTCTTCCAACGATGACGTTACTTGAATTCGTGAAGAAATGGTTCGACTTCACGAACAGCCGGACTTGCGTTCCGTCGTTTCTACAGTACCATGATCTTCCTTGCGCCACTCCACATTGTATATTTACGGTTCAACTGAATTTGCGACACACTGCTCTAATTGTATCCACTTGTTTTTTTCGTTTCGAGAGGACTCTACCATTTCTGCCCCGTGATATCAACACTCTTTCCATTAGACTGTTCTGCTCTACCCCAATCCTACTCAAACTACAAATCAAGCAAGACACAGTGCTTCGGAGTTCGTTGGTCTGCCCTAGTTGGGTGGATCATTCACAGAGTAGATAATCAGACATGATTCATGGCCAACGTATGGTCAATAACGTATATGTTTGTCTGTACCCATGATTGTAGCCGACCTCAACGAGTACGAACGAGAGTAAAGTTGAACCCTCCGAAATTGTTGATAACTCTTCCTTTTCAGCTTCGTTGATCACGAAACCCAATTTCGGCATTCTCATAACCCACCTAGTAGGGCATACGTCCTCGTGTGCTATGTAGAAACTCAAGGTCCAGCTGGGCTTGTTGTGTAAGGTTCATTACCGCGCGCTAACACAAACCAACATTCATTTATGAAGTCTAACACTTGTTACGTACAGAACACCAGGTCGTTCGTTTGTCTCCACGCTGGAAATGGGCACTCACGCGAGAGGCAGAGTTTTGTCACCACCTTACCACCGTTTTCACTCGCAATATTGCGAAGGACAGTGATGCAGTAAGCTGCCGTAGCACTAGCTGTCAGGTGCGGCGGATTCAGCGAAGCAAGGAACGATTCAGTGGCGACCAGCACGAGGTACACCAGCGCCTACGTAATACAGCACACCAACTAACAGTGAATTTATTCGAAGAAGATTCGAAGTCGAGGAGAACGACAGCACAAATTAAGCGGGCGTCAACGCACGGCTCGAACGCAATTGGTGCAATTCTGCAGTTGATCTCGGCCTGACTCACGCCATCCAAACGGACGCGAGAAGTTGAGTGAGTCAAGAGGAGCGATTAGGTGAACAATGTGCGATTGGCCCACAACTTATCATAAACGACGCGTGTCGCCCACTGTTTCGTCTTCTTCTTTTCCTCCAAGTTCCGCTCTGAGCACACCTGCACGCACACGCACGCACGCAAATCTGCACCCTTTCCCTCGACCCTCCCTCCTCCCCCCACCGCCCTCCTCGCTCGCTCGCTGCTCGCAACTGTCGTTGCCCAGTATGGCACAACCGCATTTGTCCCCCGCCGAAATGCACGCACTCATGCAAGCCGCCGCACCCACCAGTGGACGCACCGCCGAAGCGGCGGCTGGCGGTGGTGGGCGCAGACGTGGTGGCGGACGACGCAAAGGACGCAGTACTTCTGCACGCCCCAGATTATCACGCCGCGAGCGACGTGTGGTGAATGACGCGTTACTGCATATGAGCAGTCCGGAAGCGAGGCATAAGGATGCCAAGGCTTTATTTGATGTACGTCATCGGCAACCGGTTGCGTGGGCTGTGTTACGCGAACGTGAGTATAAAAATGCAACGGCATCGTCTGGTAATGCGGTCACCGCTGTACGCCACAACACAGAAATGCGTGTGGCGAGACGTATTCGTGCGTTGGTGAAAACTAAGGGCACGTTCGTGCGTCCTGTTTTGTCGTCGGTAGAAGAACCGATTCGTGCAGCTGCGCTGGACGGCAGTACGGTGGCGTTACACCTCGCGGATTCGTTGTCACGTTTGTTGGCGCATGCGGTGGCTCAGTTCTATGGGTTCATGCATCGGTCGGAACGTCGCGGTGCTGATATCTTCGTGCACGTGCAACCGCCTCAACCGGTGATTATTCCCGAACAACGTCTTTGTGATCTTATCGCGTCGTCATGACCCTGACTCGCGTCGAAGCTCGCATGCCTATAGCAGCGTGCTCGGCGCGCGTCGATTGTATCGACTTGATGTCGATGCATGACGATCAGGTGGGATGTATAAACTACAAGGATGTGGTGGAAGTTGGGTGATTGGTCGTGGTGGTGGTGGTGATGGTGGTTTCATTGCTGTTGCTGTTGTACAGTCATGGCGGTTTGCAAGTTTATGTAAAGTGTGCGCCTAGAGCATTGTCGCTGCCTGTTTAATGTGCGAGTTGTTTCCTTAATTCTAAATCGAGTCTCGAAGACTGCGACGCACCGCACCACGAACGCATGAAAGAAATTGTGATATCGTACTATCGGATTTAACTCTGATAGGTATATCTAGTGCGATGGGGCGATGGGTTCGTTGGGTCGGGGTCCCCAAATGTGAGTTGCAATTACGAACCGTGTCCCATTTCGTGAGTGCGTGCCTCAGCTTGCTGGGCCCATACTTCACTCCTACAATAATGTACGAAACGGTACAGAACATTGCTAAGGATATCGATCTCGATATCACTTCAATCCGATTCTATCGATCCCCTTCTCTTAATTGATTAATTCTCATTCACACTGTTTACTTTTATTATTTATAAAGTTAACTCACTAATTCCTATTCCTCACTCATACTAATTAAACACGAACAAACTAAATTAATTCAACTAGTCTGTGTAGTAGCAACAAGTCCATCCGTCTTCAAATGCGTCGCATTCGGTTGTGTACCATTTGATGCTCTTTTGTAATTGATTGGCCCTTTGCTTGTCCTTTTCTTTACAACAGAATACTGTTTCTGTCACACCGCATTCGTATGGTGTGTAGGCTGACCCACTTATTCTGCCTGTACTCATCCCTCGTATCATTTCCTTCATTTCTCTTCTTATCGTAATTTTCTTCCTGTGCACCACTTTCACTGTGTTTGCTGACATAGTTATCACCATCACCATGAATAGCATGCCCACCAAAACACCTGTTCCGAATTTGTACCTCGTCGTCAATTCACGCAATGGTGCTGACAACACGTTTGGAATGAATCTGATTTCATTTTGCATTGTGTTGTTTGTTTCTGTCTCTTCATCTCCGATGGCTGCATACACCGACATTTTCACTGTGTCTGCTTTTGTCTTGCTTTGCAACCTTTTTTCGTCTATATATCCTTTGTTATTGGGTTCGATTTTTGAGTGGGCCAGGCCAGACCATCATCTAATCAACTGTTCACAATAAATCATATGACTTAATTAGTCCGCCTTTACATCAATCTAGAAATAATATAGTTCCGAATAGAACTAGGCAAACATTCATACTAGCCGAGTTACGTGAAAGTTCTGTGCAATAAAAGTCGACGCCAACTCCGCCGTCGAGCCTGACTCAATATTAACATTCCAATACGAGTCTACTATTCACATTAACTTATGCGCACGTCCCATCTCTAAACTCCCTGAGCTCCAACCGGAACCGGGGCAGTGTACGGAATATCAATCGAAATTCCTGTCTCCGCCTTCTCTTTCGGTGGAATTGCCTTCAACATCGCTTCTCCCTCTTCAACTGTCTTCGGCGCCTTCGGTGCCACCACTGTTGTGAGCATGGGTGGTTCTGCTTCCGACTCTGGAGCTACTGCAGCTGTGAGGTGTCGATCCTTCGGTGCTCCAATTCTAACGCACTTGGCAATCTTGTCTTGAACTTGAACACATTTCAAATTCTCGCCACAAACCCAGTACGGATCGTCACATCTCTGCAAATATCCCATCGGCTTGACACACTGCTTCGCCCCTTCAACTCCTGCACATTTCGTGCCGAACCCGCAAACAACGTATTTCTTCTCGCACGAATAATTGCGTCCCACAACTCGATGGCAGGTGCCGTATGGTGCCTTATCTGCAGCCACACACTTCTGGCCACTTCCGCACTTCTTGTAGTATGGTCCGCACTTTTCACCGATCGTAGCTGGACGTGTACATTTCTGATAGCCCACCTTTCCAATGCAGGACAGTCCCGGGCCACAGACAGTATGAGCCGAACCACATTTCTCATTGAGCGCCTGAACTTTGTAGCAAAGTCCGTAACCATGCTTTTGGGCGTAACAAACAAGACCCCGGCTACAACGCGGATAGTTGCGACCACACTTCTGTCCGTATTTCGCGAATGCTGCACATTTGCGGTGTCCATTGCGACCGACACACGACAATCCTCTCTTACATACCATGAAACGACCCTCACAAGAACCCCCAACATTCATGACCCCAATGCACCGAGCGCGAGCTCCCTTGCCGTAGCAAACGAATGGAGGTCTGCAGAATACATGTGGCACTCGAGGATGATCACAGACATATCCCTTTCGTACAGGACGAAGGCATCTCTCTGTTCCCCGAGACTTTCGGCAATAGAATCCTCGAGCGCAAGTCATGTGGCTTCCAGCGCAGGACTGGCCTGGTCCCATCACTCGACTACATCTACCCTTGATGCAACGCAAGCGACGGGCACAAACGAGATATTTCTGATCGCATTTGCCTCCTTTTCGACTTGTTGCAACACATTTCTTCGCATTCCGCGGCCCGACACAGGACAAACCTTTCTGACACCTCATGAACCTGCCATTGCAGTCACCATAGAGACCCATCACACCAACACAACGGCGAGCGTTGCCCCAGCGACGGCAGACAAGTCCTGATGCGCAGAATCGGTATCCGTTGTCACAACTTTGTCCCTTTGTTCGTGCGCGCACACAGCGCTTGTTGCCGATCGGACCTCGGCATGAAAGTCCGCCCTTGCACTTCATGTAAGCGCCATCGCAACGTCCATTGATACCCATAATCCCGTAGCATTTCGCGGTGTTTCCTTCACCGTAACAGGTCAGTCCACGCTTGCAGTAATCGTACTCAGAATAGCAAGGATAGCCTTTGCCGACTGCGGGGCGACATTTCTTCGCCACTTTCGGACCGACACACTTGTACCCTCTCGTGCAAGCCATGTACTTCCCTGAGCAGTTCTGGTTCGGCTTCATTATTCCGTAGCAATACGACTTGTAGCACGTCAGTCCGGAAGCGCAGTACTTGTAGGAGTGACGGTGTGGCGAACAGGGCGCACCCTTGCCAGAAGCGGGCAAGCACCGTTTCCTGTTGCTCGGACCGACGCACTTGAGACCTGAGTCGCAACCCATGAAGCTACCACCACAGTTGCCGTTCTTTTTCATCACCTTCACACAGCGCTCGTGCTTCCCGTATTTCTCGCAAGTGAGCCCAGCGCCGCAGTAAGTGCTGGCAGTTCCACAAATCGAACCCTTCCGACCGGCGGCGACACACTTTCCGAACAAACACTTCAGTCCTGGACGACAGGCCATGAATTTGCCACTGCATCTGCCGTTTCGATTCATCAAACCAACGCAACGACGCCCGAATTTGCCGTACTTGACGCACTTGTTGCCACCAGCGCAAACGCCACCAGCGAAACCGCAGCGTTGACCCTTTCGCAACAACAACTTGCATTTACCCTTACCACAAGTGAAACCAGAGCGGCAATGGCGATATCTGTCGTCACAACGCGCGCCATACCCACCGTCTGACACACAGCGGCCTCGCTTGCAGGTAAGCCCGTAGCGGCACATGAGCTTGTAGTACTGGGAGCACTTGCCGCCGAGTGGAAGCTTGAGCCGACAGCGAAGGCCACCGCGAGAATTCACGCAATGGCTCGGCTTTTTGCACACGTACAAACGGTTCGCACACGGATACCCGACTGGGATTTGGCGCTTGCAGATCCCCAGGCCGAAGCGCGGCCCGCCATGGAAGTAGTCGCACACGAGAGGCTTTCTGCACGGGCGATATTGAGAACACAGAGCGCCCGCACCATACGCGCGAAACTTATAATAGCGAGCATATGCTGAAAGATGCGCGGTTTGGGGAGGATCTGTAGCGTTTGAAGGCGACACGGTCACACACGCGAAAAGCATGCATATACTTAACAGCCCGAGACTCGGTATTCCGGCACGTTGCGCGGTGGAAAGCATGGCGAAGGAGGTTCCTTGCTTTACCTTGAGCCGATGAAATGCTTTGGTGGGTATGGTCTGAAACGGAATGAAGGTTCGATCTTTATATCCATCGGTCTATTGGTAGTGGTAGGTAGTCAGCAGATGGATCGCTGCTTCTCTGCACACAAATTTCGTAGTGGTTCACTAGATAGCCAGGACAAAAAGTGTCAGACCTGATGAAAACGTAAACTTTGAAATATAAGAGCACGAAATCTGTCAAGCCTGTTTGTGTGTGCTGTGCGAGGCGTTTGTTCACGATAGTTTCACTATTCCTAGTAGAGATCCTTTCTAGCGATCGCGGAAATCGTTCGAGCAGTTTTACCATTGTCAATAACTAAAGAGTCTTGCATCTCTGGATAGTATGAAAGTGTCATTTGCCTGGCTTACTTTGAATGGTGGTTGAGAAGTCTAGATCTATTAAGTTGGTGGGTCTAAGAAAGGTGTCGATAATCTATTAGACGCATTATGGATCGACAGTACTAAAAGCTACGATCGATCTATTCCTCTATCTGAAGAATAACTGACCCCGCTAAGCGTTCTGACTAGATTAAGATGAATCTTCGTGAAAATGCAGATACTCGCAGATTTAGCTCAGAAGCTTATGCCCGCCTTAATTAATTGATGTTCAAAAGTGTTCTCTTTCTTCAACGCGACAATACTATGGTCAACTTGGACGTTTTTTTTGTTCCTTTCTCATTGTCGACTCGCAGAACAAACAACAGCATCTTTCCGCACAACAAGCTCATGGACAGGTACAAGTAACTCGACGAGACAGGAGGATTGGTGTTGTAGCAAGAACTTCTTTGAGTATCAACAAACAAATTGCCTAGAGGGACTGTACCTTGCGTAATGAATTGTGCGTCGGCTTCTGCTTCATGAACGTTGTAGGAATGCTATTAAGAAGATACATTGTACGGTGGTCAAGTTGCTTCGAATCTTGCTGAAAAGAAGGTAGCAAAGCGTTGATCGTGCGATTGTGGCTTCTTATGGTGAATGGATGTTATTCAAGTGAACAGATTCAATTGTTTCCTGACGTAGGAGTTCTTCGTTACAGACTTATGAATTCAAAGTCATCGTCAGCGGACGAAGAACACATTTCCTTATTGTTGTGTGCTATACTGTACTTAGCTTTATGAACCAATTGATCGATCTTCAGAGATGAAAATGTCAGCCCAAAGGACAGGGCGTTGAGGTTGACGGGGATGACGGGGCGTCTTGTCGGCTCCTTACAATTGACAACTGTCGCGAGTTGTCTGTTGTGAACAAGAATAAATATGGTAAATTAAAATGTGGAAAGTGTACAGCCAATGGATGAATAGCGACAACATGTGGTTGTTATTGTTCAGACTGTAAGCCGGACAAGAGCGGTGAGATCAAGCCATGATTGGCGATGGTTAACGACATTGCCCACCTGAATCCGATTGTTCCACGGGACCACAGGGAAGCATGGGGGCGGCACTGTGGCTCGCGTCCGCCACAGCGGGAGTGATATCGCGAGGCGTGGTGCATCCGCTTGATACGATACGAACAGTACAAATGACATCGGCACACGCGCTAACACTTCGATCCACGCTATCACGAATAATTTCGAGCGATGGACTGCGCGGATTGTACCGCGGCTTCGGTGCCTCGCTACTGCTACATGCGCCAGCAATCTCCATCTATTTGTCGGTATATGAGCGCACACGAGATGCGTTGCCACCGGAATATCCGCGGATCCTCACCCATGCCGCGTCAGGTTTCGTAGCAGAAGCAGCCAGTGCGGTGGTGTGGGCACCACTGGAAACAATCAAACAAAGAGCACAAGTGCGAAGCACGGGGGGTAGCGCTGCGGTGTTGCGCGAGTTACTGCAACGCGAGGGACCTCGCGCACTACTGAGCGGGTACAATGCGACTTTAGTAGTCTTTGCTCCGTACGCAATGCTGTACTTTGTTGTATACGAACGTTGCAGGCAGGAGGCGCGAGACCGGTACGGACGGGAGTCGAATGGTACGGTGGCGGCATCGGCGGCTTGTGCGGGTGCAGTTGCAGCAGGTATCACCACGCCGTTAGATGTGGTTAAAACGCGGATTCAAACGCAAGGCGACATGTGGAGCGGTGGTGCAGTGAAGAGAAGGAAGTACACGGGAATGATTGATGCGATAAGAAGCATTGGGCGCACGGAAGGCATGAGTGCGTTTAGCCGAGGTATGGCAGCGCGAATGTTGTGGATGATGCCGGGCACGGCGATTACTATGACCACGTTCGAATTTTTGAAGCGCGCGATGGGTGAGACACCGCCATCGATGGAGTAAGTGTTGCCTGAGAGCAATGAGATTAGGGGGTGAAAAGAAAAGTTGTGTTGAGTGCCGTTTCGTAACAGTAGCAGATCGACGAATGAGAAGGAGAAGAGGACGAGAGCAGGGCTAAAGATGGGCAGTGTACGTAAATTGTATATCGTGAAACGGGAGAATACAAATCGGGGGACATTGAGCTGTTTGCTGGGTGGATTCGTCGTGCTGCACAAAACTGTTGCCAATTTGGTTGAATCCTTTGTCATCCGTTTCTTTTGATTTGACTGAACTGACTGTTCATAGAACAGTACACGGGGAACAACCACAAAACAGCAAACGAGCCGGCAAACGAACGAATGAGCGAAAGAGTATCTTGAAAGCATTTCGCCTTTGCATAACTCGTAACAGTTTCGATTTGATGTGGTGCGCTTAGACTCGATACGCTTTCGGGCAGGTTGGTTGGGAGGTTACCGAGCACAGTGCCCGAAACGGAGTGGGTGCAGAAATGCAGGCAAATTAGGAAGCAGCACTGAACAGCACTGTACAGCGACAACAAGGCAAATAAATATGAAGTGGCTGATTCACCTGTACACTAGTACGTAACGGTCTATCGAGCCAGTGCCATTTTCTTTTCGTTTTCACCTGGTCGTTCCGCCACTATCCGGCAGCCACGCCTCACGCCCGATCAATCCCGCACTCCCACACACGCCCCTCTCCAAGCCTCGGCCTACGCTGGTGGTCGACGGTTCACACACACGACGCGCAGCGACTTGAAGTGGTACGCGCGGCGAAAGGCAAATCACTTTGCCAACATATTACGCTCGATTCCCAATCCGGCATTTCTGTGCTTCCTTGGTTTCGCGCACTGGCGGCACCGCGATGAACCTGTTGACCGCGACTAGCGCGTTCCTTGCCTTGGCTGCGCACGTACTCATCGCCGCCTCGATTGCCACCAACTACTGGCTGGTCTACACACCCATCCCCGGCGTCACCACCAACGCGCCACTCAATCCCCTGTACAACGATACCGGTCTTAGCGACCGCTCTGTAAGATATCGCGTACATCATCTCGGCATCTGGGTCGCATGCCACGAAGAACTGGTACGTTTCTATCACTAAACTAACTCGTCGAACCCGTTCTCTAACATCTCGCCAAGGATTTTGGTGGAAAACAAAGTTGCGGTTTTATCGACCGCAAATGCACGTCGAAAGTGTGTTGGAAGAGAACCAACGAGGATGGCACGGGAGCGAAGAACGAGCTCACATGTAAGCGCAACCCGGTAGCCGCACTGACGGGGCGCTGCGCGGCGTTCCAAGCCACGCGCGGCATCGCCGTCATAGCCACGTTCACCTCGATACTGGCCGTGGTGCTGCTATTCGTCGCACTGTGCGTGATGTCGAGGCTGTTCGCGGCGGCCGGTGGCATCGTCGCACTTTTCACCGCCATTCTGGGCATGATTACGTTCGCGGTGTACCTCGGCGGCGTGGTGAACGCACAAAGCCTGACGTCAAAGGTGGGGAAACCCGGCTACTCCTACATCCTGCTCGTCACGTCGTGGGTGGTCGAGTTCGTGGCGGTCGCGCTCGCCTACCTCGGCGCTTTCGCCGCCAGTGTGTCGCACAGCGACGACTCGGCGGATTACGAAAGTAACTAAATTGAATTTTCGATTTCTTGCAACGCCGACATGCAAGAGGATGACGCCTACCATTACTATCACTCCCACCACTACCTGACCTGCGTTTACTAATGAACTTGAGGCGGCGGGGCGCACCTATTAATAAAGTGCTACGCTATCTATTATCTCAATTGTCTCGGTCGCACAATGCAATAACTGTATGCAATCATGGCGCTCGCATTCACAGCCCCCGCCACCACCGCAATCCCTGTGTATCGTGGCCAACGGGACGCCGCGCCCATGCTCGAGGCAGTCGCGCGTGTGTACAGCACAGTGGAGTATGCACACTCTCACCAGTCGGAAACACGGTGCTGTCTGTACAAGAACACGCTACCTGCCATGTTTACTGTCCCACCCGCGCTATAGCCTTCCACGCTAAGTCAGCGCACTACAGTGCCACAATCGGGTACAGTACTACCGGTTGAAGTCGGGCATCGGACGCGCCTTGAACGTCTTGAACTCGAGCTTCTCGCGCTCTTGCCGTCTCCTCTCTCTTTCCGCAATCTCCTTGAGCGCCTGCTCGTGTCGTGCCAGACTCAGCAAACGAAACGGCTGCTGTGTCGTCAACCCGGGCTGCGCGCCTATCGTAGCTCGTCTGGTTGGTATCGCTCTCTTTCCAGCACCTCGGTCTTCTTCACCGGAACTCGAGGTAATCGTGGATGTCGCCTTCTTTCGCCCACGCCCCGTCAGTTCATCCCCAACACTCATGCGGGAGAAAGGCTTCGCCAACTGTTCTTCCGCCTTACTGGCCGATGCTACGGTTTTCGCCGTCATTACTGCTTGCAACTTCGGCGACGTGTGAGTGACTTCGTCCATAACAGGAAATACTGGGGGCGGGCTCGGCGCAGTTTCAATCGCGACGGCTTCAACTGCCGGAGATGGCTCCGGTTCAGGTGTGGTCTCTGCTGCGGGTGGGATGTGCTCCATCGCCAGCAATTTCGGTTGCGGTGACAGTTCGGCAGGCGCGGTCTCCGGTACTAGGAACGACTCCGAATCTAGGGTTGGGACATCAGGCTCGTTTTCCACGGTGGGTGGTTCCGAATTAGGCGTTGTTTCAGTTGGCACGGTGGAGGGGGGCGTCGACATGTGCTCGCTTTTCGATTTCGGTGGCGGGGTAGTTTCCACTTGCAATTCCACCTGGGTCTGCAGCCTCCCTTCACGCGCAGCCTCCAGCGCTTCCCGCTCGGCCTCGGTCTTCTCGTTCAGTTCGTGAACGATTTCCTTCACACCCCTCAATTGCGGTTCCACCAGCACACCTACGTCCTGCTCGATGCCGCCGTTCTCACTAGTGGACTGCACCGGACTGGCGACAGCGTCCTCATCGGGCTTCATCTCGGTGTTTGGCGCTTCCTCTTCTACCTTCTCGATTGCGGGCAGATCGGCAACGGGGTGGGTGTCAGTAAGTGCGTTTTCCTCGGTTATAACAGCATTCGCGGACTCCATTGTGTGCGGGGGGGGGGGGAGGCATGACTATGAGATTTGCATCTGAGGCATCATAAATTATATGCGCATAGCAATTGCGCCGATTGGTGCGAAACAACAGCGGTCTTCTCACTGGACGGGATGAATGGCACAGCTGTCAAAGGGGCAACGAATCCCTTCTCGGCATCTGTCGCGCACCGCTTCGTCCGTTACCACGAATTCATTCATTACTCGGAAACATGCTATATGATTGGCTCTCGATGTAACCCAAATTTTGCAAAAATTTTGAATTTCTAATGCGTTACAATTTACCTCCAGAGTATAACTGTACATTAGGATTCGATCTCCTGCGCTCATTGAGATCCCTGGCAATGGCGTTCGTACACCCGTTGATCTCCAGCATTGCGAGCAGCCGCGGCACACGTGCCACCTCCGTGACGCGCCGGCGTGCGCTGCAGTTCGGAGGCGTCGCACTCGCGGCGCGCATCGTCCAGCGCTCGCATGCGGCGATGTCCGTCAAGGTCACGGACACGAAAGTCGGCGATGGCGCGGAAGTCGTTCCCAGCAAGCGTGTGAAGGTGCACTACACCCTAACCCTCAACGGATTCGAAGGCGAAGGTGGCTCCGTTGTGGATAGCTCGCGCTCTCGCGGCCGTCCGTTCACGTACCGTGCCGGCGTTGGCGAGGTCATCAAAGGGTGGGACGAAGGCGTGACAGGCATGAAGGTTGGTGGCAAACGCACCCTTGTGATCCCACCTGAGCTTGGCTACGGCGCGGCGGGCGCCGGGGGGGTAATTCCTGGGAATGCAACCTTGTACTTCGACATTGAACTCCTGGACGTGAAGTAAAGCCGTTGCACAAATCTAGAGACACACAGCGAAAGATCAAGTGGAACAGGCGCACGAGTTGAGCTGCGCGGAAGTTGTGTGAAATAAATGCCGACGCTAACGCATTATCGTTGCGCGCGTTCCTCTACACCCACGAACGTTGAAAGTAACGGTGTTATTGCATTGGGCAATGCGCGATGCGCGTACCAATTGTACCTCAGGATTCGTACAGATAGAGCCAACCAGCCAAGTGCTGGATTCCTATTCGCTAATTTATGACTCAATTGAAACACGCTTAGCATCGTCTTCCCCGTCACCCATCACGTTTCCGATGAACTGGGGTGCATTCGGAAATCCGGCGGCGACTTGCACTACGTTCGCCGCGCCCATCAACTTGAACTTCAGCGTCAAGCGGCCACGAAGCACCGCACGAACCGTGCCGCTATGCTCCATCGAAGAGAATCGTCAGAACCATCGCAAGTCGCTCACGGAGAAAGTGGAAGAGCGACTGCTAGAAGATGAGCAAGCGCCGCCCGCCCCCAAACCCAGCGTCCCACGCCCCCTTCCGCTTCAAAACGACCTGCTCAATTACCGCGCCAGAAATCTCGCGCGCCAGAAGGCGTCCCGGCCCACCGCCGCCGACATGTACCTTCGCGTTCTGCGCAATGACCGGTCGGATGGGCGCGCGTGGATTGGTCTCGCACGTCTGCGCGCGCGGGATGGGCGTAATGAGGCGGCTCGCGAAGCGTTCGCGGAAGGCGCGCGCTGTTGTGTTGGAAACGCCTACGTGCTACAGGCGTGGGGTGTGTTTGAACAACGTATCGGGAACACACGGCGCGCATTAGAGCTGTTTCAATCGGCCGTGGCGACTGACCCAAAGCACTGCGCTTCGTGGGTGGCGCTAGGCCTGTGGTATCAGCGATTCGCACGGAATTACACGCGTGCGTCGGAGTGTTTCGGGCGTGGTGCTGAGGCAGATAGTAAGAACTATTATTTGTGGCACGTTTGGGGGGTGTTGGAGCGAGAGCGTCGCAATTACGCGGCTGCTCGGCGCTGCTTTAAGAATGGGATTGAGGCGAACCCGAGGAATGGCGCGACGTATGTGGCGTACGGCGCGCTGGAAGCGAGTTTGGGTCGATTGGAGAATGCAGAAAAGTTGTACATGAAAGCGCATAAAGTGGCGCCCCGGAATGCGCATGCGTTCGTGTCGCACGCCAATGTCGCGGAGCGACTTGGACGCCGCGGGCACGCGCGTGTTTTACTGGAACGTGCCCGTGGATTACGTTCGAACGACCCGGCGCCTCTGCAAGCGCTTGCACTACTGGAATATCGTGCGGGCGACTTAAAGGCGGCGCGAAGTTGTTTTAGCGAAGCGGTGCAACTCAATGAGAAACACGCACCCACGTACTTGTCGTGGGGATGCATGGAACGGGATTTGAAAAATTACTCTCGCGCGCGCGAGCTGTTCCAACAGGCGGTGTGGGCGTCGCCAGGTGAACAGGCTGTTCGGGCGTGGCACGCATGGGCGTCGTTTGAATTCGCTCAGGGAAATATCGACTTGGCGCGGCGGTATGCGGGGCATGGGCTAGTGGTGAACAAACGGTCGACGGCGCTGCTAACGTTGTTGGGATTGATTTCAGCGAAGGAGGGCAGTTTCGAGCGTGCGAGGGAGTATATGGAGGCGGCGGTGAAGGTGAGCCCGCGTGAACGAAAGATTTGGCAGATGTACGAGCGAATCGAGAGTGAGTCGGGAGATGCGAGGAAGGCGGCGTCGGTGAAGGAAAGGTCGATTGCGGCGATGCGCTTCGACGGGGGAAGGCTGTCTGTGTCTGCGCCGCTGCCAGGCGATTTCAATTCGGTTGGCACGTGGGTGGGGTCCGATGATTTGCGCGGGCAGAAGGCGGAGACCGTGCGTGAGACAAGGTCAATAGAGCCGGGAAGATTCACAAAGACGGATGGGCCGTTTAGTTTCATGTGGAAGAGCTTAAAGAAGGAGGATACGCCGAAGAAGAAAGAGGGAGATAAGAAGAAGTCGTCTTGAATAACGCGTGTTTTGTAGTCGATTCTGTTTGTATTTCCGGTACAAGTTTAACATGGTGGTCGAGATTTTCTTTGCATCGTGCTTGGAAGCAACAGCGGTTATAATACAAAACGAATTTCAAGTTGACTTGGAACAAGTGCGAATGTCACTGTCGCCAGCTTGAGTAAAGAGTAAATTGACGTGGTGAAGAGCAGAAGATTATTACCTTGCTTTTGTCTGAATGCGCCATTCATTCTACAAACTTGGGAGATACCGTTTCATCTTCATGTTGACGTTCAGTTCGGAACAATGTTCCTATATATCCGAGTAGTAGAGGAAAGAACAGTGCGGCTGCCTGTGGTAACACTGTGAATAATATCTGCTGCACTTCTTGTTGCTCCGCTCTGGCGAATGCCAGTGATACGGCAGGTCCCGAGACTCCAAAAGCGACTGTTTCGAACACTCGTGCATGTTCACAATCGATACATCCGGTTGCCGACATATCAGAAACGCCCCATGCAGTAGCTGCTGTTAATCCACCACCGAGTGACGCCGTCAATGTCGCGGTCTGTGCAGGAGCCCCAAACTTGCGCGAAATGCCTCTACTGCCAACTGCGGCTACTATCGCAATGATCCCACCGGCAAGTGCCACCATCAGAGATAGATTCGCACGTAGTCGTGCGTGCTTCGCTAAAACGATGGATAAGAATCCAATGATGGCGATGCAACCCAACGCGACCCCGAGTGCAATAGTACGTAATGAATCGATTCTCACTCTTCCGCTTGAAACCTCTGAGTACAGTGCGAATGACAGCGACACGGCACCGCCGATGAATGCGAGCATACGTGCTGCATTCTTGACAAATTTTCTTTGCGCTGCAGCGACAGCTAGACACTGTTTGCAACGCCACCAAAGCAGGACCCCCTCGGTTATGTTGGATAACACCTCCGAGACGAGGATTAGCAGGGTGGCAATTCGCACGGCGAGTAAATGAGCTGGTGCACTTCCGGATGACCACATATTTATGGCGAGTAACACCGATAGGGCGGCGCCTAGCGCCGCTTCGAAGAAGAAAAGTACCACAGCTAGCGCGTTTCGAATGCGGAGATGTTTGCGCACGAGAAGCGTGACTGATTTCAGCACGGTAAATGCGAGTCTTGTACCGAACAAAGCGGCAGTTGGAATCGCCATTGTGTACGCACGCGTACGAGGGCGGAGAACGATATCTATGGGGGGTCAGTTGCCGCAGATGAATCTTTTGTTTCGTTTCGTGTATACACGAATCTGTTGCGTCACTCAATTGTGATGGAGGTAGTCGATATTTGACCCACTAGCGACGAAGATCCACGCAGGAAGAGTGTGACAATGGCTAGCGCAACAGTAATCGGCAGGCAACCCAAACCTCGACCGAATCAAGGGTAAGTGTTGAGAGTTATTCATCGTGGTATTTGGCTGATTGGGCGCCTGATCGTTTCTCATTGAACGGATCGTTTTCACTCGCTCGCTCGCTCGCTTACCTTTCGTCGAGGGGACGTTCTTGAGAACTATTTACTCCTCCATCACTAACCCTACGACCACCACCACTACGAATACTACCGAGTTCTATTCCCCGCAAGACATGATACTGTAGTTCTCATCACTTCTACAGTAGCTTTTGTTTCATACTTTTCTCGTTATTCCTCGCATTCTCAAGAATAGTACCATCACTACCACAATTTCTACTTAGACACGGTCCGTGAGCGAAAGAGAACGCTCACGGAGCTCATCCTTGAATGTGTTAATCTTCTTGATCGTTGTAATGTCTGTCGGGACTCTGGCCGAATGGCGGTTCCTCAGAATCTCACCAATCTTCCGGCACACCACCTGTTCCGCAACCACATTCAAGTCCTTATTGTTCTTGCCCCCACAAAACGCTCTCTCCGCACGAACCATTGCCGCCACCCCACCCATCAATGTGTGCAATTCCGTGTTATGCTTCACCCACGCCTTTGCTTGCTCAGCACTAATGCTCTTCTTCTTGTACATACGGCATAATGCTTCCATCTTCACGGTCCACGATTTCACGCACCCTTGCTCAACAGTCTCCGTTTTACTCCAGTCCCACGAGGGCAAGATCAACATCCCGTTCTTCCATGCCTCATAAACTTCCCATTGTTTCGTCTTCATCATCATTTTGCCTCGCTCCTGAATCGATTCCTTCATGTTCTTGTCCACCAATCCCTGCGTGTTCGCGGCGACGGAGTAGCCGAATTTGAGTAGCTCACGCATTTCGTCAATCATCTTGTCGATCTCAGAGTCGGGCGCATCATACTTTGGAACCACAACCGGTCCTCGTCCAGGGCGTTCAGAGAACTTGATCATTGTGTTCGAGGGTGTTCGACTTCTGTAGAAACAGGTTTTCACGAAATAGTGACCAGAGTTGAGCGAGAATGTGAGTTGATGATGATGATGAACTTTGGCGAGCACTGCCGAGGTATAAATGGGAAGTTGAATTAGTCTGATTCGGTGTGAATTGGCACACCTATGATAAAAGCGCCGACTCGCATTTTTAGGCACCATAACATCGCTCAAGATTGAAACACGGAATGAATCAGATGTTGTGAGCACAAAAGAAGGTTTCGGTAGAATCGAGACACGTTATTGATAGTTCAGGCACTCGGATCAAGGAGAATAAATACGGTTTACTTGAGATGGCACTTGAAGTGCGCACTGAGAGCTTGAAACTTGTTCCAAATTAAACTAGTGCTTAACGCACACAGCCTTATGTCCAGTTTCCTTGCATTTCAATCCGGTCTCGCATACCCAGTACGGATCAGAACAATCCATTCCAACGCCCTTCGGTTTAACACACTCCTTCAGACCTTTGGTACCTGCACAAACTAAGCCCTCCTTGCAAGCCGTGTTCTTTGCTTCACACCGATAGCTCAATCCCACTAGCTTATAGCACAATCCATAGTCTTTGTACGACTTGCAAGCAAGATTCTTGTCGCAGACACCGTAGTATCCGCCGCACTGCTCACCATGTGCAGCTAG
>JAAUYH010094735.1_pt1 | contig 18128 bp, 12 predicted proteins | sample 7278061 | NCBI WGS metagenome assembly JAAUYH01 (sample SAMN14350203, study PRJNA611818) | marine sediment metagenome | isolation source: surface marine sediment (0.6m) | place: French Polynesia: Moorea | collected 2018-08 | reverse complement strand
ATTGTGATATGCTCCATTGTTTCCACTCTTGGGTGCTTTAAAGGCCGAGATAGAGCGCTAGCTGCGCATGCTGACGTTTCGGTCCCAAGCAAAACCTTCCAACATTCTTCATTCTTCAGAACAATACTAACTATCTCCGATCGCACAGCGATGCTGTGTCTTCACATTTGTAGGCTGGCACTCCTGCGTACATGACCCCCGTTTACTGTTTCCGTCGTGGTATGAACCGGTCAGTTCGCACGGCCGCCGCCGCTGCGGCGATGCGAAATCGAATAGTACATAAATCTCCATTGTACTGTGCAGTTTCGAATCTCAGCGGTTTCATGTATGTGTATCCTTGCGCAATCAGTTGAGCAGAGCCGATTCGAACCGGCCGATAGGCTGGCTGCCGTTGAAGCGTGCCGCATCGGAAAATGTGAAATTGTTTGCAACATTTACCATTCATACTCATTGCTCTGCGTTGGCGAGACATCATTCCAGAATGGGCTACCTAACGCCGCTACGCTCGCAAGCTGGCGGCCTCGTCAAACTCACCCCATCCGCTGTCTATAAAACCCTTTACCAAGCTCTTCTATTCTCTCACATCGCTATCCAGCACCCGGACAACTAACCTACTCGAAAAGAAATCTGCCATCTCACTACTAGTGCACACTACTGCCGCTGAACGATGGCATCAACCACGTCAAACACCCAAGCACTCACTTGGAACCCGTACGCAAGTGCCGAGTTCGCCATCAATGCTCTATCGCAACACCCTCTCGCCGCCTCTCCCTCCCTGCCTCCGCATTCTTTGCGATCCATCGATTCTACCGCCGCCGCCCAATCTCGCGGTGTGTCCGATTCGATATCGCTAAACAATGATATCGGTATCGGTGCAAGAAATGCCCAAACAGAATCGTCCACTGCGATTCTCGAAACGGAATTGGTGACCCCTCAACGGACACCGAATTCTTCTTTGCCGCAGCAGAGTCAAGTTCACACCACACGCACTCAGCGATTGTGGTCAAGGCTGCGTTCTCGATTCATCGCCACTCCAAACGATGAATCTCTCCCTGCAAAGTCCCGATCTCCCGCACATACCACTGCTCCAGTGGCTACACCCGACGAATCTCACCCACCATACTTCTCGCAATCCGACCAACACATTCCGCATCCTCCTGCCCATATCAATGGCGATCCCGATCTCGACTGGAACTCGATCCGTGCAGATCACACCGTTTTGTACGATAATCCGTCCATCGCGTATCGCGCAGTCGACGGAATGTGGGACAATGCGAGTGTTGTGCTGCACTCCGCCCGCCTGCGAGCCAACACTCTCGACAGGCGTGCGTGCAACGCGTTTCGCCGCTTTTTCATGCCGTTTGTGCGCTTCGCCACCGCTTATGTTTCGCTCCACAACGGGCGGCGTCGAATCCGCACTTACGACCTCCCCGAAGCGAGCCGGTCCAAAAACCCCGCTATCAACGCATTGGCATGCTCCACACAAAGCTTCAACTCCCAATTGCGCGTACTGCCAATGAATCTCGATGCCACGGCGGTCGTAGAGTGCGCGGATGAGTTCCGCACCGCTCTGTTCACCGCACTTGCCGATGCCGACCCAAAACACGACCACCGCATCGTGGAGTACTTCTCCTCGCTGCACAAGGCGCCTACACTACTGATGATGCTGGCGTGTGGGGTGAGCAAAAAAGAGTCGATTCAACGCGAGTGGGTGGCTCGTGTACTGTTTCCCGAATCGACTCAATTCGATCGTGCGCTCTGCCTCCCGAAAAAGGCACGACTGCTCATGCGCACACAAAAGCGCGTTGCGCGGCAGTTCCAACGAGCTGCGCGAAACTGCACGGAGGAACAGGCGCAAGTACGCAGAATGCCTTCCTGGGACAGACTCGATCAAAACCATTATTCGATTCGGTCGTTGCGCGATCGTCCCACCGATTGGTCGTGGCATTGGGAGCTCTGATTAAGCTGCGTGTAGTGTGACGGAAGAAGGATAGTAACGAGATTATGAATACCGATCGTGCATAATCAAGTAGGTGTGGCAAGTATCACCACGCAACCTGCGACCACCTATCTAGATGTCATTCCCGAAGCAGTTCATCATACTCCAGTCGAGAAACGTGGACAGTGTGTAACACAGTAGCGGCCGAGTGCCAACGATAACTCAGTGAACTGTGAAAACTCTGAGACAAGTACGGCGCATTCTTTTCGAATAGATTTAATCTGGAAGCGATGCAAATCATGAATGTAGAATAAATATATCTAGCGAAATATATTCTTACTAAACTACACAAATTATTTGCTCAGCAGCTGCTCCATTCTAAATAATTCATTTTCATTGATGTTTCTCCTATTCTTACTTATTGCTTGTATTCAAGTGTATTCAATAATATTGAAACGCATTCAAGTAGTCAGAATGATTAAACAATACTGTAGCAGTACTTCACGCCAAGAGTCAAGTCATTTCATAAGGACCGCCAGAAATGTTGTTTCGAATGCGCTGTTGAGCATTTATATGATAGCAATTCTATGTGCCCAACAATTTGAAGTCATTGTTGGTCAGAAGTAGAGCTATAAGAGTGTCCTGTTGAAGGAATGAGCCAGTTCTACGAAAGTGTAAAGACTGTAACCACCGTGTAGGATTCGACACTCGGCAGAACTTAGAGATATAATCAATCCTTCGCCAGTGGCGAATGTGCTCAAAAAATATTCTTTCGAATAAAATGAGGATACGAAAAGGATAAATATTTACCATACTTATTCCGTATTTTCTATATTTTTATTCGCTTCGACTGAGGCATATTGGAACAAGTAGGTTATTTTACACGTATGATGCCAATCACACATAAATCGACCGTAACAGCCGCGCGCCCTATGACCATAGTATTTTGCTGAAACGCCACTCGCACACACACCCACAGATTTTAAGACGACGCGGATCAATTATAAATATTGCAGAGAGACTTTATTTCTGTTCGTGGTTGGAGGAGCGAGCTCTAGAACTAGAACCAACTCGTTTCCCGAGTTGGGAAATAAGTGGTTAGTTGGGAATCCCAACAAACCACTTATTGTAGAGGCGACAGACGTTCAAGTTTCCCTATTATTAACCCGTGTCTACGTCTTATTGCGCAGTACGTATTATCGCGCTCTGGTCTCTGGCTTTATTGTTCTCGTACGACGAGAGGAAGTGGCATTCCGGAAAGGGGAAAGCTTGGATCGCCATGCAGATGAACATAGTCAGAGAAGGAATCGGGATCAGAATGTAGTTCCAAACTTGTTTCGAACAAGCGAACTGCAGTAAAACACGAGAAGCTTAAAGTCTACGGATTTTCACCTACGATTTGAGATTGTATTTTAGAATGCTCGGTAGAAGGTTCTGCCGCAGTATTTGTCTTTTGAATGGCTAGAGAAAGACAATACTGAAGCTTTGTTTGATGCTCCATTGTAAGCCGTGTTGTCGTATTTGAGACAGTGCGTTTAGACAGGGACGCGTTGGTCCGTGCTACATAAGAAGTTAGTATCAGCGCTATTCACAATCTGCTTATTCGTTCTCTCAGACCGCTTCCGTATAAGCTAGGCATGCTATTGACGTAGAGGTATCAATACTCCGCCAAATCACCGTTTATTGCCATGTACTAACAATCGTTACCCAGGTTTCTTTCATCGCGATGCTAATGGTATCCGAAACATTACCAACAACTAAGACTGAGCGGAATGCCACCCAAACAAGGTGATGTCAACAATTCACTACTAGACACTTTTACATGATAGAACGTGCCAAATGTTATCTTACATACGACATGAAAAGTGATAAATGAAGAAATGAATTCGATTTTACGAGTTTTTCTCTTCTGCTTTCTTGTTCTCATCTGCGTCTGCGTCTACCTCTACATCTTTCTCGGTGTCCAGCTTGATTAGCAATGGCGAGTGGTCGCTACCCATAAACCCATTTCGCTCAGCACCATACCCGATAATGTCGACCTCGCTAATCCTTTCAGCAAGTTTCTTCGACGCAATACAGTGGTCAATACGCATGCCTCTTCCGCCGTGCATTCCCGTCGTAGTGCCGCGCCATGTGAAATCTTCTTTCTCTGGATATAATGTTCGATACACGTCTACGAGTGAACCCGCGTCAAGGATTTCCTGAAAACGTTCGCGTTCCGCATCCGTGCAACCAGGTTGGCCAACATTTTTCGGATCGAGCTTGGCCCCCTTCTCCACCTTGGTCGCATTTCTGTACACCGTCGGATGAGACAAATCGATGTCCGCAGGCGCGACGTTCAAATCCCCAACCCAAATCACTGGTTTCTCTGCACGACTCATGAACGACTTCACTTTCTCGTCCCATTTGCGACGCCGTTCAAAGTGACTATCGCCCCACCCATTGTTCGGTACATAGGTGTGCAATATCGAGAACTCGTCGAATTCCACGATGTTCACGCGCCCTTCCTTATCGTGCTCATCGCCCTCACCATCGAAATTGAAACGCACTGACTTCGGTTCCTTCAGTCGCTCGATGCGCAACAATATAGCGGTGCCGGCGTACTTTGTATCGGCCAGACTGAAGTACGCCTTGTACGGTGCGAACTCCTTCGTCCGTAAAAGCGCACGTACGCCGTTCGCATCTTCCGCCGCTTTCTTCCCATCGTCCTGCATGCGCCCACGATAAAATTTCGTGTGTGGCCCAGGCTTGCCGCGGGCGTTGTTGGCCGCGGCCATTCGCACCTCACTCAAAAACATCAGGTCAGGTTCATGTTTCGCGAGGAACGCTTGTATCTCCTTGCCATCCTGGCTTCGAACGCGCGCCGTCAACCCGTTGCAATTCCACGCCTAAGTCCAGGGTCAGTAAATTCATAATTCGCCACCATGCGCAGCGTATGCGAACGTACAACGATAGAACGCGGACTTTCAGTGCCCCACTGCAACGCAAGTTTGGTACGTTTGGCGGAACTCCCATTCGCATCCGCACCACCGCGGCGTTTCAAGAATCGGTCCATGGCGGCCGACACCTCAACCGGATCAGGATCAACACGTAAGGTGGCGGGAAAACGAAACGGAATTGATCCTTTTCGAATTCGGTTGTGCCTTGTTGCCTTTCCATCGCTTTGATTTGATCTGGAAATCTGGGAGTGCGTCCAACACACCGCAGCACAGCCGGAACCCTGTAATGGCGTGGCCCAGTGCTACGCTCTTCAAGCTTGTGCTGGCGTGGTGCTTTATTCATGCCACAAGCCACCGCATATTTTCAATCGCCAAATGGCGCTGTTCACCACCGAAGGGACGGACGGCAACGGCCCCATGCACCGGCTTCGCACGGTTCGACTTGAACGTCACTGAGACGAAGAAAAAGAATCTGAAGCTGCTTTTTGGGAAGGTGCATTTCATTGGCGAGGTCGGGCGGGTGGTTTCATCAACTCATGCCGTTGTAGGGACGTTGGATGTGAACACCATGTATCTCAATATCGGAGCGTGGCACAGTTTGACGACGGAAAGACTGGCCGATATAATCGCATTGTCTGAAAACAAGTTCGGCGTAGAACAGTTCTACTTAAATGCACGTGGAAAGTTATGTCACGGCAAGACGATGCTGAGAGAGGTTGGTGTTTTCGATGTTCCCAGGTTCTCGGACGTAATTAGCCACATAACTGATATTCCTTTTGGCAAGATGCAAGCAAGACTCAACATAACGTCGAATCCATCCTTCTGCCATGCAAGTGCTATTCACCTCGAGAAAGTTCAGGAGCCATTGAAATATTCTGTTCTTTTCACGCTGGTCTACGTGGCGCAGTTTGTGGTTCTCGTGCTGCAGATTTACGCGACGCACACTGGAGAAAAGGGACTCGCAATCCCGCTCTTCTCCGTGGCGCTGCTGCTCGTGTATATTCAGAGTCTGACGGTGTACTATTCGACATTCCGCGTCGCCACCTCCGCCGCGACGAGCGCCTGCGAAGCCGCGTGCATCGTCTGGCTAGCTCAACTGCTGACCGCGCGTGGCTACCTGACGGGCAGGAACGGGGTGTTGGTGGGCATGCTCGTGGTGGCGGCGATAGTTTTCGGGTCTTTCGTGTTAGCCGTGATCGATCCTTTCTTGCTACGAGGCGGCTATCTCGTGGTGTTGCTGGAGTGTTCATTTTTCATGCCGCAAATTGTGAAGAACCAAACTGAGGGTGAATGGGGCGCGCTACTCCCGAGCTTCATCGTCGTGACTGCACTAGCGACAGTTACTCTTCCTCTTTATCTGTATGCGCGCTCTAGCCCATTCCTGGCGGCGTTTATCACGCTGTACGTGGCTGCGCAGGCCGGCTACCTTCTGTGGGGTGGCATTTGGAAGTCGCGACGAACTTCACAATACAGTGAGATTACAGCTGACGAATAAGTAGTAAAGCATGTCCGATAGTTAGTAGCGGTTATCCGAATACCATTATGTTCATTATACTCGCTTGTTCATGAGTATTTGCTTTTCGTGTCCGTACTCGGTGAATGTCGACACAATTTCCGACGTGGACAGTACATTTCGTGACCGTTGTCTACGAAATCGTAAGCAACAGTTGTAGGAAATGAGCGACACGAGATACGTTAACAAAAGTGCTTCGAAAGCTCGCCGTCAGCAACTGTGCTCGGTTGCACGAAGCAGCCACACAACAGTTTGGCGTTAGAATGAGCATCGCCAGTCTCGCGGCGAATGAGGGGCGGGCTACTAGTGTGCAGTTGGAACTGAAAGCCGGAGGATCTCCGCGACGTTTGGGACATCGCGAATCAGCAGTGGCATTGTTGACAACAAAGCTGCGTAATCTGAGATATTTCTACCGTATTTGAAATCCGGATGCGATTACAGCCAGCCTGGAATCTCACACCTGAGGGGGACACGCCATGAAGTACGGTGCCGCACTCACTGCGCTTGCGCTCGCGTTGTGCGCCCTGCGCTGCGCGGGGGAGAAGACGGCGTTCTTCTGGGGCACGTGGCGGTGCACGGGGCGCACGCTGACGCCGTTCCGCGGGAAGCTGACCTCGTGCGCGGGCAAGGCGCTGTTCCGCGTGACGCTGAAGCGGCATGCCGTGCGCAAGCACGAGCGCCTGGTGTACGGCGTGCTCATCCTGCACGACACGCTCTCGGCGCGCAGGTTCGTGCTGCTCCGCATCGTGGGCAAGCTGTCCACCCGCACGCGCCGCGCCGCGCTCACCAGCTGGCCCGGCAAGCTCCGCAAGATAGGCCCGTTCGACGCCGTCCGCACTGACCGCGAGGTCGTCAAGTACATGCACGCCATGCAGACCAACGCCACGATGCGCCACGACGTGGGCATCGCCTGTGACACCAGGATGGCGGTGGCGTCGAAGGTGGGTGCCGCTGGCGACGCAGTAGTCAAGTTGACCTCGCCTGAGTGTGCCACCTCGCTGCAAATAGACGTCTCATCGTCTCGAGCGGCGAGGAAGCGCCGTCGCGCCGGGTTCTGGTACACTGCGGTCATCACGCTGGCGTACATCGCTCAGTTCGTGTTCATTGTGCGTGAGATTAAGGCGATGAACACACGTGGGAAGACACTGTCCATCTCGCTGTCCGGCATCGCCCTGTTCTTCGCCTACCTGCTCGCGTTGACCGTGTTCCATTCGAGACGATCCCTCATCGGCGCGTTAGTCATGTTCGCCTGCGCCTGCGCCTGCGCGGTGTGGGTGCTGCAGCTGATGGACGCGCGGCGCAACCCGGAGCGGCCCAACTCGGTGCTGGAGTCGGCCGCCATCGTGGTGGGGCTGCTGCTGCTGTTCATCGCGTTCTACTTCGTCGTGCGCATCTTCGCGCAGGCCAGCTTCTACCTCGCCGCACTCGTGTACTTCTGCTTCTTCATCCCGCAGATCATCAAGTCGCACAAGGACGACGACTGGGACACCCTGCAGCTCGAGTACCTCATCGTCACCGCCGTCGCGACCGTGTTGTTCCCCTTCCACATCTTCCTGGCCCCCGGCAACTTCCTGGGCATGCGCACTCGCCCCGTGCTGGCCGTGCTCATCGCGCTGTACGTCTGGGGACAGGCGGGCTATCTAGTGTGGAAGAATTGTGAGGTTACTCGTCCTAGAGACTATACTGCGATTGCAGGTGACGATCAGTGATGTGGGGGAGTGTAATGGGTTGTTAGACTGTGTAGTTATACGTGCTGTTGTTGTTGTTGTTCCGTAATCGATGTGTCCGCTAGGCATTGTAGTACTGGTAATCGAGGCTGCAATGTTCTTGGCGTCGACCTGCACGCTAGGCCAATTCTTGGATAGGTGATGTTGGCTGGCGATTTAGAAAACCCTGTAAATTGCCGTTGCTTTGAGTGGTCCTTCGATCTCCACACCCTACGCAATGAGAATAATGCTCTGTGGAATCCACAACAGTGAGCTGTTCTGTGCTTGTTCGTTAGGGTGCGCAGTGTATTGTGGAATCGTCGACTCATGCCCTGCGTAACCACCTACTGACCTCGTGCTGAGATAACCAGTTCTCGACATACCGTACTTAAGTGTGTTTGCCAGGGGTTAACGAACAACCCGTTCGACGAATGGCAGGGGCAGGGCAATTGAAAACGCTGTGCGCCTTCGTGCTCGCCCTTTTCACTTTGACCACCTCTTTCAATGTCTCAACAACGACCCACCTGTACGAGGGCGAATGGTGGTGTGAGGCACGCCCAAGTATATTACCGTTCGGTCGCGAGAAATGTGGGGGCACCGCCGAACTCGTGGTGTCGATGAGTCGATATTACGAGAATGACATATTGGCGTATATGAACGGGTCACTATATCTCAAGGATACGAAAGAAGAGGTGGTCATCGAAGTGTACGGGTCATATGATGTGAAAAAGAAGCAGGCGACCATGTGGACAGATATCCCTAGTATCAACTTGGACCAGTTGTGGCACATGCAGACGACTGTCCGGCAGCATTCGAATGCGTACAAGTTCATCCAGAAAACTCGGAACAGGTACGGGAATGCCAGCTGCTATCTGCCGATGGAACGGTCCGGGCCGGAACCAATTGTCGCAGTACTCAGGGCACACCAGGCGTGGGAAACGCTACGACTACGTGTTGAAAAATTCCCCGACATAAGCAAGAGTCGAGAACGCTATGGCAATTTTGTTGCAATCGTCTACCTTGTTCAACTCATACTTGTGATTTACCAGATGACGGCGGTGAAAACTGCCGAACAATCGTTGCGCATTTCACTCATTTCGATAGCGCTGCTCGGTTATTATACACTCGAATTGGCGATGAACAGACAGATGATGTTCCCTAAGGTGGTTATGTACGTCTGTTCCGCCGCATATCTCATCTTGATAATTCAGTTGATGAGGTTGAGGCGACCAGCCAATGCATCGCTATCCGAAACATCTATCAAGTTCGCCAAGGTTATTGCTGCGCTGGTTGTCGGGTTTGTCGTGTTTTATTACGCTATTCAGAGCTTCCTTTCCGTCAGCAACTACCTCAATGCACTCGTTCAGTTTTCATTCTTCCTGCCGCAGATATACCGAGATCAAACCGAAGGCTCCTGGAATGCAGCGCTACGTCCGAGTTTCATTGTTGTCACCGCGCTCACCACCGTCTCCGTTCCAATATATTTCTTTTTCAATGCCTACGATATACTCATGATTCCGCCAAACCCGGCCTATGCCGTTGTTTGCACGATTTACGTCTTCGCACAGGCTGCTTATCTAGTCTGGAGACATGTTCGTGCCAAGCGAAACTCCGGGTATACGGAGATACCGAGCAGTGTGTAATGTTGTGTATTGTATGTTATCATGCCTATGAACGAGCACCGTATGAATGAGTGTACTGTACTCCGTACTGAATTATTCTGCTGTAGTTTAACGACGAAGAATATGTTTTCTTTCTTGTAAGCAACATGAAACTGAGCCACGTGCCAACCGCTTAGACAGAGCAAAACATAGACTCATTCTCACCGTGAACCGAATCGATGTGCACTCCTGTGATTTTGACTCAGCACTGTAGAAGGCATCACCTGCGCAACTGCACTCATATTTCGGATCGACTGCCATCCAGCACAAACACCGCACTCGTTCTGTTCATACCTCCACTCAACACCTTCCACCGCCATGATTCTGATCCACATCTAGAGCTTGTAGGCGGGAGTGTGCATGACGGTGCCCATCCCCACCAGCGCAATCTGCAGTCGAACCGACCGAAACCATGCGATCATGCACCTTACAATAACGCAGCACGTTGGTCGCATTGTAGCAGTTCGTGCCCACGACTCTTTTGCATCTCAAGTAGGCAATGCTTTACACCTTCTACGTCCTTCCAACCGATTACCCTTCAGTGACCTGAGCGGAGGTGCTACATGTTAACAGTTCAGTAATTCCGATGCTCGGGTTTTCCTGAATTTGTCGAGTTATCGCTTACCACACACGATCACGCTTTACCAATTTGCCATCCCCACAATGCCCCATTGCCGAGCTAATGCGATTCGGCCTTTCTCTGATCTGTGCCGTAGCGGATACCCAGGTTGAATCACGAAAGCGGCACACGGATAGGTTGCGCTTAAACGCTCTACATTTGCGCATCGATACACGATTAAAGGTCAGAGTAATATTTATTCACCGATTGCGGCGCGCGAACGAAAAAGCCTGAACCGCGTGCGAGCGCGGTGCGCGCCGACATGATGACTTTGATGGGGCCTGACAGCAGCGGGGTGAGTCTTGGGGCCAGAAGTGACCAAGTCGCCGTAATTGGGCTCACTGTTTTGGCTTTCACTTCGTTCTCTTCGGCTCTTCCACAGCGTGATTCGGCGCCGTTCCGGGGCCACGGATAGCACGACGCGCGCGTCCGAGCTGCTCATGCTGGAAGTTGGCAAGGTGGGTGGCGTCACGTGGTGATGATGGTGGTGGTGGTGCGAGTGTTGCAACGCCACAACACCATCACTATCACTTCGACGCGGGGTGCCATCCACATCGCCAACCGCGTCAAGGCGCGCCGCTCGGTCACGACTCGCGGAAATGCGCGAGCTCGTTCGGCTCCTCGGCCGTCGCGACTGCAGCGGGCGATCCCTTCGCAGTCTCGCCCACAGGCTGCCCATGTCGGGCTCCGCCAACGTATCTTCCGTGGCCACCGTGAAATTACCGACATCGCCCACGAGCCCAGAATTGGATGCCCCCGAGTTTTCGCTGTTCTCCGCCACCGCCACCTTGGCCAGCTTGCTCACCACTTTCACGCCACTGACCGCGCTTTGCCAGCGTTTCCGCGTGTTGAAACTCTTGATATTTTGTTGTGCGACTTGCAGCACGTTTCTCGATGCCGCCTGACAATTGTTCACCAGCCACTCGTGTTCCAACGCTTGCTGCGCCGTCATCCGGTTGCTCCGGTCCTTGTCCAGTAAATTCCCGAGGAAATCCTTCCCTTCTTCCGATATCAGCGCCCATTGCGGTCCCTCGAATGACACCGGTTTGTACTTGATTTTCTTCACCAATTGCACCATGTCATGGTCATGAAATGGCGGATACCCAACTAGCATAATGTACACGATCACTCCCAGTGACCACAAGTCCGCTTCTGCACCATACGGCTGCCGGAATAAAACCTCCGGTGCAATATACAGCGGCGTACCACACATTGTTCTACAGACCGCTTCGGGATCCTCCGAATAATGCGCTATACCGAAGTCGGTCAACTTCAATTCCGCATCGCCCACTCGTCCTTCCGGTTTCAGGAACACAAAGTTCTCCGGCTTCACATCGCGATGCGTGAGGTTCAGGCGATGACAGAAACACAACGCCGCCAGCATCGACACCACGAGATTCGCCGCGTCGTGTTCGGTGTACTGGCCTCGTGCAGCGATCGCCGAGAATAGTTCGCCACCCTTCAGCAGCTCCATAACGAGGTAAACGTTTCGGTCATCTTCAGAAACTTCAAACAGTTTCACTATGTTTTCGTGCCCGCCCACCATTTCAAGCAGACGGTACGAGAATACTTCTCTTTCAACCATGCGTCGGTTGAACGGTTCCGTTCGCTTCACAATCACTTTGATTGCACATACTCGCGGTATGTCAACATTCCCTTTGTATCGCTCATGATTTTTTCGCTCGGCGCGATACACCGTCGAGAACCCGCCTTCCCCGATAGTCTCACGGAACTTCCATCTCTCCTCGACGTTGCCATCGACGAAAAGTTCGCCACCCGCGATTTTGATCTGACTTTCGCTGGCTGGTGGCGCGTCCCCAGTTCGGTTATAAATTTTGTCGTAATCGGCGCGTAACCTTGCTCTTCCCGTACTTCCTCTCGATTGATAGCTTGCGCCTCTCTCCAAGTTTGTGGCTGTACTATTATCTCTCGAACGGAACGAGTCGATGGGCAGGTCCAAACCAGATGGTACATGGGGCATGGGAGATTCAGGCGACCCCACAGATGATTTCCACGACGGAATACGAATGCCCAGATTGGGCGGTGGCGGTATCTGCGCGGTCGACGGTGGAATAAGCTTCTGAGGGAGTAGAAGTGATGGAGTGGCACCCGTAGAACTCATTTGCTGACTGGGTCGTCCATACGACATAGGTTCTGAGTTCGGATGCGGGTTTGACAATGGATCGACATCCATTGGTGACCCCATGGGTTCGCTCGCGGGCGATAAAACGTTATAATTTTCAATACGAAGGAAAGGAAGCCCAACGCTCGTGTCATCGTCTGGGACATCGGCAACCACTTTCTGCGCGTACTTGATGACTCGCGATGGGCCGGGGATATCCGACTGTGGGCTAGGAGGCTGCATCTCCATCGGCTCCGCATCGTATTTCGTGCCAGCCGATGGCACTGGGGTATGAATACTTTGTTTCCTCATGAAATGGGTAGAGGAACGTTCATCGTGCGGAGCCTGTGTAGAAGCAGAGGTCGCAGGAATGGGCGGCAAACCTGGCGGTACTCGCGCACTCACTTCCTCCTCATCATCGTCGAACGAAAAGTTGAGCTTCAAATGAGCGAGGCCGTTCACAAGGGGCGATACCGCGTTGCGGTCCGGATGTGCGTTCGGTGTCGAGGATTGCATCTGTGGCGTCGAAGGGTTCGGCGCGTTTTGAGCCGACGCAGCGGATGCTTCAAGACCGACAGTACTTCCGTTGGCAGAGATATCGCCAGTTAGTCTCGAAATGTTATGAATTGGCCACGACGCAGTTGGTTTGCTTTGAATTAAAGATGCGGCGGAAATCGATACCGCAGAATGGTGGTCTCCTGATCTTTGCAGAGGTGGATTTGTCGGCGGCAAGGATGAGGGTGCAGATTTGTGCTCGGCCGACTTTGGCTGCGTTGTGCGCGTTGCAGACTCGTAATCACATGCTCTCGGCGGGGTCGACGCAACAGAGGCGGGCTTCATAATAGTGTCGCGCGGTTCCGCGAGCAGTGCCTCAATCTGTTTCGCTCGTCGCGCCACGGAACCTAGCGCGATGGCTTGCGGTGGGGAAGCGGATGATTGCGGCTTTTGCAACTTGTGCACGGATGGGACAGCTGGCCACGGCATTGGACCACTCGCAGGTTGTTGTTGGATTCCATCGGCAAATGCATCGAGCCTAGACGCGACCCATTCCAAAGTTGCCTGCTGGTTCGTCGCACGCGTCGGGGGTGTGGGTCCAGGTGACAATGCATGGGCAACGGCAACAAGTCGATTGAGCGCATCGCGCGCTTGTGTTCGCGAACCGCGTAGCCGGGCGCCACCACGAAGCGGTGGGGGGTGAGGCAATGTCCTGCCTGGCAAAGGAGCGCGTTTCGAAGATAAGTCGCGCTGCCGCCATACATTGCGAGCAGACAGTTCGGGCGGCGGTGGGGTGGCGGTGGAAGCACCGAATGAAGCGAAAGGTTTTGCTTGCGCATTCGTCACGTTTCGCGCGGGCTGTGGCGGCGGTGGCGGTGGTGGCGGCGCTGGCGTTGCGGCTGGCACAGGAATGTGATTGCGAAGTGGTGGTGGTGGCGGCGGTGGTGGCGGTGGTGGCGGTGGTGGTGGTGGTGGTGCAAGCGACATGACTCGAAAAGGTAAGCGAGAGCTCGGCCGAACTCAGTCAGTCAGTCACCCGGAGTACAAACGAACGAGGTACTGTAGAGGTGACGTGCTTGAGCGGGTACTGTATCCATGTGTGTATACCACAAGCGAGTACACATAGATTGGCGCAACGTAGAATGTCAAACGCCTGTAGTGTACACGTGGCAGCCGTTTTCATACAACGTGCGTATACACTGTCGCCGACGTGTGCCATCCAGCAACGCATTGTACGGTCAAAGCACTGCCGCTCTCAACCTGTTTCGAGCTTTCGACATTGCTACAATATTTTATTCAGTCTGCTAACCGTCGGACTTGTGCACTTTACTTGTACGGTACACAGCTCTACTCCGGGTCTTCCTGCGTTGTTCCCGACCAAGCAAAACTCGTTAGTCTTTCGATTATTACGATCCTCTTGTCGCTTATTATACTGTATATACTTAACCAATCATCTTTCGATGTATGTCCCGAATCTCGCCAATCATTTCTTAGATGCGCGACTGGAATTCGGCGATATATTCTCCTCACTTATTAGCATTCTCTCTTGATTACATCTCAACATATTTCGATAGAATTCCCTTTCAATACTTGAGAGGGAACAGGTATTAATACCTTGAACATTTCTCAAAAAACAAGTTCATTCACTTTTATTTCCGTAAATACTAATCAAATTTAAGAACGAAATTGATTATCAAACGACATGCTTTATACGAATAGCTGACGATCAATTAAAAAAGTGAATTCGCTTCAATTGGAATTGAAAATTCAAATTAACAAGTCGTTTTGTCCCTCGTTTTATCAAAACATTGGTCTGATAATACGGACGGCTAAGACTTTTTTAGTTTCAGTTTTAAATACTACAAAATCGTTTTCGCTAGATAGTATGTACAATTGTGAAAGCCACTTTTATAGGCTTTGTTGATTTAAACTCCTCTTAGGAACAAAAGCGTGTTATTGTCCAGTGTGCTAACCTCGAACATCAGATAGGTTAAAATCTAGATTCTTCTTATTTGAATTTTACTGCAATCTGTCTATCTAATATATTGTCGACGTATAGACTGTTATTCTCTTGTCTTTATTGATGTGATCTCTAATTAAAATGTTAGTGAGTCTAATTCGTGTCGGAATATATTTTCGAGCTCATTTTCTCATAAAAATGGCGACAAATAGAAGCATCTCACGAAAATGAATATACATAAATCGAGAGCAAGTATATTTAGAGTAAAATTTTCACGTCAACTGGAAACGTGGTCGAAAATACACTGCAAATTTCAGGTTGACTCGCAGTTATGGTTTACTTTTTTGTTGAAAAAGTAGAGTACCAGAGATTACAGTTCACACAGAAAATATTGCACCTCGATCTGCAACAAGTTTTGCAACTTAGCCCGAGTTCTCGCGAATCTCATAAGTGTTTTAAGCAATTATTCATATAATTGATACAGTCTACTTTTACTGACTCAGAAAATTTTTAAAAATTTCAGTCTAACGAATCCTTGAAAAATTTTATTACAGCCTGAGCCATAAAAGTTCCAACATTTGTAGCCTCGGCAAAAATCAAAAATACTGCCGCTGACTTCAAAGTTTCTTCGGCGATGATTGAAATGATGTTTTATTGTTATGGGTACGCGACGCTTTATTATAACATTGGTTTAAATTTAGGATAATTTTTCTTTGAATTTTGTACATGTCGACAATGCTTTATATGAATGTTGATATTTTGACTGTTCTCGCCATGGCGAAATAGGGATTTTCTTCCAAATCTCGAGTCACCCCAATTCGGTGTACTGACATACGCACCTTTTATTTACCGAAAATTGTAGCGCTCAGTACCGGATGAACGCTCTAGAGTTCGGTGCTGAAACATCGCACATAGTTGCAAGCAATAGGACACTTTCCAGATATTGGCAGCGTGGCGCTCTGTCATAGTGGGCTCGAGAAGCCATTTCGCCTCTCCGAGCCAGGGGAATGGTTCTTAAATCTATGGCTTTAACTGTTGCCGTTGAATTTTATAGTTTTTATAAGAAAAAGAGTATGTATAATCTCAGTTTTGGGGTAGCGTCCTTATCAGGATGATTTTCTCGCAAGCGTTAATCGAAGATTCCAGATATTTTTCGTGTAAGCTATGTGTACGATGAGTAAGGAAGTCAACAATCTCAACAACAGTAAGACTCTAATTGCACTTTTTGTGGACGCTTGTCTTGCAAAGGCAATGGAGAGTGCATCCTTCGATTTACAGTTTGTATTCTCAGTTGAACGCGGCATCAATTGATTCATTATTATTAAAATCCTTGAGTACTGTACCCTAAACTATTCTAGACAGTGCTGATATCTATATAAATAAAGCGTTGATCGATTTTTATTGATTGTATTTTGAAACGCCAGTCAGAATAAAATCTATTTCACGAGGTAACACCTTCCTGATAAGATTACTTGCTTTACTGAAGCTGAACTGTCACCAGCATTTTCGAATTCATTCATAGTGCTCGAATGTGGATAACGGAAAACTACAGCTGAATCTATCGGATATTTCGATAAGTTCAGTTGTATTAGATCGAGAACCAGTTCTAATTATCGCACTTCATCAAGTTGATGTCGAAGTAATGGCGGCCTTGTTAATGAGGACAAATGCTATGTTTGGCCCGGAATTAACATCGATCTAGACCTCGCGCACCGTTTTAGTAGAGTGCGAATTCGGAGAATACGCCGCATCGAACGTTGACTGGCCCTAACAGAAGAATACTCGGATGTATGTGCCACCGTTGTGACATCTAATAAACTAGATGTGCCGTCCTCGGCAATACTATTTACGACCTGCACGAGTATGGCTCTACGGTGCGTGCGCGGAGCGTGAACGCCCTTCTTTGGCTCTGCCACGTAGAGAATCTCGCGGAGTTGTTCGCGCTACGCACGGTGTGTCAGCATTGAACGATGTAACTACTGACGATGACGATGAAACACAATCCAATGCTTCCGAACAAGACACATTTGACGGTGGTTTAGAATTCCTGTTGCATTTCGCTAGAGGTGGCGGTACCGCAGTACTCGCAAATCTCGCGGCAGCTTGTGATGCTGCTCACGTAGCTGCACATCGTGCTCCCACTGCTTCCGCGAGAAGCGGGGCATTATTGCGAAAAGCGGGTGATGCACGCGCATCGGCTCCCGATCTTGCAAAAGCTGCCACTCAATTGGGAGTACCCGCTGCTATTCGACTCATGGCAGCTCGAGCTGCTCGTGGCTGCGCTAGAGTGCATGATTTCGCAGTACGAACATGTGTGGGCAAATCTGATGCGAAGAAATTGCTACGAAGGGCAGAAAAAGCAGCTATGGGAGCTGTATCTGAAATACGAGCCATTGGGACTGTTGTACGACAAGAAGTTTCTCGTGATGTACGGCGAAGACTACGGAGAGCGGAAAAAGCTGGTGTCGATCGGGTTCTTGAAAGTCTTGCACTTGCAGTCGGGATTCTTCATATTGCTATGGCTGGTACCAGTCAACAAACTCAAAGAGAAGTCGTCGACATTCGCAGGTCAGCTAGTGCTAGGCAAAATCGGTCAAGAGGGCGAGTCGCAAACCCTTTCGCAGCGTTTTGGGGCTAAACACTGAAACAAACAAACTGGAAATCGAAGCTAGCCTTCACGAAATTTGTTTCATGTCCTTCAAAACCATAAAGCAAAGACTGCCCGATAATATTCCTGCCTGAGCTCAGAGTAGAATCTGCTATGAAGCAAAGTACAAGAATTTGAGAAAAGATCTTATTTTTATCCTGATTTCATACTTACGGAACATGGAAGGAGCATCAAAGGTGTGAAATGAAGCTCTGTTAAATAATTTAGCGAGTTCATTGTAAATAAAAACTGTTTTTCGAGTACTTCGTCCCAACCAAAAGTAATGGCTTGCTTTCTACTCCTGATGACGTGTCGGGTCCGAGGAAATTAGATGTCAGGGCAATAAATTCGAAGCATTCAACTTCATTTCAAAGAAACTGTTCAACATCTACGGATGCTTCTGATTGTATCGAAATCATTTATTTCTAAGCTCAACCGAAATTTCATAAAGCTAGGTACGTCTTCAGAGGTAGATTTCTACACTAATATGCAAAATTATCTCGGAATTGATTGTTTTAAAAAATAAT
>JAAUYH010041989.1_pt1 | contig 18132 bp, 14 predicted proteins | sample 7278061 | NCBI WGS metagenome assembly JAAUYH01 (sample SAMN14350203, study PRJNA611818) | marine sediment metagenome | isolation source: surface marine sediment (0.6m) | place: French Polynesia: Moorea | collected 2018-08 | reverse complement strand
CGATGGTCTTGCGGGTGTTCAGGCGACCGGTCAGAAACAGGCGCCCGATGCCGATGACCGCCTGGTAGCCGATGTGCCAGACCGTCTTCGTCTTGCCCACGGGATCGAGGAAGTGGATGTGCGTGCCTGGCAGGCCCGCGGGATGAGGTCCCTCGAATTCGGCGTGCCGGAAGCGCTCGTTTTCAGGTACCGGAATGCCCGAATCCGGCGCGGTCACGACGTAGGTCGCGCCTTCCGTCAGTCTCGAGACGACCTTGGCGCCCGCAACGAAGGCCTCCTCGTCCTCGCCGATGATCAGCCTCGGGTCGGGCGCGAGCGGGCGCGTGTCTATGGCGGTGACGAATATCGAATTCGGCACGGCGTCGTGCTGAGGAATGCGACCGAACGGGCGCGTCCGGAACTGGTTCCACTGACCCGATGCCAGCATGATGCGCCGGGCCTCGTCGGCGTCGAGCGTGTCGAGCTTCGATGCGTCGAACGACGGAAACGTCTCCTCTTCGGAGCCGTCGAGATTGACGACAACCGAATGCAGTATGCGGCGCTCACCGCGATGAACTGCCGATACGACGCCGGCACCCGGCGACGTGAACGGCACCTTTTTGTTGCGCTTGTCGAAAAAGAGCGGCTGACCCAGTTTTACGCGTTCACCGGGCTCGACCAGCATGGACGGCCTGAGCCCGGGGACGTCGTAACCCAGCACGCCGACGCTCGATACCCGCCGTGCATCCTCGATCTCCTGGACAGGCTCCCCGGAAATCGGAATGTCGAGGCCTTTCTTTATCTTGATTCGCATTTCTTCAGGTCGCTCCCCACCAGTGGAGGTACAACGCGCAGCCGACCAGCCACAATGAACCGATCAGGTGTATGGCAAGCGTGCTCTCGATCGCTTTCGTCATGGCTTGCCGGTCCTCGACGCCATTCTGGATCGCGCCGCTGGCTTTGATCGCAAGCAGCAGCAGCAACACGGGACCAACTGGAGCTGCAAGCGGCAGGACGCCGCGAAAGGTCAGCCAGCCTGTTACTGCAGCCGCGCCTATGTGCAGTGACAGGTAAATCAATGCCGTAGCCGCCAGCCCGAAGCGTACCGGCAGCGTGCGCTTGCCGGCCCCTCCGTCCGCAGCGATATCGGGAACTTCGTTGATCAGCACGATGGCGGCGACCCAGGCGCTGATCGGCAACGAGACCAGCAGCAGGGTGACGTCCAGCGGCGCACCCTGCAGCCACGCTGCACCGGTGACCGGAATGATGCCGAACGCGATCCCGATCGAGCCCTCGCCGACCCCGAGTGAGCTCAATCTGGCCGGGCCCAGGGAGTAGAGGACGGCCAACGCCATTCCGGCCAGGCCGAAGTACAGTACGATCGGTCCTTTCAGGTAGATGAGCACGAGGCCGGCAACGGCCGCGACGGTGAGCTGGCTGATGCCCAGCATTGCCATTTGCCGCGAAGTCATAATGCCCGTCTGGATGAAGCGGGATCCGCCGGTGTAGGGGTAGACGCGATCGACGTTCTGTGGATCCGTGCCGCTGTCGTCGTCACCGACGTCGTTCAGGACGTTGCTCGCGGCGTGCACGCAGACCGTGGCGAACAGGGCCAGCACGAAGACGAGCACGTCGAAGCCGCCACTGATCTGGACGCCCCAGGCCGTGCCGAAGAGGACCGGCAGGATGGATGCGGTGAAGAACTTGGGGCGGGACGCATGCAGCATGCGCCTGGCCGCGCTGCCAAACGAATCCCCACTGAAATCCTCAGGCAAAGGATTTGCCCGATTATTGGTTGCTGTCATGCGAATCTCCGGCAGGATTTATACCGCAAACCGGCGCCATTGTAGCAGCGCGGTTATTACGCATAGCGCTTCGCTCCGCCGTGATGTTGGCTATCATGGTGCCTGCAGGAGCGGTCGTGAGACCGCGATAACCATCTGGAATACCCCAAAAATGCCCAAACCAAGCTTGTTTACCTCAATTCTTGCTCTTTCATTATTTCTGGCAGGACTGGCGACAGCCGAACAACCATCGTGGATAACCGAATCGGCCACCGCTCTCGAAACGGAACTGGTAGAGATGCACGGCGACGCTCAGCGCGAGCGCATCAGGCGCGGGCTGCGGCAGGTCTCCGATTTCTGGCGCATAGAAGACGGCGATCAGGCCGTCTTCGAAGCATTCGTCCGGCGCAACTACGCGGGCGATCAGGCGACTCTAAATACGATGTTCGGACGTTTCGACAAGCTGCTCGAGCAGCTCGACGGTCACATGCTCGAGATCCTGATAGCGTTCCGCGAGCAGTCCGACCTCGACATCGGACCGATCCTGCCGTTCGATGAGAAGTTCGCCGCGTACAATCCCGCGGCACACGTCGGCGACGATTTCTTCGCCAACAAGCTGGCGTTTGTTGCGCTTTTGAACTTCCCCGTCACCACCCTGGAAGAGAAACTGGCAGACGGTGAAAACTGGACGCGGCGGCAGTGGGCCGAGACTCGACTCGCCGGGCGGTTTGCCTCACGAGTACCCGCCGAGGCGCAGCAGGCGGTGTCGTCAGCCGATGCAGTCACGTCGCAGTACATCGCCGAATACAACATCTGGATGCATCACTTGCTGACGGACTCGGGTGAGCGCCTGTTCCCGCCGAAGATGAAGCTGCTGTCGCACTGGAATCTTCGCGACGAGATCAAGGCGAACTATAGCAACCCCGACAACGGCCTCGACAAGCAGCGCATGATCCAGAAAGTCATGGAGCGCATCGTCGACCAGTCCATTCCCGCCGTTGTCGTCAATAACCCGCACGTCGACTGGGACCCTTACAGCAATGCCGTTAGCGCAGCGGGAGTTCTGGATGTCGAAGAACCTGCGCCTGCCGACCTGCAAATCTCGAACGCCCGCGAACCGGATACGCGCTACGAAGTCCTGCTCGGCCGCTTCAAGGCAGAACGCATGGTCGATGCGTACATGCCGACCGCGCCGACCCGCATGGATCGCAGCTTCAATATCTTGAGGGAAATTCCCGAAGAGCGGGTCGTGGAGATGTTCGACGCCGTGCTGACGTCGCCGGCGCTCGCCCGAACGGCGAGCCTGATCGAAGAGCGACTGGGCCGGCCGCTGGAGCCCTTCGATATCTGGTACAACGGATTCCGCTCTTCGGGCACTTACACCAATGACGAGCTGGACGCGATAACGAAGGAACGCTACCCGACTCCCCTGGCGTTCGAGGAATCGATGCCCGACCTGCTCGTCGATCTGGGCTTCGAAAGGGAAAGGGCAGAGGAGCTCGCCGCCAACATCGTGGTCGATCCCGCCCGTGGATCGGGCCATGCCTGGGGTGCGGCGATGCGCGACGCCAAAGCGCACCTGCGCACACGAGTGGGCGCGGACGGCATGGACTACAAGGGTTTCAATATCGCCGTGCACGAGATGGGGCACAACGTAGAGCAAACGATCTCGCTGAACGATATCGACTACGTGCTGTTGAACGGCGTGCCGAACACGGCGTTCACCGAGGCGCTGGCATTCGTTTTCCAGGCACGTGACCTCGAACTGCTGGGGCTCGATTCTCCGGGCGAGAAGGAGCTGGCCATGCGAGCCCTCGACGATTTCTGGGGCGCCGCGGAAATCGGGGCCGTTGCGCTGGTCGATATCGCCGTCTGGCGCTGGATGTACGACAACCCGGAAGCGACGCCGGCTGAACTCCGCGCCGCAACGGTGCAGATTTCGAAAGACATCTGGAACCGCTACTTCGCCGGGATATTCGGTATCGAGGATGTCACGTTGCTGGGTATCTACTCTCACATGATCAATCGCGCCATCTACCTGCCCGACTACCCGATCGGTGCCATGATCTCGCGACAGATCGAGAATCACATTGCCGGGTCCGGCGATCTCGGTGCGGAGTTCGAGCGCATGAGCCTGTCCGGCAACATAGCGCCGGATCTGTGGATGACGATCGCGACGGGACAACGCGTTGGGCCCGAAGCGCTGATCGAGACTGCCGAAAAGGCGCTCGACATGCTTGGCAAGTAAGGAGCACTGGCGTGATAGACGTGATCCTCAAGCGATTTGACGAGCCGGACGAATTTTACGTCCCATCCGAACCTCACGACAGCTGGGTGGTGGGTGACGAACCTTACGTCTCGTTACACTTCCTCGGAGCCACGCACTACGCCAAATAGCCTGCCGTCAATGACCAGCAGGCCGACGCCAATCACAGCCATTCCTGCGAAGTGAAACGCGTGCAGTCGCTCGCCGAGGAAAATCGAGCCGAGCAGGACTGCCGTGACGGGGATAAGGAGAGTCACCAACACCGCGTTGGTCGCGCCGGCTGTCGCGATCAGCCTGAAATATAGGATATACGCGAGGGCGGTGGAAAAGACCGCCATGCCGCCGACCGCGCCCCAGACCGTCGCGCTGGATTCAAGCAACCGCGACGGCGTATCGAACGCCAGGATCAACACGGCCATGATCAGCGAAGACATCACCAGTTGCCCCGCCGCGACAACAATTGGATTGACGTCGAATGTCAGAAAGCGACGCACGTAGACGCCCGCGAAGGCATAACACAGAGCGGCACCAAGGATTGCAAGCTGGGCCAGCAGGCTGCCGTTCATGCCAGTGAAAGCGCTCGGGCCGATCAGTACTGCCACGCCGGCAAGACCGAGAATTGCGCCCGACAGCTTTGCTGCAGTCATTCGTTCGTCCCTCAAGAATATGCCCGCCACGATCACTGTGAATATCGGCGCCGCGGCATTGAGAATTGCAGCCAGGCCCGACGCGACTTCTATCTGCCCCCAGACAATCAAAAGAAATGGCAGAACGTTATTGAGCAACGCCATCACGAAGAACGCTCTCCAGGCAGCAAATGACACGGGTATCCTCCACCCCGCGGCGAAGACGATCGCCCAGATTACGAACGTCGCAACCGTGACGCGCACACCGACGATCAGCAACGGCGACCACTCGGTCAGGGCGATCTCGACGAAGAAGTAGGAACCACCCCAGAGTACGGACAGGCCGACGAGCATGAGCCACTCGACGAAGCCCATGCGCAACTTGATTCCGCCGGATTTCATGGTCGAGAGGATAACCGGAGTTAATGTCGGATACTCGCCGGAATCGGACGTCCAGCGATCGCGGTCTCACGGCCGCTCCCACAACATCGTGCCTGTAGGAGCTGTTGAGCGAAGCGAAACTGCGATCGCGGTCTCACGACCGCTCCCTCACGAAACCCCTAGCCGTAGCCGAGTTCGTGTAGACGCTCCTCTTCGATGCCGAAGTAGTGTGCAACTTCGTGGATCAGCGTTTTGGCGATTTCTTCGCGAAGGTCTTCGCCGTCGAGGTCGAGTTCCACGTGAGGGCGGTAGAACATGTAGATAACGTCTGGTAGCTCGCCAGCGTAGTCGGTGCCGCGGTCGGGCAAGGGCGTGCCGACATAGAGCCCCAGCAAATCGTCGCCGTCGGGGTCCAGGTCTTCATCCGCAGCGTCACGCACCTGCACGACGATGTTGTCGAGCGCGTCATGTACCCAGCCCGGAAGTATCTCCATTGCATCGTGGACGGCGTTTTCGAATTCGAGTCGCGTCATGTATCTGCCGGTGCCTGAGTGCGGGGGCAATTCTGCCCCTTTTCCGGTCCGATAGCGACCAGCCGCGCGCTCGATATTCGCGGCCGCCGGCGTGAGGACATAGAATTACGAAAACACGTGAGTTGTTCATGGACATAGCAAGGCTCGACGAACTGCAGATCGTCCTCGACCCCGTCGGGCAGGCGGGCCTTGCCGTTGCCCTGATCCTTATGATGTTCAGCATCGCGCTCGGGCTGTCCGTGCGCGACTTTCGTCTGCTGCGCGAGCGGCCGTCACTGTTCGTGGCCGGCGTCGTCACCCAGGTAGTCGGTCTGCCGCTGCTGACGTTCGGCCTGGTTCTCCTTCTGGAACCGCCGGCATCCATTGCGCTCGGCATGCTCGTCGTGGCCTGCTGTCCAGGCGGTGCAAGTTCGAACATGCTGACCTACCTCGCACGCGGCAATGTCGCCTACTCGGTCTCCCTGACGACGACCTCGAGCTTACTCGCTGCAATCATGACGCCGACGTCGATCCTGTTCTGGACGCACGCGTACGAGCCGACGCGCGAACTGCTGCGATCGGTCGACGTCAGCCCGGGCGTATTCCTGACCCAGACGATGATATTGCTTGCCATTCCGCTCGTTGCCGGGATGACCGTCGCGGTACGCGCGCCGGAGTTCGCGAAATGGGTTCGCCGCTGGACGACACCGGCCGGCATGCTCGCGCTTGCGGGCGTCATCGTTTACGGCATCGTGCATTTCTACGAGGTGCTGTGGCCGGCACTGCCGCTGATCGGCGGTATCGCAGTCGTTCACAACGCGGCGGCGTTCGTGCTCGGTTTCGGCATTGCCCTCGCCCTACGAGCCGAGAAGACGGCTCGTCGTGCGCTGAGCTTCGAGGTCGGCATCCAGAACTCGGGGCTTGCCATCGTGATCCTGCTGGGGCAGTTGAAAGGGCAGGGCGGCGCCGCGTCGATTGCGGTGCTCTGGGGCGTATGGCACCTCATCGCGGGCATGGCGCTCGCGATGCTGTGCCGATATATCGATCGCGCCGAAGCTAATTCGCTTGCTGCTGCTCGTACAGGCGCCAGGCTCGATCAATGACGTACGCGTGAATCGCGTCTGTATCCTGCTTGGTCAACGCGAGGCCGAACGCAGGCATGCCTTTGTTCAGACGAGCGCCGCCCAGTACGATGCCATCCCACATCTGGTGAGTCTCCGCCGACGCATAGCGTAAGTCGGGTATCGAGCCGCCGCTGACTACAGCCTCGCCATGGCATACGTTGCAGCGACCGTAATACAGTGCTTTGCCTGCCTGTACGAGGGCATCATCGTCGACACGTGCAGGTGGCTCCGGCACTTCGGGCACGACGGCGGGCTCCGGCTGAGGCAGGCTCGCAGTTCCGCCGCGCGTGAACGCGAGGATTCGGCTCTTGTTGGCAGGCATGCGCAGGGACTCGATCGGCTCACCGCCGAGCAAAACGAAGACCGAACCCCAGCCGGCCGCAACAGCCACGTATTGTCTTCCATCGACGGCGTACGTCGACGGGGCGGCAGCCACGCCGGTCTGCGCCGGGAACACCCAGAGACGGTCGCCGCTTTTCGCATCGTACGCGGCAAACTCACCAATCAGGCTGCCCTGGAAGACCAGGCCGCCGGCGGTCGCGAGAACGCCACCGTTCCAGGGGCCCGCATGCCTGAAGCGCCAGACCTCCTCTTGCGCAATCGGATCCCATGCGACGAGCTGGCCCGCGATCATGCTGTTGAGCTGCTCGAGGGCCGCCGGGTCGTCGGGTGCGGCCGCGGCCACGACGTTCGTGCCCGTGTTCCAGAAATTCTCGGTGAACTCGAAGCTTGCGTCCTGCATGTGGACGAACGGCACGTCCTGGGTGGGGAGATACACGAGACCGGTCGACGGGTTGTACGCCATCGGATGCCAGTTGTGGCCGCCGAGCGGCGACGGCTGGATGAAGAACGGTTCGTTCTCGTAGCGCGCGCCGGGCGCCTCGTTCGGGCGCCCGGTTTCGAGGTCTACGCCGGTCGCCCAGTTCACGTTCACGTAAGCCTCGGCGCTAATGACGGTGCCATCCGTGCGATCGAGCACGTAAAAGAAACCGTTCTTCGGTGCCTGCATCAACACCTTGCGCTGCTCGCCCCTGATCTCGAGATCGGCAAGAACCATGTGCTGCGTCGCCGTGTAGTCCCAGGTGTCGCCCGGCGTAGTCTGGTAGTGCCAGACGTACTCGCCCGTATCCGGGCGCAGCGCGACGATGGACGAGAGAAACAGGTTGTCGCCGCCGTCGGGACTGCGAATCTCGCGGTTCCACGGAGAGCCGTTGCCAACGCCGACGTACAGCAGGTTGAGCTCCGGATCGTAGGCCATGGAATCCCACGCGGTGCCGCCGCCGCCGTAGTTCCACCACTCACCCGTCCAGGTCTGTGCCGCCATCTCCATCGCTTCGTTCTCGAAGCCGTCGGCCGGGTTGCCCGGTACCGTGTGAAAGCGCCAGCGCATCTCGCCGGTTTTGGCGTCATAAGCGCTGATGAAGCCGCGCACACCGAATTCCGCACCGCCGTTGCCGATGATGACGAGTCCGTTGATGACCCGGGGTGCACCGGTAATCGTATAGGGCGGCGTGCGGTCTATCGTGTCGGCTCGCCAGTTCTCTTCGCCGGTCTCCGCGTCGATGGATACGAGGTAACCATCGAGCGTGGCAACGAATACGCTGTCACCCCAGACCGCAGCGCCGCGGTTGACCGCATCACAACAGGCGTAGGTCGCCCACTGCTTCGGGACCTCGGGGTCGTAGCGCCAGAGCTCCTTACCGCTTGCAGCATCGAGCGCGTAGACGATGCTCCACGAACCGGTCACGTACATGCGGCCGTCGACTACGATCGGGGTCGCCTCCATGCCGCGTTCCGTCGGCACGTCGAAGTACCAGGCCAGTCCGAGCTCGCCGACGTTCTCGGCATTGATGTCGGTCAAAGTGCTGAAACGCTGTTCGTCGTAGGTGCGGCCGTGCGCCAACCAGTTTCCCGGCTCATTGGCTGCAGCTCGCAGGCGTTCGTCGGTGACGGCCTTCAATGACGAGGTGGGCTCTGGTGCAGGCTCGGTCTTGTCCGATCCGCAGGATGCTGCCAGCAGCGTGGCAGCCACGATCAGCAGTGGCGTGAAGTTTTTCATATCGCGGTCAGCCCCCGGGCGTCAGGTCCCCGCTGACGCGTAAGTTATTGAAAATTATTCATTTTTTGGGAGTCCGCGATTATATCGCAGTTTCGCTGCGCTCAACAGCTCCTACAGGGTACGTCTTGTAGGAGCGGTCGTAAGACCGCGATAGGGTCAATGGTTAAAGGTACTTCGAATACGCGCTCACGTATTTCATCGCGCTGTCACCCGAGATCAGCACCGCCTTGCCGCTGATCCCTGCGCCGGTCTCTATCGCTGCGTGCAGCAGCGCCCCGGTGGTAGGCCCGACCATGATGCCGTCGCGGCGCGCGAGTTCGATGCCGGCCTTGTACGCGTCTTCGTCAGTGACGGAGGCGTATTCATCAATCACATCGCGATCGAGAATCTTGGGAAAATGCTCGTCGGGAAGCCCCGTCACTCTTTTCAGGCCAGACAGCTGGTGGTGCCGTGTCGACGGTTCCACCGCAATGATCTTCACGTCGGGATTCTGTTCCTTGAGGTAACGGCCGACGCCCGTGATAGTGCCGCCGGTGCCTATGCCGGCAAAAAAATGCGTGACCTCGCCGTTCGTCTGTTTCCAGATCTCCGGCCCGGTCGTGCGGTAATGCGCTTCGACATTGAGTTCGCTTTCGTACTGGTTGGGACTGACGTACTTGCCGTCATAGGCGACACTTTCGACCATGCTTTTGACGACGCCGCGAGCGCCTTCCGAGGGATACAACGGGCAAAGCTCGTCTTCCACCTCGATAAGTTCGGCGCCGAGGAAGCGAAGCAGCGCTTTCTTTTCTTCGGGCGTGCCGTCCGGTACCGCGATTTCGATCGGCGTCCCGCGGGCATTCGCGATTGCGGCCAGCGCGATACCGGTATTGCCCGCCGAGGGCTCGACGACGGACTGGTGATCGGCGAGGTCGAGCCCGTTCAGCATGAAACTCGCGGTCCGGTCCTTGATCGAGCCGAAAGGATTGAAGCCCTCGAGTTTCAGCAGCAGCTCGAAAGCCGGGTTCGCGTTGAATCGCGAGCTCGCACGGACGATAGGCGTCGGGTTGTCGGGACCCGGCAGCAGATCGGTAATCCGGTCGTACACTCGCGTGCCGGCTTCGGAGATTTCGTCGTTAGCCGGCTCCTGCAAAGGAGTCGGCCATTTTCTTTCAGTCAATGCGGTCATAGGGACACGAGTCTAATGTCACGCCCGCGCGCGACAATCGGCATTGGTTATACCGATATTCCCCGCAGTTATATAATGCCCGGGTCCCTGCGAGCTCCGTGAGGAAAGGCATCCATGAAAGTCGCAATTATCGGCGGAACCGGTTTCGTCGGCAGCTACCTGGTCGAGGCACTGCTGGAGGCCGGACACGAGCCCGCATTGCTTGTTCGGCAAGGCAGTGAGTCAAAGGTCGTACGGGCCGAGGACTGCCGCATCGTGCCGGGAGACGTCACCGACGAAGCCGCCGTACGAGGGGTTCTCGAGGGCGCCGACGCGGCCATTTTCAATATCGGCATACTGCGGGCGTTCCCGTCGAAAGGTATCACGTTCGAAGCTTTGCAGCGTGATGCCGCAATCGCCGTGATCGATGCCATGAAAGCAACGCAGGTCCCGAGGCTGCTGCTCATGAGCGCGGCAGGTGTGCGCCGACCGGGTACGCGTTACCAGGAAACCAAGCTGGCCGCCGAAGACTACGCATGGCAGTCGGGGCTCGACGTCACGGTGTTCCGTCCATCGGTAATCTTCGGTGATCCGAGGGGACGCATGGAGTTCGCCACGCAGCTCTACCAGCAAATGGTCAGGCCGCCGCTTCCCGCGGTCAGATTCGTTGCTGGCGGCCGCGACGTCATGATGTCGCCCGTTAGCGTGAACGACGTCGCCGCGTGTTTTGTCGCGGCGCTCGAAGACCCGGAAACGATCGGCAAAACGTTCGAGCTGGGTGGCCCGGAAGCGCTCTCCTGGGGCGAGATGATCAGGCGCATCGCGGATGCGAGGGGCAGGCACAAGTCGATGATCTCGATGCCCATCGGCTTCATGAAGTTTGGCGCAACGTTATTCGACTGGCTGCCGTTTTTTCCGGCGACGCGAGATCAGCTGACGATGCTGGCCGAGGGCAACGTGGTTGCTCCCGACGACTGCGAGACGCTGCTGGGCAGGCCGCCTGTCGCGTTCGACAAGCAGAGACTGTCGTACCTGTAACGATCTGAAACGATTCCATACAGATCTGACACCCCTCCATGCGGAGGGGTTGTTACCTTTCTCCCGAATTCTGGTAATCCCCCCAACACTCAGGAGAAGGTAATGATCAATCGCATTTCGAATGTGGCAAAGCTGCTCGTCGCCGCGCAGTTTGTATTTATCGCGGCCCAGGCCCACGCTGGCGGTTACGGCGGTGCGAAGAAGGCGCCGAAAGCCGACATCGTCGACACGGCCGTGGCTGCAGGACAGTTCACGACGCTTGCCGCAGCGCTCCAGGCCGCCGATCTCGTCGACACGCTGAAGGGCGACGGTCCGTTCACGGTGTTTGCGCCGACCGACGACGCTTTCGCGAAGTTGCCGAAAGGCACCGTCGAGGAGCTGCTGAAGCCCGAGAACCGCGACCAGCTCGTCAGCGTTCTGACCTACCACGTCGTGCCAGGCAAGGTTGCCTCGTCTGACGTCGTCAAGATCAGCGAGGCGACGACGGTGCAGGGTTCGGAGATCTCGATCGCCGTCGTCGACGGCAGCGTCAAGATCGACGACGCGACGGTAGTGAAGGCGGACATCGGTGCCAGCAACGGCATCATCCACGTCATCGATAACGTCATCCTCCCCAACTAACACCCGACGTTGCGGCGGCACAGGGACGTGCCGCTTTTTCCATGTCGCAACTGCTTTCATCATTCGAGCCGGGCGCCAACGTTGCCATTGTCGGCGCGTCGGGCGGCATCGGCTCGACATTCGTTCGGCTGCTGGCGTCAGACTCGGGCGTGAGGCGCGTCGAAGCGGTAGCGCGGACACCGATCATTTCCGGCGCCGCCAAGGTCGAGGCGCTCGAGTGCGACATTGGCTATGAATCCAGCATCGTCGACGCGCTGAAAAGCATTCCAGAGCCCGACCGGCAACTCGATCTGGTGATCGTCGCCACCGGCATCCTGCACGACGGCACGCGACTGCGGCCGGAGAAGCGACTCGCGGATGTGGATGCCCGCGCAATGGCAGACGTCATGGCGATCAATGCGATCGCTCCTGCCATCGTCGCAAAGCACTACCTGCCGCGGTTGCGTCGTGACGGGAAATCGGTCTTTGCAGCGCTCTCGGCCAGGGTCGGCAGCATTTCCGACAACCGGCTTGGAGGCTGGGCGTCTTACCGCGCGTCGAAAGCGGCGCTCAACATGCTGCTCCGCACCTTTTCCATCGAACACGCCCGAACCCATCCGGGATCAGTCGTCGTTGCATTGCATCCGGGGACCGTGGCGACGCGCCTGTCTGCACCGTTCCAGAAACGGGTACCCGAGGGCAAGCTGTTCTCTCCGGAAAAATCGGTAACCCATCTGCTCTCGGTGATTGACGGACTCGACGCGTCGGCGAGCGGCGGTTTCTATGCCTGGGACGGCAAGCCCATCGAATATTGACGGCGCCTAGTCCCCGAAACTGACCTGCAGACGGGCGCCGATCGTGCGCGGCTGCGGCAGGTATAGCTGGACGGCCTGCGGCAAGCTGCGCCCATCGGGCAGCAGCGTGAAGTCCACGTTGGTCAGTCCCGACTTGATCTTGTCGTCGTCGTCGAGGTTCTGGACGTACAGCATCAGGGACCACTGGCCGCGTGCGACGCCGGCGTACAGATCGAGCAGCGTGTAGGAAGGCAGCCACGAGCGATTCCCTTCGCTTATGAAGCGCTCGTCCTGGTACTTTGCGAACAGCTCGACAAATGTCGTCATTTCCGGCGAGAGATTGCTTTCATAACGAACAGACGCCGTCGCTGCGTTTTCGGGAGTCAGCGGCGGAACCTTGCCCGAGAAGTCGCCATCCTCATTGCCGGCTTTCGCGCGATTGAAGGTGCTGGCCGATCCGCCTGCCGGTGCCAGGATCTCGTTCAGGTTGAAGTTCGTAAACTCGGCATCCGTAAAGGTGTAACTGAGCCGGACGCTGAGGCCGTCGACGAGCGCCGAGTTCCAGACGAGATCGGTTTCGAAGCCGGTGATCTCCGTTTCGCCGGCATTCACAATCGATGTTTGAAACCGTCCTGTTGTCGGGCTGAGAAAATTGAACGGTACCTGCTGGTCCGTGTAGTCGTAGTAGAACACGGCACCGTTCCAGCGAATCGATCCGCGGCGGAAGTCCGACTTGAAGCCGAGTTCGTATGCCTCGAGCTTCTCGGACTTGTACTCGCCGTCCCGCACGTCGCCGTTCACGTCGGTCGTCGCGATGCCGCCCGGTTTGAATGCCTGGGAGTAGTAACCGTAGAGAAGCAGGCTATCGCTGGCCGACCAGTCGAGCGTCACTTTGGGTACAAACGCATCCTCTTCCACAGTGTTGTACGTCATCTCGCCCGTGCGAAACATCGATCCCCACCAGGGATCGTTGCCGAACTGTCCTGACAAAGAGATGTCGCTCGCCTCACCGCTGTAGTCGATGGATTCCGTCAGCAGGCGCCCTTCGAGTGTCAGCACGAGATTTTCCGTCAGGTCTATCCTGGCCAGACCGGCAATCGACGTGTGCCTGGTCTCGCGAGTGATCGGGACCGCGGGCGTGTTGCCGATGCTGTCCTGCAAACTGGTCACTGCCGGAATGCAGGCAGGATTGCCGGGGTACATCAGGGCGCAGAAATCCGGGAAAGGACCAACGGGCTGCGACAGGTAGCTGAATACGCTTGCGTTGAGCACATCAAGTACGGCGCCTGCATCGCCGCCCTCGCGCAGCCACCACTCGTCGTCGAACTGCAGGTTCATGTCCTCTTCCCAGTGCAGCAGGCTGAGGAGCCAGGCGGTCCGGTCACTCTCGCCACTGAGTCGAAACTCGTGATTGACCTGCCGCGTGTCGATAGACTGCTGCGACATCGACGACAGGCCGTATTGTGACGTCGCCGAACCCGGCGGTGGAAACGGAACGAAGGACGAAAAAATCATGCGATCGTTCTTGTCGAAGTCCTGTTGCACGAACGCCTGGTTATCGAGGTAGCCGAGAATGTAGGTGAAGTCCGCAAGTTCGAAGTCGACGTTGATGTCGAGGTGGTAACGCGTCGTATCGATATCCGAGCCGAGGAAGTCACGACTCGTCCTCGGATCCGCCGACAGGTCGATCATCGACTCATCGGCTGACAGCTCGCCGACGAGCAGTGGACGACACGGCGGCGCGCCCGGTATCCCGAAAGAGTCATAGTACGGCTGAATCCTGTCGATCGTGTTGCAGACCGTCGTGCCGAAACCGGTGTGAGGGAACATCACGGCGTCTTCGGTAACCGCACCCGTTCCGATGAAGTTGGCCGGGTCGGATTCGGGTGTCAGCGAGCTTACGTGCACTTCCGCTCGCGGAGATTGCTCGTCATTGCTGTGTTCGACACGGAAATAGGCCGATGTCCTGTCGGTTATTTCCCACTCGAGGCCAAGAGCGCCACCGACAGAATCGACCGCACCGAGTTTGCCGCCGGTGTTCGGGTTGGTGTAGTAGCCATCGCTGTCGTATTTGGAGAAAACGACTCGAGCACCGAGCTTGTCGTCGATCAACGGGCCACCGGCGGTCAGGCGTACGTCCGTCGTCGACTGGTCGTCGAAGCTGACGGTCACGTCGCTCGCGAACGCATCGTTCGGGCGGCGGGTCACGTAGTTGATCGCCCCGCTGAAGGCGCTACGGCCGTAAAGCGTGCTTTGCGGGCCTTTCACGATCTCGACGCGTTCGAGATCGAGCAGGCGGAGATTCGTCGTTATACCGCCGCCGGCGACGGTAAGGCTTTCCGAGGATACGTCGACGAAATCGACAAGAACGCCGACGTTCGGCCGGCCGCGCAATGTACTTACACCACGAATGACGGGACGCGTATCCATTGGCAGCACACCCTCGTCAAAATATAACGACGGCGCAAAGCGCGCCAGGTTTTCGACGTTGTCGATCGCGAGTTGTTCGAGCCGTTCGCCGGAGAACACCGAAACGGCGATCGGCACGCTTTGCAGGAACTCATCGCGCTTGCGGGCGCTGGTGACGACCTCGTCAAGCGCCAGCGCGTCTTCATCCGGGTCTTGCGCATGACTGGCCGGCATGGGCGCCGTGCCACCGATCGCTGCGACCAGCGTTGCCAGGAATCCCGGTAAGCTTTTCATCGCAACAAACTTATATCGATTCCCGGAGTTCCTCAAACAGCAGCGGCTTGTAGGAGCGGTCTGTAGGAGCGGTCGTAAGACCGCGATCGCAGTTTCGCTTCGCTCAACAGCTCCTACAGGTGCCAGTAGCAGGTTGTAGGAGCGGTCGTAAGACCGCGATCCGATAGTAAGATCTATGCGGTGTCGGCCGCTTCGTCGGACATCTCCGTGAGCGACGGAATCGTCGTTCCCGCCAGTGCAACCAGCATGCAGCTCACGCCACCCGCCACGTACCAGAAGCGAATACCAAGGAGCTCCGCAACCGGTACCGCGAGCAACAATGCAATCGGCGTCATTGCCCCCGCAATACTCGCGAGCAAGGTGAACAGACGGCCCTGGTAATCCGCGGCAACAACCGACTGCAGGATTGCCATGATGGCGCCGTTGATAATAGCGGCGGCGGCTCCGACCATGAACATCGCCGTCGCCGGCATCCAGTTCGAATCGCTTGGAGTCATACCGAGCAGCAGCGAAGCGAAGCCCATGCAGGCGAATCCTGCCAGCACAGTAACGATGCGACGCTGGAAACCGCCCCAGCTGGCCAGGATCGAGCCGCCGATTACGCCGCCGATGCCAAACACGAGTTGCAGAACGCTCAGGTAATAGGCGCCGCCACCAAGCTCCTGCATCACGAAGAGTGGCAACAGAGCGAACGCCGGCACGACACAGAAGTTGACGAGCGTCGCACCGATAACGAGGTACAGGGTTTCACGATGCTGGCGCAGGTAGCCGATGCCCTCGGCGACATCGCCGAGCACAGTCGTCCGTTGCTGGTCTTCATCGGGCTTGTTTGGTTGCGGAATCACGATGAAGATGAGCGGGACGACTGCGACCAGCGCCGTTACCACGTCAATCATCATGACCGCGGACATCGGCAGCGACGACACCAGCAAAGCGCCGACGGGAGCGGCGAGTAACGGTGAACCGTTCTGCAATGCCTGGTTGAGGCCCTGGATTCGGACGTAGTGCTCCTCGGGGACCATCAGCGTCGTCGACGCAAGCATCGCTGGTGCGTGGAACGCGCCGCCCACGGCGCGAATGCCGAGGACGACGAATACGTGGGCGACCGTCGCCGTATCGGTGAAGTACATCCATGCGAGCCAGGCGGAGGCCAACGCAATCGTCGAATCGGCAATGAGCATGATGCGCTTGCGATTCCAGCGGTCGACGAGGGCGCCGAAGAAGGGGCCGAGTACGACTTGTGGTAACAAACCGATCAATGCGGCGGTGGCCAGCACGCTTGCCGAGCCTGTAGCCGTGGTGAGCCACCAGATGATCGCGAACTGGACCGCGAAACTGCCGGCAAGTGACAAAGCCTGGCTTCCCCAGAGGAGCCAGAATCGTTGCGCAAACTGCTTCGGTGCCTGGTTGTTCATGTAAACTACCGTTTTATTCAAGACGAATTAATTATTCAATAAAAATTGAATAATCACAATAGTTTGAACAAAATGCCTTGCCAAGAGCTTCGCAACTCATTGAAAGTATGAAAGAAAAAAGATCCTCCGACCAGGCCGAGCGTTACCAGATCAGCGACCTGGACCAGGTCAAAGCGCTCGCGCACCCGCTTCGACTACGTATCCTCGAGACGCTCGTCGCGTCCGAACCGATGACGACGAAGCAGGTCGCCGAGAAACTCGGCGAGAAGCCCACGCGTCTTTATCACCATGTCGACAAGCTGGAGAAGGTGGGGCTGATCCGCCTCACTCATACGCGGCAAATCCGCGGCGCTACCGAGAAGTATTACGAGGCAGTGGCCCGGTCCTTCGCTGCCGGGGCGGAGCTGTTCTCCGACGAGAGTACCGAGGAGCAGGAGAGCGCGTTAGTCCCGATGATCCGGACGGTCTTCGATAACACGACGAACGAGTTGATGCGCCTGGTGGCTTCGAACAGTTCGGCGAATCTGATCGAAGAAGAGGGGATAATGAGTTACCTGGAGATGCATCTCACTCAAGCGCAAGTCGACGAGCTCCAGCAAAAGCTGAAGGATGTGCTCGACCACGTGCAGGGATTCGAAGACTCTGAGGAGACTCGCGAAGACGATCTCAGGAAATACCGGCTGACCCTCGCGTACTACCCGCTGGATCGTTTCGACTAGGCGAATCCATCGCCGGCGTCGTCGACCGACGTACAGATCAACCTGCTGTCGAGGACGCCCGCCGTTCGGTGTTTGACGGCTTCCTGGTAGTCGGGATCCGTCACCATCTCGAGGAACGCGCCCGCGGTCGGGTAGCGCGCAACGAAGATCATATGCCAGTCCTTGTCTTTCGGACCGATGACCATGACCTGCTGTTTCCCGCGCCAGACGATCTCACCGCCGACGCGTTTGAAAATGGGTGCGCTCTCGCGGCCGTAGGCCGCATACGCTTCTTCGCCCGTCGCTATGCGACCGTCTTCATAGTCGGCCTCGTCACGGAAGCGCAGGAAATTGAGCATCATGACCGGCTCATCGCGCGGCAGGCTCTTGAACTCCTCGAACTGGTCTCGTTCCGGATTGATGTAGTACGTCATTCTGCGTCACCCGCGACACGCTCGTCGATGACCGGTATTCTACCCGCCCGGTCGGGGAGATTCCCGGCCGAGCCCCGAACGGTATTGAATGCAGGCTATGTCAAATAACCACGATCACATCGATCCGGAAGATTTCAAACGTGCGCTGAGTTCGTTTGCGACAGGCGTTACGGTCGTCACGACGCGATACCGGGACGAAGACGCCGGAATGACAGTGAGCAGCTTCAATTCGGTATCGATCGAACCGCCGCTGGTGCTGTGGAGTGTCGGGAAAGACGGCTACAGTTACGAGCCTTTCGTCAAAAGCGACTTCTTCGCGGTCCACGTGCTGGCCGTGCACCAGGAGCAGCTGTCGGAGCGGTTTGCGCAGACGGGCATCGACAAGTTCGACGGCCTCGAGTGTCGTACGGGGATCGGGGGCGTGCCGGTCCTTCCGGAGTACGCGGCTTGCTTCGAATGCGAGGTCGAACACCGGTATGACGGGGGCGATCACACGATTCTCGTCGGCCGCGTGCTGCGGCTCGATGACCGGGAATCGGACCCGCTCATCTACTACCGGGGACGCTACCTTT
>JAAUYH010205364.1_pt1 | contig 18133 bp, 19 predicted proteins | sample 7278061 | NCBI WGS metagenome assembly JAAUYH01 (sample SAMN14350203, study PRJNA611818) | marine sediment metagenome | isolation source: surface marine sediment (0.6m) | place: French Polynesia: Moorea | collected 2018-08 | reverse complement strand
GTGGAATTACTTCCCTTATACTTATAAATTTAATTTGGCTCCTTTTAATATCTTCCCAATGAAAGTTTAGTACTACATCACGATTCAATCTGTTTGGACTGTTTGTGTGAGAGTAAACAATATGATATTGATTGAAAAATCTAAGTTTATTTTCAATAGTTTCGTATCGGGAGATTATTCGGCACCGAGCAGTCATTCTTATGCATATGCGCGCTTGCTCAACATAGGCCTAATCCCTCAGAAAATGCCTACCAACAGTAAAAACATGTGTCTAAGTGGTCTCGGCAATGTCGCACAAGAAATCTGTGATCCTTTGGATGACCGAAACTGTTAATGGCAATAGTTCCGACCATAGAATAGCTGAAGAAGCTGTTCAACAATTTCCTTCCATTTTCACTCAAAGGTACACAAAAGCAAACCGTGAAAAAGTACACCAAGGGTGGTAATCTAGTAATAACTCCTTACAAGCCATCCATCTTTCACATGATAACAAACTTTCCGTTAGTTTGTGTTTTCGAAAAGGCCACGCTGTTCGACGGCATCCAGTGAAAGTACTGATAGATCACGGAAGAAGGCGTAATGGTTGGGAAAACGTGCTTCATGAAGTTCTACGAGAAGAATTCATAAGACTGCGAAGTTTAGGCGTGAAAATGAGCCACCATTTCCTACCAAATGTTGCGATAACAATAGTAGGAGAATCTTCAGTTCCCTGTACTCAAACTGAAATCGAAACCGAAAGCAGTAGAAGCCTGCTCGATACTCTATTAATGCGTTGGGTTCATGGCTTCTGTGCTAGATTTAACATCGAGGTCAGAATAAGAACTGAGAAAACGTCATTGAGTCTCCAGAAAACAATATTCGAAAACAGAAGCGTTGCCTACCATCTTCGGAGTATTGAGCGAGAATTCGAACATGGTCTAGATGAAGCTACGGTAGAGAACTTTGCTGAGACTCATTTGGTCATAGATATGGATCATGCGCGGTTTTTGTATTTGCAAGTCACGAAAAGAGTCACGTATGCCGATGTTGCAAGCGCACGGTACTTTTTTACAGTTCGCATGAAAATCTCAGTTGGTGAGCATGGAAAAATCAAAAAACTTTGGTGATATTTTTAAATCCGAACATCAACTATCCTATCACTGGAATACCGGATGATATTGATGACGTGAGTTATTAATCATCATCAAAGAGTTGAATTTCTTCACAGATGTCTCGTGATTATTTTTTAATCAAAACGATATAACTCCTCTGTAAGGTGGCAGAATGAAAAAATTGTAGATTGATTCTTGTCGCACTCATAATGAAACACCAGAACTTTTGGAATCCCTAGAATCCTGCCCAACTGAAATCAATCGGCTTCTTCCTAATTGCACTTCACCAGCACAAACTTCTGATCAGATGGTAATTTGTGCCTTTAAATCTGAATGGAAGCGAAGATTTTATAAGAGGCGGGACGAACTTGTTCAACAAGGAGAATTCACTACTTCTGGAACAGTCAGAAACCGTGGAAAATACTTTTACTTGGAATTATTCAAGGAGGTTGGTGATGAACTGAACAACCGTACAATTAATAGTTGCGGTCTTGCTCGGATGTCAATGATTGACCGTGGATTGATTCCGAATACTTCTGGCATATGGCACATAGAAAAACTGAGCGAAGAAATATGGGACATAGTAGAAAATCATATGGAATACTACAATGGCTTGGATCCCGAGAATTAGTACTAACATAAATCGCTTTAAGCAATTAGATTGACATTTAAAAATTATTATGGAGTAATATAATTATGCTTATAAGAAAATAAGAGGCTTCTAACATTCTCAAAAGTCTAAAAATTAAATAAATTCTATTTCTAATCGTACAAGAGTCCTATAAATAAACTACAAGCACTGTATGCAGCTGGAATTGGAAGAAAAACAACCAGTTCTTAGTTTCATTTTCATCATAGTACTCAACAAATCACCTGCACACACATAATTGTTGGATTTATCTTCATAATTGGAAAACTTCAATTGTGTTGTGCATTTTGCACAATAGTCGCCTACGTTCTGGATGCAAAATATGTATCGGTGTTCATCAGTATTATTCGACGGTCACCAACATTCATAACAAATTTGATATTTCATTTAGTACGATTTGTGTGCTTAAAACGCTTTTGAATTTTAATAAATTGTGTATTCTTTTTACCATATTTAAGCGTAGATTTATCTTCTGTAGGCTCGTTAATTACTCAATTATAAAAGCCTTAGTAATTTATTTGGCTAGTCATTCTACGGTGCATTTATTCAACGTGAACCATGAATGTGTGCTGGGAACCGTATCACAATGGCATAAATCTTTAAACCATAACTGAAAGCTTTCAATCGATACAGAATCAGTAATTAGAGAAAACGTAACACAGTAATAAATTACAGTAGGAATATTCATGAATAATCCATCTCTTCTCGACTTCACCGCATACGAGATTTCTGATCAAGATACGAAGTAAATTATTCTTTTAATTTATACGACCAAATAGTTAGCTCGCATTCAGAATGTGGTTTGAGTTACATACGGACCGATGCATAGGCTTCCATAATATTTATTCAGATTATATGTATGTAATGAATTTATTTCGAGTATTATTTCGAGCATCAGTGCTGATTCCCCGTAGTGTGTTTCCCGAAGTTATGAAGACGAAATTCTTTCGCTGGTCTGCAAAAGTGAGAAATTCAGATTCCTATTTAATCTTACCGATGAAGATGTTGATTTTTACATCTCTTTATCACTTTCTTGCACTTGAGCAAGAGCTGCATCCAAAAAAATTCCACGCATCTTCCACTTAATAGCACTCAAACGCCAGAATATTCTCAGTAATTACGGTAGCGTATTTGATGAACCATGGCAGCCGCCCTGTCGAAAACTTTAAACGATATTCAAACAGCGTAGAAATCGGACTTAGACGTCGTTTACTTCAATTCGAAGGAGTATGGAATAAATAATTGTTAAATAAAAATCTACAGAAAGATCTGATTCCAAACCTTATAAATATAAAAGTGAAAGTGATTTCGAAAGACATATCCCAACCGATAACTACGGAAAGCCTTAATATCTTGCAGAAGTTCCGAACCATTAAGGAAGCGTAGTGTACGTGAAATTTCCAAAAAACTGCTAGAAAATGGAATTTCTACCCCTCTAGAATTCGGAAATGGTGTAAAAATTATGCAGGAATCAAGCAGGAGGCTGTAAAATCGCCTTGGAAATTAACTGAACATTGCAAGCCAAAATGTCACAGAAAATCTAAAATGTGAAGTTTTTGACTGGGTTCTGCGAAAGAGGTGAGATGAGTAAGAAGTATCAAGTACTGATACCATCGGCAACGCTTCATCGCTAGATACACTATTCTCGAACGATAAAAAATGGTATTAATTGGCTGGATATTCAGATTCATTAAGCGAAGCCGTCTATCCGTGCGAACACATACCCGTGCAAGTCAAATCAAAAATGCAGCCATGCAACTCGTTCACCAGAAGAATTTCAGAAGGATAATGACATCATATAATTATCAAATCAACGACCCATACTGCTTGCCTTGTATGGATGAAACAGTGGTCTACATTAATTGCTCGCCGAATCGTAGAGTGCATATGAAGGGAGAAAGGATGGTGTCTATTATAATTAGCGGAGCTACTTCAATGTGATTCACGTTTGCTGTCACGGTTGCAATCTAATTAACTAGACGTTTTTTGTAATGAATAAAGTCACTTCAGGCGGCTCGGTTGAGAAGAAACTACCAGATATCTTGCCTAATGGCATTGTTGGCAGTGTGTAGATGAACGGATGAATGGACAACAAAAACCATGCGCATTTGCTACGAATAAGTCTCGAAGCCGTCTATTTCTTCTAGCGATACCAATTCGTGCCTATTTTTAGATGACTTCGTGTTTCACAAACCTCAAGAGTTCTAAAAACAGCATGAAAGAGCACAACTAACTTCTGTACATGGTACCACCACATTACACGGATCTGCTGTACCATTGTGACGTGGGTATTAACAAGCCTTTGAAGGATCGCTTGAAGAATGCTGCTTCGAAATGGCGCAGTGAGAGCCATACACAGCTGAGAATTGCCTGCAAATTACCAGCACCGAAACGTGTGGATTAAGAAAATGTGGCATGAATTTCTTACTGATACAGAGCAAAATTAATTCAAAAGATGTGGATATATATTTGAAGATTGAGTAGACTGTAGTACGGAAGCAGAAACGGAATCTGAAGCTGAATTTGAAGAATAAATTAGTTGTTTTCAAGAGTCTAGGATAAAGATGTACAATTTAAAAATGCGAGTAAAATTGAAGTCAAATTTGTTTCTTGATTTCGAAAAAGCGGAAAATGGAAACAAAGGAAAATTTCACTACTTCAAAAAGTAGAATACGTAAAAAGATATTTACTTTTATAGGAAAGAGGGTGAAACGGCAGCGAGGAATTAACACGTTAGTGGGGTAACCCTGCTCCTTTACGAGCCTTCAATATACACGGATTGCATTCAACCCCCAGTGCTCAACACTCTCTTTGATTTGACTTTGTGAATCAACAAAACTCAGCTTCGTTTTAAATGGTTTGATAATTCCAATACCGCACGGTTGGCTTGGTTACAAACTGCTTCTTTCCGCAGTCCCATCACTCAGTTATCCATACACCCCTCCACTTTTGTGCATCCATACATGCCGTCAGTCATAATATCTAGTAAACTGTTTGCAAATGGTCCGTTGACTGAACCCTTGAATATAATGAACAATGGAAGCTTGGCTCCATCAACTGCCACAGTGACGAATGGAGTACAATACTCATTAATACTGCATGCATGTCGCACAGATAATGCCTTTGTTTCTTTTCACATACGGTTTAGCTATAGTCAAAATTGTAATCCATTGCTGTTTCATCCATGTTGATGATAGGTTGCTTTCTATCCCATCCATGCGAGCAAGTGTGATTGCTGGGAGAACCGCGTAGGTCGTCGAAACACGAATCGATGGCGATGCAGAAACTCGCAGGCTCACCAACGCAGCTTTTCCTTATTCGTACCTTTAAAATTAGCTCCAAGTTGCAGTTCCTTGCAGACAATATTAGAAGTAGAAAACCTAGCTGTGTTTTGGTTGATCTTCAACCCATCGTACAATTCCATTTCCAATTCTGGATGATGTGCTGCATTTTCAGCGTGCACGGTTCGAGCCTTAGAATTAGCTCCCTTTTCTGCAATTAATTACGAATTTGATTAGGTTGCGCATTATGTGCCCTTGCCGTAGCAGCAAAACTGCTGCTTGTTTCTACTTGGTCATAGATTTCTAGTTTTTTCGAAACTGAAAGCAACTTCGGCACTTGATTGTTGTCGTCGATGTGAAGTTTAACATTTTTTGTTTACTGCATTATTCCTATTATTAATATTGTGCGTGCGCCAAAGCATAGAAATACTCTTCCGCACCTCCGCTCCCATCTATTACTCCGAGTACTCTGTTTCTTACGATGAATGGTGGTCTAGGAGTCGGCACTGTAGGGTATGGTGTAGATCCCGAATATGCGTACCCTTGCTGTCAGGTATTGCACTTTACCTCCGTCAGAAATTGGGGTATGGTACTACTTGGAACCCTCCTAACCCACTTGATTTGTTCCGGCACAATGGAGATGAAGAATTTATCAGCAGTACTAATACATTCATCCTCACCTTCGGGGTTTACGATATTACTGAAACTTAGTGAAGTAGCATTTGCTCAGATACGTCCCAGTAAATTTGATAATTTTGCTTGCTCTTCTAGAACTAGAATTTCATCTTATTCTTCGTTTTCGATTTCGAAACGATTCCGAGCTAGTCCCGTCTAGCACCAAAAATTACTGATTGGACTTTCATATATGTCCTGTCATAGATAAATGATCCAGTTCGTAGATGTCAACACATCCACGTTTAATAAATGTATAGAAGCATCGTTATTTTCATCAATCAGATCCAAAGCTTTCATTTTTTTTCTGTGGCGCCTTTTAATACATGCAGTACTACGAGCAACAAGTGGTCGCGTCTTTGATGTGCAGCGATTCGGCAAAAACGCTACTTGTACGTTCAATATTGTGAGTAAATCTTCTATACTGCCATGGCGAGAAGCACTATCAATAAATTGTATCGCTTCACTATCGCTTGAAGATCCCATTAAATGATCCAATCGGCAAAGCATTCGATAAATATTGAACTTGTCTTCCAAGCTTTTTGATTGTAGTGACATTCAATTTCAAGTTTATTCGCTTCTTTCTCTCAAGAAATCAGGAGAGCAACGATTTTTCGAAACCATCATATGAAATTTTTGGTCCCGTCAACGTCGCCTCAAGCGAGAAACCTAATTCGATCTTTTTGTTCTTCTCGACCAGGAAGTTGTGCAGGAAAATTTCAGTATCTGGTGCCATTGAATTAAAAAGACTAAATTCATCCACATTCTGGACATTATTAATAGAATAATGAGATTTTTTTATTAATGATAAAAGTATTCTTTCAATAGCAATCATATATGCATCTCCATCATCACCATGGGAACAATACACTTATATTTGTTTTTCTCTTAAACTTTGTCAGCCATCCCTAGCCGAATTTTAGGCTGATTTGTTCGTGGTTTTTCGTATAAGATTTTAGAGATATTTGTAATTGTTCAGCTCTACTTTTCAAATTTAATTCTATACAAATACTTCTCTATGATACACACGCCACATCCATTCAACTAACTTGGATTCCAACTCGTTACAAAGTATCCGTTTGTTTCTTTTTTTGCTAGTGTGCTCACAATTTAAATTGTGTAACATTTTCTGTTCTCGTTGAACGATTCTAGTTACTGTATCGCCAATTGCCTTCTTCAACTTGCACTGTTGGTTGAATGTAGACGATTGTGCTCACTGATTTTTCGGAATCAGAGAGAAGGGCAAGAAGTTAATGTGTACAGGATGCATCGACTTGTGCTTCGATTTATTGTGAACGAAATAGAACGTGGTTCTAGATTGTGGAATGAGGTGTATAGCTTCGCGTTGGTCAGCGTACATGAAACCGTGGAAAAGGAGTTGGAGATGGTAGGCAAGTCATTTGAACAGTTACCCGTTGTATTCAACAACAATCAGCGCGAAATTGCGGCACACGCCATAGCGCTTGTGCATCATCACACGCTTCCGGCAGAGGGTGCTCAGATAAGGAATGTTTCACAAGTGGAAGATATGCATTGGTACAGTGGCAAGGCAATGAAGTCCCTGGGGAGAGTAGAAGAAGAGGTACAGGTGTGGGAAGGCTTGGTGAATGTTTTGGAGCATCGACAAGTGCCGGATCAAAGTAAAAGCAACAGCCAGAGTTTGCTGGATGTACGAACCGATAGAGAATCGCGTGTCGCCGCTGCAAACGATTCCCTAGGCATGGCATTCATGAGAAATGGAAGGCTCAATGACGCTACTGCTAAGTTAGAAAATAGCCTGAAAATGCGGCTTGCGATACACGGACCGGACAAACCGCACTCTGACATCGCGCTATCCCTCAACAATCTTGGACTGATGTATGAAGCCATGGGCAATTCGGACAAGACGTTGGAAAAATATGAAAAGAGCCTACAAATGGGGCATGCGATCCACGACCGGACAAACCGCACCCTGATATCGCGTTATCGCTCAACAACCTTGGATTATTGCATGAAGCCATGGGAAACATAGACAAGGCAGTGGAGAATCATGAAAAGAGCAAGCGAATGGGGCTTGCGATCCACGGACCAGACAAACAGCACCCTGATATCACAATATCGCTCAACAACCTCGGATTGTTGTATAAAGCCATGGACAGGGCTGCGTCCAATACTATTGGAGCGAATTGGAATTGTTCGAGCAATAGAAAATACCAATACTATTGCTCTTCTTCATGCAATACGTATTGCAATACGGCACCCAGGCTCAATATGGTCGGCAAAATTTAAGTTCACGTGGTTTTCTCCAGCTCGCTTTTCCCTCTAGAAAATCGAGCAGCTCGTAAGGATTTTTCTGCATCAGTGTATACCATAGCATTTATCTCGCCCCTGTTCCGCCATTTTCACAGCTCTCTTTTCGAGCAGAATGGCGATAGATGATGGTCTCAACTACTTCGCGCTCTTCTGTGATAATGTACTCACCGACAGATTCCGAGTCCATTAAATACTGCACTTCACAATTAGGACGAGTTATTTGTTGTAATGCATTCTTTTCTTTCGACGTTTCTGTTCTTTTTCTGTTTGCCAATTGTTTCTTTTTCTCGCCCATTCTCGCCCGTTTCTCTCACCTCCTCTTATTGTTTCTATCATATTCTTCTCTGAGTTTTTTCGGGTCGGCTCTTGACTACGTTTCGATACAGCACTTTTGCTAAACCGACCTTTAACAAAATTTAGATCACCTGAACCTTTTTTTAACTGAGTTCTGAATCACATGTCGGTATACAGTCATTTTCATTTGGCCTTCTTCAACATTCTTCACAGTCATTACTGTCCCATCTTTTGGCAGCAACTCTGCGAAAATCTTCTCTTGCAAAACTTAAAATATATAGTCACATAGAAGTATTTCTTGTCCTTCGTGATTTCGCAATCGTGCAGCAACAAACTCGGATCTAGCTCAGTTTATAGCCTCACTTACGAGCTCTGGACACCAGAAACTCTTGTTCACACGCAGGAATACAGGCGCTTCGAAGAGTTGTGGCGTCATAGATCTCCGATTATCTGTGAGTACTTATCCGCATAGGCTCCATAACCTCTCTACTTCGGCTGCAGACCCAAGAATGAAGTTGCAATTGATATATATTTTGAGCTGATACCAACCGATTTGCGTTTTTTGACGACACGCTCACGCAGAGAAGTAAGAACAGTAATTGATGGTGATGATGTTGAGGTTGGTAGTGACTTAAGATGCCTGATAGCTCGATTTTCTGCAGGAGACAGAAGCTGTATCGGATTTCGTTGCACTTTCACAACAACATTTTCGATGCGCTGGTCTTGGATAATAGTGGAGTCTTCTCCAATATACCTTGTACCCAACTTGCAACGATACAAGGCAGAAGATGTGTCTCCTTGTTCCTCACGGACAGCTTCAATGAGTGCATCTAGAATATCGCGACAGTCAGCAAGGAACATGTTAGGGGCCTGAAGCAACTTAGTGGCAGAATTGAGCTCCTTCATCATCCGCTCGTACATCTTTCATTCCGAAAAAACAGTGGGCTTTGTTCAAAAAGATAAATTCGTGCCTCCTTGTTCACTCGCCTCGAGTAAATCAGCGTGCATCGCCACAAACTGCCGCAACATGCAATATTTTCCAGGCCAACGCGTTGCATTGTGAAGTAAGGGTCGAAATGACGTAATGTTTTGAAATATCACTTCATTTCGAAGCTTCTGCTTAGCAGACTTCGTGGTATCGAGTACTGATGATATTGTGCAGTCGAGGTCTACATGGTTCGTCAACATTTCGTTGACCTCCAGATTGAGCTTATGGCTGACGCAACCGGCATGAGGCTTTCCGCAGTTCCGAGCGATTCGTAAGTTAACCGCACAGTTGTCTGCGATGAAGCCGCGGGTCCATGTTTCTAGATCCAAACCGTAGAATGACATTGTTTCTTTAAAATAACGAATATGTGCTTCTGCGTCGAAAGTTGCTGCTTCATTCTCTTCTCCATCATCGTCAACGACAGCAGAAGCAAGCAGTAATATTCCAAGAAGCGTTACGCGAGAGATTTTTCGTACCGTATCACGGTTATCACTTCGCCCCAATACATCAACACAATACGAAGCGTAAATGGCAACATAATGGACGGAGTTCTCGGACCAACCATCGTACACAATGGCACCCGTTGTACTGCAAAGTACCTTAACAATACGCCTGTCTACTAGCTCAGTGAGCTTGAATATTACATCGGTCACAGTCTTTCGCACAACCTCGATTTCATGCTTGCAAACACGACGAAATTCATGATTCTCTACATGGCATACTGGTGTGCTTGTCATGAGGATGTACCGCAGAATATCACACAGTGCCTTATCTCTTCGAAGAAGGGCATTTACGTTAAAATGTGACCGTATCGTCCCTCCCTTTGGCCTGCATAGCGTTACTGGCGCCTTTGCAGAGCTGCATTACGATCGAATCTTGCTCTGCAGGACGTTTGCCGCGTGTGTAACAAAATTTTGGATGTTGGTAAGGATCACGAAAACCTGTTTTATCCATAAAAGATACAAGAGGGCTGCTGCAACCGGGGTCTAGGACAGCGATATTTTACGAAATCTATGTGGTTTCGGAAGACTTATCTGCCACAGTCTTCTTCTCACGACCTTCGTAGGTCATGATTGCCAGAATGACATCCTTGGGGCTTGAAATTTGTGCATGCGGAACTAAGAGATATTGTTAAGAATTCTAACGATTGTCTGCGACGTTCTAGTAGGGTACTGACAAGGAAAATTCACAGTTTAAGTCTAGGCTAATTAACCGAAATATAGGCTTGCAATACATCGAAAAGCGCAATACGTACTTCAATACTTTGCTTAGTTGCAATATTGAATTTGTAATGCAAATTGCAATATATTGCTATAAAAATAGATTTTAACGCACTTCCGGCCATGGACAAGTTGGACAAGGCAGTGGAGAACCACGAAAAATGCCTACAGATGCGGCTTGCGATCCACGGACAGAAAAGCCACATCCTGCAGTTGCGAAGTCGCTCAACAACCTTGGAGGGTTGTATAAAGCCGCGGGAAATTTTTGCAGGGCTTCGGAGTACTATGAAAAGAGCCTACAAATGCGGCTTGCCATCCAGGGACCGAACAAGCCGCACCCAAATATCGCAATGTCGCTAGAAAACCTTGGACTGTTGTATGAGGCCATGAGCAATCTGGACAAAGCTCTTGAGAACCATGAAAAGGGCCTACAAATGAATCTTGCGATTCTTGGACCTAATACTCAGCACTCTGATATTGCGGTACCGTTAAGCCATATTGGAATTGTGTGTCACAAACAAAAGCACCTGAATCGTGCGGCAGTGGTTCTTCAGAAGAGTCTTGAGATGCTTCGAGCTGTGCATGGACGAAATTCGATGCACCCGAAAATAACGCAGCTAGAGTTGCTCTTGGCAAACGTACACGAGGACCAAAGAAAACAGGATGAATCGTTGAGAATACGTGAACCAAATGCCAACGCTCACGAAACAAGTGAGAATGACGCGCATCTTGGGTATCGTTCAGTTCCGTATGCCATATTTGTTTATGCAACGTTGTTATGCTTCCGTATTCCTCATTCTTTATTCTTGGATTCTGTTACATCATGTGGACACGTTGCATCTGTAGAGAATTTTATCAAATGTGAACTGATACTTAATAAATTAGATTGTGGTAGTACCGATTTGTTTGTAACACCGTGACAAGTGCAGAATGTCCGCACTTCAAGCCTGGAGCTGCATAGCGGGGAAATCTAAATTTTATTAAGTTTCTACTGCAAACAGCCAGACGGCCAGATTTACGGAACATCTCGGCCAACCAGAGCAGACTATTGCGCCTACTCCGCTGACAGACGTTCAGAGCGAATTGAAGCAATGAAAGCAGCGATATTGTTGCAGATCGGAAATTCAAGAAAATTACGGGAAGCGCCTCAACTTCGCACATCGCGATTCCGTTCTCGTATCAAGCATCACTACACGCTACTCCAGCTTCCGCCATGGTTCAACAACATCCGCAAGAATAACTTGATGCAGTCGATAGTTTGCGCTCACTCCCGATTGTTGCGCGACCGACGGCACACATCGGAATATCGAACGTGACGCACCCACCCCACGAGACTACTACAACTCACACAAGTTTGTGAATCCATCGGTTTCACAGCGCACGCCTCTACCAAACCAGAGCTTCGACAAGGATGATTGCTTCCCTGGCCGAGCCGCCAATCATTCAACTTCTAATTGGAGCGCACTGCGCATCTCTCGGACCCACGGAATTATTGTGGGATCGGGCTACGCGACAGAAGCGAACGCCCAGCGCGCTCGCGGTAGACTGGCGAAATGAAAAAGGCCAAAGCCTGACCAGGAATATGTGCGGTGAAGTATGCGCGGACGAAGGCGACGTCAGCGCCATGCGCCGTTCGCGCAATGGTAAAAGAGGAATTGATCAGGATGGCGCCGCAGGAGGCAGTAGAAGACAAGATGTCAGGAGAGCGAATAGAACGTTAGTGCACTTATCGGCAATCTGCAGTGGAAGCGTAGCCTTATTTCTTGCTGCCTTGTCAAATCGTATCATTGAAAAGCAGAAACCGCGCAAATAACCCTGATATCGAAGAATAGCACTGTTGAAACATATCAATAACTCTCACAATACGCCTTGGCGAAGAATATTGACATTCAGTTTAGTTGGAGACTTTATTCTGAGTATGAACTTTACGAAATCTGTCCTACTCGGATACATCCTTCCCATATTCGAAACTGAGAGGATGAAAGTTAACTATGGCAGTCCTTAGTTAACAGCATGCAAAAAACGAGGGAGGAAACCGCAACTAGAATCAGTTGATTCAATCGGTCTAGTTCTGTGGTATTTGAAGAGCAAGGACTGCGCTTATCGTTTGTGCCCAATTTTTGGGATTGTACCGTCTACACTCTCTACATGGCTGCAATACTCTATGAGAGTACTTTTGAGGGCGATGAGAAATTCTAGTAATACATCGTGCCGGATAACCTGTCCTAATCAGGAAGAAATACAAGAATCTCAACTACTACTACAACAAAATAGAGTATGTGGTGGATCGCTACGGAAATATTTGGTGTTGTTGATGGCGGTTGTATGCGATGTGCCTCTTATACCGAACCGAACCTGCAAAATGCGTATTGGGAGGGATTTACGCAATCAAGTGAGGTCACAAACATCTTTGTTTAGGATTTTCGAGGCGAGTTAACCCATGCAGTGATCAATTATCCCGGGAGCTGGCACGACTGAAAGCTTGCCGAGGTTTCGGGACTAAACACACCCCTGTTAAATCGCAAAACTCACATGGTTACGCTATACTTGGCGACAGTGCCTTCCCCTTTAGAGGGGGGTTGTGGAGGGAAAGCTCGTGCGAACTCGTAAAGTGAACGAGCATTGCACGCGTTCCGGGGCCCCTCGAAGCGTTTGGCTCGCTGCAGTAGATCTTTTGCTGCAACGAGCCATGCCTTTCGAGCGACGGAGCGCAGAGTGGGGAGTTCGGACTCTGAAAGGGCCGTTTTCGCGTCTAACAACTACGCTGCCGGCTAATTCAGAGTCACGAATGCATATTATAGCTCTGTCTGTGCACCTATTCAATTAAAGAACGCGTAAGTTGGGACTGAATCAAGTGCGTACTGTTTATTCAAGTGTAGAAAAGAATGGTCAACCATGGTTAAGTGAACTACTTTAGTTTTTGGCTAGTCCATGTAGTATCGTTCTTATCTCGTGAATACATTCATTAGTAGACGCCATTTCTTTTTTACTTCTTCGCGTACGATAGACTCTACATTCATGGCAGATTGATTCGTAATCGCATCAGCCAGAACGCTGAATTTGTTCGCCACCAGACATACTGTGTTTAGCATCTGATCCGATTCTTCATTCATTTTCCTTCTCCTTTTCACTCCTCGCGTACTCAGGTTACGTGAGTCATGTCTGGCTCCTAAGGGAATTTGATATAAATCGCTGTCACTCGTAGAAGCAATATTGTTCGAGATAGGTTCATAATTATTATCGACCAGTACTTCCATTCCAAGAGAGACTGCATTGGCTCTAGATACATCGGAACGTGCGATTAGTTTTGCCCTACGTACAGAAGTTGGACAGGTGGGGCCTCCTGTTTTCTTGTTTTCATTCGACAGTCTGTCATACTTCTGTTTCACCATTTCAACAGACCGTTCTGGATATCCAGTCCTTCTTGCCCAGATTTAATATTGATGATAAACTTTGCCCACATATTCGCCCCCAGCGGTTCGTTACCTTCCACTAGATCAAGTAGAGTCGATATCTCTTCCTTTGAATTGTTCTTCTGCACCGGCGCATGTCCCCTGATAGACCTTTTGCAATGAACGTCACTGTTTTGTGCACTACCGTCGTTATCGTTGCCTCTCTTACCCTTGCGCAATCGGTCCAGGGCGCTGACGTCGCCTACGCTCGCGCATACTTCACCGTGCATATTCCTGGTCAGGTTTGGCCTTCTTCGTTTCACCAGTCTACCGCGAGGGCGCGCGCGTATGCTTCCGTCGCGTCAATCGATCCCGCAATAAGTCCTTGGGACTGAGAGGTGCGCAGGGCGCTCCAATCCGAAGTGGAATGGTTGGCGGCTGGGCCAGGGGAGTAATCATCCTCGCCGAAGCTCTGGTTTAGTAGAGACTTGCGCTGTGAAACTGATGGATTCGCAAACTTGAGCGAGGTGTGTTAGTCTCATGGCATGGGTTCGTCACGTTCGATATTCCGTTGTGTGTCGTCGGTCGCGCAACAATCCTGAGTGAACACAAACTATCGGCCGCATCACGTTGTTCTTGCGGATTTTTCCGAATCATGGCTGAGGCTAGAGTTGCGTGGGGCTGAGTTTTGCAAGAATGTGGAACTGTCAGAGTCTCGGTCGATAGTCCGGCAAGTGTGTGCAAATTAGTTACCAGGAGAAGGTTTTCGCTAGAATAAGAAGGTGGTTGGGAGGGATTTTGAAATCTGACCGTTTGGCCTTTCTGAATCTGTTCTAGTTACATAATTTGGCATACCTATTTGGCTTTCTGGCGGCTTAGCCATTACTGGATTCACACAGTATTGCGCGAGGCACTAAAATTAATAAGTAATACGCATGTTGTGGTACCTATCAAACTTTGCTTGCTGTCTCTATTTCCTGTACTTGCCCCTATACCTCCATATCCTGATCTCAACTTTAAACATCCTAAGTTTCCTCTATAGTCACGATGAAAACCGCTACACAAACCGATGGTCTCAAAGAAAACGTCAGAAATATTTGTTTCATTCGCAGTCCATATTTTCAATTTTTTTTCGACGGTCGATAGGAATCGAGAGTAGCACTAGTGGTGTAGATATTCAACATAGTTCATGGAACTATAATGAATTAGATGCAACGAAATGCGTTCGTACGATAGTGCAAGAATGCAGTGGACTGCACAAAAGCCTTGGGTGGAATCGAATATGAAGCATATCTACGCTTCACTTTAAGAAGTGGGGAGTGGAGTGAATAAAGGGGCACTTGCATCTGTGTAATGAGGTGAAGTTGGAGGGTCTCTGCACCAGACCCAGCATCAGGTAATGTTCTAGCAAGGACAGGCACGGTCTGTAGAATGAATGAGTCTGTAGTGGCTTTCGGAATGACGAGCATGTCAATCCAACAGAGAGAAAGAAAGAATGCTGCGGGAAAAATCAGTGCCCCTATTTGGTTAATCAAAGATGAAAAGCATACTTACGAGAGCGTGCGAAAACTAGATGAGGAGTTGGGTGCGATAGTCGATTTCACCTTGTGCAATAAAGCGGTTACCTGCAAGGTCGGAGTGCGGAGTAGTCATGGTCTACCCCGTGACCTGGCAATCTTGTGTTTATGGCATGAAACGAAAAAGTGGTACGACGTCCCCCTACATCGAGATGATAGCAAATACTCGGACTTCCGTTGTATAAGTGAACGTTATCCAAATTAGGAGCCATAAAACATACTTAAGAATGACTGTTCCTCCAAACATTTGTGGTACCTGGGGACGTACTAACAATTGTGGAGGAGGCCGCTTAGGATTTGGAAAACTTGAAAATTGCTTTAGCTCAAATGCATGTACAGAATTTTACAGTTACTGGATGTAAAATTATTTGTGATGTTCTCCAAATTCAAATTCGGTATCGATATTAAATGGGCAGGGCGCTACATAGTTGAGTAAACTAAACAATATGATGAACAACCTTATTTCAGACTATTGCGGGGAATAGCGTAAGATCAATCTAATCCCCAGGGTCGCCAGGAACTTCGCTCGAATCTCAGAATTTGTATTTCTTGAACTCTGAGCGAAAAGTATTTCAGACTGTGCACTATTCTGTATGAATAGTGGATAGAAAGTAGTAGTTCATATTCATAGACGATAAAATGTTGAGGATCGGTAACTAATGTGGTATTCAAAGAAGAAAAGCGAGCAAATTTTGGCCGGAAAACTACAATTTTTGGCTCAATCTTTAAGAGAACATTTTTGAACTGAATCTACCTCTAACCAGAAGCTGGATGGTGTTACTCTGGATTAAATCGGTATAAGAGCACTTCCGTGCATTTACATAACGTATCACAGAGAAACTCTCCATCTCGATTATTTGTAATATCTGGGATTAGTCTGTTCGATTCGCTTTCAATTAAAAAAATTTTTTCAATGGATTAAAAACCATTGAGTATATGATTTATTCATCTTTTTTTCTGTGCATAAAATTGATATCAGTGAATTGTTTTTATTAGAATTTTATTCAAAAGAGCATGAGATATTGATAGTGAAATATCATATCAGAAAAAACAATTTATATTCAGAGATTTCTGTTCATGGTACAGAGCAAGTACTTCGGAATGCAGCATATAGTTGTGAATCCAAAGCAGAACAAAATCAAATTACTCGCTGGAATTTGTTGGCAACCTTATTCTATATATAGAGTCCACCGGGCTCTATTACTGTAAGGCTATTTTTGGCACATTGAATCTTACCCTACACACCTACTTTTATCTCAAGTTGATTCCATACCTTCATCTTCTTGTAGTTTTTAGAGTCGCAAAAGGTTCAACTATCCCCACTTGCTAAAAAGTCCTATTTCACGATCAATACTCCACACTTCCTCAAACCTTTTGATTTGTCTGCAGTTAGGGTAATTAATTCGGATCAGCCATCGTTAGTAGTAAGCTATTGATGCCTATACGTGTCGGTAAACCACTAAAATGTGTTTGCAAATTATGGCGAGCCAGAATCTTTTTTGACTAATCATACAAATGCAGGCTTGAGGCCCAATGAATTGCTATTGCAATGTATTCCAATGTGCAATAAAAAAACAGCGTATTTTGTTTTAAGTGCATATTGCAATACTTACAGCAGATCGGTCTGTCATTGCAATTCATAGTAGTGTAATTGATCATAATCTTGGCGAAGGAATGAGCCAGTTTTACAGAAAGTGTAAAAACTGCAAACTTCGTATAGGATCCGACACTTGGCAGAACTTAGTGATATAGTCAATCCTTCGCCAGTGGTGCATCTACGATGCTTCTAGTACGTTTTGCTAGTCAATCTGCTCGTACTGAAACCTTTTGTACTCGCATTCTGTAAGAGGAAATTAGTGATAAACTTGAGAATCTAGAATGAATGTCACTGCTGATATTGCAATTGATATTGCGGCATGTTCACGATATGTCAATATCTATTGCACTTCTGGAAGAGTATAGTATTTTATTTCATATTTCTATTCAACTGTCAATACGCTGCAGTGATATTGGCCTCATCGCTGTACAAATGAAGGTGCTAGGAGTTCAAAGAGTTGGAATTTAGACTTGTGACAAAGTAATAATTATTTTTAATCTTTCTGTTCGTATCGAATGTCGGAGGTACTGAATCAAGTGTTTCAGTGGATGAGATATTTACTATTAAAGTGTATTGCGAGCTTTTGGATCAGCGATACTTACTGGCAGGCTGACATTACTAAATGGAAACAATTCTGTATTTTTTAAGTTGGATTTGACGACCAGAGTGCTTCAGTGAAATTTGGTTCAGAAAGTTGATAATTGGAAAAGTTTTGTGTTTGCATTTCTTCGAAAGCGTGATATTTTGTGAAAGTCTTTGTTGTTTATGCTATCAGAAAGTAGTAAATTGTTAAATTACTGTTTCAAAACTTTTGTAAAGTTATTTTGATCATGGAAAAGTGCAAATGAAACTGGTGGTCGGTTGATTTGTATTTTGATTCATGAAAGAGGCTTTTGAAAATTTTAATTTATTCTTATAAAATTTAAATAGCCTAAAGTAACCAAAGCAAGACTTAATTTACCGCAGGATATCAGTATGACTTATTCTTTCAATTTTTATACGCCAATTGAACTTTTCTGAGCAAAAATCATAATCTGCATAATCCAAATGCTTTTCATTGATACACGAACCATGTGCTAC
>JAAUYH010006855.1_pt1 | contig 18137 bp, 19 predicted proteins | sample 7278061 | NCBI WGS metagenome assembly JAAUYH01 (sample SAMN14350203, study PRJNA611818) | marine sediment metagenome | isolation source: surface marine sediment (0.6m) | place: French Polynesia: Moorea | collected 2018-08 | reverse complement strand
CGGGCCATGTGGACGCGGTTGCGCTCGCCGCCTGAGAGAAGCCCGACCTTTTTCTGCTGATCGCCGCCCTTGAAGTTGAAGGTGGAGCAATAGGCGCGGCCGTTCACCTCGGCGTCGCCGAGCTTGATGATGTCCTGGCCGTCGGCGATCGCCTCCCACACGTTGTGGTTGGGGTCGAGGTCGTCGCGGGACTGGTCGACATAAGATAACTGCACGGTGTCGCCGTACTCGATGGTGCCAGAATCGGGTTGTTCCTGACCGGTGAGCATGCGGAAGAGCGTGGTCTTGCCGGCGCCGTTGGGGCCGATGACGCCGACGATGCCGCCGGGGGGCAGCGAGAAGGAGAGGTCCTCGATCAGCTGCTTGTCGCCGAGGTGCTTGGCGAGGTTCGTGACTTCGATGACCTTGGACCCCAAACGAGGCCCGTTGGGGATGACGATCTGGGCGCGGGTGATCTTTTCGCGCTCGGACTGCTGGGCGAGCTCGTTGTAGCGATCGATGCGGGCCTTTTGCTTGGCCTGGCGGGCTTTCTGGCCCTGGCGCATCCATTCCAGCTCGCGTTCGAGGGTCTTCTGGCGGGACTTGTCCTCGCGTGCCTCCTGGGCGAGGCGCTTGGCCTTTTGTTCGAGCCAGGCGGAATAGTTGCCTTCGTAGGGAATGCCGCGGCCGCGGTCGAGTTCGAGGATCCAGCCGGTGATGTCGTCGAGGAAATAGCGGTCGTGGGTGACGATCAGGCAGGTGCCCTTGTAGTCGATGAGGTGTTGCTGCAGCCAGGCGATGGTCTCGGCGTCGAGGTGGTTGGTGGGTTCGTCCAGAAGCAGCATGTCGGGGGCTTCGAGCAGGAGTTTGCAGAGCGCGACGCGGCGCTTTTCGCCGCCACTCAGGGTGTCGACGGAGGCGTCGTCGGGGGGGCAGCGCAGGGCCTCCATCGAGACGTCGATCTGGGCGTCGAGGTCCCAGAGATTTGCCGCGTCGATTTCGTCCTGCAGCGCGGCCATCTCGTTGGCGGTTTCGTCGGAGTAGTTCATCGCCAGTTCGTTGAAGCGGTCGAGCTTGGCTTTCTTCGCGGCGACGCCGAGCATGACGTTGTCGCGCACGTTGAGCGAGGCGTCGAGTTCGGGTTCCTGCGGGAGATAGCCGACTTTGGCGCCCTCGGCGGCCCAGGCCTCGCCGGTGAAATCCTTGTCGAGTCCGGCCATGATCCTCATCAGCGTGGACTTACCGGCGCCGTTGACGCCGACGACGCCGATCTTGACGCCGGGCAGGAAGCTCAGGCGGATGTTTTCAAAGCATTTCTTGCCGCCGGGATAGGTCTTTGAGACGCCATCCATGTGGTAGACGTATTGGTAGCTGGCCATCGGGAAGCCTCGTCGTTTGAGTTGCCGCGCGATCTAGCGCGTTTGCCGACGGGCGACAACGGGGGCGTTGGGTGCGGAGCAGATGTCCCCGGCGCCCATGCGGCGGGAAAGGGGTTGTTCAGATTTGTCGGGTAGCGTCCGGCGGCCTCAATCCGGTGCTGCGCATGGCCATTTTCACCTTCAGCATGATCCATCTCGGCAATTTCGCCGATCTCGATCCGGTCGATGGCAACACTTTCGCCGAGAACCAGAACGATCTGCTTGGGACGTATTACGGCCCCGGCGATCCGGCGGCGGGTCATATCGTGACGGTCACGGCGGATGACGCCGATGGCTCGAACACTATCGCCTCCAACGACACCGCGTCACCCGAGGCTGTGTCGTATGACCTTGGGGCGGGTGTCGTGAATACCGTCTATGACAGTGTCTTCAACGCCAATGTGACGGTCACCTTCGGGCCCGCGAGCGGCGAGCCGCCGTATGTCGGGCTCGGCGGCATCATCCAGACGGCCACGGGGGACCTGTTCCTCGTCATGATCGATGACGATTTCGGGATGGGTGCCAACAGCCTTGACGATTTCCCCGTGCAGTCCGTCACGATCAATTCGATCTCGGCCTTCGGCACATCGCAATCCGCGCTGGCCAGCGACGATCAGAGCTTTGTTCCCTGTTTTACACCGGGAATTCTGATCGAGACGGATCGCGGCCCCAAACCCGTGGAATCCCTTCGGCCAGGGGACAGGATCTGGACGGCGGATGACGGCTGTCAACCGCTGGTGTGGGTCGGCGATACCGGTGCCGTGCACACGGATGGCGCCGGTGTCGCGCGGAACGCACCGGTGCGGATACGCGCCGGAGCACTCGGCGATGCCGAACCCTTGCAGGACCTGTTGCTGTCGCCGCAGCATCGCATCAGGTGGACCGGCCCGGCCGGGCAGGAGGTGCTCATTCCCGTCGGCAAGCTCTGCGGTCACGCCGGGATCGAGCGGGTCTGGCCCGCGTCCGGGACGCGCTATCTGCATTTCGCCTTCGACCGACATCACCTCGTGCAAGCAAATGGATGCCTTGCGGAGAGCCTTTACCTTGGGCGGCAGACGGTTCGTTTCCTTGGCGCGGGCCATTCCCGTGAACTGGCTGAGGTCTTTCCACTAATGCGCCTCCCGGCAATCTGGGTGCCGCCAGCGCCCGTACGCCCGATCATCGAGAGGCGTCGGGAGATTGCGTCGATCCTGGGTTAGGGTCGCGAGTTCGCACACTCGGTTCGAGCGGCGCCACGGCTCAGCAAACTGGCAGTTTCACACGATTTCGAGGTGCTGTGGACGGGTCGGCCTCCGGCCAAATGGCTCTTGGCCTGACGCTCATGCGGATGTCTTCGGGCTATTTCTCGCCACCGGGGTCTGTATTGAAGACGCCAACCATGTCGCACACAGGTTGCTGAGCCGCCCGTTTTCTGTCCACCGATCCGTGTCCGCCGGTCATCGACCGGGCACGCGGGCGGGGGCATTTGAACCTAGGGTTGTACCGCCGGATTTGCGCCGTATCCGAGCCATTCATTTACCTCCGATTAACCATGCTGGCGCCGAAGCATCGGCACATTCGCGGGGCATGCGTGGGTGGAAGGCGTGAACAATTTACGCCGTTCGAGCAGAATGATCGGGCCCGCGAAACGATGGCACAGGAAACCTATGACTGGTCGACGGACTATTCCGACGAGCAATCGGGTACCACGACGACCTTCACGTCATCGACCCTGGAAACCGTCGACGTCACGGTGAGCCAGCCGGACCCGAACGGATGGTACCGCACCAACCGGGACGGGTTCGAGACCAACAGCACGATGGGCGGCGACAACACCGGCTATTTCGAGATGGGGGTCAACTACCCCAATGCCTCGTCGACCGTGACCACGACGATCTCATTTGCGAACAACACCGAAAGCGGGGCGGACAGCGTCACGGACGTGTCATTCACGCTTTATGACATCGATAGTACGTCGAGCGCGTCGTTTCAGGACCAGGTGACGGTGCTGGCCTTTGACGTCGATGGCAATCCGCTGACGGTCACGCTGACGGCGGTGAATTCCTCGGTCGTGACGATCTCGGGGGCGACGGCGACGGCGGTGCCGGGGGCCGGATCGGGACCGTCGGGGTCGGTCGCGGCGAGCTCGACCGAAGGCAACGTGAATGTCAGCATTTCCGGCGAGGTCGCGAGCATCCAGATCGTCTATGGCAATGGCCCGTCGGTGCAGGCCAACCCTGCCAACCAGGCGATCGGGTTTGGCGATCTGAGCTTCGATCTGGTGCCGCCGGTCGTCTGCTTTGCCCGCGGGACCCGGATCCGCACGATGAACGGGGAAACACCGATCGAGGAGTTGCGCGTCGGCGACCTGGTCGTCACTGCGGACAGCGGCCTGCAGCCGCTGCGCTGGATCGGCCACCGCCAGGTCGCCGCGCATAGCCAGCTTGCGCCGATCCGGTTCGAGGCCGGGGCGATCGGGAACATGCGCCCGCTTGCGCTGTCGCCGAAGCATCGGGTCTTGCTGTCGGGCTGGAAGGCGGAGCTGCTGTTTGGGGAGTTGGAGGTGCTGGCCACTGCGGCGCATCTGGTCAACGGCACGAGCATCGTCCAGGCAAAGCAGGATGTGATCGAGTATTTCCACATCATGTTCGATGCGCATCAGGTCGTCTTTGCCGAAGGCGCGCCGTGCGAGAGCCTGTTCGCCAGCGACCTGAGCATCGGCGCCGTCGGGTCCGGCGCACAGGGCGAGATCGAGGCGATTCTCGGGGGTGCGCAGCAGGACTATCAGATGTTCGGTGAAACGGCGCGGCTGTGCCTGAAGCGGCACGAGGCGGGGCTGATGCACTGATTGCCAGTGCGCGCCGAGACTTGCGGTTCGCCGAGCGCATGTTCCGTGCTTTTGCCGCCTGCTTCTGGCGCCGGTCCGATGCGAGCGCGCCGGGGAGCCCGCGGTCAGGGGTTTGTGGAAGGCGAGCCGCCGATTGACAGGACAAGCGGAAACCCCGCAAAGACCGTTCATGCCGAGTGAGCTTTCGGAACATATGCGCGCGGGCCTGCCGCGGGCCGGGGCCGGACAGAGGATCGGGCTTCTGGGCGGGTCCTTCGATCCGCCGCATGCGGGGCACGTGCACATCACGCTCGAGGCATTGAAGCGGTTTCAGCTGGACCGGGTGTGGTGGCTGGTCTCGCCCGGGAACCCGCTGAAGCCGGACAGCCCGGCGGCGATCGAACGGCGGATGGCGGCGGCGCGGGCGGTGATGCGGCATCCGCGGGTGGTGATCACGGATATCGAGCGGCGCCTGGGCACGGCGTATACGGCCGAGACACTCGACGGGCTGCGCGCGCTGTACCGAAATGTGCGATTCGTATGGTTAATGGGGGCCGATAACCTGGCATCGTTTCACAAATGGGAACAATGGCAGCGAATCCTCGATACTGTTCCCGTGGGCATCATCGCCCGGCCCGGCGCACGTGTGGCGGCGCGGACATCTCCGGCCGCGGCAAGGTATCGAAAAGCGCAATTGACAGGCCGTGCGGCATCACTTTTGCCTCAGGCGCGGCCCCCGGCATGGTGCTTTGTGAATGTGCCTATGGTAAATCTGTCCTCAAGCGACATTAGGGCGCGGGGAGAGTGGCTCCGCTAGGGTGTTAATAGGTTCGAGGGAAGGTTTGATCAGCCCATGGGCGAGAGGGGAAAATCGACGCAGTTGACGCGCCGCTTCGTGCTTGGCGCGTTGATGGGCGGTGTCGCGGGCACCGCGCTTGGCAACCCGCCGGCAACCTCGATCCGACCGGTTCCCCGCGCGGCGGATTTCCACAAACGCACGGCCCCTCCGGTTCAGGACCTGATCACCCAGGCACAGCTTTCGGGCAAGCTTGGGTTCGCCGTGGCGGATGCGGCGACGGGCGAGATGCTGGAGGTGCGCAATCCGGTACTGCCGTTGCCGCCGGCCAGTGTCACGAAGTCGGTCACGGCCTTGTATGCGCTGGACGCGTTGGGGGCGTCGCACCGGTTCAAGACCCGGCTTGTCGCGCAGGGCGAGGTGGTGAACGGGCGTCTCATTGGCGATCTGGTGCTGGTGGGCGGGGCGGACCCGACGCTGGATACCGATGCGCTCGGCGACATGGCGCGGGATCTCAAGGCGGCGGGGGTTCGCGAGGTCTCCGGAGACTTCCGGGTCGATTCCAATGTGCTGCCGACGATCTGGTCGATCGATCCGGATCAGCCGGATCACATGGGCTATAACCCGACGATTTCGGGCCTGAACCTCAATTACAACCGGGTCCATTTCGAATGGAAGCGCAGCACGGGCGGCTATGACGTGGTGCTCGATGCCCGCGCGCGGCGCTACAGCCCGCAGGTGGATATCTCGCGCATGCGCGTCGTGGAGCGTGTGCAGCCGGTCTACACCTACACCGATGCCGGCGGGGCCGATGAGTGGACAGTGGCGAAGCGGGCGCTGGGCCAGGGCGGGAGCCGGTGGTTGCCGGTCCGCAAACCCGAGCTTTATGCGGCCGAGGTGTTCCAGACCCTGGCGCGGTCCCACGGGATCGTATTGCCGCGCGCCAAGACCGCCGAGGGGCGGACGGATGGCACGGCGCTGGTCGAGCGCGAGAGCCCCGATCTGCGGGAAATCCTGGAAGGCATGCTGAAATATTCGACGAACCTGACGGCAGAGGTCGTGGGGCTGAGCGCCACGGCGGCGCGGGGCGGCGGCTCGGTGGATCTGCGGAGCTCGGCGGAGGCGATGAGCGCTTGGATGCGCGAGCGGTATGGGCTGCGCAAGGCGGAATTCGTGGATCACTCGGGGCTGGGCGACCGGTCGCGCGTGACGGCCACCGAGATGGTCAAGGCGCTGGTGCGGGCCCGGCAAAGCTCGATCCTGCCGGCGATCCTGAAACCGATCCCGATGCGGAATTCCGACGGTAAGCCGATCCCGGATCACCCGATCAAGATCCGCGCGAAGACCGGGACGCTGAATTTCGTGAGTGCCTTGTCGGGCTATATGACGGCGCGGGATGGGCGGGAGCTCGCGTTCACGATCTTCTCGGCGGATATGGAGCAGCGGCTCGCGACGAAGGACCCGACGGGTGATATCCCGCCCGGCGCGCGGACATGGAAGAGCCGGGCGCGACGGTTGCAGTTGCAACTGATCGATCGCTGGGGGACGGCGTTTACGGCGTAATCCGCAGGGTATCGTCCTGACGTTTCTCGAAACATGAGCTGGGGTAGTGGCAGACCGGGGGCTGCCAGCCGGATGTTTGTTCTGCGCACTTTATGGCGGCCAATTCATGGCTCTGCTTGAGCGGCGCGCTGGCGTCGCCTAAGCGGCAGCCCAGGGGCCGTTCTGCCGCTGGCACGGCGCCTTCGGCTTGGCCCGTGCTGTGGAGTGAGTGGGCGAGTCCGGGAACGCAGCCCCTAGAATTTCATATGCCGTGCCCGTGCACCGCGTTCGATAGCGGCGGCGTGGAGCCGGTCGATGCTGAGCTCATACCGGATTTCGGCGAGAAAGCGCAGCTCCTGCTCTCCCAGACGACCGTTGGCGGCGGCGACGTCGCAGGCCAGAGCGTAGACGGTTTCGTGGAACCGCGCGGGTAGCGCCTCGCGCACGAGGCCGAAAAGGGCATCGAGCCCGTCCTCTTCGGCAAAGAGGTCGAAGACGATCTTCGAAACTCGCTTCAAGCGGTCCTTGTCGTAGCTGGCGAAGACCGGAAGGTGGTCGACGATGGATTCGATCGTGACCAGCTCGGCGGTCTCGACCTTTCCGTCGGACGCCGAGACCGCGATCATCACGGCGATCAGGGCGTCCTGCTCGGAGAGCGCATAGGAGGTATCGTTCACGGGACTGGACCTCAGGGGGACTGTTGCCGGAGAGCTTATTGACCTGCACCGGGTGCGGCAATAGGGAGGGGCGTTCCGGGGCGTGGGGCCGCGGGGAAATCGAGAGAAAGTGACATGTCCGATCTGCGCGACGCTGCGATGAGCTCCAAGGCCTGGCCGTTCGAAGAGGCGCGCAAGCTCTTGAAACGCTACGCCAAGGCTGCGCCGGAAAAAGGCTATGTGCTGTTCGAGACCGGCTATGGGCCCAGCGGTTTGCCGCATATCGGCACCTTCGGCGAGGTGATGCGCACGACGATGGTGCGGCGGGCCTTCGAGGTGATCTCGGACATTCCGACGAAGCTGATCTGCTTTTCCGACGACATGGACGGTCTCAGGAAGGTGCCGGGGAACGTGCCGAACCAGGAGCAGATGAAAGAAGACCTGCATCTGCCGCTGACCAAGGTGCGCGATCCGTTCGGCACGCACGAGAGCTTCGGCGCGCATAACAACGCGCGGTTGAACGCCTTTCTGGACAGTTTCGGCTTCGAGTACGAATTCGCGTCCTCGACGGAGTACTACCGTTCCGGCCGGTTCGACGAGATGCTTCTGGTGGCGCTGGAGCGCTTCGACAAGATCATGGAGATCATGCTGCCGACGCTCGGGGCCGAGCGGCGGGCGACCTATTCGCCGTTCCTTCCGGTGAGCCCGAAGACGGGCCATGTGCTGCAGGTACCGACGCTGGAACGGAATGTGGCGAAGGGCACCATCGTCTACGAGGAACCCGATGGCGAGCGGGTCGAAGTGCCGGTCACGGGCGGTCATGTGAAGATGCAGTGGAAGCCGGATTGGGCGCTGCGCTGGGCGGCACTGGGCGTGGATTACGAGATGTCGGGCAAGGACCTGATCGACTCGGTCGCGCAAGCCTCGAAGATTTGCCGGGCACTGGGGCAGCCGCAGCCGGAGACATTGACTTACGAACTCTTCAACGACGAGCACGGCCAGAAGATCTCGAAGTCGAAGGGCAATGGCCTGTCGATGGAGGAATGGCTGACCTATGCCGCGCCGGAGAGCTTGGGGTATTTCATGTACCTCAAGCCGAAGACGGCGAAGCGGCTCTATTTCGACGTGATCCCGAAGGCGGTGGACGAATATCACCAGCAGCTTCGGGCCTATCCCGGGCAGGACGTGGCGCAGCGGTTGAACAATCCCGTCTACCACATCCATGGGGCGGAGGTGCCGGAGTCGCGCATGGTGGTGCCGTTTGCGATGCTCTTGAACCTGGCCTCGGTGTCGGCGGCGGAGGACACCGCGCAGATGTGGGGCTTCATCAAGCGCTACGCGCCCGAGGCCTCGCCCGAGACGCATCCGGATCTCGATGCCGCCGCCGGGTTCGCGGTGCGCTACTACAACGACTTCGTGAAGCCCGGAAAGGTCTACCGCGCGCCGGACGATCGTGAACGGGCGGCGCTGGAGGATCTGCGGGATCGGCTCAAGGCCTGGGACGGCGGGCTCGATCCCGAAGAGCTGCAGTCGATGGTCTTTGCCGTGGGCAAGGCGCATGGGTTCGAGCCGCTGCGGGATTGGTTCAAGGCGCTCTACGAGGTGCTGCTGGGCGCGTCGCAGGGTCCCCGGTTCGGGGGGTTCGTGGCGTTGTACGGGATCGATGAGTCCGTGGCGTTGATCGAGGCCGGGTTGGCCGGGGAGTTGGGGTAGGTTCGGATCGGCGTTGCCGATCCGACCGGCTGGGGGCTCCGCCCGTTGTCCATCGGGCTCGAACCGATGGCGCCACGATGGACAACCCCCCGCCGTATTTTGCCGAGAAGAAGCGGCCCGGGGGTCGCTTTGGCTTGGGGAAAGCAAACCACTTCGGTCGGTGTGGCGTATCTTCTACAGACAATGATGGAGGGCGCGATGGTGCGGTTGGTTTTGGCATTGATCCTGGCCTTGGGGCTGGCGGCGCCGGGGCAGGCGCAGGAGAACCCGATCGAGGGGGTGATTTCCTCGCAGATCGAGGCGTTTCAGCGCGATGATTTCGTGACCGCCTTCGGGTTCGCCTCGCCGATGATCAAGGGCGTCTTCGGCACGCCCGAGCGGTTCGGGCAGATGGTGCGGCGAGGCTATCCGATGGTCTGGCGACCGGCGGATGTGCAGTATCTCGACCAGCGCGTGGTGGGGCCGTTCACCTATCAGCGGGTTCTGATCGAGGACCAGCAGGGTGGCCTGCACACCCTGGAATACGAGATGATCGAGACCGAAAACGGCTGGCAGATCAACGGGGTGCAGTTCCTCGTCGAACCGCCCGTTGCGGCGTAACGCACCTCACCGTACGCATGGTTAACACCCCGTTAAGCGTCGCGTGATACCCCTTTGCGCTGTCTGGGCGGCGTGCCCGGGCGTTCCCGAAATGAGCGGACCCAATACGAGCGACGTGTGACCGGCCCCGAGGCGCCGGACCCGTCGCCGGGCGCGCCTGTGATGGATTTGGAAAGGGGTTTCGATGAACAAGGCAATTACGGAAGGATTGCTGTTGATGCCGCCGGCCTTCGCGGGCGGCCTGGATGTCTGGTCGCGGCAGGACGGCACGCCGGGCTCCAACACCTATGACGGCGCGACCGACGCGGCCCTCGTCCCGGCGGACCAGGATTTCGGCGGCTGCCTCGAACTGGTGAAGACCGAGAACACGCAAAAGCTGCGCTACATGGGCGAGACGCCGATCCTGCCGGGCTGCTATCTGCGCATCACCGCGCGGGTGAAGGCGGTGTCTGGCAACCTGCCGACGGTGCGCATCGGCGGGTGGGCCGGAAAGAGCGGCGGAGCGGCGGTAACCGGCATCCCGTTGACCGGGCCGCAGACGACACTTTCCAGCTATGGCGAGGTCGTCGAAGTCAGCGCCATCGTCGGCAGCGGCGATCGCGGCGGGGTCGACATGGTCTGGGGGACCGAGCCGATCTACGGCCATTTCGGGCTTGACCTGACGGGATCGAATGGCGGGGTCGTGCGGGTCGACGACATCGTCATCGAGGATATCACCAGCGCCTTCCACCGCCAGCTGATGGATTGGGTCGATGTGCGCGACTATGGCGCCATCGGCGACGGCACCACCGATGACTTCGATGCGTTCGTGGCCGCCGACACCGCCGCGAACGGGCGACGGGTGCTGGTGCCCGCAGGGACTTACAAGATCGGCAGCAACCTGACGATGTATTCCGATGTCCGCTTCGAGGGCACGGTGACGATGGATACCTCTGTGCGCCTGGTGCTGCGCCGGAATTTCCACCTCAACGGCTATATCGCGGCTTTCGGCGACGAGGTTCTGGCGTTCAAGAAGGCGTTTCAGGCGCTTCTGAACAACTCCGACCACGAATCGCTCGACATGAATGGCCGGCGCATTCAGCTCACCGAGCCGATCGACATGCACGCCGCCGCCAACAACCGCGACACCTGGGAGATCCGGCGCGTCATTCGCAACGGCCAGTTCGAGTGCATCACCAGCAGCGGTTGGGACACCGACACCTACACGTCGACGGCGAGTTACAATTCCAACAATGAACATACCCTGACCAATGTCAGCAACGTCGCCAATATCCCGGTGGGTTCGCTGGTGACCGGCAATGGCGTCGGACGCGAGGTCTATGTGCGTGCAAAGAACGTCGCGGCCGAGGAAATCACGCTGAGCCAGCCGCTCTACGGCGCCGCGGGCAGTCAAAGCTACACTTTCAAGCGGTTCAAATACGCGCTGGATTTCTCGGGCTTCACCAAGTTCTCGAAATTCACAATTTCCAACATCGAGTTCCAGTGTGCCAGTAAAGGCAGCGCGATCATGATGGCACCGCTGGGGAGCGTATTCCACTTGATGGACCTCGGCTTTGCGAAGCCCAAAGACCGGGCGATCACCTCGATCGGGAAGGGTTGTCAGGACCTTCTGGTCGACCGCTGCCAGTTCGTCTCGCCCGATCAGGGCGAACCGGCCACGGCGCGTACCTCCGTCGCGATCAACGTCAATGCGAATGACGCCAAGATCCGCGACAACCGGTTCCAACGCTTTGGCCTCACGATGATCCTGAACGGCAACGGCCACCTGATCGTCGGCAACCACTGGTTCCAGGGCGATGAGGTGGACAACGGGCCGCGGGTCGCGGGGCTGGTCTTCACCTACCCGAACCTCAAATGCGTGGTCACGGGCAACTACATCGACAACAGCTTCGTCGAGTTCAACAACGAGCATGACGCGAACCCGGATCACAGCAACGAGTACTCCTTTGGCAGTATTTCGTTCACCGGCAATATCTTCACAGTGCAGGACACGAACGACTATTTCAGCTGGTTCGTGCTGAAGCCCTACGGGCCCGGCCATACGCTCCAGGGCTTCAACGTCACCGGCAATACGTTCAAGTCGCTCAACGGCACGATCGACCGGATCGACAAGCTCGACGACTCGATCTCCGGGATCGACAATTGGAGCGTCCGTAACGTCACCTTCCAAGCCAACACTTTCAACGGCATCGTGCAGCCCACGATCAACCCGGTGACGCTGGAGTTCACGCAGTCCACGGCCTCGAAGGTCTGGACGCTAGACGTGTCTTCTTACCTGCCGTTCGAGGGCAATGCGCGGACGGTGAGTTCGGTCGTGCACAAGGGGCCGATCAAGAACGAGAGCAATCAGGACGTGTTCGCCAATCCGTTCGTCTACGTGAACGCTGGGGCGCAGGGCAATCAGGTGCAGCTCAACTGGCCCGAGAAGTGTACCGGCACGGTCGTGGTCACGAGCCGGGTCGACAAGCCGATCTGATCTGTTGTCGAGTGACGAGTGTCGCGGGGCGGTTCTGGGCCGCCCCGCTTGTTATTGGGTCAGGTCCTCGGCGGTCAGGACGTAGGCCTTGCCGAAGCCGCCATTCAGGAAGGCCCGGGCAACGGCCAGGCGGACGAGGCGGAAATCTCCGAAATCTATGTAGAGCTTCGCCTTGGGTTGCTGGGAAAGGTAGAGCGCGCGGAGCTCTTGGTGCTCGGCGCCGGACCGGTCGACGAACCGGGCCTCGCACTGCAGGGTTAGGCGTGGATGGGTGAGCGGGTCGCCCTTGGGGCCGGGATCCCCGACGAGGAGCGAGCAGGCGGGGGTTTTCGTCAGCGCGCTCGTGTGCTGCGACAGGGTCGAGATCAGGGTGATCGGGAGGCCGTGTTCGTCGCGGGCAACCGCGATCCGGGTGACCATGGGGGCGCCGGTATCCGGGTCAATGACACCGAGCGCACCGTGGTTCGCGCCATCGAGCAGCGATCGCGCCAGGGCACGGGCCTCGTCATCGGTGGGGCGGATTGGGTCCTGCTTCGGCTCTGGCATCTTTCGGCCTCTCTGGCGGTGATCTGACCGAAATCGCACGTGCCATGCAAGCGGTCTTGGCGGACGCGGTTCGGCCGCTAGTTCCGCTGCATGGAGTTGATCCCGGAGAACGTTCAGGACTACCCGCGCCCGCCGGCGCTTGAATCCGTACCGCAAACCTTGCGGGTGGAATTCGGCGGACAGATCATCGCCGAGACGGCACGCGGGCTGCGGGTGCTCGAGATCCACCATGCACCGACCTATTACCTGCCCCTTGCCGATGTCGCCGAGGGCGTGCTGCTTCCGGCCGCCGGGCGGAGTTTCTGCGAGTGGAAGGGCGTCGCGCACTATTACGATGTCCGAGCCGGGGAGATTTCCGCGCCGCGCGCGGCCTGGGGCTATGCTGCACCGGAACGCGCCTTCGCCGCGCTCAAGGATACTGTCGCTTTCTACGTCACCGAAATGGACGCCTGCTGGATCGGCGATCAGCGCGCGACGGCGCAGCCGGGGTCATTCTATGGCGGCTGGGTCACGCCGAACCTGACCGGAATCGTCAAGGGCGGGCCCGGCACCGAAGGCTGGTAAGACGCTGATTTAGGTCAAAGTCCTTTTTCTGCCGTGTACCTATGCTACGACTAAGGAAAGGGAGGACTATTCCATGTACAAGAACATTCTCGTGCCGATCGCGCTGGAGCACGAACGCGACACAGGCGCGGCGATGGACGTGGCCCACCGGCTTCTGGCCGAAGGGGGCCAGATCACGGCGCTTCACGTGATGGAGGCTCTGCCGGGCTACACCACGCAATATCTGCCGGCCAACTACGCGGACACCCGCCATGACGAGATGCTGGCCGCGCTCAAGGCCGAGCTTGGCGGCGTCAAGGACGTCAAGCCCGCGGTCGTCACCGGCCACGCGGGCACCACGATCGTCGAATATGCCGCGGATCACGACATCGACTGCATCGTGGTCGCCTCGCACCGGCCCGGACTGCAGGACTACCTGCTCGGTTCCACCGCCGCGCGCGTCGTACGCCATGCCGGCTGCGCGGTGCATGTGATCCGCTGAGGCGGAGGCGGAGATGCTGAGCATTTCCAAGGGCGCCGAGCTGCAGACCGTGATCACGACCTTCGAGGTCAATCCCGGGACCTGCCAGGATCTGCTGGACGAATTGCAGAGCGCCTATGCCGACTTCATCTCGAATCAGCCCGGTTTCATCGCCGCCGGGCTGCATGTGAACGACGCCCAGACCCGGATCGCGAACTACAGCCAGTGGCGCCGGCGCGAGGATTTCCAGGCCATGCTGCGCAGCGACGAGATGCGCGCCCGGAACCGGCGTATCGGCGCGATGTGCAAGAGCTTTGAGCCGGTGATGTATGACGTGGTGGGAGAGTTCGGTTAGAACTCCAGCCAGGTGCCGAGCTTGATGCCCGCCGTGGTGTCGTTGGCAAGGCCCACGTCGAGGCCAAGCTCGACGTAGTGCCGCCTGCCCACATTGCGCACGATCGAGGGCACGACAGCAAGCGTCGGGTCGGACCCGGGATAGTCGGCCGCCTGCAGCTGCAGGATCAGCATCGTGCGGTCGTTCGGCTTGATCCCCACCGTGAGGTCGATTTTCGCGGCGAAATCCTGTGCTTCGGTGAAATAGTGCAGTTTGGTGTCGACCCCGAGCCAGCCTCCGCCGAACCGCGTCTCGAGCCCCTTGCCCCAGGCGGCGCCCAATTCCAGCAGCGTGTCGCTGGTCGCGCCGAGCTCGGCCATGCCGGCGCCGCCCTGCAGCGCGGTGCGGCCGCCAAACAGCTCCCAGTCCAGCGCGCGGCGCGCGAAGAGGATCGCGGTGTACTCGCCGTTCTGTGCGCGTCCGGCATCCAGCCCGAAGGTGAGCCGGGGCGTCGCTCCGTATTCGTAGTAGAGAGCCGTGTAACCCTCGGGATCGACGCCGGGCAGGTTCATGTCGTCGCTGAGCGTGTAGGACAGTGACAGGAACGATGTGCCGACCTCGCGCGGCCAGGCCCCGGCACTGGCAGCGGCCGGGGTAAGGGCTAAAACCAAGGCGGCGAGGATGAAGCGCATGGAACCTCCTGCCGAAACGTTAACGGGACGTGGTTAACGGGGTGTGAATCCGTTAAGGAAATCGCGATGATGACGGAAACACTGGATCTCACCGAACGCACCGGCCTGCCTGACGCATTGCGCGTGCTGCTAGAGGCGCATCCGCGCGAAAGCTGGGAGAGCCACGGCAATTTCGGCGAGATGGTCCAATTCTGGCTGCAGCGGCATCTGATGTTCCGCCAGGTGATGGACCGGCTGGCCGAGGACGCCGAAGCGTTGCTCGACCGCCGGATCGATGCCGAGACCTACGGCCCGCGCCTTTCCCGTTACGGCGGGTTCCTGTTGCAGCAACTCCACGCGCATCACCAGATCGAGGACGCGCATTACTTTCCCCGGCTGGTCACGCTGGATACGCGGCTCGAGCGCGGGTTCGAGATGCTCGAGACCGATCATCACGCTATTGACGGGCTGCTCTCGCGTTTCGCCGACAGCGCCAACGCGGTACTGCGAGGGGACGGCGAGGTCCGCGACTCGACGGCTGCGTTCCACCGAGAGCATCTCGCGTTCCGAGCCCTGCTCGACCGGCACCTTACCGACGAGGAAGAACTGATCGTGCCGGTGATCCTCGAGACCGGCTTCGAGGGCTAGGTTTTTGACATTGCGGGCGCTGCCAACTCTGCCATGATCGGCATGGATCAGCCAAGGGACCCTCACATGACCGACCTGCCCGTGATCGGCGCGCAGCTGTCCGCCCTCGACATCGATCGGCACCGCGACTGGCTGTTCGAGAAGGACCGCGACATCGAGATGCCGGAGTTCTGCATGGCCGACATCCTGGCTTCGCCAGACGCGTTCGTCACCATGGCAAAGCAGAAGCTCGACGGGTGGAACGGGCGGCTGGGAATCCACGGGCCGTTTTCCGGGTTCGATCTGGACACCAAGGACAAAGAGGTCCGCGCCGTGGTGCAGAAGCGGCTCGACCAGGCACTGGACGTGTGCGAGCGGCTGGGTGCCGTCTGGATGGTAGTGCATTCGCCCTTCGACCTGTGGGACGTGCAGAATCTCGACAACGGGCCGAAGGATCGCGAACGGCGGGTGGGCGCGTTGCTGGAGACGCTCGGTCCGGCGTTGAGGCGTGCAGAAGAGATTGGCACGGTGCTCGTCTTGGAGAACATCAAGGACGTGGATCCCGGACATCGCGCGGCGGCGGTGGAGGCCGCGGGTTCGCCCGCGTTGAAGCTCTCGGTCGATACCGGCCACGCGAACTGGGCCCATGCCATGGCCGGCGCGCCGCCGGTGGACCGGTTCATCAGTGTGGCCGGAGCCGATCTCGGCCATGTGCATTTGCAGGACACAGACGGCTATGCCGACCGGCACTGGGTGCTTGGCGAGGGCAATATCGCGTGGCCCGCGGTGTTTTCGGCGCTTGTCGCGACCAAGGCTGCGCCGCATCTGATTGTCGAGATCAACGAATTCGGCCGCGTGCCGGAGTGCGTCGCGTACCTAGAGGCGCTGCGCCTCGGGCAGTAGCCTAGGCGACGCCGCCCTCCGTACAGGCACGAAATTCCTGCACGGCAGGGGCGGCGCCGTCCAGTGGGACACTCACCGCCTGGTTGCCGCTGATCGCGGTGGCAGTGGTGTTGAACTCGAGCCCGTTCAGGACATTTCCGAACCCGGTGTCCGAGACGCTGAGCGTGCGGCCATCGGGTGAAGTCCGGTGCCGGCTGGTGGAGATCGTCAGGCGGGCCGCGCCCTCGAAGGCGATGGCGAAAACCGGCGCTGCTTGCCAGGGACCGGTGAGCGTCAGGGCGATGGCGTAGGGCTCTGTCTGGCGCGGATCATAGGTGACACGGACCTCTGCCTCATCGGTTGCATGACTGAGGGTGCAGACAGGGGTCGCAGTGAACTCCCACGCGGCCGCGGGCGAGGCGGCGAGAAGGGCAAGTATCAGGATATGACGCATGTGTGAGAGGTAGTGCGCGGCGGTGCGAAGTCATCGCCCTTGAAACGTAGCACGCCGGCCCCATTTTTCCCAAGTGAAACACTAGGAAAAGGAAGCGTTCGATGCAGTGTCCGATTGACGGGACCCCACTGGTAATGGCCGACCGAAATGGCGTCGAGATCGACTATTGCCCGCAATGTCGGGGGGTCTGGCTCGATCGGGGAGAGCTCGACAAGATCATCGAACGCTCGATCCCGCAGGCCGCGCCGCCACCGCCCCCGTCGCGCGGGTATGATCGCGGCTATGACGAGCGGCCGCGCAAGAAGAAGCGTGACAGCTTCCTCAGCGACATCTTCGATTTCTGAGTTTCAGAAGTTGCAGGCCTCGGGGATGACCGGGCGCCAGACGGCGCAGATCGGCTCCCAGGAATACCAGACATCCGTGGCTGCGATCGCGTGCTGGACGGCGACCCAGACGTTGCCGGATTTTCGGTAGAGAACCTGGATCGACGGGCCGTCGCCGACCTCGGGATCCAGCATGCCCCATTCGGCGGCCGGTGTCTGTGCGATGTCGATCGGAGCGCCACCCGGACGCTGGGCCCAGAGGCTGGCAAAGGCGAGGTCGCCGCTGACGCGGAGATCATTCACCACGAACTCGACCGGCGCGCCGAGGGACCACTCGATATGCGGACGGATCGCCGACATCAGATCGGCGCGAAGCGGGGTGCCGCGGGCGGGCTCGAAGTAGTCCTGGGCAGGCGCGGCGGCAGCGGCGAGGATCAAGGTGAGGACGGCGAGGATACGGATCATGGGGGCCTCCTGATTGCGGGCACGGTAGCCGGTCCGGTTCGGGCTTTGCGAGGGGACAATTGGACCCGCCCTGCTCTTGCCGCAATCCTCGGCTAGGCTGCCGGCCATGGACAAGTCCGACGAACTGAAATCCGCGCTGCGCGGCCCGTCGACGGCCGCGAGACCGAGCCGCCGCGAGCGGCGGGCGGCGCGGGTGCGGGCGCGGGGCCCGTCGCTGTCGCTGCGAAAGGTACTGCTGAGCCTGCTGGCGATCCCGGTGATCACGGCGAGCCTGACGATCTCGATCTATATCCGGACGAGCAACTATGAGCCGGCCGACGCCCTGCGGCACCTGATCGCGAAAACCGGCTGCGAGGCGGCGTTCCGGGTGGGGCTGGCCCCGGCCCGGCGGGGAGAGATGGGGTATCACGCCCGGAACGATCTTGATGGCGACGGGGTGGCCTGCGGGTCGGGGGTGGTGGCCGATGCGAGGCCAGCGGGAGGTCCGGCGGGGGCACCGTCGGTCCGGAGCGTGGGCGGGGCGAAATTCCTGCGGCCGTGAAGGTTGGGCGAGTCCGGGCGGATGTCCTAGCTGGGACATGGAGTTAAGTCATTGAATTTGTTTATGATTGCGCTAACAGTTGCGCTGGGACAGGGGGGACTTTGAGGCGAGTCCGGGTCTTCCTGGGGCGGGTTTCTCCGGCGGGTGGTGCGCAATGAAGGCGCAGCCTACGGGGCCGAGACACCGATAGCGGGTCAGGCGACCCGCGCCAGTAGCACCATCGCCGCGAGGGCGCAGAGGATGCCGAGATATTCCCGCACATAGAGCTGCTCGTCGAACCAGAT
>JAAUYH010064779.1_pt1 | contig 18142 bp, 12 predicted proteins | sample 7278061 | NCBI WGS metagenome assembly JAAUYH01 (sample SAMN14350203, study PRJNA611818) | marine sediment metagenome | isolation source: surface marine sediment (0.6m) | place: French Polynesia: Moorea | collected 2018-08 | reverse complement strand
CTCGATTCAAGCTCTTCAGTAGCACCCCGAATCGATTTTATTGGCTTCCGAATGTATCTTTTGTAGGATACATTTTACAGGTGTATACTGAATCTTTCGATCAATCGAATCATGGAATTGTTTATGTTGATGTTAGAATTGTTTTTCTACTACAGAGGTTCCTCGCTTTAAGCGCACCCTGACAGCTGTTCGCTTAACACGAAGTGACACTTAATCCGAAGTACCTAAATCTGAGAAGTTGTGGGTTTCCAATTAAATTTAGCACCACACCTCAGCAAAAATAAAAATTCGCAACCTGAGCTCAAAACGAGGGTGCGCTTGAAAAGAGGTACGTATAAAGCGAACACCTCCGTTAAAACAACGATGAATAAACGCCGGAGTAAAAGTGCTTTGACTGGCTAATCCCCGGAGCTAGTCTCTCAAGGATCTCGGCTGCCTCCATTTTTGTAAAAAGAGATGTGTTGCGAGTACAGTAAAATGAGTGAGGAGTTCGATAATTTAGAGCACCAACAAACAAACCCAGTTTAAACCATGGCAAATGCTATTTCAACCCACCGAAAATCCACACCGAGTAGCTGTATCAAAGTTTGTTTGGCAATAGCAGACCGGTACAATAGGTGGACTTATTCTGGACCTTGGCTGGTTTGCTCCTGTAAATCAGTGCGGGATTCCCTTCCGTGAACATGCTGTGTCTACAAATTAATAATCGAGTCTCAGCATATTGCAGTACACATGCGAAATAACCTGGAGCTTAGAATTCGAATTTGGAGGTACTATCGTGATGGGTTTATCTATTACAATAAATCACTTTTGTTAGTGTGCCTCGAATACTCACAGAAAAGTAGAAAGTTTGACGCAGAATAACTTCCATTTAATCTACTAAAATAGACCCTCAATAATTTGACAGTTTATAAATTATATCCAACGTTTGGGTGGGAAGAAAAGTGAACTGCTAAAGTTGAGAATTTTGGATTAATGTTACAGGTTGTTTGATTAATGTTACGGGTCCAGTTTTATTTTTCAGAGTGTACTAACCTATTTAGTACGTAAGTGATGAGCTAATGTATTCAGATCTATAATGGACTAGCGTTTAGCTCTTGAAACGTTGATCACCACCGAGAGGCAGGTGTTTCATCATTCCAGAACAACTTCATTTCTAATTTTTGTATACAGGGATGCAATTCTAAACAATATTTTAGTGTACAGGAAGAACACTGTCTAATTCAAAACCATTCTAAGGATTGTATTTGAATATCGCTTCGACACCTTCGTTACTTAATACAAAAAGGTCTTTCCAACTCTAATGGTAACTTCCTATCGACTTTATGCTTGAAACAGGACCACGACGAGGCTCCCCTGCATTCCATGACTCTTTGCTTCATTGGCAAACAGCAGAAAGAACATCCTTTCTAGGTACAACTCATAGTTGATTGCAAACAATGAATGCTCACTCAATGAAGCCAGAGCATTTTCTCCCTTCAGATGTAGAGTACCTAATAAATCTAGTAGCAAGCATATAACATGCTGTGGGTGGGTAGAACGACGCGCACTATTCATTTCAGTTCCTAGAACAAATTATATTCTCTATGTATCCAAGATTATTTAAGTTAGGGCTCTGTTTTCCGAGAATACGGTTTATATTCTCAATAGAAGAGAGTTTTGATTCAGCAATTTTATCCCCCATATCCGAACTTGCAAAGGAACTTCGATAAGGCTCATTGGTGTGCGGTCGATCGGAAGTTGTAATAATAATATATATCCCTCACTTGGCAAAATTTGAAAGGCTCATAAAATACAATCCATTTAAATATTGATGAAAGGGCCATATGTCAATTTTATGCGGTTGGGATGAGTATAGTATGAGCATTTTACAGAATTTAAAGCTCAAAGTACTAGTTATATTTTCAATTTCGGTCGCTTTCGGTAACTCTCTCGATGAATGATATTGATATGGGTCTGCAAAAAGTTAAATTCCGTTTATAATTAAAATTTTAAAAATTTATATCGCCTTTCTTTCTGCTTAGACGATATCATCCATCAACTCCGTCGCATCCAATTTTCATATCATTATCTGCAGATGATATCTACCTTCTAACTCGAAAACGCCCAAAACTTACTTTTTATCGATCTATAGGTCTTTTGTATGCTTTCGTTGTCGTTGTAAAGTAACATTCATAAATAGGAAGGCTCGCTTTTTCGTTTGATTACTCGCAAAAAGAATTCCTTCTACTTTCTCAAATCATGAGCACAATAAGCGAACTAGATTTATTCTATTCTCTAAACGTTCACTTTCATGTTTCAGCACGCAGATTTAACCTTGAAAGAAATCCTGATGAGAAGAAAAAGTACATTATATGATGAACAAAATTTCCGTGTTACTTGCAATAGCATTTTGTGAAATCCTTGAAAAATAGTCGAAATATCTAACAGCAAATACCCACATATCCATTAACTTACATACCAACAGGGTTCAAAGCAAAATTCAACTATATATATATGTATACTCTCACGCGTACCAGTAAGTATTCCTGTTAGTAGCGATGGGTATAGGTTTCGAAGCTAATAATTTAGTTTCTTTGTGTATAATGCCGTCGTTTTGGAATTGATTTCGTGATTGAGAACAGCAAGTTTTGCTTAAGCATGAAATTTCTTTGAGATTTCAGACTCCTCCTACTTTCTTTTCATGCCACTGGAAATAGATAATCAAATCAGCTATAGAATCAATCAGAAAAGCGTGCGATATTCCTAAAAAATTGTCTAATATTTCGAATTTATTTTTTTTGCTCCGAACAAAAAATAAGTGTAGCAAAATAGAATCTCATTATCAATTTCCTATAATCTGAGTAATGTACAATTAGTTATTTCATGCTTGATAGTTTAACAGAACATATTTTCCTACTGTCAATATATGGGTTTCCTTCGAGAAGCGTTGTATCCATCGATCTTTTATTACAGTTATTCAGATGTAGTGATTTTAACTTAATAGAAAATGTAGTACTACTACAATATTTGGGACAGTCCCACCACAAATGCAAAAAGGAAAAAGGTCGTTCATAATTTTTGAATCCAAAGGGACGTCAAGTGCTATGGCTTTAATGCGCTAAATTTACAATTAATTTACTATTCACCTGCAATCTAGAGATTAAGTATTCATTTTGGTCTCGAGATTCGTGCAGTCTCCACACTCTTTAGCATTACCGAAAATCGATAAAATATTTGTCAATAAACAATAATGCATAATATGGAATGATTCATTTAACGAAAATCAAATATGTTCATGTATCAGGCAGGAAAAGGAAGTTCAATGCGTTATCACACAAATTGCAATATTTTTTTACACTAATGGCCTTTTAAAATTTTAGTTTTATTAGATCTAATTTTTTGCTGAATACTCAGAGTTCAATGGTCTATGGCGCTTTTTTGGAGAACATGATTCAAGCGGTACGGGACTTATCAGATGAGTGAAAAAATATAACTGAACAATTAACTACAGAATAATATTTACACTCGAATCCTTTTTACACAGTTGCATTTGTTGAGTTTATAATTTTTATTACTGAAAATTTTATGCAAGCTGAAGTGTTCATGCTTGTTCTCATATGTACCACACTTTGCAAGAAGGTAATCCTTAGAGCCTTTTTGTAAGGGTACTTGTTAGAAATAGCTGCCGTTCAGATTCAGAATTGTTCGAGTGCTCCAATCGAAGATTTAAACCTACCGAGTTAATAAGAAAGTATCTGAGTACGTAGGAATCGTTACTTTTCGTGTAAGAGACAAGATGTGAAATCGGTGTGACAGAATAGTCTGGGGAATAGATGTCAGGTACAGCTGAAGAGAGTTCAGTATCTAAAACAAAATCTAATACATATACAGTGAAATCTCGTACAGTACGAAGGAATTCTTGAGTGCTGTCTCATATATGAAGGTATTGAAATGGCGAGTACTGTAGATCGCGGATTCATGGAAGAGAAGAAAAGCAGAAAAGTGCTGTGAATTATTCGCTTCTCGATGGCGTGAATCTATTGAATAGTTAATTAACCCTCGTTTGCGTAGAATCCTCGGAAACGACAATGAATTCAGAACGGGGCAACGGGCGATTCAACACAATACAGTATTGCGAAAAGTGAAACACTAAGAGTTGCTGATGAGCATCGTGAAATTAGAAATTCCATTGAAGGATGAATCATTGATGTCGATTCCGTTGGTTCACGATATTCGCGAAATAGGTGTAGAGTACAAGATTACACTTTGTCTCCGAATTAGTGCACAGCGCAGTGAAACCTCGAAAATATGCGATTCAGCGAGGAAAATCAGTGTCCAAATTTGCCGTCAGGTTTTCAGAAGCAAGGAAACATAATTGGGTTTTCGAGGTGTTACGATTCGCGATTACCGGTAAGATGTGTACGTTTTACGCGGCACGATGATTCATACAGATCCATGGAAGGGTGCTGAGATACATAACTGTAGTCGTACTCTTGGTTGATTCGCACTAAATTTACTGCAAGGTTATTCACGATGAAAAGTATATCGACCCCGTATACTGAACCCCATATACCAAGCGCAGTATTGAGAGGGACGCGGTGGAAGTTAAATCTTCGGTGGAAGTATTTGCTCGGGAATAAAGTACGGTACACGTACAGTCGGTTGTACGCAAACCCTATTGTAATGGCGGTGGTGGTGTTTCGCAGGGAGATATGTAATTCAAAGGTTGTATTTCATCAATGAAATCATGAAAGACGAAAGTACAGTACAGTACAGTACTGCAGACATTGTACACACCGTCGGCAATGAAGCACATTGTTCTCAACTATCAAAAGATGAAATTGAAATAGAGGTGCCGCGACAATTGGGCTAGAGCGGTAGCGAGTCATTTCGGAAGCAACAAAATCATGGAATTTCGGATTCGAATGATCTGAACAGCTCTCGTAGTGGACAGGTCAGGTGAAGTTAGATGTACCAATGATCGAGTGACAATGGTCGTCGTTCGATTGCAACCGGCCGGTGAGGATCCAGAGAAGAATATTGTACTCGTCTATACTGTGTTGTACGGTGTTTTAGAAAGTAGACTCTGCACGTAGTTTACATTTGCGGGTCTTACGAAACGTACAATGCAGGGAATGATATTGAAAAACGTTGAGCATTAAAGCGTACCAGAAATGTGGTTCTAAAGCTTGGCCTTTGCTATTCAACCTTCACAGTGAATAAAAGTATAATCGAATTACGATTCGTCGGAACCCTAGTGATTGTGGTGTCAAATATGAATGATCGCAATGCAAAGATGTTGAATGTATCGATGGATTGACAAAAACGTTAAATCAGTCTCGACAGGTGGAATACAACTCAACGTGAACAGAGCCTAGTCTTGAGAACGTGTTGAGTAGAGGTATGGTATCAGAGAAATAGATATCGATCGATGGATCGATTGATCAATCTAGATCGAAAACGCGTAAAACATTCGAGGAACAGATGGTGAAAGAAGGAATGGCTTGAAACCGTTGTAAATCACGTATGTAGCAGCACTAGTGGTGGTACAGTACAGAGAGATTGAGGTTAGGTATCGAACAGTTGGAGGTTATCCGAAATGGAAATGCCAAGTAAATTTAGAACAAACAAACAAGCAAGCAAGCAAGCAAACGGAATCGGGTAACCAGTCGGGTGGTTCGAAAAAGGTGGTAGTACATGCAGCATACCGTACAAGTAGAAAGATAAATTTGAACGTGGGCAAGTATCGATAGTATTGAAACAATACGAACGGTATCGGGATGGATGAGATTTAGGAAAATCGCACGAGTCAATGCGCAACAATGGCAGGTGAGGTGGCTTCATGCATAGCTGTGAATCGGTGTGGGATTCGAAATTTGAGGACTAGATTTATCGAGTGTGTCAAATGTGCGATCGGAAGCGAAAGATATCGGTAGCATTGTGTGTATGTGCGTGTGCGAAGAGACAAGGAAAGTTTGAAAGTTGTACTGGACTGTACTGGACTGTACTGGACTGTTCAATAGCATTGATGTGTACGGTACACTGTGCGTACATGCAAAAGGATAATGGAATGTCAAAGGATAGACCAATACAGGTAGTTAGTGTATATGCAGAACCAAAGTAAAGTGCAGTCCACACCAGTGGATGGAAATCAAAATGAACCAAGGTGTACAGTACAGGACGGTACGGTAGGAAACTGTACAAGTTAACGAGCTACAATAGGGCAAACATCGGAAAACATGAACGCGAAGACTCGATGGTATACAGCAGTCATGACGATAAACACACCGTTCGAACTTAAATGTGCAGTGCAGTAAAAGTACAGGACTGGACTGAGCAAATTTAAAGAAATCTCTGCACACGATAGTAGCAAGGTTGTGCATGCAATATGCAAAACACTACAGCCTGTATACAGTACAGGCCTGTAATACGAAAGCGGGTGATTGATCAAAAAATAGCCAAAAATTAGATGTGTTTATTGTACTGTACTGTACTGTACTGTACATGATTATTCGGGAACATGTGTTACAGTATCCGCGTTGTACTGTACTGTAGCTGTGATAGAGTGCAGTGCTGCGCTGCTTTCCAAGTGCGTGAATACTGTGGATATGATACTGGGTTGGTGTTATAATCCTCGATTGTACGGTGGTTTATGATAGTGAGGCGCGGCGCGGGTGCATCAGTGGAAAGTGTATCGAGTGTGATTTGCGGCTACGAAACAATGCGAATCCTCCTACCCGTTTCTTCGCACGAGAAATCTGGTTTTCCACACATCTCGTCGTATCACAATTGCTTGGCAAGCGCGGGGGATTGCTGCTATGCACGTATCTCAAGGAAAAATCCGCGAAATGGCGCGTTCCATTGCAGCACTGGCACGGCACTGTAAAAATACAATTTCGCGTTGAGCTGGCACAATCTGAACCGGTCAACAAATCGAAGCAAGCCAATCCCCCAACACCTTACAGCTATCGAGTCGTTACTCAACCATGATGTACGTAGCGCTGATCAATTCGACACTCCACTCATCCTATTTTTCTTTTAAATTCAAATCCTTCCTTTCCTTGTCTATGCTCGACACCACCCGGCTCTATTAATCCTCGCAACTGTCGCCCGGCCTGCCGACAACACCCCCGACCATTTCTCTGTCTGCACCATGACACATGCCGCGTTTTGTACTGCGAAGGCGCTCCGCACCGACCTCGCCGCGCTAGGCTACGAAACTTCCTCGAATCCCTCTTGTGTCGCGCATTCCGGGCACGCGCGTCTCGACACTTTGCGCTATTTGGCCACCACAATCGATCATGAAGGCTCTGATCTCTGGGCCGCCGATGAGGCCAAGCTTGAGAAATTCTTCGCTGCTGCTGGTTTACCATGGCCACGTCGCGCCGGTGCACATGCCGCTTTTATGCGCGCCGCTATTGACCTCGCCGCTTCCGCGAAAGCACGCCGCTCCGTTGCACCCGAATTAGATTTCGATGTTGATGCGTATGGCGTGTTCACCCCCGAAGACGATGTGGCCGACCTCGAGTTGGCTTCACTCATTGCACATCGCGAACAATTGTTTCCCTCTCGTCGTCCGCCACCACCTACTAAGCGCGCACGTGCACCCCTCATACGGCGCGACCTGAACGTAACCCGTACGAAACAACCACGCAAACCTCCACTACCCAATGAGGCCAAGGAGAAACAACGTGCATCGTACACACGAAACTTACTCGAACAACCGCCTCCGACTGCGAAAGAAATGGTGCGGCTCGCTCGACTACGCGCTGAACAAGCTGCGCAAGAGGCGCTTGCGGCTGGGGTCCAGGTGCCTGAACCGGAAGCACCACCCACTACGATTGTTCGTGTAACCAGCGTACCACCTGTGGTCGATAGCTCCGACTTTTTCGACTCTCCAACTCAATCAAAACTTGTGGATACACCTGTTCAGAAACCTCCACCATTGGACCTCAACTCGAAATACGATGTCATGGATGCAAACACATTGACAACCTGTAACGAGCACGACGACGATACTACCTCAAAATCCAACTCGAATACTGTTCAAGTGGATGAATCTGAAACACCCATTTCTGCGAAGTGTGTAGGCGGGACACAATCAGAAAAAGGTGAAATTGATAATGATGATGAGGAAGAACCTGCGTCTGAGGATTCCGAAGATGCCGAGCACGTGCTTGATACCGTGGACGAAAGGATACGTGATGAACAAGCAGCGAGAGCCGCCGCGCTGCGAGGCGAAATCGAGGCATTAGCTGCGGAAGCAGAGCAAGCGCTTGCAGCCGTCCGCGAATTCGAGTCTATCGCGAAGCCGCTTCTACAGGTCAATGCCGCAGCGACCGAGGACGAGGCCGCAATCTACGACGCCGAGCTAGACGCAGAACTAAGCGAGAGTGTAATGGAAGCTCATGAGGCGCAGAAACGAATGCTAGCCGAGCTTCGAATGCACATCGATATCGACAACACCTACTCGGCACTGGAGAAGTGGGCCACCGCATCGCCACACGAGACCCCAGACATGAAGTACTGTCGCGCACGAGCCAACTCAGCGCTCGCCTTCTCGAATGTCATCGGCGCCGAGGAAGTCTAGTTGTAATAACAATCGTCATCGCAATATAATATATATCGCACTCAGGTATTGTACATCCTACGACTGAATCGAACCAAAGCTTGAGTTGGTACAGTCATTAAACTAGCACTTTAGTCTTCTTCCATCGCATCACTATCAACCGACGCGTCGCCGTCCTTCTCGTCATCTTCGTCGCTGCTCACCATCCTCTTGTATTGCACTCGCTTTCTCGCGCGTAGCGACGACCGCCGCGGCTGCGTTCCACTTTCAGATTCGTTCTCGAGATCAATCTGAAATTCGTCATCGCTGCTATCGCTTTTCGACGCCGCGACACGTTTCATAGGTTTTTCATCGTCCTCGCTATTGCTGTCGTCATCGTTATTCAGTCCCTTCTTTCGCTTCCGCCGTTGCAATGGAAGTGGAAGCTCGTCGTCTATTTCGATTACGTCATCAGCGCTTAAATCAACGTTTCTATTCACCGCGGGTTTAAGTACCTGTGCCGCTACCTTAGCAACTTTCGTAGCAGCAGCTGCCTTCGTATCGCCTTCACTAGAACTTTTCTCTTCGCTTTCACCTTCCCCTTCTTCTCCTTCCTCCGCCTCCGCCTCCGCCTCCGCCTCCGCCTCCTCCTCCTCATCTTCGTCGTCGTCGTTCTCTGCAAACATTTTGCTGTAATCGACACTACCACGCTCATTTCGCTTCGGTTGTACCCGTGATGGTTGTGACCCATTCATTGAATCACCTACCATTTCGTCATCGTCGTCGTCGTCCAATGATATCACGTCGTCGCTCACTTCCTCCTCTTTCGGTTCGCGTTTCAGTTTGGGTGCTCTTGGAACGGGTGCGATTCTGGCCGCTGCAAACGCTGGGTCGGTATCGATTTGCTTCCGTAAATCCGAGGGGAATGGTACTGGCACTGCACCAGGGTTGCCCTCCGGGTCTCCTATCCACGCCCATTCAGGAAATACAAGTAAAGTCTCGAAGACATCCTCCACGGTGACCTTCCCACGTCCACCACGAACTGTTAGAAGTGCGTTTCGAGGAAACACTAGTGCACCCTGGAATCGAAGCACACCCGAGTCGCTCAGCGTTACGTCGAGCGTGGGTGTGCGCGAGTCTAGCGCGCGTAGTTTTCCCACTTGTGCGCCGGGTGACGGCGCGAAATGCCCGGGGAATATTAGTAGATATTTGGGATGGCGCCGTGTGTTCTTTTTCAATATGTCTGCCCCGTCGGCTCGTGCCAGTGCGCTTGGTAGATGGCACGGCGATTTGGTGCCAAGTGCTTTACTGCTTTCGGATAACAAGTTGCCCTGCGCACGACTGACTAGTGTTTGTCGGGCTTTTTCTGCTATCGCAGCTGGATCATCTGCTTTTTTTACGGCTTTTGTTGACGCCTTTGTTCCTCGCTTCTTTGGTGGCATGGCGTTCGTTGATGGCAGTGAAGCGAAGCGAAGATGCAGCAACCCATGATGCAGGGAGGACAATATACTGTAGCCGGTTACTCGTGTTTGGCGCCATTTCAGTCTCGCTGAATAGATTCAGATACCCAATAATAAGCGACAGTAATTATGCCACGGTTGCCACGTGTATTTCTATTGTGTTGGATTCGTCTCCTGGTTCGACATTAGGCAACGGAAGGCTGATCGGTCTTATAGGCACAACGAGATTGTGAAAGTACCTGTACCTGAATACGTCGAGAATCATGGGTGGTGGTGGCACCGCCGAAGGTACGGACCGCAGTATTTTTGACGATTGGATGATGTGAGACTGACGCGCGGTGATTGTGCAGCGGTGATGAAAGTAAGCGAGGCGGATTTAGTGAAAGAGCGTACGTGATTATGGCGAGTACGCGATACGGGAAGCTGACTTATTTGGTAGGCGTTCCGTTGGAGTGGCGCGATTTCTGCGCGCATAAGCTCATCCCGCTGAACAAATGTCGCCGCAAAAATTTGTGGATGCCTTGGACATGTATGGATGAGAAACACGAGTACGAAGAATGCCAATACAACCAGTACGTTAGCGCGCAATTAATCGGGCACGGACGCACGCTAACTTTTCCGATTCTTCAGATACAAGCGTCGTGTGCAGGAGATGAAAGACATCATCAAGGCGGAAAAAGCGAAGACTGCCCGAGATTGATGCGCGAACAGTTTCGTATGGATTCGGAGTTTTAGTGAAATTCGTCGAATGTTGTTTTACAGAGAGGATGCGATACTTGTTTCTCAGATGCGTCGATAGTTACGATAGTCAAGTCTGTAAAACTCATTTACGATTTCGCTATACATTGCACTACACCTTTCCCAAGTTTGAGTTGGAAGTGTCAGTCCCCGGGCCTCACTGTAGAGAAATAAAAAATGTTAAAATTAATCGCAGGTTTCGATTCAAACGACCGAGTAGGCAGCCCAACCAGAAACTAACATCTCGCGCTCGCCTATCGACAATGAGTGCTCTATCACTCGGATTGCGCTCCGCCCTCCGGCTGCAGCGCGGCATCCTCACCGGGGTGCGATGTATCCCCTGGCGTGCGCTGTCCGATATGCCGGAGCACAGGATCCTGTCGATGCCCAAGTTATCGCCAACGATGGAGACCGGAACGATTCAGGAGTGGGTCAAGGCTGAGGGCGACCGTATCGAGGCGGGCGACACTCTAGCTGAAATCGAAACCGATAAGGCGACAATGTCCTACGAATATAACGATGAGGGCTATTTGGCGAAGGTCTGGCTTGAAGCTGGTGCCACCGATGTGCCTATCGGTACGCCGATGGGTGTTGTAGTTGAGGAGGAAGATGATATTGCTGCATTTGCCGATTTTCAACCGCCGCAGGCTGAGAGCAAATCTCCTGCGCCTGCATCGGAACCCGCAGAATCGCCCAATGGTCCGACTACGCCCGCGAAACCTGCTACCACAGGTGCACCGCCTGTCGCAAGTGGTGCCAAAATTATTGCATCGCCGTTGGCACGTACACAAGCCGCAAAAGCGGGACTAAGTCTCGCAGATGTCACCGGCACTGGGCCACATGGCGCTATTGTTGCGGCGGATGTGCAAGAAGCGATTGAAGCTGGACCGGCGAAAGCACCATCCTCACCTGTATCAGTTGCAGGATTGCCATCGTATGAAGATGTTCCGTTGACACAACACAGAAGGGTAACAGCAGAGCGTTTGACGTTTTCGAAAATGACGATACCTCATTACTACGTTGTGGAAGTCTGCAATGTTGACGAATTAATGGCCGTACGTGCGCGTATCAACAAGAAAGCGGATGGGGAGTATAAAATATCGGTCAATGATTTCGTGATCAAGGCATGCGCGGCAGCATTGAGAACGGTGCCGGAAGTGAACTCGTCATGGCAAGAGAACTCGATTCGACAGTATAGTTCGGCCGATATCTCGGTGGCGGTGCAAGCGAAATCGGGTCTTATCACGCCAATCGTGAAAAACGCGGATCGAAAGGGATTGAAGGCTATTTCTGCTGATGTCAAAACTTTAGTTGCGGCGGCGAATGAAGGAACGCTGGTGCCGGAACAGTTCGTTGGTGGCACGTTCACGGTGTCGAACCTTGGTATGTTTGGAACTGAGCAATTTAACGCTATTATTAATCCCCCGCAAGCGGCGATATTGGCGGTTGGTGCGGCGAAGAAGGTTGTGGTGCCGGCGGATAATGAGAAGGGTTACGAATATAAGACGCAGATGAAGGTCACGCTCTCTTGTGATCATCGTGTTATTGATGGCGCGGTTGCGGCTCAGTGGTTGATTGCATTTAAGAGATGTATGGAAGATCCCTTAGAGTTAATCATGTAGGCGGTTTGGGTTGAGTTGTAAATGCGACATGATGATGCTCCATTTTGCGATATTTGCGACGTACGGAATGGTGCATCCTACGGCAGCTGTAGACCACCTCTTAGCTACAACTCTAATGGACGAACCCTCCCACAATAGGCCGACCCGTTATCCCCTTTTCGTTTCGTACGACTGTAACTAAAATAGTAAAGCTACACCCGTTTTTTGACCTTTGCTTCCCGAGCTACGGCCCCCACTACCCTTGGACGTTTTCTTCTACAAATTTGTGAAAAGAATGAGTTTAATGTGGCGCTTAGAGTAAGGTACAGTACACCAACCATGAGTGAAGCAGTGCCCATTCTGCCTTTGTATGGAGCCGGAATTGTTGACAATAAAGTAGAAAATGAACACGTCATAATCGACTTCAATGTGACCATGAATGCACCCTTGCCGACGGAGGTTGTGTGGTGTGAAGCTTAGAGGATGAAGGCGAGTGTGCAACGATTACGCGTCGAATTGAACCTTTCGATTCTCGTGTAACAATGTAGTAACGTGAAAGAAACTTAACTAGCCAATTTGTAAACTAAAGCGCCAGCGATATTTTGTGAATATCTACAATCACATGTAAACCTCGTTCTCCTCCTCCCACGCCGACTTCGCTTTGCGTCTCTTTGGTGGCTCCTCAAGGAATGTGCAAACAACCCGTCCGAGGCACTGCGCCTGCGGTGGTTTTGCGATGGCCCAACCAACTTTCAATTTGTTATCCACACCCCATAGGTAGAACTTGGTCTTGTCGAACTCCTCATCTTCTATCGCACGCTCGATAACGAGAACAAGGTCGGATTCAAGGTCTTTGGGCAGGTTGTCCGCTACATCTTCGGGTGGCATACTCACACATATCGGGTCAACAAGGTCAATAAGCTTTCCTGTGAATTGCAAGGATACGAGACGACCGCTGAAACCCGCTGGAATCGTTGAGGTCACAAGTTTTCCTTGTTCTGCTGCACCACCCATCGATGGTGCTTCAATCACCTGCGTTGCTGTGGCATCATTTGGGAGTAACACAACGGCACGTGGATAGTACTCGTCGCCGGAGACGGTTGAGAAACTCATAAATCGGCTTTTTTCTCCGTGTCGACCGATTTCAACGGTTGACAAGTCAACTGGTGGTGGTGATACTGGTTCAGTTTTTGGTGGATCGAAAGCAGAAACCGCAGGTTTTTCTTCGCCAACTTGCTTGGTCAACTCGTCGCGTTTCGCTCGAAGCTCCTGGAGTTTTTTCATTAATTCTTTAATCTCTTCTTGTTTTCCGAGATTTTCAGATGCCACCGCGTTGAATGCGCGCTGACGCCTCGATGAAGTTCGATGCGCCCGACGGCCATTGCGGCAATGAAGAGGCCTAATAAACGAGGTTTGGGTGGTGCAGACGAGCGTGGTGGCGAAGCAAAACGCCATCATCTAACGGAACTCAGGAAACCAACTATCCACAGCTGATCAGGCGCAGCTCGAGATTCATGCTACACGTGGCTTTGCGACCCACAAAATTGCAAAATATGATGATCCTCGCTGTGTATGCACTGCACTACCAACGAACGTTCGCACACCGGACTAGTCGGGTCGCCGATAACTCATCTGCTACCGAAATCTCGACAAAATGTCCAACAGTCACCAGGCAAAAACGCCTGTGAAAAGCGAGGAACAAGTCGCCGAGGCCGCTCCACCAACCACGCCTCCCACCCGTGGAAGAGGTCGCGGCAGGGGACGTGGCCGAGGTCGCGGTCGACGCTCGGGGCCACGTCAGGTGGCGCGTCGCAAACCTCGGGTTACCACCACCACACCTGTGCCGGAAGCTGAAACGGGCGCCTCACCACGCACACCCCCTACACGAGGTCGAGGGCGAGCACGTGCGAGATATGCGTCCAACGCCGTAGGTCTGGGTCAGATTGCACCGACACGTCCAACTGTTGCATCACGAGGTGCCTCTTCCGCCGGCTCAGGTGCTACCTCGCGTCGCAGCTCGGCGGTTCTCAGTGAAATTTCTGCTACTGGTTCGCTCGCATCTCAAACTCCCAATTCGTTACGCATCGAATCTTCGGGGACCCCCACCCCTGGAGCAAGCGAACGCGCTGCGCCAAAAGTCGAGGTCAAGCCCATCGTCTTCGAGGAACACGTACTTCCGCCGGATGACCCCGACGAGGACGATGACGGTCAAGCTGGGGAAACATGTAATGTTGATATCGCGTCCTATCCCGGTGTTCTATCACGTGATGGCACTTTGCTGCCTGTTTCCCTACCCGGTCTTCGAAAACTTAGCAGCATGTTCGATGAGAAGGTCTCCATTGAGGATGACTACAAAATGGATGTTGACGAACCCGAAACTGCGACCGAAGCAAAGCAAGAACCATCCGCTGACGTAATGATCACCGATGACATGCCTGAGGCTACCGCACAAAAAATACCGAACCCAAAAAATTTTCCCGAGAACTCCACGGCGCGTGTGATGCTCGAATCCGCCGGCGACATCTCTCTTCTTCAACTTCCTGGGCTGCTTCCTCTCACTGAAAGCGGACCCAACGCATCTCAGAACCTCATCCATGACGATGAACCTGTGCCTGAAAATAGCGTTGCCGCGGCCGCGGCCGCCGCCGAGCGCACTCGTGGGCTTGGAACTGATTTGCGAAATGTGGGTAATCGCGGCTCCTCACGACTGCTTGGAAAGGTGCGCTTCTACCGTAGCGGTCGTGTAGCAATTGAGATGAACAAAGGTGGTATCATGGAACTCGAACTAGGTATTAGTTCGACAAAGACTCAACAAGTTGTTCTTATCGACACCGACAAGAAAACTTGTCAGGAGCTGGAGCAGTCAGTTTCTACGCGACTTGTTGCTATACCGTCGATCAGCAACGGCTTCTGAGACATTGATCACTACGAATCGTGATCCTGGTGGAAGGCGATGGCAAACATAGAGGTGAATGTGTTTTTTTAACGAGAAAGGATCAGAATCGGCAGTATGTTGGTGTTTTCTTAATGAAACCTACTGTACAGGGGCGACAAGGAAGACGCAGAAGGGTGTGACTAACGACATGGAACTGTTTCGAAAGGGTGGCGGCAAGATTGCACCGCAGCGACTGAGAGTCGTCACCACGACGCGTAAAGGTGGTCGGCCGGTTGGATTTTAACAACAGGAGTGCACGGGTTCCGCGAAAATGGCAACGACTCGGCACACCTTGGTCAACTTATCCTCTGTCAAACAGTCACACCCTGCAAACGTCTAAATCCTGCCCATGGTGTGTCTCGGTTTCAAAATTTGAAACTCCGTCATAAGCGCGATATGGTCCGAGCTCCATCGTGTGTTAGGGATACCTGTTCGCGAACCTACAGTCTCGCTAGTGACACCGTTGGAAGCACTTTCGCAGTCGTCACACAGAAGCACCTGTTCCTCGGGAATTTCGAGGATGGCAATTGGCACCAGTGCATCTGGACTATACCACAAATAATCGAGGACGCCCACAAAATTGGTGGTGTAGTTCGTGAACGCTGGTTCTTGGCCGAGTCTGCCGTACGCTGAGCGGAAATGCAAGTTATGTCGCAAGTTGCAAGTGCCCAACACTCCATAGCTGTCCGCTGGGACGTCTGCGCGAGACAATGTGCATGAACCTGTTGTAATGTATTCGTACACCGAGCTCATCGGTTCCGAATTGAAATCGCCACCAATAATTACTGGTACATCCGGTCCTAATCGATGCTTTTGCAACACTAGTTCGAGTTCCGAGAGAAACACGTCCACTTGGAATAGTTTCACATCGGTCAATTCCGGATCCCAGAACAAGTGGGTATTCGCGACGACAATTGGACCAGAACCGTCAGTAGCATCCAACACAAGAATTAGAGCGACATTGCCTTTGAGACATCTGTTCAAAGCACGCGCACTTTTCGTCCGTTGCTGCGCGACGGTGTTGTATTCGGTGGAATGTTCAGCGCGCATGACGTACATATCCTTGCGAAACAGGGTTGCACAACCGTCAATCTTGCCTTTTCGTCCCATACTCTCTCTCGTCTTAACTTTATAACAACCTTCGTAGCCCATTCGGGAGAAATATGGTTGGAAATGGTCCTCGTAGTGGTCCGCTTGAACCTCTTGAAGGCAAAGAATGTCAGCTTCGTACTTAGCAATTTCCCTAATCAGATTGCGCTTGCGGTATGTCCACGCTAACGCCCAGTTGGGACACTTCGGATAGGTTTGCGCCGACGTGTAAATCTCCGCTAGAACGTTGTAGGTCAACATTCGGAATGAACCAGACGCACGACGAGAACTCGGATAATAACTTTCTTCTCCAGGCATCAAACTCAACATTCGCCGCTCTGGTGGAGGATCGGGTAGACGTTTCACGTATCGCGACCGTATCGCCGTCGGAGGACCGATATCAACAGTAGAATCTTTCGAACTACGATACACATAACGACATACCAACTCTAACACAGACCCGACATCTTCGGCTGTAGGCGCATAGTTTCGAATCCAAGCCACCTCAGTTTTCACAGAAGGATTCGGCAATGGGTTCGCAAATACGCCATCAGTACGCCCTGTAACAGCTTCCGACCGCACTCGCGCAATGGCGTCATCAGCGGTTTCAGTAATTTTCTCTCGCAGAGGATAAGATTCGGTCATCTTAGTTTGCAATGCACTCAGCGTGGGCCAAGCAGCCTGCAAACAGCGCTGCGAACAGAAGAACGACTCTTTGACAACTAGATCGAATTCATCAGAGGCCAGTATGCGTTCATTGGCGATCTTCAACAGAGGAACAAACTGCATTGTCGCGGGCCGAAGACAAGATTTTCGCGCGCATACGTACGTTGCCGCACAACGATTCCAGCGGTATTGGACAGAAAGGGCACCACGAGTTTTGGCTTCGATAGCTTCGGCAGATTTGGCTTCTCCCGATGCAGTCCGAATCACAACATATGGCATCAATTCACAGCCTTCTACCGGTGTCGGCGTTATTAAAAATTCCACGCGTTCGAGTCGTGGTTTGCCATCAAGTGGTGGCGCCACTACTGCCATCGTAGAACGAGCAGAAGGACCACCGCCAGGAGACGCAGCAGGCCGAGGCGATGACTGCGGGACATGATGCACATGTCCGTTCGATGGACGCTGCGCTGGTGGCTCAGGCAGCGGCGCAGCGGCCCCCTCCGCAGCGGCGACCATGCGCGGTAGAAAGGGTCGACCAAATCCTTCGCGATACGCAGAATCGTTAGGCGCCAACAAGGTTTGAGCGCCTTGCCTAGTTCCAGCGCCAACAGGCGCGTTTGGGCACAAACAGTACTGACACGGGCTTCACTTTCGCTCGGATTACGATCGGGGTATATCATAATTAGAAGTCTGAATGCACAATGTTTTCCTATTGGCTAGGTTGATTTACACCATTCAAACTTACAGCAGTGCCACGCTGAGCTGCACTACACGTGTGCACGTGGACATCTCAACCCATTTACCAAAAGATCGTGGAATATTACAACAGAGATGGAAACGAGAAGCCACGTAAGGTGTTGATACTGGTAATGTGAATGTTTCGTTGGGGGGAAGCAAAGGAGGCGAAGCCGCAAGCAACAAAGCGAGTGAGCGAGCGCAGCCGCTATTCCCCACTGAATGGCACAGTTCACAGAGCTGGGGAATAAGTCAAGCAGGCAGACAGCGAGACAGCCAGCCATCTTTCGGTCTTGCAGCTCGCATGCTTCAGCCATGGTTATTACAGAAACGTTAGAGAGAAGTGAGAAGCATTAATTCTAATTTGTATACCGAAGAATATGTTGGT
>JAAUYH010141403.1_pt1 | contig 18147 bp, 21 predicted proteins | sample 7278061 | NCBI WGS metagenome assembly JAAUYH01 (sample SAMN14350203, study PRJNA611818) | marine sediment metagenome | isolation source: surface marine sediment (0.6m) | place: French Polynesia: Moorea | collected 2018-08 | reverse complement strand
GTTGTTTGAGATCGAGGTCCGCCCCTCAACGGCTTCCAAACCCTCCACCGAAGTTTAGCGACATTTTCATCGGCTCTTAACCAAAAGCCTACAATAGTACAAGCAAACTACAAGGTAGAGGAATTCTCAATCACAATGACGAAACCACTACTTTTCACCCGACTTCAAGAACATTTCGGAGACGACCCCGCCAAACTACCCGTACTCGAACAGAATTACGCGTTCTATGAACGAGCCAACCTTCATTTATCGATTGAAGACCTTGCTCAGTCCGCCGATGCTCCCCCAACTTTAACTGGAATTGTTGTTCCAGAGGAATATCATTCCGTCAGCTTGTCAAAACTCTCCCGACCCGCAACGGCCAAGAATTACGATGAGGGACCGGTTGAATACGTTGATGAACCGCTGCCCAACCATCAGCGATTATCTTGTATCAAGCGCGGCTTGTATCTTCTCTACGTTGACGGCGATCCGTTGGCCTTACTGATCACAGAGCAACTGTACAGCCGAACGCCCGGAATCATCACAGAGGTGATGGCGACTGGCAAAGAGCAGGCAGAGAGCTTTGCTCATCAATTAACTCGGCTAGTTCGTCACGGAAAGGCATTCCGTGGCAAAGTTTTGTCTCTGGAACGGGACTGCTATGGCGGCATTACCGTCAAATTCCACAGCTTGCCGGTTGTTAGCCGTGATCAGATCATTCTTCCAGAGGAGTTGCTAAACCGAATAGAGCGTCACGCTATTGCATTCAGCACTCACGCGGAGCGACTCACGGCTGCTGGGCGCCACTTAAAACGGGGTATTCTGCTTTACGGTCCCCCCGGTACTGGTAAAACCTTCTCAGCGATGTATCTTGCGTCTTGCATGCCAGGACGCACCGTATTTCTTCTAACGGGCGCGGGTATGAGGGCGATCGAAACAGCGTGCACCATGGCTCGCATCCTTGAACCCGCTACGATAATTCTCGAAGATGTTGATTTGATTGGCGCACAACGTGACCAGCAGGTGGTTGATGCAAACGCCCTGCTGTTTGAATTGCTGAATCAAATGGATGGCTTGGCGGATGATGCTGACATTCTATTTATCCTCACAACTAACCGTCCCGATGTACTTGAACCAGCATTGGCCGCACGTCCGGGACGAATTGATCAGGCGCTTGAAGTCCCTCCACCGGATGAAGATTGTCGTCGCCGATTGTTCGCCCTATATTCGGATGGATTAACTCTAGATATAAAACACCTTGATGAATTTATCCACAAGCTAGAGGGAGTCAGCGCCGCCTTTATCCGCGAGCTGCTCCGTAAGGCCGCTGTCTTCGCTGCAATAGCATCCAATGACGAACTGATCGTCAAAGACGACCATATAGATGAGGCGCTCACAGAACTGCTTGTGGTTGGGGGATCCTTGACGCAGAGCTTACTGGGCGCGCAATATCCGAAGAATGAATAAGGCCAACTGCGTACTCTATCAAGGAACTTCCGGCGAAATCGGGCATATTCTGGGCATCAACTTAAGCTGGGACATTCTAAAGGGGCAAGAATACAGGAGACAGGAGACAGAATCCAGTTCTTGACTGACTTCTGACTTCTGACTTCCTTCTCTACTGGATTGTCCCCCATTAAGCTGGAGCCCCATATTCTCATTAACGTTATCCTCAAAAAGTTAAATTCAAAAAAAAAGAGCTGAGGATGATGACTGGCTACAATCCAGTGCGAACATCCTCAACTCCAAACTAATCGAACCTAACAAGAACTAAACTGCTTAAATTCGCTCAATCTCAGTCTTATTCCCGATTAAGCAAGCGTCTCTGGGCAGTAGCCTAGGCCCATCACGAATTGGTCTCTAAATTCCTCAATATCGCGACGATCTGGCGTGCCGTGAGAGACAACAGCAACCTGATAGCGACGCATGACATCGACCGGAGATTGCCCTGTTTCCAGTCCCCACAAGGCCATCCGAACCCGAATTCCGGGTCCATGGGGAATCCCTAATTCATTTAGGAAAGCGCGAAAGTTTTCGACGTCTTCATCCGAAACAATTTCGCTCAGTTTGACTTTAACCACCCAACCATTGATTTGATGAATAACAGTCAGGAACAGCAACGGCAGTCGACGTTCACCCAGAAGACGCTCTACCACCCGCAAGGTGAGACTGGCATTGGCGAGATAATAGATATATTCCATCTTCTTTATAGTTTGGATGCTACATTCTTCATTGTCCTGGGGAAAATTTCTCCCGGGTAGGGGAAAAGCCCGCGACCTACCCGAGGGGTTTTCCCCAAATCCTGTCAACACTGCATCACGATGAGCACCCATCGGTTTACTCCCCTCTCGTCATCCCAGGAAACGCAAGGTATCAGCGAGGGCGATCGCACAGATTTATCCCTCGCGGCCTACGATTACACATTGCCGCCTGAACGCATCGCCCAGAATCCGGTCGTTCCAAGGGATAGCGCCCGTTTAATGGTGGTTGATTCAGACAATCGTCAGACGCACCAACATTTTCACGATCTCCCTGATCTACTGAGGCCAGGAGACTTACTAGTGCTAAACAATACACGCGTCATTCCAGCCCGACTCTATGGGCGTAAACCGGGGGGGGCGGCTGTCGAAATTTTGTTATTGGAGGAACAGACTCCATTGAAGTGGTTGGCGCTGGTAAAGCCGGGTAAACGATTAAAACCGGGCGCTCAGATTCATTTTGGTCCACATTCTGATTGCCCGGCTTTAATCGCGACCGTCTTGGCCGCGGACCCATCAACGGGGGGACGCATTCTAGAATTTTCCATCCCTTCCAACCAGTCCCTAGAAACCTTGATTGAACAATTGGGTCAGGTCCCGCTACCTCCCTACATCACAGACTCCCAAGCCCAGCCCGACCAATATCAAACTGTATACGCCAGTCAATTGGGCGCTGTGGCGGCGCCGACAGCCGGTTTGCACTTCACCCCGGCGCTGTTTAATCGGCTGTCGGCAAAGGGCATTGAGCAAACCTATCTAACTCTGCATGTGGGGGTAGGCACCTTTCGACCGGTTGAAACAGAGAATATTCTCCAACACACCATGCATGGAGAGTGGATTGATGTTTCCCCAGACACGGTGGATAAAATCCAGCAAACCCAACGCCAAGGAGGGCGGGTGATTGCAGTGGGCACAACGGTGACCCGCGCTCTTGAAGGCGCTGCTCAAAAGGGCGCATTGGAGCCGTATCGGGGCAAAACAGACTTATTTATTTACCCTGGCTATCGATGGCGAGTGATTGATGGATTAATCACCAACTTCCACTTACCCGGGTCTAGCTTACTCATGCTGGTCAGCGCCTTAGTCGGCCGTCAGCGCCTGATGGATTTATATGACATTGCGATCGCCCATCAATATCGCTTTTATTCGTTTGGAGACGCCATGCTGATCTTGCCCAAAACGAAATCAGAGACCGAATCGAGGCAGGGGGGCGATTTTCGCCCTACTCCATAGACTGACTTTCTGGGTTCTGACTTCTGCTTTCTGTCTGCTGTCTTTTAAGCCCACCCTCGCCCTGCAAAAATAAGATCGCCTCATCACACCATGCCAGCCAGCCAGTCTCAGAGCGAATGCCATGGTGCAACGTCAGGTACTGGAATTGATTTTCAATCGGCAAGGCGCCTGTACTCTGAAAAAGGTCTTGGGCGATGGCCCGATATTCTTCAAGTCGTTTGCAATGTTGCTGGCGATGATGGGCAAGTTCCTTAAGGATAATTTCCTTCGGCACACTCTTTCCAGCAAACAGCTTCACCAGAAGATCGTCTTTGACGGGACTGAGCTCTGAAGGTTGCGCTATCCAGTCTTGCAAAAAGGCTGTGCCCGTTTCAGTAATATGGAACAGCTTTTTATTAGGCCGACCCTCTTGGTCAATTTTTTCCGCCGTCAAATAACCTTCTGCCTCTAGCTTGGAAAGTTCGCGGTAGATCTGCTGATGGGTTGCGTCCCAGAAAAAGCTGACGGAGCTGTCAAAGTATTTAGCCAGATCGTAGCCACTACGGGGGCAATCCATCAGAGCGGATAAAATAGCATGTGCTAAGGACATAGATCGGAACAAGAAAAATTGCAAGATATGCAATTCTAAGCATATAGGATTGCGCTAAATTTCCCGGCTATAAATTACTCGTCTTTTTGATAGACCTTAAAGATTAAGGAAACAATACTTCCTGACCATCCTCGCGACAAAAAAAGTATCGTTTTGGAAACGAGGACTTTAATGGACTGCCATGTCACAATCCACCATTGAATCTATTCTTCAAGAAAAACGACTTTTTGATCCACCGGCTGAATTTGCCAAATCGGCTCGGATTAAAAGTATGGCGGAGTATCAGAAACTATACGAACAGGCTGCTGCAGATCCTGCAGCATTTTGGGCGGATTTAGCGGAAAAGGAGCTGCATTGGTTTAAGCCGTGGGATACGGTGTTAGATTGGCACCCTCCCTTTGCAAAATGGTTTGTCGGGGGCAAGATTAACCTTTCTTACAATTGCTTGGACCGTCACCTCACCACCTGGCGGCGCAATAAAGCCGCGTTGATTTGGGAAGGGGAGCCGGGGGACTCCCGCACCCTCACCTATGCTCAACTTCACCGCGAAGTCTGCCAGATGGCCAATGTGTTGAAAGATCTGGGGGTGAAGAAGGGCGATCGCGTCGGGATTTACATGCCGATGATTCCAGAAGCGGCGATCGCGATGCTGGCCTGTGCTCGGATTGGCGCGCCCCATACAGTTGTATTTGGCGGGTTCAGCGCCGAGGCGTTACGGGACCGACTAGTGGACGCCCAAGCCAAACTGGTAATCACAGCAGACGGGGGATTTCGTAAAGATAAGGCCGTTCCCCTCAAAGATGCCGTCGATCGGGCGTTAGCCAATAAGGGCGCACCCAGTGTGGAAAATGTGTTGGTGGTGCAGCGGACCCGGCAATCAATCCATATGGAATCCGGACGAGACCATTGGTGGCATGAACTCCAGACGGGGGCCTCTCCAGACTGCCCAGCGGAACCGATGGACAGCGAAGATATGCTGTTTATTTTGTATACCTCCGGGACAACGGGTAAACCCAAGGGAGTGGTCCACACGACAGGGGGATACAATCTCTACACCCATATGACCCTGAAATGGGCCTTTGATATCCAGGATACCGATGTTTACTGGTGTACCGCGGATGTCGGCTGGATCACCGGCCACAGCTACATTGTCTACGGGCCGTTGTCCAATGGAGCCACCAGCTTAATGTACGAAGGCGCTCCCCGCGCCTCCAATCCTGGTTGTTTTTGGGATGTGGTGGAAAAGTACGGGGTTAACATTTTTTATACGGCCCCCACAGCAATTCGGGCCTTTATCAAAATGGGCGATGCGTTGCCCAAAGCGCGGGATTTATCTTCCCTCCGGATTTTGGGCACCGTCGGCGAGCCGATTAATCCAGAAGCCTGGATGTGGTATCACGAGGTGATTGGCGGCGAACGCTGTCCAATTGTAGACACCTGGTGGCAGACGGAAACGGGCGGCTTCATGCTTACCCCCCTCCCCGGCGCTATCCCCACCAAACCCGGCTCCGCCACCCGCCCTTTCCCGGGCATTTTGGCGGATGTGGTTGATTTGGAGGGAAATTCTGTCGGAGATAACGAGGGCGGCTATCTGGTGATTAAACATCCCTGGCCCAGCATGATGCGCACCGTCTACGGCGATGACGATCGCTTCCGCCGCACCTATTGGGAGCACATCCCACCGAAGGATGGCAAATATTTGTACTTTGCGGGCGACGGCGCCCGTCGGGATGAGGACGGCTACTTCTGGGTCATGGGCCGAATTGACGACGTGCTCAATGTGTCTGGCCATCGCCTCGGCACAATGGAGGTGGAGTCAGCCCTGGTGTCGCACCCGGCTGTGGCGGAAGCGGCTGTGGTGGGCCGCAAGGATGAGGTGAAGGGGGAAGACGTTTTCGCTTTCGTCACCCTTGAAGGCAGCTATAGTCCTAGCGATGACCTGAAGGCTGAGCTAAAGCAGCATGTGGTGAAGGAAATTGGCGCGATCGCTCGCCCGGGTGAAATCCGCTTCGCCGACGCGCTGCCCAAAACCCGTTCCGGCAAAATCATCCGTCGCTTCCTGCGTAATCTAGCTAGCGGTGAGGAACTGGTGGGAGACGCCTCCACCATGGAGGATCAAAGCGTCCTGGAAAAACTGCGCGACGGCGATTGATGCCTGACGACAAGGATTGCTAGGTAGGGTCGAAGCATTTGGCTGTTAGTCTTCAGACACTTCTGATAATTCTGCTACAAATGCTTTGACCTTACGGTCGAACAGAATAAAACTGCTATGACATTCGATGAATTCATCAGTTGCTTTGAAGCGTTAACTGAAAGCGATCAAACTCTCATAGTTCAAACACTTCAATCAAAGGAATCTCTGACGCTTGGAGAAATCGTCGAGCTCTGCAGAAATGGCTCCTTGATGCAACTATCTGACGATGGTTTAGATTGGCTTCAGCAAGCAGTAGAAAGTCTCGAATTCAAACAGATAAAGCTTGCGATGAATTCCAATTTGAATCCCGTGTGTCCAAAATGTTGCCAGGACATGGAAGAAGGCTTCTGTCCCGATGTTGAACGGGCTAGCATCTTAAGAGAAGTTTGGCATCCTGGCAAACCCCAGAGAAATTTTTTGGGAGGAACCAAGATTGACCGAGAAAAGCTGCTGGCAGTTTCTGTCTATCGTTGTACAAGATGTGGATATCTAGAACGTTACGCCAGGTCATGGGGAAGTCTGTATTAAGTTCCGTAGTGGTCTGGCACAGCTAAAGTGAGGCATTAAGAAATCAGCAGATCCAGATTTTTGCGTGCTTTCATCTCAAAAATCTATCGCGCCATTTTAGCTGTGTCGCACCACTACTGGCCTACAACCTGTAACCCATAACCTATTGCTCAAGCTATGGCGCACATCATGGGTCTGTAAGATCGCCATAATATACAATGTATATCATTAGATTGTTTCAAAAGTTGAGGCTAATTCTATGAGGTCTCAAATTGGCCAATGGGGGAATTCTTTAGCAATACGCCTGCCAAAGCATATCGTTCAGGCCCTAGATTTGAAGGCGAATGATGCGATTGAGTTTTCCGTGGTGGATGGAAAGGTGGTCTTAAATCCGATCCAAGCTTTGCCGGAATTGACATTAGAGGAGCTTTTAGATCAAGTGACAGAATCCCCAGATTCTGAGATTGATTGGGGTGAGGCTGTGGGGAGAGAAGTCTGGTAATGTACGTCCCCAAACGAGGTCATTTCATATGGCTTCAGTTCGATCCGCAATCAGGTCATGAACAACAGGGGAAGCGACCTGCGCTGGTGTTGAGCCATGATGGATTTAACCGAAAAATGGGATTTGCCTATGTTTGCCCGGTAAGTAATACCAAACGTAAAAACCCATTTTATGTTCCTATTCCTGAGGGTGAATCGGTGAAGGGAGTCATCATGGCGGACCAGATGCGATCGCTAGATTACAGGGCGCGGCGAGCCGAATTCATCCGGGAATGTCCAGAGCTTTTATTGCAAGATGTTTTGAGGAGAATTAAACCAATCTTGTTTTGAGCCCCCAACAAACTGGTTTCTGTGATACTGGGCTGAGTGCTATCTATACAGAAGTCACTTTTCTTCACTAAATTTCGCAAGTCATCGCTGCAGTCTAATTCTGGCGGTATCGCATTCAAACGACAATGCGACAATCAGACCATGACAATCTTCTCCCATCCAAAGTCGTTTCAAGAGCTGCTGGAATATAGCGACGGCAGTGAGGCTTTGTATGAGTTGACAGAGGGAGAGCTGAGGATCGTGGTCCCGGAGTCGGAGGTCAATTCGTATATCACTGATTGTCTGAGAGAAAGATTGATTCCATTTTTCTCTCGCCGTCTGGTGAAGATCCAGGAAATCTATGTGGAAGTGGCCCCGCTGCCAGGGATGCCGTTGAACCGGGATCCTGATTTGGTGGTGTTAGCGCCGGAACATCTGGGGTTGATGAGCGCTTCCGGAAAGATGGCGATCTCGGCAACTATGCCGCCGCCTTTACTGATTGCAGAAGTTGTGAGCCCTTACTCTGGGCCTATGGACCCGAATTTCACCAGGGACTACAGTGACAAGCCACAGCAGTACGCGATCCGGAGGGTCTCTGAGTATTGGATTATCGACCCACAGCGATCTTTGATTGAGTTGAACTGGGATCCCGATCAGAGCAAGCGGATATACACAGGGCAAGCAACTTTTAAGGGGAAAGACCGGATGATTTCTCAATTGGCGGAGCTATCCAGCCTGAAGGTAACGGCGGCTAATATTTTGGAGCCAGATCTTTAGTTTCATAGGTTGGGTCGAAGAACGATGAGTTACGGCGTCTATGCGCAATTTTTTCGTCATCTTGATAAGTGAGCGCCGAACTGACCCCACTGGCGCTAGAAGAGAAATGCTATAAACTGCGCGATCGCGCATATTGACTAACGGGCATTATCGCGAGTAGAGGAAAGGAATTGGAGCACACTATAAGACAAGTGTCTAAAGACTAACGGCCCCATGCTCCTTCCTTACATTGGCGCACTGCTTATCCAAACCTGCCATCAAGTCAAGAGGATTGCCCCGCCATCAAGTCAACTCCACCTTCTGGGAAATCAACCAAAGGGTCGGCGTCTAAACAATAGTTCGATCTGGCGAAAAGACATAAAAACATTCCCACAATCTCTTTGGGAAAAGAAATTGTGGGATATGCGAAACTATAGCGTCCAAGATGACGGGAGGCTAACAGCCCGTGAAAGGGGTAAGGCGTTCAGAAAAATCTTTTTCAGCAGCGGTGTAGATTACCGGGGCGCGGCGATCGCCAATTCTTTAGCCCCAGGCGAGTTAGATAGCTGTAACAATGCCGCTTTAAGATCATTGGTCAGCCATCGGGCGTCATCTTTGACAGCCCCTGAAATATAGGCCTTGACAGCTAGGGGCGCCCCTATTTTGATACTGACCTGACATCCCCAAGTGGGATAAGACTGGTCGTAGGAAAGGTGAATAGGAACAATGTTGCCCCCCAGATTAGATTGACTTAATTCTGCTTGCAACGCGAGGCGCGCCAATCCAGGCTTCAGCGGACGCAAGCGGCCGTCACGGAAGATATTGCCCTCTGGATAGATCACCATCATTTCGCCTTGCTGTAATAATTCCACCCCATGGCGCAAGCTCGAAATCGCTGGTCGACGAACATTCACAGGAAATCCGCCCAGCCGACGAATCAGCCATCCTTGCAGGCCTCTCATTTCATCAGCAGTGACCATATAGCGCAAGTCTCGTCCCGTTACCCGTCGGCCCGTCGCATAGGGGATCATCAACGAATCCCATCGAGACCGATGAGTCGGCGCCAAAATCACTGGACCAGTCAAGGGAAGATGTTCCTGCCCGCTAATGTTAATGCGACCAAAATGACGTGGAATCACTACGCGACAAGCCAAAAAATAGGCCAGTGGAGTCAGCCAAGGAGAACATTTGGAACTGGTAAATTGGCAATTAAACCGTACTGCTTCCGGCTTGCTTTCCTCCGGCTTGCTTTCCTTTGATTGCGGCGTAGAACAGGTCAACATCATAATGTTCGAAACATGAACTCCAAAAGGGAACTACCCTGAACTGTACTTAAAGTAAAACGTTTAATGAACTTATACAGTTACAAAGGGACACTTTGGAGGGGTGGCCATGTGTCATCTCCTGTTCATTGAAGGAGAGCGAACCGACTACAACAACCTTGCGGTCTCAGATTAGCGGCGATACCGCCTAAACCAAGCTTGTAATTGTTGCCGACAAACTGACTCCAGGATTCCCCCTAGAACGGGCAAACGGTGGTTAGAAGCGGCGCCATCCGGCAAATTTAATACGGAGCGAATCGCTCCAGTTTTCGGATCATCCGCCCCATAAACCAGCAATCCCAAACGCGCCTGAATGATCGCCCCAGCACACATTGGACAAGGCTCTAACGTAACATATAGGGTGCAGTCATGCAGTCGCCAACGATTCAATATCCGCCCTGCAGCCCGTAACGCCAATATTTCAGCGTGGGCGGCAGGGTCATGATCACTTTCTCGCCGATTAGCCGCCTCAGCCAATAGGGTATTGTCAGGCCCGACAACCACCGCCCCAACCGGAACCTCTCCCGACTTTCCGGCGAACTCTGCTAACTCCAAAGCCCGCATCATCCAGCGACGATGGGTTAGATAGGCTTTGTCTTGAATAGGAGGCGGGGGAATTTCTAAATGGCCGAATTCTATCTCCCCTTTCTCATCTTCTCTTTCAGGCATCCTTCCTTTCCCCGAACCATTCAGTGTGAGAATGTCGCTTGTCTTACGTTTAGTGACTATTAGACTGCAAAACCTTGACAATCTCTTTACATGAGGCTTAGCCTTTAGCCTTGAGGGAATGTTGGTTTTCAACACTATTTGCAGAGTTCAGACTTCCTTAAAAGCCCTAGATATAGCGTCTTACGGGATTTTAGCGGGGGTCTGGCGCGAAAACCAAGTGAGATAACCCGATCAAGCAGGGAGCAGACAAGAAATCGGTTGCGAAATCGCATTGCAGATGAGTTAGCTGACAAGCTAGGGGTTTACATAACGATATACCCCTATGGATAATATTCAGTTGGTTGTCCGTCAATGCAAAATCGCGATGACTCTGGGTTAAGGGTGATCAACCTTTGGGTATAGGTTCAGGTTATGTTTAAATTCCTCACTAAAGCGGATTATCTGCTGCGGGAAACCCTCCTTGGTTTGCAGCGGGGCGGCTGGATGAATTGGGCGGCGGTCAGCACCATGACGGTCTTGCTCTTTCTATTTGGCATTAGTCTGCAATCAACCTGGCAGCTTGAAAGCTTACTCAATCAGTTTGGCAGTCAATTAGAGGTCTCGGTCTATCTAGAAAGCGGAATCGAGGCCAGCAGCTTAAAGCCAATTGTGGAGGGAATGTCTGGAGTCGCTTCAGTCAAGACTGTTAGCAAGGAGGAAGCCTGGGCGGCCCTAGTGGAAGACTTAGGCATTTCAGAAATCAGAGGGGCGACTGAACAGCTAAGCGGTAACCCATTGGTGGATGAACTCAGGGTGAAAGCCCGGAACTCCGAAGTCGTTTCAGATCTAAAGGTTCAGTTAGAAACCCTGCCAGGGGTAGACGAAGCCAGCTATTTGCCTGAGGCGGTCAAACGCCTCGCCCAACTAAATGATGGGGTGCGATGGGTAAGTCTGTTCATCATTATGATTCTGAGTCTGACTGCGATCGCCGTCATTACCACCACCATCCGCCTGATTGTCATGGCGCGACGGCGTGAAATTGAGGTGATGCAGTTGGTAGGGGCGACCTCAGTCTGGATTTATCTGCCGTTTATTCTGCAAGGAGCCGCCTTTGGCGTCGTCGGCGCCGCCATTTCTTGGGGCTCTTTGATTAGCATTCACCACTTTCTGAATCAGCTCGCCGCCCAGCAACCAGACTTTATTCAATTTTTGGCCAACGGCTTGCAACTCACCCCGAGCCAAACCCTATTACTGCCCTTTTCTCTCTTTTCATTAGGGGGGACCGTCGGTCTCCTTGGCAGCTTACTGGCTGTCCGCAAGTTCGCCCTACGATGAATTTTGGTTGCCCACCTAAATTTTGCCAACCTATCATTTAAGCCGGGACAATTCGATGCAGAAAGAAGTCAGAATACAGCAGTCTGGCAGAAACTGGATTCTGACTCCTGTATTCCGTACTGGCGAAAATTTCCCGCTTTAAGTTGTAAGCCATTTTCCTGAATTCTGGTTGATTACTGCGTTTACACAGGGGAAAGATTTTAAGATTTTTGGCGGCTTCAGTAACCTTTATAGGTTTCTCTAAAACTTCCAAGCTAGGCTAAGAGGGTATTTCGCCCCCATATCGCTCGAGTATTACCGCCTCGAGCCCTGTGCGCCTGAATTTTACAATTATGACCCAGCCAGATTTTCAAGAGTTCGCTCAGCAAGAAGACGCCGACGAAATTGCCGCCCTGATCGCAAAGAACTTACGGAAAAAGGGGATTAAAGCGAAAGCCACCGCAAAGGAGGAATGCCTGAGGGTGATTGTGGAGGCGGATCAGACACCGGGCAAGCAAGCAGTTGTAGACTGGGTGCATAAGAAACTGGCTAGCTTGAAATCTGATTCCATCAAAACCTTGAAGGTGTATGGTTGGCAGACGGATATCTCTGCGGTGACCTGGAAAGAAACCATCGAGTTAGACAATCAGGATAGTTTCTTCTTAATCGAATCTTCCGAGAACCCCGCTTCTAGCTTAATCAAAGCGCCTGAGCAAACCGACCCAGACTTAATGGAGCCGTCCGAAAGACCCGCCCCTGGGTCAGAGTTTTTAGCGACGTTGAAGACCTTCAAATTCGCGTCGGTGTTTCCCTACAAACAGGCCCTCAGTCCCGATTTATACAACAGCTATGGGGTCAGACTGCTGCTGCTATTTAGTCTATTTCCCTGGGTTTTCTTATGGTTGGGCCCCGGAGCCGGACAGGCTGAAGTCTCCTGGATTTTAGGCATTTACTACGCTTTGATTTGGGGCCTTGTCCTGCATCAACTGATTAAACCCGTGCAGTTTTCTTGGCGGCACACCCTATATTGCAGTGTGTTTACGGTGATTGTAGGAATTTTCCTATTGCAGTTATTTCAGGGAATTCCTTTGATTCGGGTACTTTACATCGCCAGTGACGCCAGCCTAATTCTAAACCTGCTGTTTCGGGTGTTATGGGTTGGGGTTCTGGAAGAAGTCTGCAAGGGATTATCGGTTTATCTGTTCTTACTGCGTCCGGGCCAATTGAGCGACCCCCTTACGGCTGCATTTTATGGAGCGATCTCAGGCCTGGGATTTGCGATCGTAGAGGGTCCCGTCTACTTCGACCGCTCTGCCTTGGGAGTCAGTACGGGGGAACTTGACCTCGGCGGATTCTTTTTGGTGAATACGCTTCGACTCGTGTCACTGCCGCTATTTCACGCCATTTGGTCAGGTATTGTCGGTTACTTTATCGGATTGGCCGCCATCAATCCATCTCGGGAACGGTCCATTATTTTTATCGGCGTGGCGATCGCGGCTATTTTACATGGACTCTACGATACCTTTGTCAGCAATCTCCTGGGCCTCGCTATTCTGATTTTCTCCATTCTGCTATTTGTGGCCTACCTCCGCCGCAGCCGACAATTGGTGAATGAGATGAAACAGGCGGAAACCATTCAGGGCAATTTAAGGCTGACTAAGTAAAGTAATAGGGCCAGAAAACCAAATCCGTAGGGCAAATAGGTTGGGCTCTCGATGCCGTTAAATAGAGCAGGAATGGACGATTTTCCGATATACGAGGCGTAAAAAAGATACCCCAAGGCGACATGGCCGCAGCGTTCTTGCAACAATCCAAAGACCGTTGCAAACGTGGGACCGTAGAAAAAAGCCGACAGGGCAAAGAAAATGGCAAAGATCGGCGCTGAAGTCATTCCCACCACAATCGCGGCGCCGAGGAGCAAATAGCGAATGGCGTTCACCGGGCGCTGACTGACCCAGCCGCCCAAACTCAACCGCCCCAGGGTTAAGCCCGCCCAATAGAGCGAGAGCAAGGCGCCGCTCCAGGCGTCGCTCCACCCCAGATGCCGCAGGTAATGGCCGCCCCAAGTGCCGATCGCACTTTCTAATCCGGCGTAGAGCATAATCACCAGCAGGAAGGGACTGGCTTTGCGCCAGGGCATGCGATCACGTCCCGGTGAAAAATTAGCGGCCGCTGGCGCTTGCCAAGCCAAAGCGATTGAGACAACCGCCAAGATCGCCACCACCGCTAAACCGATTCGCCACGGCAAGAATACCCCCAGTAGCGGGGCGCTCAAGGCGCCAAAGCCGAAGGTGGCGTTGGCCCAGTTAAGGAAGAGAATCCGCCGCTTGGCATGAAGTTCCCCCACTAAACTGTTGCAGTGGAGGTTAAGGGTCCCATCGCCAAAGCCGATGGGGATGGCCGCTAGCCAAATCCCCAAAAAATGGGGGGAGAGGGCGGCAAACACGAGACCAAGAGCGATCGCGGCAAATGCCCCCGCAAATAAAGGATGACGCTGACGATACCGGGAGACTAGGTAAAGCCCCGCTAGGCTGCTGATCAAGAAGACGGTATAGTACCCACCGATATCAACAGTTCCGCCAAAGGTTTCGGTCCATTGGGGTAAAAAGGCGCCAGGCGCCGCCACAATGACGCCGTGGAGAAACAGACCGATGAAACCTGCGATCGTGAGGCGCAAGGTGGAAGACATGGGGGATTAGTGTAAAGATAAGGTCCCAGTGGAAGAGAGTGGATGGGTGGATGGGTGGATGGGTGGGTGGGTGGCAAATAATTCACCAGCAGTATAAATTTATGGGTAAAACCGCTGATAGGTTTCAAATCTAAAGCCAGGGTGGGACTCTACCTTCACGAGTTCAAACTGAGTTCCCACCAGGTGATCATACTCTGGGAAGAAGGTATCTCCTTCAAAGTCGCCCGCCACCAGGGTCAGCTCTAGGGTGTCGGCCAGGGTTAGCCCTTCGGCATAGAGACGGGCGCCGCCCATGATGAACACTTTCTTGGACTCGTTCGCTTGCGTCAATCCGTCTTGAAGGGAGGCGACAAAGGATAGATGGGGATGGGCACTCGTAGATTCCGCTGCGATATTCGGTTGCGGCGATGAGGAGACGATGATGTTGTGGCGTTCTAATAAGGGCTTTTTCTGGAGGTCAAACTCCCAGGTTTTTCGCCCCATAATCACTGCATAACCTGAAGTGAGTCGCTTAAATCGCTGGGAATCTTCTGGAATGCGCCAGGGCAATTGACCATTTTTGCCAATTACTCGATTTGCTTCGGCCAGGGCTGCAATGATGATGATTTCGGGCAGCTTCATAAGCTGAGTGATGAGGCTGAGAAATCAACCAAACCGTAGGATGTGTATAGATCAAAGGTCATCTAAGAAAAGCAAAGCGTAACGCATCAAAACCTTCATTGGCGTTGGGTTTCATGACTTCACCCCAAACTACCCAACTACCCAACGTCCAATCCCTAAAAGTTATTAGCCGTATGGGTCTCAGGATCAAACTCATACCGATCCTTAAAGGTCGTTTTACCATAAAGATTAAACGAAATCGTCGGTTCATCGCCCAGGGGCTCCACCGAGTGAATCGCATCCGGCATAAAGGTAATAATGTCCCCCGGATTCAGAATCATCTCCGCCACTTTTTCAATCCGATCGGGATGCTCCGGGTCCGGAACCCGACGCCAGATCGTATTTTTCTCCTGCCCGCCAATAATCGCCACCACCGCCCAAGCGGCATGGTTATGAATCGGAGAAGGATTACCTGGAAGCCACGCCACCATCTGCACCGTCAGGGGCCATTCATGCTCGCGGTAGAGAAAATTAACCGACCAGCCCGGATCCACCGGCGGCTGGTGAAATTCCATTTGCAGCCAGTAGGAACTAATCAAAAGCTGCCGCACCCGTGGCGTAATCGCCTCCAACCGACCACGATCATCTGGCGTAGCGTCTAAAATATCCTCCAGATCGGTGAGAAATCGATACATCCGATAGATGCGCTCAGGCTCATCCACCTCCACTGAACCAAACGATTGGCGGTTACCGTCTGCGGTCACAAGCCAGTTCTGATTTCCAGTCATTTCAGACTTGTCTTGGGCGTCCACTGCAGGTGCTGTCATAGATAATCCATGTCGCTTTCTGTCAAATTATCAAACATTTGGGCGAGGGGGGAATGATTTTTTGCTGAGTTTGGGATGAGGATTAGGGAGAGGAGATGGGGGAGATGGGGAGGCAGGGGGAGATGGAGAAGATAGGGAGGTAAATCATAAGCGAAGACATTTTTAGTTAGATTAATCTTTCATCGCTAACGAGTCGGATAGTGGTTGAACAGTCCTGTCGTAGATTCGGTAGGGGCTAAGCATTTGGCGATATGTCTTCAGACGCTTCTGTCAATTTTGCTCCAAATGCTTAGCCCTTCCAGCAGCCCTCCACCTGCCCTTCATCCTAGGCGTAGGTGGGCATCACTACGCGCTTCATTTCAAAGCTTTATGTAGCGAATAACCAATGACCAACGACCAATGACCAAAATCTAAAATCCAAAATCTAAAATCCAAAATCTCTGGGATGGGGAAGATTATGATGCCTGGTAACCGCATAAGACGGCTGTTTTTTGGAGGTATAACAATCGTGTTGGCCATGGGGTGCCAGACCATTGAGCCAGTGATTGAGCCGATGACCCGCGATCGCTGCGTTGCCCAAACCGGTTTCGTATTCATTCCTAGTGGAGAGTTCGTCTCCGGGAGCGATCCAGCAGAACGGGACTATGCCTATCAGATTTCTGCACAAGCGGCTGCGAATTCCCCTGAACAGACACCGGGAGCTGAACAGCGGCTTCGACAGCAGCGCTGGTTTGACTGGGAGCCCACTCAACATCAAAGCAATTTAAACAATTTTTGCATTGGCCAAAACTTAGTCACCAATGCTGAGTACCAGGCGTTTGTGCAAGCCACGGGACATCGACCGCCGGGTATTTCGGCAGCGGACTACCAGGCGCAGGGCTTTTTGGTGCATCCCTACACAGAGGTGGAGCCATTTCTGTGGAACGGCTCAGACTATCCAGCCGGAGAAGGTCAACATCCAGTGGTGCTGGTGTCCTATGACGATGCGATCGCCTACGCCCAGTGGAAAGGCCTTCAGGACCAGCAAACCTACCGTCTACCAACCGCCGCTGAGTGGGAGAAAGCGGCGCGGGGCGAAGACGGCCGCTACTTTCCCTGGGGCAATGACTGGCGGGATGATGCGACCAATTGGGGCCAAAGTGGGCGATGGCATACCAGTCCCATCGCAGCCTATCCCCTCAGCCGCAGTCCCTACGGCGTAGAAGACATGGTCGGCAACGTGTTTGAATACACATCGACCCTAGAGCAACGGCGCGATCGCACCGTATCCGTCATGAAAGGCTGTTCTTGGGATGATCTCCCAGGATTTTGCCGAGCCGCCTATCGCCACACCCGGCCTTTAGAATCTCGCCATATTCTGTTTGGCTTTCGGTTAGTGCGGAAGTAGGCCCCAACACAACCCTTCTGGAAAACGAAAGATATATTTCTGAGAAGCAAATAATAAGGAAATCTGATGCCAATAGAGCAATTTCCTGAAAGCCTTGCAGGGCAGGGGATTTAATCTCATGCCTAGGAATTTCTCAGCGTACTCTCAGGTTAAGAGGAGATAAATAGCTCTCGGGTCGTAAGATAAACTTTGGTCATCAGAATCAATGCACGATTTCATCAAGTTCACTTAGGAGAGGAGATTTCGATATGAGAGTCAAGTACCTAGCTGCCGTTGCAATTGCCTCAGCTTTAACCGTTGGAATGGTGACAACGGGTTGCGGAACTACCCCATCAGGCGGCGGAACACCCACACAACAGGCGGATCCCTGTGCAGCAAATCCTTGCGCACCGGATCCCTGTGCAGCAAATCCTTGCGCACCGGATCCCTGTGCAGCAAATCCTTGCGCACCGGATCCCTGCGCCGCCACCCCTTAAGGCAGTGGTGAAGCTGAGCCATTTTAGTCGGTTTCTGTTTGCACTGTAATTTCATTAGTAGCATGTCTGTAAAAGGAAAATTATTCCTTTTACAGACATGCTTTTTTTGAGGACCTAACAACACACTCCACATTTTCATACCCACTATTCAATAGCAGTTGCCTTCATCTGCCTCCGCTTGGCTTTATTGGCCGGGTCCATCCACCGCTCCAACAAAATGAAGGCTTGGGCGGACAAACTGTTGAGAATGAGATACACCAGAGCGACGGCAGTAAAGATTTCGAAATGCCGGAAGTTAGCAGCGGCAATTAATTGCCCACGTCGCGTCAGTTCTTCAAATCCAATAACAGTCACCAAACTGGTATCTTTGAGCAGGGTAATGAATTCATTCCCTAAGGGCGGAATCATCCGCCGAAAGGCTTGGGGAAACGTAACATAGCGTAGGGTTTGGATAGGTCCTAAGCCCAGCGATTCAGAGGCCTCCCACTGTCCTCTATCAATGGATTGAATCCCCGCCCTGACGATTTCAGCCGCTTATCTGGCTGAAATCGTCAG
>JAAUYH010044377.1_pt1 | contig 18151 bp, 11 predicted proteins | sample 7278061 | NCBI WGS metagenome assembly JAAUYH01 (sample SAMN14350203, study PRJNA611818) | marine sediment metagenome | isolation source: surface marine sediment (0.6m) | place: French Polynesia: Moorea | collected 2018-08 | reverse complement strand
CCAGAAAGTCAATATTCATGTCCTGCAAAAACTGTTTGGTATAATTAGCAACGTGCACAGATGCATTATCTTGCTGAAAGTAGTAGTTTCCGTTGTGTACATCGTTGCCGAAAGGAATTAAAGACAGTTCTAATACGTCGCAGTACTTCTGCGCGTTCATCGTCTTTTCAACGAACACGAGCTCCGCCTTCCCCAGCGCCGAAAAATCCCCCCACACCATAATTGAATCGCCCCCGTTTTGGCGGCGCGAAAAGTAGCGCCGGGGAAGGCGGTTGCCTGCCCAGTACTTTGGGCAACCATCAGGTCCGTCGAGGTTGAACTTCTTCTCGTCAGACCAGATGGTGCGCTGCCACACCCGGTCGCTCGCGCGCAAAGATTCTTCGGCCCATTTTACGCGGTCCTTTTTGTGTTCGATAGTGAGTAGGGGAGTCTTTAACATCCGTTTGTACTCAAGATGCTCTGCCTTTTGTAATATCTGTTGAATACGACGGAGAGTGACAAGTGCATCAGACATCTTTCTCAAATCGTTGGCGGAATACTCATCTGTCCTTGCCTTGCGCACCATCGCCGCTACCAATTTTTTCGATAGTTTTTGTAGAGGGCCGACTTTTGCCGGCTCGCGCCCGAATCGTAAGGCCTGTTGATAGTTACGGATTGCTTTGCGTGAGCGCCCGGTCCGACGCTCGATTTCCATAACGGATTTTTTGTCGTCAGTCAAGGCCTGAATCATCCCCTTTTCTTTCTCAGTCAGGCGACGGCCACGACCCATTGTTTAGGTTGTTGTTGTTGTAGGTGTACAGTAGAGTTGTTAGTTGGGCGGTCTCATGACAAACCGATTGACAGAACTCGCATTTATGGGTGTGAGATCCCAGTAAACATGTTGCGTGCTAAGTTGTTTCGCGCGAAATAGCCGGGCTATTTTTGTTTTTCGTCAGGTGTGGTGCAGAGGGGATCCGCAGGCTGTATTGGCGTGCGCTGTATGTTGGAGGGTGGAACAGTGTATTTCAGAGTGTGCTCATTTACTGGAATAGTGCAACGTGCGCTGCGCAGTCGGCGAGGGTTTGGAACGGGCTATACTTATTTCGTGGACTGTAGACCAGTGAATCTTATTCTTCTTGAGTAAAAACGGATCTTAAGTTGCGCTGTACTTTAGTGTAGACCTACTCCGTATGATATTATTTATTCATCCCTCCACCCCTTCCTCTCGAAACCGATTTCAGTAGTTTATAAATTTGTTACCTTCACCAATTTTAACTATACTACACCACGGAAGCTCATCCAGCCCTCTTTTCGAAAACTTAGTAAAAAGACGAGCGCTGCAAAGCCACAGTACACCTGGTCTCGGCACCATGATGATTATGTGCTTGCATTAAAAGAACAGAATGCTTTACAACAAATTACTTCTGTACCATCCAAGCACCACTATTACTGAGCCTACCATTTTATATAGTAAATCTACGCCCACAGCACACCCAACTGACGTGAATTACTGACGGAACTTTACTGTATTAGAGGTAACTGACGGATACTGTACTGCTCGCATTCTAATCAACGCATCTCCTCGCCTCGAAAAATTGATCCGAGGAGTGAACTGTTAGCTCGCTCTGTATGGTGCTGTGCTGTGCTGTACTGTACTGTACTGTACCGGTACAGAGTTTCTCAGCCGTATCATACTGTAGCGCTGAGAGTCTGACAGTCCGGTTTCTCATTCCCATTGTTCCAGGTTGGCTGATCGCTTGCACTGTACCGTACAGTACCTTACTTCAAAACGCATCGAAGTAAGCCTTCCAAGGCAATCCTAACAGAAGACTATCAATAAAAGCAACCACCAGACATAATTTACTCTCGTAATTGTAATCAACAACAACATGATCATCATCCACTCTATACTAATTCTAAATGTCATTCCATACATGGAATGCCCATTGGCTGTAGTCTTTCTTTTCTACACAACCAGTCATGCCATATTCTCGAATGTAGAATAGAAATAATTGCAGGTGTCGCCGCTGCACAATAAAGTTAAATTAAGTCCTACCGTACAGTACAGTGCTAGCCCGTAATTTATTGTAGAAGAATCGTTTCATGGACACGACGTGTGATCAAGAAAATTAGATTTTTTGTAGAGTAAACTCCGCGCTAGCACAGATACGGACTAATTTACAATAGTTCCTAATTCTTTGGGTTCAGACCAACCCAGAATGAGGATGTTGAAGAGTGCCACAGTGACTTACAGCTGTCCCAATATTTAGAACGAACCATCAGACTCTACAACGTGGGTGACAACCATGTATCGAGTTTGGCAGCGAAAAGAAGATAGGAATAGCTCTAACTCACATATGTGAAGAAATCGTCAATTAGCTAGATTCCCTTAGTTTCGCATCAAAACACTACAGTAACTGTTGTATTACTATCGGAACTGAGGTATTAATAAACTATTAATTTAGAATAGCAGCTTGTGTTCAGTCTTATGCTGCTGCCTCAGAATGCCAACGGTGTGACTAGTTGCTGATAATTCGCCTTTTGATGAAAGCGTGAAACTAACGGCGACAAACCACTAATGCTAGGAGATAGATAAAGAAAACAGCACTTCCAGTTTCCTTTCGCTCTGCCATGCGGAATAGGTTAACCAAGTGACCAAGTTGTTTTATGTTCCCAGAGAAAAAGTCTGCATCGGATACAATGCGCGACAACTCGTCAGATGATCGAAAGAAGTCTTCTACGGAGAATTCATGTTTCTAGGATTAGCAACAACAAGTAAGCAAGGCTACAGCGCCATGCGGTCCAAAATCAAATTACTAGTTCTAATCCGAGCGGATGAGATCTCGGTTCATCTATCTCCTTCCGTTGAATACCGTCTCAAGCATATGGTTATCTGTAGCATATTTTTCGGCGCAGTGCACCTGTGAGTGCCGTTTCGTATGATTTATACTGTACATCACTATGTATTGACTGGCATGGCACTCAAACACAACTTGACAAGATGCCACGCTAAATCAAATTGCCTTGAATGAGGTTGAGAACAATGTTACACTCCAGAAAGATACCACCGTTTTTAGTATGCAAAATGAGCGATCTGTTTCTTCAATTCTGGCTTTGCGCTCAAACTACTCTCTTCCCGTTACCAGTCACCAGCCGTCCTCGTTCACCTCCCAATGAAACACAATCGAAGCAGTGCGATCTTTATTTAGCTTGCGCTTGCCAATGTACGCTCGAAACTGTAAAACCAGTTACCAGTACAGTATCGAACTCCACAGATACCTGTAAAAATTGTGGCTGCCAGTGTTAGTCACTGTAAGACACGAAGGGCCAGTTTCACTCTGCCAAGCTATTTATAGGGATTGGAAAAGCGTGCGGGACAGGCTAAGCCGGGTGATCGCAATAGCCGGCGAAAACGAGGGAGGCATGACGTAATGCGTAGAACTATTAGACGGTTCGACAACAGAGATACGTAACGCACAGCCCACAATAAAAATTGAAGTGTACAGCCGATCAAAAACTGCTCAAGGTGAACGGAGCGACGCCGACGCCATCACTGAAAGCTTTACGACAACGATGAACATAAGAAAGTGACATAAAAACACTATGCACGACAGTGACGACGGCGGCGGTACCATCGGGGGGCTCGGAAAATTCGCAAGTTAAATGCAGCACGCGCAAGTTACTGTGGCAATAAGCAAATACAAGGTGATACACGGCGCCGGGTGGGCGGCGCACTCTAGACCTCCTTGGGCGCCTCGAACTTGCGCTTCAAAAACCAGACGTTGACGCCGCGCGGCCTGGGCGCGCTCATGACCCTCTTGGCGGGTGCCAGGACGGGTTCCTCGTGGTCGTCGGGTGGGGCTCGTCCGGGGGTGGTGGTGTGCCCGTCCAGGGAGGACACGGGGCTCATGGGTGTGTTGACCGAGACCTCCTCGCGCAGGTCGAACCTGAGCTCGTCGGGGAGGCTGGCGCGCTGGCCGGACATCTGGGCGGGCTCGAGGGAGAGGGGTGAAGCGCTGGACGGGGGCATGCTGAGGTTGCGGGGCGCCATGTCGACGTCCACGCGGGGGCCTTCGAGGCGGCGCGCCGAGCCCATGCGCGGGGAGAACACACGGAATATGCGGTCGTTGGTCTTGCTAGTGGGCGGCGTGGCGAAGCGGGGATCGGGGAGGCCGGGGGTGACGCCGACGACCGCGGCGACCTTGTGGAAGCTGTGCTCGCACGCGTCGTCCAGCTGCGCGGTGGGAATGTAGCACTCGACCTCGCTGGGCGACATTGTCTTGATGCAAATCGCTGCCAGCCGCTCGACATAGGTCGACACATAGTCGCTTAACTCCATGCTGGCCTCGTCTAGCTTGAGAACGGCGGGCTCGCACGCGACGCCCATGTTGCGGCACAGCGAGTCGCGCACGGAGTCGAACGCGCGCAGCTGCGCGCTCCAGTACGCGACGCGCACGGCCTTGAACGCCACGAAGCGCTTGTCCATGAGCCGCGTCAACGTCGGCAAGTGCTGGTCGAGCGCCAGTTTGTAGGCGGTGTCGTGCACGTCCAGCTTGTGCCGATTGGCCTGCAGCTTCTCCTCGTTCGTGTTCTTCGCGCTCACCAGCAGTTTGTGAATCTCGCGATGCAGCGCGACGCGCCGGTACGTGGTTTCGATGCGATGAAACTTGGTGACATAGAACGCGTCCAGTTCAGAAAGATAGTCGTGCACCAGCTTGGTGACCACCGGTGCCGCATTTGTCGCCGCCCGCTCCGCCTCCGCCCGTTCCCTATCGGGGATGGTGCCACTGGGCGGCGCCGCGTGAATCGCCTGCGCGGTGGCCTTGGCCACCACGCGGTGGTCGGCGTGATCCCCCGGGAAGTTCCTCACGAACGCACGCGTCAGTTTTCTTGTCCGCCGCGACAAGCAGCGCCAGGTGCTGTCATTCTTCTGCAATAGGTCCAGATACGCACGCAGCGCCGTGCGGGTGTCTTCGAGCAGTTGCCGCAACGCGTTGTACTGCTCGCAATCGGTGGTGCTGACGGAGCGCAGTATTCGGTTTTCGAAGCGCCGGTACCGAATCTTGCTGACCATGGCCATCGCGGGTGCCGCGGCGGCGCGAACCGTTGGAACACGGGGACAGTGCAGACGTAGGTCAAGTGCGGCACGAACAGTAAGTACAGTAGGCGACACGGGAAGCGCAGCCATGTGGCGAGCGGCGTACACAGGTTTTATACCGAAATCGCGGTCCCGCGCACGCACCAGGGGAGTGCCGGTGCATAACGCACCCGCAACGCGCTCGTGCCGTTTCGGTTCAGTACAGTGCTCAGCGACGCGAGGGCAGTCAGTCAACACGCGCCCCTGTATAGCGCCGCGCCGCGCCGCGCCGACCCACGGTAAGCGCGGCGCGTCCGTAATCGCGGCTGAGGTCACCCCGGCCTCCCAGACACTTGTTTGCACGCTCACGTCATTCCCGAAATAGCTCGGAACGCGCATGCACCCCCGCAAATTTACGGCATTTCATCCCACTTCCCACTTGCTTTGCCGGCTATGCTCATGAACTCTTTTATCGCACATAAATTTCCTATACCTCACGTCAACCTATTCTGTACGCTACACGTTTACCCGCGTTGCCCTTTATTTTCGCCGTTTTTGTCATATTCTACAATTTTGTTGCTCAAATCAACAAACATCATCACACAATTTGGTGTACAGAACATTCCAATATTGTTGCACTGCAGTGCACGTCAGGCCAGCCAATCATGCCGTGCTCTAGGTATGCATTATGTACCGTACTGTAATACTGTACTGCGTGCCGTAATCGCCGACTGAATGCACAGTCCAGCCCATGAAGCACTAGGTGATCCTCGAGGTCTTCCTCCGATTTCTATTAATATTCACTTGCCTCCAAGCTATTCTCACACTTGACCATGCCTGGACAAGCTTTCCGATCGTCTAAACCGAATCTAGCTCCACATAACCTTGTACTGTACTGTACGCTTACCGAACCATCACGAGAGGGCTGTCCACTCTCTACCTAAGCTCACCTTCTCTGTCATCGTTGCCTCACAGTTACTGTAGCGCTATTGAGAAAATTACGAAAACACCACTAGCACGCTCAAGAGGTCCATTGTACGCCTGACTCATTCCCACTATTCGCCGTTCGATCCATCTCACTTATACTGTACCAGCATCTGCAGGAAGTACAGCGCAATACTGTACGGCCAAGAGTTCCCAGTCACGTCCCAGCACCTTCTCATTAAGGTACAGTCCATTCCACGACGATCACAAACAACAAAACTTTACAACAGCATATACACATTTACAAACTAAAACGAGGCGGTCTGCGGGTCGGGTAAGTCGCGAGGGATCTGCACGCGCCAGAACCAGTCGGCGGTGCGGGTATCATCGCTGCCGCCGAGGTCACGCTGCCACTGGTCGCGCCCAGGGACGATCGTGGCGTTATCGACGAGCATCTTGGTGCGAGGCTTGAGCCACTTGGTGAGATCGGTGTCACTCTCGTCGGCCGCCGTATTGCTCTCATCGATCACATAAGCGGGGCCGAACCAGTTCGGGGTAGCCTGTCTCGCGTAGTGCGTGGCGACGCCGGGCATGTCGGTGGTGATGTTCAGCCCGTTCACCATGATCGCCGAGAACGACTTGTAACAGTAGTAGCTGGCATGCGTGAACTGGAACGCCAGCAAGTCGCCGGGTCTCAGCTCGAGCAGGGTGTGCACGCCGCGCTCGCTCAGCGCGGTCGCCGTCTTGTTCTCGTCCATCACGCCACCAACCAGGCCCCAGTCGCCACGCAGCAGGCCGTTGTGCCACCAGGTGAACTGGCTGCACTCATCGCGCGCCATGCCGCTGGCCGACAACGCGGGCAAGAACGAGCCCAGCCTGAGCGTGGGCTTGGTGACCTGATACACGACTTGCTGCGTGCAGGGCGCCTCAGGCAGCCTCTCCACATCCGCCTCGACCGTATTCACACTCTGGGGCGCACGAGCGCACAGATGGGAGCGACCCGCGCACGCGCAGGTCCAGCCCCTGGCGCACGGCCTCTGACGGCAAAAGCCAAGACTGCCGGCAATCCGGTCCCAGCAGCGGCCCTGGTCGGGGGCGCCCAGCTTGCAGCTACAGTAGGCGTCTTCGTAGCGGCAGGGCCCTGCGTCACCAGCAGCGACGAAAGTAGCTAGCGACAATGCGGCACATACAACCCGCCAGCACGCCATACTTGTTGCAGCGCGTGCGGCAGCCACACGTGCGCTGCACCTTCTTGTCCTTGTCCGCCTCCTCTTCGTCCTCGCGGCGCTGCTTCTCGTGCGCGAACGACGCCGCCGCGTGGCCCAGCGACGTGGCGGTGGCTTGCGGCTGCGTGGTGGCGACGTCGGTCACGGCGGGCGCAGCGTTGTCGTCCGCCGCGCCCGGCTGCGCCTGCCTCACATAGCCCGCGCGCAGCCACGGCCGCTTACGAATTTCGTTGCGCAAAGGGATGGGCGCCATCTCTCGCGACACACACACGACTACGAATGTGCAGCGCAACGTCAGAGGGAGAAGACGACAACTTCGTACAACCTGCTTCGCACGCTGTTAAATGTGATCACGGGAGCACGCACACGGCCGCCAGCAAATTCACTTGCAGGGTTTAACGGGCTGCCAACCAGTAAGTGAGTGGGCACGCGCGGGAGCCAGGGTGTGTACGGTTAGTTGCAACGCAGCGGTGAGAAGACCGGACAGAAATACGGAGGCGGGCGCGCTAAGCGGTGGGAATACTGGCGGCTTTGAATTTACAACATTGTTTGAAACATGCTACGTGGTGGGGTGTCTATATCTCGCACGTACTTGCACGTCCCCACCACTGTGTTCCATTGCCGAACGTCATTCCACAGCCCTACCGTTTCTCCAGCAGCGCCACGCTCATCGCAGGACCACCGGCAGCTGATTTTGTAACCGTTGTCGCAACTGCGCGAACAGTGCATTGACCTCATCGTGCGTGAGGCTGCGCTCCATGCAGCGAAAAGTGACGCGCACACACAGGCTCTCGCGTCCGTCCTTGGCGAAGCGGTCGATGACACTGAGGTTCTCCACCAGGTCACCTGCGACCTCCCTGGCCAGCTCGTGCACGTCGTTGATGTGAAACCCGTCGCCGACCCAGAATGACACGTCCTTGCAAACCTCGGGGTACACGGAGAATGGCTTGTACCGGGCTTCCAGGCCGCGACCTTTGAACTGCTCCAAAAAGCGGTCGTCCGTGCTCCAGAACAGACGGATGTCGGGGATGTCGAACAGGACCATTGCCACGCGTTCCAGCCCCAGCCCGAACGCCCAGCCCTGGTACTCGTCGCCCACGCCGCCGTTGCGCAACACCTCGCGCCGCACGGCGCCGCACCCCAGCAGTTCCAACCACTCGCCGCGCCACCGCACTTCCAACTCCCAGCTGGGGTGCGTGAAGGGGAAGTACGCGTCCACCCAGCGCACGTCCACCTCGCCGAACAGGCGGCGCGCCAGGCCCTCCAGCGTGGCGCGCAGCTCGCCGCCCGCGTCGGCGTCCCCGCGCAGCAGCCGCAGCCCGTCCACCTGGTGGAACACGGGGTAGTGCGTGCGGTCCACCGTGTCGCGCCGGTATACGTCGCCGCAGTTCACGAACGCCTTCAGCCCCCGCCGCAGCAGCGGCACGTCGTGCGCCGTCATGTGCGCGCGCAGCACCCGCCCCGCGTCCACGTAGTACGTGTCGCTGGGCGCACGGCTCACGTGGTCCCGCGGCACGCACAGCGCGTCGAAGCAGTCCACCGTGCTCACCACCGGGTGCAGCTCGTTGAAGAACCCGAACTCCCCCGGCGCCGAGCTCTCGAAGTACCCCTGCACCGCCGCCCGCAGCGTGCACAGCGGGTGCCCCTCCTGAAGGTGCAGGTTCGTCCCCACCTTCCGCCAGATCGTCTCCGGCACCCACCCCCGCGCCGCCGATACTGCCCGTGCCATACTCGTCCGCGATGCGCCCTCGGATCAACGCGCGATCAAACATCTGTAGGATGGGGATATGGGAACGACAACTACCCACTACCAATTTGCCTGAAAACATGATTCCCATTATTACAATCCGTTTCAGAAACCTGTGAATGCGTCCTACACCGCAACGTGCCCTTCCCAGCAACACTGCATGCCGCCTTCCCGTATTCCCTAAGGGAACAGTTCACAAACGCACCGGTGCGGTCCGGCAGCAATCTATCAATCGATGACACACACGCACACGCGAGCAACCCGGCCATATTGAACGCGACAGCCACGCACACCGCATCGTAGCGATGTGCGGCGCGACGGCGACGAACGTGCAGACGCTGTTCGCGGTGGCGCGCAGCGCGGCGCCGCTGGCAAGCTGGGCACGGCACGGCGCGGCGCGGCATCTGGGCGCGCCTGCGCGCACGCGCGCCGAGCGCGTGGTGCAGCTCGCGCACGCGACGCAGCAGCACGCAGACACGGACCGCTTCTTCCGGCTACACCGCTTCCCCACGCCGCCGGCGCTGGCCGAGCACTGGTCGCGCACACTCACCGACTTCGCGGCCACCCTTCCCCCCACGCCCGCCCCGAGCGCCAAGTCGGGTGTCGCCTCTACCGCTGCCGCCACCCCCGACTCGGCGGTAAAGAAGAGGAAGATACGGAAAAAGCGAGCACCCGCACCCACCTGCTGACGCACACGGAAGCCGTTCCATCGATTTCGATTGTTTCTACCGAGGTTTTACTGCTGGTGGCCTATTGTCTACTACGTTTCGCGTTCCTAGAATATGGTAACAACACACCAACCATACAGCCTGTGCCCGCCTGTCCGCATACCACGCCCACAACACTCTTCTTCCCCTCACTCCTTGCTGCGCAAGTGTATAGTTCGTTTCTTCATCGCCTGTTCTCAATCTACAACCTACTCCATGTTCTTTGTACAGCGGCGAAAGTCGAAACAACCGATACGGAGTTGCTTCACTCACCATCCAAGGCCATTGTCGTGCTTTCTGTTCCTCAATTCGGCATGTTAGAAAAGGCCATAGCCTCCCCCTCCACCACCACCACCACCATTTCTGTTTCGATCCGCAGTCGGATCGAATCGGTACGCCATCACTGCTCGCATGCTCTCCGATGTCGCCGACCCACGCCCTCCATTCGCCGCGTCACTCGCTGCTGCCAGATCCTCCAATGAAGATCGCTGTTCCAGTGGCGGGAACGATGAATGCGCATTCGCTATATACCTCGGGTTGAAGGGTTGCGCCTCAACCGACCCCACCGCCAATTCCTCCATATGCGAGACTGCATTACCAGACATTGTGCCATTCCCATTCATGAGGACTGATGCTGGGAAGTGATCTTGCGTTCGAGGTGGGTATCTTCCGCCCCTACCAACGCCGTTCATTCGATGTGGCATTTCGTGCACTCCCATGTAATCTCCTCGTTTCATTTGATTCCGCGACTCGAGATACGAACCATTCGGAGCAGGGAATCCGCTCAATGACGACCCAAACATAGGAGGTGAACGACTGTACGATTGCGATGTTCGAGCTGCCGAAACTGACGGTTCCCCTCCCACATCGTTGTCGGGGAACCAGCCGTTTCTGTGGTGCACTCCAAACGAGTTGCCCAACATATTCGCGTCGAATGAGGCAGGTCGATGTTCGTCCGCAACTCTATGACTTGAATGGTAGTCAGTCGCGCCAGGACTCCTGCTTGGAGGCGAACGTTCAAACCCATTCTTCGCTCGTGAGATTGGAATCGCTCTAACTTTCGACATCCCACTTCCGTTTGGTCCCGAGAAATGAGACATACCGGCCATGAGTCCTCGTGCGGAATCTGGGCTGCTCACAGGATTCTCATATCGTCTTCCGTGCGGCGTACGACCGTTTCCGATTCCAATACCGCCATCCTCAAGTGAGAGGCCGCGGAACGGTTCAACGAGATCGGGAGATAGTTGATTGCTCGCAGGAACTTGGTACGGGCTGCGGCCATGTAAATGGGGTGTGCGATGAGGTTCTTGTGCAGGTCCTCGATTCATCGGGTAGAAACCATTCTCGCCGCGTCTGTTCCCACGTGCAGGAGCAGAGTTCGATGGCGGTGACATCTGCACGGGAGAAGGCGCGAACATCCACGCTCGACGTTGTTGTGACGATAACTTGATTGCATCTCGAATTGCGGTAGCTGTAGAGTCGGAATCGGTTGGTAGTAGTCCTGGCTCGAGTATGCACGAAGGTGTACCACAACTTCTGCAATGCGTGGAATTTCTCCGATTCAACGAGTGACAGCCTATACAACGCCAGCCTTGCTTCGAGTCGGTGTGAATGTAGTATGAATGCGCGTCATCGCAAGCATCCTTCGCCTTGGAATCTCGTGTGGCGGCGTTTTGTTCGTTCACCGCGCGAAATCGGTCGATATATGAGGACCACGGATTCATGGGGTTGGTGATTCGGCGTCGACGTCTCGTCTTCGGGCGACGACTCAAACGCGAGCCCAGTTCCTCCATACGAACAATGAGAAAATTGACTTCTCGGAGGAGACGTTGGCGATGAGCTTCGGAGGGCACGCTAAACACATCGTTCGGGGCGTGATCCGGTTGCACTGCAATCGGGGCGGACGCGATGGCAGGAAAGGCCTCCACGAGTCGATTGTGGAGCGACTTGACGAGAAACTGTCCGTGTAGTAATCTAGCGGCAGGTTCAGAGCTTCGTTTCATGTGGCTCATGTTGGGCGAAGCCTCTTTCAGCACGTCGGTCGCTTCCTCCTCCTGATTCATCGCACGAGTAGTGTAGAGGGCGTCAAGTCCGTGTCGCAGCGCTTTTTTCGCCAACGCTTCCCACTCTTCCTTTGGTAGTTTCGGTTCATTTGATTGTGGATCACGTGCAGAATTGGGAGATTGCGAGTCTTTCGTGGCTGTATTCTCGTCGGAAGCAGTGCTCGTGGAGAGCGTAGAGGATGAACCCTTCGCATGAATGGGAGTGTCGCGTAGTTTCAACGAGCCAAACGAGTCAAACTCGCTCGGGTTGGCGAGCCACCTTTGCGTGCAGTCCAGCAAGCGAGCAAGAGAAGCGTACGCGGAGCGAAATCCACGTAGAAGGGGTAGCTGTTGAAGAAAGAAGTCGACATGTTTGTTTGTGACAACGTTCGGGTTCATGCGAAGCGCGAATAGATCATCGGGAGATGCGTCACGAGCTAGCGCGGTAGCCCACTCTTCGAGAACGAAAGAGGCGTGTTTCTCGATGTCACGCTCGACAAAACGATGGGTGTTTTGAACGCGTACGTCGATACTTTTGCGAAGCATGTTTTGTTCACTTATCAGAATGATAAAGTCGATCGTAGACGCGGCAATGACGTCGTCAAGGAGCTCGTAGGTGATGGGTCTAGTCGAGACAGTGCTAGGGTCGGATATCTGGGTAGAGTGGTTAGTAGGTGCAAAACGTGGGTGTCGTCGTAAAAGCCGAAAATCGGAATGGGTGACGAAACTCACATCAGTCTGTAGATATACATCGACGCCGCGCGACCCGAAAATCTGGAGAACTTCACGCGCATAAGCGAACAAACGCGAGTTGTCGTCATCCACGAGGCGCAACAGAATCGCGTGTACGAGGGGCCGCCGTTGCGAGGGTGGGTGTAGGGTTGGTGCGGGGGCGGCGGCGGCGGTGGCACCGGGGCAGTGCGCGGGTAGCATCGCGGGATAGACGTTGCGCCACGAGGCAGGCGGGGTCGGATGCGCCAGCATGCGGGCACAGGCGCACGTCAGTGGCTTGCGCAGAGCGGCACGAGCACGCGCACGAGCACAAGTCGAACCGACAACAGAAGAAACAGAAGCGCCGCAACGCGTACAGCCAGGGTCGATACAGTATGGAGTTTTGTGCGATGCAGGGGGGTAGTAAAAAACGAATAAAATTGGGGCCCAAGCTTTTTCTCCTACCGAGCCGCCCTTCAAAAACTCGAATCGTATCGTATCGTATTAATCTCCCCCAACCACCTCTTACACCGCTTGCTTCATCTATGGATTGTCTAGGATTGGCCCGCGCAATTTGGCCATGACACTTTCTACGAGACCCTCTTTTTTCGTTTCTTTTGCTTTGCACCTCGCCTCTTGCATCACCTCCCTTTCCCCTCCGCTGTGTGTTAGTTGTGTCTGTCCTATTCTCGCTTCAAAACGAAATGCCTCGACTTGGCCGATCGTTCGATCGACTCATGCGGCATTGCTCGAATCACACTCGATCTATGCAAGTGTGCACTGTATTGTGCCGTACTGTACTGTGGTACAGTACTGTACACCACCACCACCACCACCACCACCACCACCTACTCCTCCTCCTACTCTTGAGTTGGTCGGTCAATCGTTCAATCTTCCACCCGTCGTCCATTCGATTTCCACTTGGAATTTGATTCTTGTTTCTCTTTCAGGCATTGTACTGTACTGTAGTAGAATATAACCTCTTGAGCCGATCAATAAGCCTGTCTAACAGTGTACGGTGGTACTGTACATTATTACATTTGCTTATGCCTACGTTCATTCCTTGTCGTACCCCATCGCACTGTATCGTATACTGTAGAATTGTATCGTCCTGCGCCGCGCTTCGTCCCCATGAAAAAGTACGGCCCCATGTGCGCACCTTGCCCACAGCCATTTCTGAGTGGTCGTGGTATAGTACCATTCGTGGTACCTTCCCTACGTCATATAATTCCACGCGCACGGTTTGTACTGTATCCGCGTGGTGCAAAAGCATCATCACCGCATCAGCAGCACCACCAACTCTGAGAAATTCTCCGCCCGAGGCTAACGTTCGTGTCTTCGGCAATACGTCATCTTCCAGCGAGTTTCTGCCTTGTTTTCTAATCTCCAGATCTTCATCTCCGCGTACTGTACCGCATACCATAACATTGGACTGTACTTACTGTAACTTTCTTCACGTTGTCAAAACATGCTTTACATTCTTGCGCTCTGCTCTGTTCTGATCTGATCTGTTCTGCTCTGCTTCACTATTGTACATCTTCTTTTGCTATCAAAGCTTCAACCTCTGGTTCTGGTACAAACGGCTGAGCGGGGTCAACCTGAAAGTTTCTAAGATACCCATACGAATACAACTCATGTAACAGCTTTTGGAATCGCTCTTCCCCTTCCCCATTCTCGCCACGCACCTTCTTGTACAGGTCGTACAATTCCATCGCTGCGTATGCGTCTTCTATCGAGTCATGCGTTTCCTTTTGAATATCACTCTTCAGTAGTGCCGTGGACAAGAACCGTAGTCCCAACAATCGTCGATTTCCCACTCGAAATAGCGTCACCGTGTCAACTACTTGCTTCTGTGGCACTACAAAGTTGATAATCCTAAAGTCCTTGTTCAGTCCATGCCCAATAAACACACATCCTGCATCCACCAGACATCGCAGTCTCCTGTATACTGTTTTCAGACTCTTCACATCGAACCTGCTCGTGGCCGGATTCAAATCCCCTTCCATCAACCCCGAGAATCGCGTCAAATAATCCACCACTGGTTCCTTAACTTCTATGTAATCGTCAATTATCGGTATTCCTTTTCTCGGCCCATCCGCTCGAATAACGCTTACACGCCCAAGCGCCATTTTCGCCGGACTCACTACCTGTCGTGTTCCATCACCCCAAATAATCGCCTCGTCCCGTGCCGTCATCACAAATTCACAATCCAGCGCAAACATCGTTCCCTCACCTGGTCTCTCCTCTTCATCAAACAACGCATACGCATTGTTGCTTCCTGGACCGCCAATTACTTCTCGAATATCCACCGCATTCTCTTCTGCTCGAGGCCCATACACCTCCATACGAGCACCTACATCACGCCGGACATATGCTATCAAACAGGGCACTTTCCACCGCGAGTCGAACGAGCAAACCTCAGCCACACTCGCACATGGTGCGATTACGAAATCATTGAAACAATACCATGCCCCTGTTCTCGATCCATATTCAATTTTTGCAGCACCACGTTCCCTTTTCCATTCCTTATACTTTTCCGGTACCTTGATGTACGATACGAGATGTCCTTGGGAGTTTGTCGAAACTGGCGTCGACTCTTCGAGCGTAGGTGGCACATATGCAATCACGAACGCCAAGTCGTATTCTGCGAACGAATCTCCACTATTAAAAACAAGATTCGTCGCCCCTACAGATTCGCATTCGCTAATGATTTGATTGTATCCAAATTCCGTTTCCACATCATCAATTTCAACCACACTTACACTCGATTCGCCGACTTCGACTCGCATCGCAGGTGCAAGTTTTGCTTTCCGTTTCATCGCTTCTTGCGCGATGTTCTCCAGCACTTCGGGTGATGAAGGACTTCTCATCGAATCCACAGTTCCCAAGCCGTGGCCCGCATCCCACCATCGCACTGACTCCTTCGATTTTGTGTTACATCCGAATAACAACAAATTTGGTAGTGTTTTGATACATCTTTTCGATGACATCATTTCGTAGTTGTTACTCGTTTCACAAAACGCTCTAGTAAGGTCCATCGACCTGCTCAACGAATTCTCTACAAGGTCGCAAAACGACTCGGGAGCTTTCCCTCTCATTCCGTCGTACACCAGCGTGTGCTGAAACGGCCGCGATTTCCTTTCCCACAGCGTGCCACTTTCGATGTACTTTCCTCCCGATAACACATCACTGCCAAGTAACTCAGAAACCGTAGTGTCAGCGCCATCTTGAGAATCTTGATGCAATTGTTCGAGCAGATATCGAGTAAAGTTCTCAATTCTTTGCGAAGGAGGTAGTGAACCTTTGCCATCAAGCAACCCAAGCGCTTCTGCATTCGCCATTTTGCTAAAGACCTTAGTAAAGTTGCCAGCCTCGCATGCCATACCTGGCCCCCCAAGGTCTATCATGTGGAACAGAAATCCCAATTCGCACGAAATACATTCTTCTCGACTACAGTTGTGTTTGAGCATAGAGTGTCGGAGCGGCGGCGTGAAGTAGAGAGCTTGCACAGCAGCGTTAACGTAGACATTCGTCAATGTGTTTTCCAAGCCGCAGAAAAGATCGGAACGATTGTAGCGAAGAAAGTTGAACCCATCGATACTCTCCGCCGCTACGAGGTCCATTTCGACATACTTGGAACGTCCGGATGCAAGTAGAAGAGCGTTGTCACTATCTCGAACTTCTGTCAGCTCGTCCCCACTGTCATCACCACCATTGATGTTGACGCCATTAATTCGTCTCTCGAACGCTTCTTTCGCGCTCCCAGGTGGTTTCCATGATCGTCTAACAAATGAGTTATCAGTTCGAGACCGCTGTACAACTGGATACGGCCTATGGCCATCCATGGTGTTCGGCCTGAATCCAGGAGGTGCTTGCGCATATCCCACAAACCCCTGGCGTTTCACAGAGCGTAAGATGTTTTCTTGAATTCTCGGCTGCACTGTACCCCATGCTCGTCGCGCGAACGCGGTTTCGTATCCTGGGGTAGAATCAACGCTACCTTTCTCCAATACTTTTTGCTCGGGCTTGTCCAAATGTTTGAAAATGGTATCAGATAGATAGGTCAGTTCTTCGTCATCAGGCCGCGGCTCAGTGATGAAGCGTGGTATTCGCAATCTTTTGTCGTCTCGCAACATTTGGTCCATGTGTCGGCTTAACTCTCCGTTCAGCTGCGACACCGGGTTCTTCGCAACGGGCGAGTCGAACAAAGCTTCAGAGTTCGCGTTGACCTGAGCGTAGTCGGTTGCCGACCACTCATGAATGAATCCACCAGTATCTCCGAGCACAAGCAACCCTTGTTTGGAAACTTTCATGCATGTGAACGTATCCTGCGCAGAATCAAGATGCAATTCGGGTGACAACGGATAACCGGGGGGTTGCGCAACATCGAAGCATTGCAATGCACCATTGGGCGACAACGCCCACATCGGGCTACCAGCACCGTTGCAAATCGCTTCTTGCGCCCATTCATCAAATTCAACCAGAGAAGGTCCAGCTACAAAAGGAATGCTTGGAAGTGGCGTGTTCATTTGTCTGATGTCAAACATCTTCACAGACTGCTCCATATAAGCCACACCGCCGTGGGGTGCACAGCCGGTAGTTGCGATAACGTATCCGCTGCAGGCCACGCTCGTCACATTGCCCGCAAACGCGACAACGGCATTGACTTCACGCATCGTGCTCGGATTGCAAACACTTATTCGCCCCGTGCGAGTGCCAAACACACACAAGCTGCTCGATGCGGGAGGGACAAACCAAGCGGCATCAGTGACATGCGAAGCCCCACGCAACGCGGCTTGCCGTAGTATTCGACTGGATTCCCAATCAACAACGGCGAGCATTCGTGAATCGCCGCCGATACAACACTGACCATCACTGAAAGGATTGAGCGCGAGTGCACTCGGTTCCGCAATCGTATCGGCATAAAGCGACGTGCGCACAATGCCACCACGAGACATGACTGCCAGTCCGCGCGGAACGGCCACAAGCACGCCATTGTCCGCCACGGTCAACGCACGCACATCACCGCCGACGTTCACAGATACGACACGACTCAAATCACCGGCAACGTGCGCGTGCAGCATGCCACCGCTGGTGCCGGCCCAAACCAACTCCTTGCGCGGGTCGAGCGCGATGCCCGTGAGCCCATCGCCGCCGCCATCGCCGCCACGCCCAGCCTCTACGCAGCGCAGCTCCACCCACGCAGACGTGGGCTCCTGCACGGGCGAGCCCAGCTGCTCGTACTCCAACCCGTATTGCATCTCCGGGTTCGTCGGGGACCGACGGCGCGCGGATCACTGCGGTGAACAGAACGAAACAAACCTCGCTTCGGCTCGACAACACTATGGACGAAGGATTCGTGGAACGATGCACAGAGAGAACACCGAAAACTTAAATTTAGAAAATCAGAATTAAACGCATTTCTCATTAACGGATTGAATTCCAATCTTCAAAACTGATAAACAGTGCCTGGTAGATAAAAAACTTTTTGTCCGTTTTAACACCCCGGCTTTACAGTTAATGGTCACCACTTCCGTAGCTATGAACTGTAAGTTCAAACAGAGCTTGAAACGCTTCGAGTAATTTAGACTATAGCTATGACAATGCGTAATAAAACGAGGAATGACCACAGGAAGATGCGGGAAATCATTCTACGTACGGTCCGTAAGTAACGTATTGGGAATATTATTTTTTTCGGATTACTTTCAGAACCAGTCAGGTATTTAACAAAGACGATG
>JAAUYH010077289.1_pt1 | contig 18163 bp, 10 predicted proteins | sample 7278061 | NCBI WGS metagenome assembly JAAUYH01 (sample SAMN14350203, study PRJNA611818) | marine sediment metagenome | isolation source: surface marine sediment (0.6m) | place: French Polynesia: Moorea | collected 2018-08 | reverse complement strand
TATTGATTACCCTGGTGGCTCTTTTCTTTCAGTGGAATAACCCCGATGCGATCGCTTTTCTCGGTTCGTTTAGTGGCGATAATCTCAGCATTGTCTTTCGAGGGATTGTAGCTCTTTCGGCAATGGTCACCATCCCGATGTCTATTCGCTATATTGAGCAATCGGGAACATCTTTGGCAGAATTTATCGCCATCATGCTGACCGCTGTTTTGGGGGGCATGTTCCTCTGTGGAGCAAATGAGCTCACAATGGTGTTTATCTCCCTAGAGATGTTGAGTATCTCTTCTTACTTGATGACGGGGTATATGAAGCGCGATCCTCGTTCTAACGAAGCCGCCCTCAAGTATTTGCTGATTGGGGCTGCTAGTTCGGCAATCTTCCTCTATGGCATGTCATTACTGTACGGATTGTCTGGAGGAGAAACAAATCTTAATATTATTGCCACCAAGGTTACGGAAATTAATGGTGCACAGTCTTTAGGTTTAGCAATTTCTTTGGTGTTTATCATCGCCGGTATTGCCTTTAAAATTTCTGCTGTTCCTTTCCACCAGTGGACACCAGACGTTTACGAAGGTTCTCCGACTCCTGTGGTTGCTTTCCTCTCAGTTGGTTCCAAAGCGGCAGGTTTTGCCTTAGCGATTCGTCTCTTAGTGACAGCCTTTGGTTCGATGACCGAACAGTGGCATTTTATCTTCACTGCCCTAGCGATACTCAGTATGGTGTTGGGTAACGTGGTAGCCCTAGCGCAAACTAGCATCAAGCGGATGTTGGCTTATTCTTCCATTGCCCAAGCTGGCTTTGTGATGATTGGTATGATTGCCGGGACAGATAATGGTTACTCCAGCATGATCTTTTACCTGTTCGTATATATATTTATGAACTTGGGGGCATTTACCTGTATTATTCTCTTCTCCCTCCGCACAGGTACAGATCAAATTAGTGAATACGCGGGTTTATATCAAAAAGATCCTTTACTAACTCTTTGCTTGAGTATTTGCCTACTCTCCCTTGGTGGTATTCCTCCTATGGCTGGCTTCTTTGGTAAGATTTATCTTTTCTGGGCTGGTTGGCAAGCTGGACTATATGGCTTAGTCCTACTTGGTTTAATCACCAGCGTTGTTTCGATTTACTATTACATCCGCGTCGTCAAAATGATGGTAGTAAAAGAGCCCCAGGAAATGTCCGAATCGGTGAAAAACTACCCCAAGATCAACTGGAAACTCCCAGGGATGCGCCCCCTACAGTTAGCGATCGTAGTTTCCGCAGTCATTACCTCCCTATCAGGTATTTTATCCAATCCTCTATTTACCTTGAGTGCTAATTCTGTCGCTACTACCCCTATATTGCGATCGGCAATTATTACCCAAGAAATACCTCAAAGTACAGTCCAAGTTTCAGCAGTAGAAGATTTGATTAGTAAATAATCTAAATAGTTAATTTATCTTTCTTCCGAAAGAAGACCCTTACGGGAGAGTGATGGGATGAATTTCGGACAGGGTTTAACACTTTCCCCCCCATGTTCGAGCAAGTAGTTTTGATGCATAATCTTTACAGAGCAAAAGTTTCATAACTTTTGTTCACTGTAGGGTCGGGCTGACCCGAACAGGTTAGCTGGGAGGCTAACAAAAAGCTTGTGGATCGATCTCTTTCGGGGACTTGTTTTCAGCATTTGTTGTTCTTGTCTAGATACGTCGGGATGAAGCAAGAATCCCTCGCGGGAGAGCGACGGGAGTGCCAATTAGACAATATTTGATGTTTAGTCTGCTTCGGCAGGCTATTTTTTTGATAATACAATTGAAAAGGAAGCCTCCCGACTGCAAATCTAGAAGCTTCCTCAAGTTTTAAATTTAAGCATACCAATGACAAGTAGTAACGAAAACAATACTCGCCTAAACAGAATCGAGGCAATTGTAGAGTCTAATTCTCGTGCCATTCAAGCCATGATAGAACAACGCGCCACAGATAGGCTGGAACATGAGGAGAGAATGAAGTTTTTAGAAGAGAATCAACGACAACTCATTCAGACTCAAAGAGGGATAGCCAATTTATTATCATCGCTAGATGAAGATAGACCAACAGTACTCAGAAAATTAACGGCAATAGAAAATAAGGTCGATTCCCTGATTGAACGTAATCAATAATCAATAATCAATAATATTTCTCTAGTTGAGTTGAGTTTATTCAGTAATGCGATCGCAATTGAGTAGTAAAGGCATTTTGGGAACTATGAAAGTTATTAAGTTTCCACATTTCTAGACTCTTTTACATATTTGCCTTCAGTCAAATAGATCACTCTATCTTTAAGAAATTCAGCTACTCCGTAAATTCCATCTGGGTTAGTAATTTCTTGTTTAAACTCTTTTCCATTTGCATCGATGATGCCGACATATTTTTTCTTGGCATTGAAACGTAGTCTACAAATAGTCTGACTCACTTTACCATCTAAATTTATGCCAAAGTAATTTTTAGTATCTTTGTATTGTAGTTTACTGATATCTGCAACTTCTCTCAAAATTGCCTTAATAATATAAAAACCTTCTAATTCTTCTTCTGTAGTGATAATTCCATCATCGACATCGATAACTTCATCTTGGTCTACTTCAGTTGAATCATTTTTATCAATGATATTTTTTTCTGAATCCATAGCAGTTTGAAAACGTTCTGCAATACGCTCATTGATAAATTCTTTTAGAGATATTTTAGTAATTTCTGTGAACTTTTCTACTGCATTTTCTGTCATTCTTCTCGAATATACTTGACTGGCAAAGAATTTAACAAAATCAGGTGATGGATCAACAAACTGTTCAGCGATAAGACGTTTGATTTCTTTGGTAAATAGAAGATTTTGGGCAGCATTATTTAAAGTGTTAGGATTAAAGTTCGCTTGAGAAAATCTTTTTAGTTCATTAATATCTGAATCACTGAACTTAAGCATATTAAATTCAAAAAAAGGCTTGGTATCCATGACGTGACTTTTATCAATATCTGTATAAAACCGATAGATAATCCCATTTGTTAAAATACCAAATCTTGCCTCTGTATTTTGATAGTATTTATGTAATTGTGCCGTATGCTTAGAACTATCCAAGCTATCTTGACAAGATTTACATTCAATCAATATTGTTGGTTTACCGTCTGATAAGATTGCATAGTCCACTTTATCATTTTTAAGTACTGGAACGTCAGCTGTATACTCTGGAAAAACTTCATCAGGATCATATATGTCATATCCTAGAGCTTCTATAAAAGGGATAATAAAAGAGTGTTTAGTAGCCTCTTCATTGGAAACCTTGTCTTTTATTTTTTCAATTCTTTGAGCTATTGTCTTAATTTGATCGATAAAATCCATAAAACTAACCTATATAAAATACTTTTATTCATAAGTTAATTTTCGCAGATTAAAAAAGTAAATATATGATCTCAATCACAACTTAAAGGTTTATAGATATACTGGATTAAACAAGTAACACTATGAGTAGAGTAAATAGTATTTAAACTTGAATATCAATCAATATATATAGTGTTTAAGATTTCGCAATTTCTAAGTAAAAAAGAATGCGATCGCAATGTGAACTAGAAGATATATTTTTTCGTTAAATTTCTCTAATAGCAATTTTGATAGTCATTAATTTTGAAATCAACATCCCTATTTAAGATTTAAGGTATGACGTTACGGATTTATATTAGGACTGTTACTACCCATATGCGAAGCGATATCTTTTAGGACTACCCACTACCCACTACCTACTACCTACGAGCCGATAATCTGAATACGTCCTAACCTAACTTTGTACGACTATAAATGGCAATCTAGAGGATTGGAGGCAGAATTTTCAGTTGAACTTCCACTAGCCTGCGCCGTGAGTATGACAGTCCCTTGAGCATCTCGATACCAGTTACGGGCGGGAGGAGGTAGAGTATTTTTGGTAGTAGTCGGCGATCGCTCTATTTGAGTTTTAGGATCGTCAAATTGAATCATAGCTTGGGGGTTTAATAACTCTTGGGGACGGTTTGGCAAGCCTCCTCTTCCCGTGATCGTAAGTTGGCTATTACTGGCTCCTCTTTCAGAGGGACAAGCCACGGCTACCGTTTCTTGGGGTTGAGTTGGTTGCTGAGGTACTTCTAATGTATCTAGTGTAGTAGGTTCAAGAGTTTCAATATCGACTACTCCATCAACTCCTAAGGTTGAGCTGGCAGTAATTTGACATTCCCCGCAAATAAACAATCCCTGGGTATCTATATCAATATTCCCCCCCATCCCCATAAAAGCATCCGCCGTAATTTGACTATCTGACAAAACTAAAATATTGTTGGCATCAATCATAATGTTACCGCCATCTCCTGTTCCTCCTGCCGTTGCCGAAGTACGGCTAGCCCCTAGCAAAAAAATATTGTCAGCGCTGAGGAATAGGTTACCACCACCACCAGATTGAGTATCTGCGGTAATCGTGCTTTGATTATCTAAAGTGATTGAATCTGCATCTACGATAAGGCTTCCTGCACTTCCAGTCCCTACAGAACTAACGGAAATTGCCCCTTGATTATCAAGATTAAGATTAGCAGTATTAATTGTTAAATCTCCCCCATTTCCTGTACTTGTTGGTAGTGGCTGTGCTCCCACTCCAATGGTACTTTGCAAAACGTTGTTGTCAGATGCCCCTATAACGCTAACTGATTCGGCAGCATTGATAATTACGCTGCCACCGTCTCCCGAACCTAGAGTATCAGAGGTTATTTGGCTCCCTGCCAAAACTTCTAGCTGGTTGGTATCAATCAAAATATCTCCCCCCTGACCAGCAAACAAAGTACTAGCGGAGATAATCGAACCATCTAAGGTGACAGATTGAGCGACATCCAGTACAGTCGAACCTGCCGCTCCATCCCCTGCTGTAGCTGCGGCTAGCAAAGCTCCCTCTCTTAGTTGTAGATTTGGAGTTTCAATACTAATTTTCCCAGCTTCGCCACTGTCTGTAGTAGCAGCAAGAATACCCTGGTTAACTAAATCCGGGTCTAGATTAGCTAGGGATTCCGCACTCAGAAAGCTAGGATCAAAAAATAGTGCCTGTAAAAATTCAAAACCAGAACCAACTACTTCCACAGAGTTTTTGGCTTCAATCTCAATATTACCACCTGTTCCTGAACCAAAGACTGAAGCGTTAATCAATCCGCGATTTAGCTTAAGGGTATTAGTGGTAATCGTAATACCTCCTCCCTCACCAGATAGAGTAGAGGCAGACAAAGATCCTAGATTTTCCAGCAGAATCGAATCGGCAGCGATTGATAAACTTCCTGCATTGCCAGTACCAAAACTCTGTACGTCAACCGTAGCCATATCTCGCACAATTAATTGCGGGGTAGTAATGCTGATATTACCTGAACTGCCATTGACTCCATTAGATGATGTTAGATCTCCAGAAGTTGCTAACACACCAAGCTGATTAATAACTTGAAGGCTAGGTGCGCCAATTAACTCGATCGAGTCCGTTGCGTTGATAGCTAATTCTCCGCCATTTCCTGCACCAAAGGTTGTCGTAACAAAAGATGCCCCATCCCGAATAATCAACTTATCAGTAGTAACTGTTAAATCTCCTCCATCAGAAGCACTATAAGTAGATGTGCCAATTCCAGCACTAATCGTAACTTCAGGATCTAGAGGACTGACTAAAATTCCTGAAGCTTCAATGCTCTCATCAGCTTGAATATTGATATTGCCCCCTGAGCCACCAAAAGGAACAATTTCACCATTCGGTGGTAGTATCGCCCCAGAAATACTAGAAATTCCCGCGTCATCTATCGCGATGATGTTAGCGCGGATGCTAATGTCACCTCCATCTCCTGAACCTAGAGTGGTACTAGTGATAATTCCTGTTTGCACAATGGTGTTTAAAGGACTATTCCTCAGCTCTATGGAGTCATCAGCCGTGATGTTTATATCACCCCCCGTAACTTCACCAAATGTCAGATTGATAATTGTTGCACCGTCAATGACTTCTAAACGTTCAGTTGCTAAATTAATATCTCCCAACGAGGCTGATGCTATGCTGCCTAATCCTGCCCCTATTTCTAATGCTGAGGCACTGAGGACTGTATCCGTCGCTGTGATATCGATGTTACCGCCGATTCCTGCGGTAAAAACTGGGTTAAAAATAATTGCGCCTTCCCTCAGATTTAAGGAATTAGTCTCAATTTTGATATCTCCTGCTGTACCTGTCGTCGCTGTACCTGCAAAAATTCCTGTATTACGATCGCCTGGTTGCAATGTCCCGTTGAAGGCATTGAGTTGATAAATCTGCTGAAATTCTAGAAATCCAGTCCCCGTAATATTGATATCTGTTGCTGAAATACTGATATCCCCAGCATTCCCCGCTCCAAAGGTAGTACTCCCAATAAATGATCGCGGGTCGATATTCAACCTCCCTGTAGCGATGCTGATGGTGCCACCTTGACCACTGGCTTCTGGACTAACATCATTGACAATCTGAGAACTTGTTACAGCGTTTTCCCCTACTCCTGATAAGGACAAAGATTCCGAGGCATTGATAACCACGTTTCCCCCTGGCGTATCTGCCAAAGTTTGGGCAGTAATTTGCGATCGCTCTAAAATAACATTACTTCCCTGTACCTGAATGCCACCTGCGGAATTGGGAGAAAAGTTCGGATTGAGTAAAGAAGACCCTGCTAATAGTTGTAAGTCGGCAAATTGAGTTACCCCTTCGTATCCTAGTTGCCATCCCGCACTAATTTCAGTGATACTTACTTGCCCTTCGGCGACGCTACCCAGATCGATTCTTCCTGATTCGGCTGTGACAACTCCGCCATTAAAAGTAATACCGTTACCGACCAAAGCAAAGGTATTTCCTGGGTTTACTGCCAAATTTGTCGAACCATTTTCCAGTCCAGAAACCTGAATATCTGCTGAATTTTGACCTAACTGTAAACCCACAGGGGCGCTAATAGTCAGTAAAGGTTCCCCTGTCAGATCTGTATTAAAGACTGTACCGTCCTCAAAAATTACACTGTCTGCGGTGCTACCTAAAAATGAGCCGCCGATGTCTAAAGAGGCATTGTCCCCAAAGCTAATGCCCTGGGGATTGAGCAAAATTAAATTAGCACTACCATTAGCGCGAATCAAACCATCGATATTAGAAATATTATTACCTGTCACACGACTGATAATATTCTTTATATCTAGACCATTATTAAAAAATGCGGTGTTGCCTGTCTCGACAGAAAAGTCTTGAAAACTATGAAATAAATTGCTGTTGGCTTCTGTTCCTCCAGTAATTTCCGTAACACTATCAGTAGTATTGACTTCTGTTCCTAAAGTGCCATCAGAGGTTACCTGTGCTGCAAGGGGAGTACTAATCAAGCAACACCCTGTCAAACTGCCGAGAAATCCTATCCAGTATAGCGATTGCCTGACTTGGCTGATTTGCTGACTGCGATCGCCTGTTGCTAAAAATGCTGTCTGAACCCGAGTGTCGTTGAGCCAAAATATCGCCATTTTTCACTATATCTGAAGGAGTCGCGAATGATTTCTTTGCCTAAACCATCTTGTGTTGTAATTATACAGATTTACACTTATTTAAGACAAAAGAAGAATCCAAGATATAGCAATACGCCTACGCATTTGTATCAGGACACTTGCTACTTGTTACTGTACAGACGTAGCATGCTACGTCTCTACTTGTTACTCACGAGCAATTAACTAAACTTGTCCTAACCAGCTAACGTACTGCGATAAAGTTGATGACGAACTTAGATCACCCATCTTATATTTCTCTTTGGTTAATATCCAACTAGGTCTAACTAAAATTTTAAACTTTTAAATTTATCGAAATTAAGTAAAGAGGTATACAAACGATGGTTAATGTTGCTCAGGCGAGTCCGAATGATCGTCTTAAATTTATTAAAAATACTTATACTCACCTAGCTGGTGCGATCGCTGCTTTTATTCTGGTAGAATTTATTCTATTCCAAACAGGTATCGCGTCAGGGATTACTGGTTTTATCTACGAGAATAGATTTGGCTGGTTAATGATCTTAGGTGGTTTTTCTTTATTAGGGTATTTATCACGCGGCTTGATCTCCAAAGCCGATGCTGTCAGCACACAATATGCAGGATTAGGTATATATGTTGTCGGGGAGGCGTTAATTTTTGCCCCGATACTATACATTGCCACCTACTACGCTAACGATCCTAATTTAATTCCCATGGCTGCCATTCTGACATTGATGATGTTGGTTGGTATCACCACTATTGCTTTCACCAGCGGTCAAGACTTTTCTTTCTTAGGCAATTTTCTGCGAGTTGGCGGTTTTGTTGCTCTGGGTTTGATTGTTTGTAGCGTTTTGTTTGGCTTTACCCTGGGGTTAATTTTCTCGGCGGTAATGATTGTTTTTGCCTCCGCAGCCATTCTATACACCACCTCTAACATCATTCACAGATATGCAACCCATCAGCACGTTGCAGCATCTCTAGAGCTATTTGCTTCCGTAGCCTTATTGTTCTACTACATTTTGATGACCTTACTGAGAATATCTCGTAATTAAATCTTGCTATTGGTTAATCTGAAGCAGATTGCAACCTTTGTAGTTCATGTAGTTTAGACGGGTATTGATTACTCGTCTTTATATTTAGCTATAAATATTATTTTAAAGATGTAGATCTATAAACAAAGCGATCGAAATCATTTCCTAGGATTACTATTTAAGTAATGATTTGAAAATATAGCCCTATATAGCACTGAAAACCACGAGCACACTTGTCTATTACTGAGATATCTTGTCGAACATTATTTAATATGTTTTTATCTAAATTACTTCCAGTTCTCTCTTCTGAAACAACTCATAACCCTCAATTATCTAAAGCGAGGAAAAGACACAATAATTTACCAAAAACAGAGAATGATAAGTTCTATCGGTTAGCTCATCAGAATTATCCACAAGCTCGTGAAATTGCCCAGGATCGTTATACTGATTTGGCGCAAATGCTGCGAGCAGTGATCAAAGAACACTATACTTCAGCAGAACAAAATAAAGTTAATAATATTGTCATTTTCCTGATCGATATTCTTGCTACTAAAGCTAGTATCTTTCCCGATATGGATTACGAAAATATTTGGTATACCGATCATTATGATGTGATTGAATTAGCTAGAAACATGGGTGTGGGAGACGAGATTTTACCCCACTGGCAAGATGAGCCAAACTTGTACAATCGTTACCTAGAGATAACTACCTCGGATCTGGTCAGAATCCTCTTAGAAATTTCCGATGAAGCCTTAATCGATGGCTATCAATCTGGTGCTGATGCTAACAAGTGGTTTAGTTACATAGCCCGAGAAGCTCTAAAATCTCGTAAGAGACTGTCTCGCTATCGTCAGCGACAAAGTGAATCTATCTTTATTACCTATAGAAGTTCAGGTATCGGAGACTGGGAGAATAATTGAATAATTAATGTTTCTGCTGTTTATTTCTTTCTTTTCTGGCTCTACGCCGATTTAGTTGACGAGCTTTTTTCTCTGGAGTTAGCTGTTGGTAACAGTAAGGGCAAGAAATATCCGATTCATAGTGCGGTGAGTTTTTATCCGCTTCTGATAAAGGATGTCCGCAAGCATAACAAAGTTCATAGCTACCCAGCTCTAACCCTTCTTTTACTGCCACTCGTCCATCAAAGACAAAGCATTCCCCTTCCCACATACTTTCTTCAGGGGATACATTTTCGAGATATTTTAAAATTCCTCCTTTGAGGTGATAGACTTCCTTAAATCCTTGAGAAAGCAGATATGACGAAGCTTTTTCGCAACGAATTCCCCCTGTGCAAAACATAGCCACTTTAGGATGCTCTTGGGGGTCAAGATTTTGTGCCACATATTCGGGAAATTCGCGGAAAGATTCCGTATTGGGGTTTTTAGCCCGTTGGAAACTGCCCATTTCTACTTCATAATCATTTCTAGTATCAATTACGATTACTTCTGGATTACTAATTACCTGATTCCAATGTTGAGGCTCAACGTATTTACCTACCTGTTGATTAGGATTAACTGCCGGCAAACCTAGAGTAACAATTTCTGACTTGATTTTTACTTTTAGTCTGACAAAAGGCAATTTTTCCGAGGTAGATTCTTTATGTTCCAAATCCCCTAACTGAGGAAAACTGCGCAAGGTCTTTAAAACATCGGCGATCGCTCTATTACTGCCAGCGATAGTAGCATTAATTCCTTCTTCTGCTAGTATAATTGTACCTTTAATTTGTTTTTCACGACAAAATGCCAAAATTTGCTTTTTTTTGGCTTCAAGATCCGATATCTTAACAAATTTATAAAAAGTAGCAATAAGATAAGTCATCGTAGGCTTAGGGTGAATTGGCTGAGTTCAGATTTAAGATTGAGGAAATTGGTTATTTTGTACTTCTTTAGTAAAGTCTTCTACCGCAGTGGTGATAATTTGCCGTAGGTTGACGTAAGATTTAGCAAAAGGGGGTTTTCTTGCCGATAAGCCCAACAAATCGGCGGTAACTAAAACCTGACCATCGCATTTATTTCCTGCCCCAATACCGATAGTAGGAATGGGAATTTTATCAGTAATAGTTGCTGCTAAATCAGGAGGAATATGTTCCAAGATAATGGCAAATGCTCCCGCATCAGCTAAAGCGATCGCTTGATCAATAATTATTTTTGCTTCATCTGTAGTCTTACCCTGTTGTTTGTAGCCCAAAATCCGCACTGACTGGGGAGTCAGACCAACATGACCCATTACAGGGATACCAATAGCAGTTAATTCTCTAACTGTGGTGATAATCAAAGGATGTCCACCTTCTAGTTTGATAGCGGAGGCACCTGTTTCTTTAATAACTCGTCCTGCGGATTCAATTGCCTGAGCAACGCTAACTTGATAACTCATAAACGGTAAATCGCAGACGACGTAGGCTCGCTCGACTCCACGACAAACCGCCTTAGCATGATGGATCATTTCATCTAGAGTTACGGGTAAAGTACTGGAATGACCTAACCCCACCATTGCCAAAGAATCCCCCACGAGAATTATGTCTACTCCTGCTTGGTCTAACACTTGTGCCAGACTATAATCCCAAGCAGTCAGAGAAATAATTGAGCGTCCTGACTGTTTCCATTGAGTTAATTGCTGTAAAGTTACTGCCATTGGGATCTAAGCTGGATCTAAATATTTTATCGGCTACTTTCCTATTGTAAAAGCAGAAATATAACAACCTATTTATTAGAACATGGCAAAACTACAATTACAAAATTTGCAGAAAAAATATCGTGCTGATGTCATTCCCGTTAAGGATATTTCTTTAGAGATTGATGATGGTGAATTCTTAACCCTATTAGGTCCCTCAGGATGCGGAAAATCAACCTTATTACGTTTGATTGCAGGTTTAGAACCCCCCACTAGAGGAGAGGTGATTATCGGTGGCGAAAACGTTAATCGGGCGGCACCAGGCGATCGCAATATGGCAATGGTATTTCAAAGCTATGCTCTCTATCCCCACATGACTGCCGCCGAGAATATTGCCACTGCCCTGAAACTACGAAAGATGCCCAGTGACGAAATAAAACGCCGAGTTAATGAGGCAGCCCACAAATTAGAGTTAACTAGTTTACTCAACCGCAAGCCTGGTCAGATGTCTGGAGGACAAAGACAGAGAGTCGCCCTCGCCAGAGCTTTAGTCCGTGATCCTGAAGTATTTTTGTTGGATGAGCCTTTAAGTAATCTCGATGCCCTCCTGCGAGAGCAGGTTAGAGCGCAGATGAAGCAACTTTTTAAAGAACAAAATAAGCCAGTAGTTTACGTTACTCACGATCAAACTGAGGCGATGACTCTTTCTACCAAAGTGGCAGTGCTAAATCAGGGCATGATTCAGCAACTAGATCCTCCTAGCGAAATTTATTCTCATCCCGCAAACGAATTTGTGGCTAGCTTTGTCGGTAGTCCCCAGATGAACTTAATAACTCTTAAGTGTGAAGGTAATAAAGCATTTCTCGGTAACTATCAATTGGAGTTGCCCAAGCTGAATGATCAACCAGAACAAATTGTCTTCGGAATTCGACCTGAAGATGTTACTCTTGCTAATCCTGAATCAGATTTTACAATCATTGGTCAAGCCTATTTAGTTGAACAATTGGGTAAAGATAATTTAGTCAGTGTCAGAGTTAAAGATTCTGAGACAACTATTCGAGCTTTACTACCTAGTGATACTGAGTGGCAGAACGAAACTATTTCTCTGGCAATAGAATCCAGTAAAATGCACTGGTTTGATATGCAAACAGGCGATCGCCTTAATTAAGGAGTAGATTTGGGTTGTTGGGAGACTAAGTTAACTTTCTTCAAAAACAAAGGCTTAAGCCCCATGTAGTCCCTCAATTTATTGAAGGGATGATTCGGGCGGTCAACAATGAGAGGATACCTCACATTTACACCCTCAGAATTTTTGACAGGGTTTTGCATTCCATGGTTTGTAACAAACAGTTGATATTTTGTAATAAATAGTTAAGATATAGTTGACAAGCCTTTATATATCAAGAATCTCAGTCGTTGTACAATGCTCTTGTGCCTAATAAACCGCGTCTAGTTGGAAAACCATAGTTTTTATAGAGGCTTAGGAAAAAGGGAAAAGGTTTTGTGAGTACGCTAACGCCCCTAGTTTAAAACTCCAGTTTTGAATATGGACGCGGTTTATCTAGCTAAAAATTGCTGTAACTTGATACAATCAGCGATTCAGCGTGTTGCGAAGGTTCCCTCCGTTTTAGCGACTGACTCAAGAAGCACCTTGACAACTTGGAGCAGGGGTTCAGCACGGTATGCGATTACGACGCGACCTGTAGCCGATCAATTACGATCCGCACGACGCGAAGCTAGTTCTTTAGGGTAGCCTTCGGATCGCATTTCTTTTTCATTCTGTTTATTCAACTTTGGACGGCGACAAAACTGCAAAAAGTGCATAAGTGCATAAGTAAATTTGGCTGACAACTATTAAGAATCAGCAAGAATTGAAAGACATAAAGTCAATTTTTGTCCAAAGTCCAGTAAATCTTACAACATAATGAAAAAGTTTCTCATAAAAAGGATTCTTTGGTGGGTATGTCTCTGCATAGCCCCCTTAATTCTGGTGGCGATAGAGCTTTACCACCCGGCGGGTTTCACTAAGGAGCCGGGTATGTATCAATATTTGTCGATTCCCGATCCCAACTCTCTTCAAAATGGCCATCACGCATTGGCATATTTCGGGCCAAAATGGTGGTTTACCCTGCACATGATCCAAACACCTCTAGTCGGTCTGGTCGCGATAGGTTTGTGGTTGATGATGGAAGGAATTGAGGATGCCGACGGACTTGCCGCCAACATTTTTGCTTGGCTTGCTCGTATTTCAACCTTTGTCTTCCTCATCTACTATACAGTCTTGGATTCCATTGCAGGCATTGGTCTTGGCAGGACTATGGTACTCGTCACAAAAGATACTACTACGTGGACACCAGAGAAAGTCGAAGTTGTCCAACAGCTACTCAATAAAGTCTGGGGAGATGGCTGGGTTGGCGGAACTGGTTCTGTCATCAGTTTGACTGGCTCCTGGGCGATTTTCTTTGCCGCATTATTCGCTGCTATTGCTCTGTTGCTGACAAAAAAGGTACCTTGGCCTCCCTTGTTGATCCTTATTGCTTTTGGCTGGGAACTTCAGAGGGGTCATCCTAGCTATGACGGTCCCATTGCCTTTAGTTTGCTAATTATTTCTGCTACATGGATCTATTTTAAAAGTGATGTCATGAATAACAAAAATGAAACGGATTGGACAATTAAACATTTAAAAGAACATTTGCAAGCAGCAGTTGATCTAGAGTTCTGGACGATTCCCTTCTACATGTCTGCTATGTATTCGATCAAAGATCGAAATTTGCCAGCCTATCAAATGTTACGAACGGTGGTCAATCAGGAGATGCTACATTTGCAGTGCGCCGCAAATATAGCCAACGCTTACGGGCTGTCTCCGACCATACATGACCCGCCTTACGAAGGTCAGAAAATTCCACACCTTAAATTTCCCAAGCAAGAGGTCGAGGAATACGAACCCTATACCGCTGAGATTGGTCCGCTCAATGAGGAACATATCAATGCAATGTGTCTGATTGAACACCCCGAGGAGAATCCTGAATTACAAGAACTGAAAATCCATCTTAAAAAATACGGGACAAGGGATCTTCAAGACAACCTGAACAACCATCTGGAAAAATACAATAAAACCGATCTCAAAGACTACCTGAAAACCGATATTAAAGACTACCCCAGCATCGGAGCATTTTATAACGCCTTGCGAGTTGGGGCTCACGTTTACCAGGACTTGATCCAAGGTGGGGTGAAACAAGTGGATTATTTCTCGGCTTTCTATCGAAACATGCCGAATATGACGATCACTGAATCTGGGGCGGCTGGTTTTAATCAGGTAAACCTCTTGATTGATCTCATTATCGATCAGGGCGAAGGTGACCCTGATCACGAGTATTATAATGATAAAGGTCATTCTGATGAGGGCGAAATTCCTTCTGCGTTTCAGAATATAGCCGATGACACAAAGCCCAAAGATGACCACTTCGCGAAATTCACCCAGATCAAGGGAAATGGTGGGGTGCAGGGACAAAAATTGCCAAATACCTACATCGTCGAAGAACCTCGGAATTATACCGAAGAGCAAAAGCAATTGGAAGAAAATTTAATCGAACAGTTTAGACTACTAATGAAGCTTCTCGATCAACTTTTCAAGGGTGATCATCAACTTTTAGAGGATGATAAGCATAATCCTGAAAATTTCTTTTCCACCATGGCTAGTGTTGGCGGTGCCATAAAGAATTGTTGGCTTAACGGCGTGACTCCAAAATACTCACTAGAAACAGCTAAATCAGAGTCAATAATATACAGCTGGGCTATGAGTAGACCAGTAAATCTAGCAGGAGAATTAGAATCATGACAAAGAAAACCATATTCAGGGTGCATCCGAGCGTTAATTTTGCTCGTTTCGGCACCAGTGAGGACTATATTCTTGCGCCAGAAACTAGTGCTGGGTTACCACAAGAGGGTAGCGATGTTACAGGAGGTCTCCCCCTTAAGAAAGAAGTTAATGAAAAAGGCAAAAATGAACCTATCTCCAGCAAGGATCTGCGTGACAAGGATGGCAACTTGAAGAAGCAAGCTGCGCGATTTCGAATCTATGCTTATACTGAGGAGGAGCTGGATACCTATCCCTGTGGGAGCGGAACCGAAGTTACTCTGGGTACTAAGTTAGCAGATGGACGGAAAGTAATTGACCTTCTCTGGTCCAGTCATTTGGCCAACAAGAAGGCTGCCGCCTATAACGTTGTCAATAACCTGGGCATTAAGGCTTATGCTGACGGGCAGGTTCCGCAAAGGCGCAACCCAGAGGTACACGGTGAGATCGATTCAGACTATCGACTAAACCGCCTGATGATAGACGCTGGTCCCCGCGCCATTAGTACCGAGAAGAATCAGACGGCCAATTTTGATCGTTGTTCAACCGCCTCCTGGGTTAATGAGAAGGGGGAAATCGAAGAGTTAAAGGATTACCCCATCCGCTTTCCGATAGATACCAATGATGAGCTTTTTGAACCAAGTGGCCCCTTGGAAACTCTGGGTGAAATGTTGACAGATAAAGACGGCCGACTGTTGATCTTACCGAGTACAGGTAACGCCGTAGGTCAATACGATGAATATGGTGTGCCCATCCAAATGACAGGTGACCTCAATAACGTGGGCTGGTTTGACTCTGCTGCCGACGGACCAGTAAAGGTAACGATTGTCTTTGATGATGGTAGTACTGAAGAAGCCTTCGGCGCCTGGGTAGTCTGCGGTGATCCAGCCTACGCACCTCAGATCCGCAACGTGGTATCGGTCTGGGACGATGTTTACAATATGTTTGTGCGCGACCTGAATTTGCAACCAAAACTATACAAAAAAGTCGATGGCGAGGAAGAGGGTTCCTACGACCCGAACTATAAACCTAATTTCGCCCAGGACATACAGCCAATATTCATTGCCTCTAACTTGCAGCGGTGGACGGCAAATTTACCTCCCCTGGCCTTGCGGGCGCACACCGCAGTAGAGTCGATTTCCGAGGACGACGATCCCAACAAAACTATTATGGCGGGCCTCAACTTTATCCGCAATCCAAATAAAGAGGAAACCAACCTTGGTATGCCACTGATGCCTCTATCCCTTGGTGCCGCTGGAACCTCATTTCTGACTGTGACCAAAACCCAGTACTTTTTCCTGGAACAGTGGAGCAAGAATAAATTTGAAAAGGGGCAAAGCAGCACGCTAGGGCCTGGTGAATTGCTGGATATGGCTGCACTGGCCAATTGCTTAGGTGGACGATATGTTCCTGGCATAGAAGTCAGCTATACAATAATGAACAAGGATATCTATATACAGGACTGGAAAACATCAGGGGCAGGTCCTTTTCGCATCAAGCATTACCCAATGGATTACAAGCATCAGAAAATTCGGAAAATCAATAAGACGGACGACGATAAGCTAAACAAAGGGACTCCTTACCTCACTAGCGGCTGGATTCCTTTGCACAACATGACCAAGGGCCTGGAGCCAGGTGATGTTTCCAAATTTATGGCTATACCTTGGCAAACAGATTACAACTCCTGCTCTATACATGCTACCGCCATTAATACTAATGGAGAGAACAAAAGTAACGGTGCTGAAAGCACCTTGTATTGGTCATGGCCATCGCAACGACCAGATGCCGTTTATGTGGCAGAGGAAGTGATTAACAATGTGTTGCCTAAGCAGAAGTGGTCTATTCGCGGGCCTGGCACGTATGCGGTGAACCCCGCCTCTGCGGCGACCTTCCAGGATCCACTGCAATCGGTAAAGGACTGGCATAAGATAGGCATCATTGTGCAGGGAACACAGGTGGACAACGATGAGCAGAAGTATTCACCCAATCTCTACCTAGAGGTACAAAGTCAGCTCACCAACCCCGGTGAGGCAACAGACCCAGTGCCAGCATGGCCATTTAATGCCAATCCACCCAAGCCAAAGAAAGGATGTCCGTACCATTCAAATTAGAGCCGAAATACGATGTCGTTATCCTTGGAGGTGGGCCGGCTGGTCTGGCGGCGGCTATCTCAATTCGTTCAAAAGTTGATGTCTCTGTCTTGGTGGTGGAAGCCCAGGCACCAGGACAAGAGCGGATAGGTGAAAACTGCCCGCCAGACATCATTCTGCTTTTAAAGCAATTAGGCGTAGCCAAAGCGTTTTACCGCGCAGGTCATGAAACTTGTCCTGGCTACGCTTCGGTATGGGGAAGTGATCATGTAGGCTTCAACGACTTTATTGTCAACCCTATGGGACCTTCCTGGAGATTGAACCGGAAACTGTTCGACAAGATGCTGGTGGACAAGGCTGAGGAGGCTGGAGCTCAGTTGGCTTGGTCCACCCGATTCCAGACTGTGGAGAAACCCGAGGGCAATAACCGTGGTTATCTCCTTCATCTTATTACCCACGGATCGAATAGAATTTCCTATAAAATCCAAGCCGGTTTCGTGATTGATGCCACCGGATTCAAAGCCCGATTTGCTCGCGCTTTGAATATCAACAAGGTCATTGATGATCAGCTTTTCGCCACTGTTCGTTTTGCCAAGGTATTGGAAGGTCGAGGGTCAAAACAGGTACAATTGGAAGCCATACCCGAAGGATGGTGCTACCACACGCTTCTTCCTGACCAAAGAGTAGTGAGCATGATCGTCACAGAAAAGAAGTCCATCTCTGCATTGCGAGCAAAGAGCTATCAGGGATTCGAGGACGCTTTAGCAGCTACATCTTTTGTCGGTCGTAGTGTAGTTCAGCTCACCCTTGGGGACTGCAACTACCACACTTATTCCATTCAGTCGGGCATGCTCCCTATTATGGAAGGTGCCGATTGGATAGCTATTGGCGATGCTGCTGCGAGTTTTGACCCTATTGCCGCTCAAGGCATATACAAGGGCCTTAGCCACGGACTATTAGCTGCTGATAAAGTAGCTGCTTGGTTTGAAGATGACAACAGATACTCTTCTCGCTTTTCAGATCAGGTGAAACAACAGTTTGTAGCTTATTGTAAGAATCGGACGTATGTTTACAG